>Ga0209382_10001058_pt1 | contig 44458 bp, 28 predicted proteins | sample SoiMetdeltSBSDD5_FD_187599 | JGI IMG/M metagenome (GOLD analysis project Ga0209382, IMG submission 187599) | Bulk soil microbial communities from a Populus tree surrounding site in Tennessee, USA - Soil MetaG P. deltoides SBSDD5 (SPAdes) (version 2) | ecosystem: Environmental > Terrestrial >...
CGGTACCGTTCGACATCATCGGGCTGCCAGAGCTGGCCCTGCCGATCGGATTCACGCCGGCCGGCCTGCCGATCGGGACGATCCTCGGTGGCCAGCCGTACGGCGAGGACCGGCTGCTCTCGATCGCTGCGGCCTACCAGGCGGTCACCGACTGGCACCTGCGCCGGCCCGCCAACCCGCCCGGCGACGCGCCCCCACTGACGACAGTGGACGGACGGCCACCGTACCGCCGATCCTTGGCGGCCGCGATGTCCCGTGCTCCTGACCCGGGACGTGGCCGGTTCACCGCGGACCAGGTGGCCGCTGTCATGCAATGACCGAGGATCATCAGCGTGTTGTGCCGGCGGGTCGGGGCCTGTGCCCGACCCGCCGGCACCGGTGGGCGGCAGGTGTGGTGTGCGGTTGACGCGGTCAGCTGTTGGTGACCACAGTGGACACGGCGCGCCGGGGGCTCGTGCGCACGGACGCGCCGGGCGACGAGCAGCGTGCCGGGTCGGGGGGCGTTGCCGATCATCGCCGTCGGCGTCGTCATCCAGACCGGAATCCGTTGATGCGGCGCCGGAAAGCGCGTCACATACCATGTCATGCCCTGTGACAGGGCCATCGCCTGAAAGGCCGAGCGTCCAAGCTCGGACACCGGCTGCATGCGGCGCTCTTTCCGGGGCCGCAGAAGCGAATGCCGGCAGCGACGGGCGGGGCACGGACCGACCCCTCTCCTGTCCCTCGCACTCTGTTCGACAGTCTCTGGCCAGTCGGGCACGGACGTACGCTGCGATCTGGCGGATCTATTGACGCATCTGCGTCTCGCTCATGACGGAGGTTACGCCAGTGTCGTCGTATCCACGATGGGAAAGGCCGCGTCGGCCGCTCGCAGGCGCGGCATTCACGGTGATCACGACCCTTGCCGCGGTGGCCCTGGCCGGAGCGGTGGAGGCGGCGCCGCGCGACAGCGAGTCGACGCGCGTCTATCTGGTACAGCTGGCGGGCGACCCGCTCGCCTCGTACGTCGGCGGGGTGGCCGGTCTGGCCGCGACCCGCCCTGCCCCCGGCCAACGGCTCGATGTCCATAGTCCTCGAGCACGCCGGTACGCCGAGTACCTGGCCGGCCAGCGGCACGCCGCGCTGGCCAAGGTCCCCGGCGCCGAGAAGCTGTACGACTACCAGACGGTCTACCACGGGTTTGCCGCGAACCTCACCGACGGTCAGGCGGCGGCACTGCGCTCGGCGGCCGGCGTCGTCGCGGTGGTACCGAACGAGATGCACTCGATGGAGACCGTCCAGACACCCCGATTCCTCGGTTTGGCCGGAGCGGACGGCGCTTGGCAGCGCCGGTTCGGTGACCCGCGGCGCGCCGGCGAAGGAATGATCATCGGTATGGTCGACTCCGGCTTCTGGCCCGAGGCGCCCAGCTTCGCGTCGCTGCCGCAGCCGCGTCCGGACCAGGCGCTCATCGACGCGAAGTGGCGTGGCACCTGCGATCCCGGCATCGAGGAGCCGGTCACGTGCAACAACAAGGTGATCGGCGCGCGCTACTACAACAACGGCGGGGTGCCGGCCGCGCCGGAGGAGTTCGTCTCGCCGCGCGACTGGCACGGCCACGGCTCACACACCGCCGGTACCGCGGCCGGCAACCACGACGTCCCGGTGGTCGTCGGCGGGGTGAACCTGGGTAACGCGTCCGGCATGGCGCCCGCGGCCCGCCTGGCCATCTACAAGGTTTGCTGGGCGACCGACACGGCCGGCGGCAACGCGTGCGCGACCGTGGACCAGGTGGCCGCGATCGACCAGGCGGTCGCGGACGGCGTGGACGTCCTCAACCTGTCCATCTCCGGCTCGCGTACCAGCCTGCTCAACCCGGTCGCCGTGGCGTTCCGGCATGCGGCGGCGGCCGGCGTCTTCGCCGCGAACTCGGCCGGCAACGCCGGTGACACGATCGGGGTGAGCAGCGTCGCACACAACTCGCCGTGGGTTACCACGGTGGCCGCGAGCACCCACGACCGCGGCTTCGTCAAGACGGTCACGCTCGGCGACGGGCGTACCTTCGCCGGTGTCGGCATGAGTCCCGCGGTACCGACCGCGCCGCTGCTCAACTCCACCTTGGCCGGACTGGCCGGTGCCAACCCGACCGAGGTGCAGCTGTGCTTCCCCGGAATGCTCGACCCGGCTCTGGTGGCAGGAAAGATCATCGCTTGTGATCGGGGCATCAACGCCCGGGTCGAGAAGAGTCGGGCTGTGCAACTCGCGGGCGGCGTCGGCATGATTCTGATGAACGTCACACCGGGCTCGCTCAACGCCGACTTCCACTTCGTGCCGACCGTGCACGTGGACCACATCATCGGCGCTCAGATCCGGGCGTACTCGCTGACGGCCGGTGCGACGGCGGCGCTGTCCGCCACCGACCCGTCGCCGGTACGCGCGCCGCAGATGGCGTCCTTCTCGTCGTTCGGTCCGGCGCTGGCCGGTGGCGGCGACCTGCTCAAGCCGGACATCACCGCGCCCGGTGTGGACGTGCTCGCGGCGGCCGCGCCGCCCGGCGTGGTCGGGCTGGGCAACGTGTGGGGCCAGATCTCCGGTACCTCGATGTCCTCGCCGCACATCGCGGGCATCGGGGCGCTGCTGATGCAGTACCACCCCACCTGGTCACCGATGGCGGTCAAGTCGGCACTGATGACTACCGCGAAACAGATCGACAACACCGGCGCATCGATCCAGCGCGCTGACCACGCGGCCACTCCGCTGGACTACGGCGCCGGCCACGTGGTACCGGCTCCCGCGTTCGACCCCGGCCTGGTCTACGACTCCGGTGAACTGGACTGGCTGCGCTACATGTGCGGCATCGGCCAGAACCCGGTTGGCAGCGACGGGCAGGACCTGTGCCCGAGCGTCGGCACCATCGATCCGTCCAACCTCAACTACCCGTCCATCGCGATCGGTGACATCGGCGACATCCAGACGGTGATCCGCCGGGTGACCAACGTCTCAACCTCTGTCGGCAGGTACCGCGCGAGCGTTGTGGCACCCCCGGGGTACACGGTCAAGGTCGTTCCGGCGTCGATGGCGATCCCACCCGGACAGGCTGCTACGTTCGCGGTCACGTTCATCCGGACCACCGCGGTACCGGGTCAGTGGTGTTTCGGATCGCTTACCTGGACCGACGGCGCTGGACACCAGGTACGCAGCCCGATCGCGCTGCGCCCGGCCACCACCAACACGTCCGACTGACGCGAGCACCGCGCGGGAGGCCCCGGGTGAGGATGCGACCCGGGGCCTCCTGGTTGTCGACGAACCGGCGATCGCCGGTGGCCGGTCGGCCGACAACCCGGCACGGCGATCGGAATTCTGAGACAGGGCCGGAGTAGGTTTCGGCGTATGCGATTCGACCGCTACACCGTGATTCTGTTGACGCTGCGTCCGGATGCGCCCGTGATGACGGACGAACAGGCGGCCGAGCTTCAGGACCGACACCTGGCGCACGGCGCCGATCTGCAGGATCGCGGGCTGATCCTGGCTCGCGGACCGTTGACGGAGCAGGACGACGAGCGCTTCCGTGGATTCTCCATATGGTCGGTGGACGCGGCGACCGCCCGAGAGCACGCCGAAGCCGATCCGGCGGTGCGCGTCGGTCGCCTGGCGGTCGACGTCATGACCTGGATGATGCCCGCCGGCAACATCCAGTTCGCGCAGGTGCGGGCGCCCCGGTCGGTCGCCGAGGCGATGGCCGACTGATGCGTGTGTCACGGTGGTGAGCACTGCACAGTGGCAGTGCCGGTCGGACTGTGGCCGGAACCGTTGTGTGGCATCGACTCCAGAGGCGCAGAAGACCCGGGCGCGCCCACGGGTCGTACGTGAGGTCAGCCTGAAGGAGGTGCACGATCGGGCAAATTGGCTCCCCCCAATGGACTGCCCGCCCGTCATTGCTGTCCGCCTATGTGTAATGGAACCGTCGGTAACCGCGCGAGTCCGTTGACGAGCAAGGGGGCCCGATGGATATGCAGCTCGGTCGCCGGCACTTTCTCATCTCCTCCGGTGCCGCCTTGGCGGCTGTCGCCCAAGGCGACCGGGTCCTGGCCGCGCCCGGTACAGCGCGCGGGTCGGCGCCCGGTATCGCCGCCGCGCAGCCCAGGGCGCTGGCCTGCACGTGGGGTGGGTACGCGGATACCGACCTGAACTTCACCGAGTTCTTCAGCGGCAGTCACACCGTCGCCGTCAGGTTCATGCTCCAGTACCCGAACGCGTACGTCGGGCCCATGCTGTCGGTGCGCGGCAGCGGCACGTATCTCATCGGCCAGGGTGACTTCCATGCCGCTCCGGCCGGGGCGAAGCTGGTGGTGCGGATCGGCAGCCAGACGATCACCCATCAGGTGAACCTCGCGGCGGGGACCTGGCACCATCTCGCTGTGGTCCGCAGCGGCACGACCGCCCGGCTCTACCTTGACGGCGCGCTGGTCGGTAGCTCGCTGACGATCCCCAGCACCGGCCTGCCCCAGGGCACGCTGCGCCTGGGTAAGACCAACGACGCGACGGTCGCCGGCGGAGTCCAGTTCTACGGGCTCCTCGACGACGTGGCAGTCTTCACCACCGCGCTGTCGGCGACGCAGGTCGCGCAGCTCGCGGCCGCGACCCAGCTGTCCGGCTCCGAAGCCGGCCTGCTCGCCGGCTATGTCTTCGACGAGCCACCCGCCGGCGGCCTGCCCGCGAGGCTGTCCCGTCCGCTCACCCGTACCCCGGCGGCGTCCCTGCGCCCCGTCTCCGCCAACCGCAGCAACCCGAGCGACGCCGCCCAGCTCCCGCTTCCGTTGACCGGTCACAAGCACCTGCCTATCCCGGCCGGTCAGGCGTGGTACGTGCTCCAGGGCATGGACAACGCAACCGGTTCGCACAAAGGATATGCGTCCTTCTGCTGGGACCTCATGCTCGCCGGGCTGCCGGCGTCCGCCTCGAACGGCAAGCCGTTCCACGCCGCCGCCCCCGGCACCGTCAACTTCGTCAAGGAGGACGCGACATCGGGTGGTGCGACGAACTTCATCACCGTGGCCGAGGAACCGGGTGAGTTCGGTGACTACCTCCACCTCGTGCAGAACTCCGCCGTGGTAGCGGCCACCGACCGGGTGACCGACGGCCAGTACCTGGCCAACGTGGGAGACACCGGGGCCGGCGTCGGCGATTACCACCTGCACTACGCCACCACCAACCTCGGCGAATCCAACCGGAACGCCGGCGTCTTCGTCACCATCCCCGCGCCGTTCAGCAACTACGAGGCATCCGACGACCAGGGCACCACGTGGTACCGGGTCCTGCGCGGCATCCCCCGGGCCGGTCAATGGGTACGCCGGGCCGGACCGTCCAGCCCGGTGCGGTACACGGCGGTGTGGCGGCGCAGCACCGAGGGGGAGGTCCAGGTTTACGGGTGGACGTACGAGGATTTCCGGGCCAGGTACGACCAGCTGTGGCCGCAGGGGTGGCGGTTGAAGTTCATCGCGCCGTACGTGGTGAACGGTCAGGTGCGGTATACGGCGGTGTGGCGGCCGAGTACCGAGGGGGAGGTCCAGGTTTACGGGTGGACGTACGAGGATTTCCGGGCCAGGTACGACCAGTTGTGGCCGCAGGGGTGGCGGCTGAAGTTCATCGCGCCGTACGTGGTGAACGGTCAGGTGCGGTACACGGCCGTGTGGCGACCCAGCACCGCGGCGGAGGTCCAGGTCTACGGGTGGACGTACGAGGACCTGCGGGCCAGGTACGACGTCCTCTGGGAGCTGGGCTGGCGGCTGACGCTGCTCACACCGTACGTGGTGAACGGTCAGGTGCGGTACACGGCCGTGTGGCGACCCAGCACCGCGGCAGAGGTCCAGGTCTACGGGTGGACGTACGAGGACCTGCGGGCCAGGTACGACGTCCTCTGGGAGCTGGGCTGGCGGCTGACGCTGCTCACACCGTACGCGTAGCGGATACGCCGCGGACGGCGGTCGTCGCGGGCAGCTGTCCCGGTCGGTGGCTGATTCGTCACGGTCTGGTCCGTAGATTGACGCTCGGGAAGCGCCTGCGTAGGTTGATCACTTATCAACTGACGTGATGGAGCGGAGCGCGCCCACAGCGTGTGCCCTTCACCGCGTCCCCCCAAGGGCGGGCGACATGCCCGTCACGCCTCCCAAAAGGAGCAGGGATGAAGAAGAGAATCCTCGGCGCATCGATGATGGTGGCGGCGGTGCTTGCTTTCACGGCGGAGCCGGCGGCCGCGATCACGGACGGGGAGCTGGACGGTAACGGACACCCCTTCGTCGGCCTGATGGTGGCCCAGGATGGCGCAGGCAACCCGCTCTGGCGGTGCAGCGGCACCCTGTTGTCATCGAAGCTCTTCCTTACCGCGGGACACTGCACCGAGTCTCCGGCGGCGCATGTCGAGATCTGGTTCGCGGCCGATGTCGAGTCCGGGATCCCGGGCAACGGCTATCCGTTCGACGGCGACGTTGGTGGCACGCCGTACACCCACCCGCAGTACAACCCGAACGCGTTCTACCTGTTCGACCTGGGCGTCGTGGTCCTCGACCGGCCCATGAGAATGACGAAGTACGGCAAGCTGCCCGGACTCGACGCCCTCGACGCGCTGAGGCCGAGTTCGGCCACGACGTTCACCGCGGTCGGGTACGGGCTGCAGAAGAGCTTCCCGGATGCGGCCTCGTTCAAGGAGAGTGCCCTTCGGATCCGCATGGTGGCCCGGCCACACCTGCTCCAGATCAACACCGGATTCACCGGCGACTTCTCGTTGCTGCTGTCCAACAACACCAACACCGGGGGTACCTGCTTCGGCGACTCGGGTGGTCCGAACTTCGTCGGCCGATCCAATGTCGTTGGCGGGGTGACGTCCTTCGGCCTCAACGGCACCTGCGCCGGCACCGGCGGCGTTTACCGCGTCGACCGGGCGGACGATCTGAACTGGCTGGCCAGCTTCAGCTGACGGTAGCGCGCCGATCTTTCGGCGGCCGACCGTCCGCGGGCCTGGACTACTGCCCTGCACGCCAGGTGGCGTGCAGGGCAGTAACCGTACGGGGCGCCCTGACCCGGCACTCCAACCGGTGATTGCAGAGGGGTCGGCTAGCTGCTGGCATGATCCCCGGCATGATGGTTGACAGGCGAGCCCGCTATGACGCCGCATCGAACTCCCTCTCCCGGCGTAGCGACTCGGAGCTGGCCGCACTCATCGACGGGGGAAGGGCAGGCGCGGTCGGGGTGGGCGGTGGTTCGGTGAGGCTCGATGTCGGCGGCGTGCCGGTATTCGCCAAGCGCATCCCGCTGACCGACCGGGAAATGGCCAGTCCCCAGTCCACCGCGAACCTGTTCGACCTGCCCCTGCACTGCCAGTACGGCGTCGGCGGGCCGGGCTTCGGCGCATGGCGTGAGCTGGCCGCGAACGGGATCGTCACGGACGGGGTCGTGGCAGGCGAGACGGAGTCGTTTCCGGTGCTCTACCACTGGCGGGTGCTGCCCGGCCGCCCGCCGGTCGCGGCCGAGCACGCGGACATCGACGCAGCTGTCGCCGCGTTGGACGGCTCTGCCGCGGTACGCGCCCGCCTGCAGGCGCTGGCTGCTGCGTCGTGGAGCCTCGTGTTGTTCCTCGAGCACATCCCGTACCCGCTGCGCGGCTGGCTCAGCCAGGATCCGGCGAGCAAGGCAGCGGCGGTCGAGGGGCAGCTGTCCGAGATCGTGGCATTCCTGCGCGGCCGTGAGCTGCTGCACATGGACGGTCACTTCGGCAACATGCTGACCGACGGCGAGCGGATCTACCTCGCCGATTTCGGGCTGGCCACGTCGCCGCGCTTCGACCTGTCCGCGGCCGAACGGGACTTCGCCATCCGCAACGCTTCACACGATGCCGGGTACGCCGCGATGCAGTTGGTCAACTGGCTGGTGACTGCGGTGTGCGGCGTGCCGGTGCCGGCGAGCGGCGGACCAATCGCGCGCAACGAGTACGTACTCCGATGCGCGGCCGGCCACATTCCCGATGACGTGCCGGCGGCTGTCGCTGAGATCCTCGCCCGGCACGCGCCCGCCGCCGCGACGATGAACGGCTTCTACTGGAAGCTGTTCGGTGGCGAGGTGCGCGCGGAGTACCCCGGGTGGTAAGGGCGTCAGGCCAGGACGATGGGGGAATGCTGGAGCTGGCGGGCAGTCCACTCGATTCGGGTCAGCGGCGACCGACCTTGGCGTGGTACTCATTGATGATCTCTTGAGGGATCCGGCCGCGCTCGGCGACATCTTTCTTTGCCTTCTTCGCCCATTCCCGGATGGCCTTGTTCTGCTCCCGGTCGCTGGCGGATCCGCGTCTCCGGCCACCGGCGACGATCCCGCCGCGACCGACCTTCCGTCCGGCGGCGACGAACCCAGCCAGCGAGTCCCGCAGCCGCTTGGCGTTCCTGCTGTTCAGATCGATCTCGTAGGTGCTGCCGTCCAAGGCGAACCGTACCGTCTCGGCCGCGGCGCCTCCGTCCAAGTCGTCCTCCAGGACCACCATTTCTCGACGTGCCATGACTTCCTCCGTACCTGATCCACGATCATGACGGATCAAGATAACCCGACCGCGGCGCAAATTGTCAACATTGCCGATCCGGATCAGCAGATGAGCCAACCAAACCGCGACTGAATGCGAAAACGCCAACACCAGCGGTAACCGAGTGCGGCGGGTGGGAGCCATTTTGAGCGGTGGTGAAAACTCACGCTGAAGCGTCATGGCACCATGTTCTTCGATGGTATGCAGTGATTGCCGCGGCCGGGTACCGCTCCATCCCTTACGCCCGCGCCACCGGAGCCGCGTACCCGGCGGGGTCGCACGGGCCGGCAGCACGCTCTCGCCACTACGTTCTCGGTCGTCGGTCGGGTTGACCCGATGGCCGGACGGCCGACACTCCGAAATGGAATTCCTGTCACCGACGGCGACCCGGACGGTCGGTCCGCCGAGGCCGAGGATCGAGGCGAGGCCAGCGACGGCAGGGTGGAGATCAGCGTGGGCCCAGAACCGCGTGGTCCACCGAAGAAGAGGCGGGTATCAGTTCCGCCACGCGTAACCGATGAGGCAGATGGCACCGACGATCGCGAGCGGGAGCCAGAGGATCGGCGGTCCATCGAGACGATACGCAAGGTAGGAGCCGGCGAGCAGGACCGCTGCCAGCACGAGGAGTACGTTGTCGAGCACCGTGGACCGCCACCCCGCGGGATTGGGTGGCTGCCGTCGGGTCGGTTCGAGGAGGTCGGGCGGCAGATGCTCGTCCCGTCGCCCGACCGCGGACTCCCGGTATTCGTTCATCAGCTGCGCCAACTGCCGAGCCGGCAGCCGCCCGAATCCGGCGCCGATCATTTCATCGCCGCCCGCAAGGAGCGACGAGGCCGCACGCCGAAGCAATCTGTCATCGCTATCCGTGCGGTATATGACACCGGTCTGCCGCCTGGTCGCGGCCGGTCCCCAAGCCGTGAACCTGGAACACTCCGACCACCTGTGTCGGTGAGTGCGGCGGCCAAAGGACCTGGTCACGACGAAGCCGCCGGGATCGAGGTGCAGAGTCGACGGCCGTACCAGCTCTACCACCGACAGCAGTGCGGCGTAACCAGACAGGGCGGCGACGATCCATCCGGGCAGGAAACCCACCGTGATCCAGTAGACGCCGACCGACCCGAACCCGAGCGCGCCGACCAGGTTTCCGACCGACCGCCGGCGCGACATCACCAGGACGCGGTGAGCCAGCGGCGTGTCAGTAGCAGCCATCGCAACCAGTATGGCCGCGTTCCGGGAGCACTGAGGCTGACCGACAAGTCGGCGGCAACAGGAGGTGCGCTAGCTCGACGGCCGGGTCGCCCAGTCGTCGAAGCGCGTTGGAAAGATCAACGCACCAGTGCCTGGAATCAGGGTGCGCTCCTGGAGCACAGCGCCGAAGTAGCGCGCTTGGGGGTCGGTGACGACCCTACGCGGGTCACCGTCGAGAGTCAGGCTCTTGCTGATCAGCTCGTCGAGACCGAACTGCTCCGGACCGGCCACCTCGACGATACCGTGGCTCGGCTCGCCGGTCGCCGTCCGGGCGACGGCGGCGGCCACCTCGTCAGCGGCGATTGGCTGGATCAGCGCGGGCGCGGCGTGAACCACTCCGTCCACTGTGGCGGAGTTGGCGATGCTCCGGACGAATTCGAAGAACTGGGTGGCGTGAACGATGGAGTAGGCGGCGCCGGACTCCGTGATGAGCCTCTCCTGCGCGATCTTCGCCCGAAAGTACGGGCTCTCCGCCAACCGGTCTGTGCCCACGACCGACAGGGCGACGTAGTGACCCACTCCGGCGGCGGTCGTCGCTGCGAGGAGGTTCGTCGTGGAGGTGGTGAAGAAGTCCAGCACCTCCCTCTCTTCGAACGACGGGGAGTTCGATACGTCCACGACGACCTGTGCATCGGTGAGGACCTCCGCGAGGCCGTCGCCGGTCAGCGTGTTCACGCCCGAGTCCGGTGATGCGGCGATGACCTCGTTACCCTGCTCGCTGAGCTGTGCGACGAGCTTGGAGCCGATGAGTCCGGTACCGCCTATAACAACGATCGTCGTCATCACGAAACCCAACATCCTGACGTGGCCGCACCACAGCACATCGACGCGGACGCACGTCCACGCACGGGCGATGGCTGGCGATCTCCGCTCCGCTGATGGCAACGCTACTCGCGTACCGTCGCGGACACAGCGAAACCAGGAGATCGACGTCCGCGGCAGGTGGCGGTGGTGCTCGTCGGCCGTGCGTGTCCATCATGGATCGTCTGTAGAGCACCGCCGGCGCTCCCGATGTGACACCCGCCACCGAAGACTGTGACAGGTACCCGGCGGGTGCCCCAGCGGTGTTCCCTTGTCGGTCCAGCGGTACCTTGTCGGCGGCGTCATGAGCCTGCGGCGCGCCGGGCGACGTAGCGTCGGATCTTCTCGGCGGTCCCGCAGTCCTCCATGCTGCACCACCGGCGGCTGCGGTTACGGCTCTCGTCGAGGAACAGAAAGCGGCACGAGCCGCATCCCTTGACCCGGTCGAGCTGGCCCGCCGTCAGCAGCTCGACCGCCGCATGGACCACCGGCCGTACGGGTCGAAGGAACGTACGGTCGCGACGCCAGCTCCACGCGTATCCGCCCTCGAGCTCAGCGGAGCCTAGCGCGTCGAGCTCGTGGTCTCGCAGCTCGGCAAGGGCCCGCCGGCCAGGGCTGGCGCCCGTGGCGAGCTCCCGGAACACCTCGTCCAGGCAGTCTCTGATCCGCAGGCAACGGCGGAAGGCCGCCTGGGCACCGTCGGGATCCTCGCGGGCGAGGCGGCGCAGCGCCGCCGCCTCCGTCTCGGAGAGGCTGCCCGCATACCGCCCCCACGCCAGCACGTCGGCGTACCCGGTCAGCGCGTCGTCGTCGGGTGCGGCGCCGGCCGGTCCGCTGCGGGAGTTGACGAAGTCCAGGGCAAGGCTGCCACCCACGAGGCGCATGCGCGTGACGTCTGACGAAGTTTCCATCAAGCAGCACTTTACCGGTTGCGCGTCGTCGCGCCCATGTCGTAGCGTGTTACCACCGTAAGCTAGTTTGAAGGAAACAGAGGTGGACAGATGGCAGCAAGGCGCCCGGTCGCGGCACTCATCGCTCTGTCGGTTGGAGTCCTCGCTTACGTCACCGGCGAGGCGCTGCCCATCGGGCTCCTGCTGTCGATGGCTGCAGACCTGGAAGTCCCGGCCACCCGGGTGGGCCTGTTGGTCACGGCCTACGGCGCGGTGGTCGTGCTGGCCACCATCCCGCTCACCGTGCTGACCCGCACGGTGCCCCGCCGGCCACTGCTGTCGGTGCTGCTCAGCGGGTTCGTCGCCACCACCGTCATTGCCGCGCTGGCCGACAGTTTCTGGCTCGTGCTCGCCATGCGCATGGTGGGTGCCGCCACGCAGGCCCTGTTCTGGGCCGTGGTCGTGCCGACGGCCGCGGGGCTGTTCCGGCCCGAGCTGAGAGGCCGCGCGGTCGCCGTCGTCTTCGCCGGTAGCACCGTCGGCCTCGCGGCGGCGCTGCCGGCGGCGACGTGGCTCGGACAGATCGCCGGGTGGCGGGTCGCCTTCCTGGCGCTCAGCGTGGTCGGCCTCGCCGCGTTCGCGACGGTCGCGGCCGTGTTGCCCCCGTCGAGAGCTGACGAGGGGCACGCCGCCCGCGGCGCGGTACCCGACTCCCGCCGGTACCGGCTGCTGGTGATCGTGGCAACTCTGGGGACCACGGGTGCCCTCGTCGCGTACACGTACATCACCACGTTTGTCACCGAGGTCAGCGGGATGGCGGCCGATTCGATGCCTGTGGTCCTGCTGGCGCGCGGCGTCGCGAGCCTCGCCGGGATCGCGATCGTCGCGACGATCGTCGACCGCTGGCCGCGGTCGGTCCTCACCTGGACCGTCGCCGTGCAGGCGGCCGCGCTGCTCGGCCTGTCTGCGTGGGGACGTGGAGCAATCGCCGCGGTCGTGCTGTTCTCGCTGGCCGGTCTGGCCTTCGCGGCGCTCACCGCGGCCATGGGTGGCCGGGTGCTCGAGGTGGCTCCCGGACGCTCCGACCTCGCCGCTGCCGGTGTCTCGACTGCTGTCAACGTGGGCATCAGCGCCGGCGCTCTGGTCGGCGGTCTCCTGCTCTCGGGCTACGGCGTACGCAGCACCGCACTCGTCGGCGGTCTGATCACCGCGCTCGCGCTCGCCCTGGCCATCCTCGAACAGCGTCCTGCTGTGTCTCTGCTAGTCGGGGCTGGAGCGCGGTGCGCTGAGGGCGGCGCCGAGGGCCCCGAGCATGAGGCCGAACACGGGAAAGATGCCGAGGCAGAAGAACAGGGCACCGTCCAGGTTCACGCCCACGGGGGCCACCAGTTCGCCGTCGAGCGTCCGGCCGTCGATCGCGTGGCGACGCAGCGCCTCGGGCAGCCAGACGGCGTAGGTGAGCGGCATCATGGCGGTCACGGTCCAGACGGCGGCCTGCAGGCCCGAGCGGACCGACCGGCCGGCCCGGCCCGCCACGAACGCCGGGACGACGAGGACGGCGAACGGACCGAGCACGAGTACCGCCGCGAGCAGGATCACGAGCGGGAGCGGGGGCTCCGTCGTTTCGAGGCGGTGCAACAGCAGGGACCAGGCCGCGAACCCGACCGCGGCGGCGGCGCTGAGGTGCGGGGCGAGCCGGTCGGCGCCCAGCCACCGTGGGGGAGCAGCGGCGACCCACAGGCAACCGGCCAGCACGGCGGCGAGATACACCGCCGCAGGCGCCGGCAGGTACTGCGCCGCGGTCGGCTCCCGGTGCAGGAAGACCACGGTTGCGGCGATCGCCGCTGCCACGCCACCAGCCACCAGCAGGGTCGGCGCGGGTACGGGCAGCCGCAGCGGACGCGAGCGGGCGACGGCTAGGACCACCATCGCACCGACAAGCCCGGTGAAGGTCACTGCGAATACCGTCAGCCCGGGCACCGCCCTGCCGACCGCGGGCCCGACGGCCGCGACCGAGGCCACGACCGCCCCGGTCACGAGCGCGAGCACGGGCCAGCCACCCGCCGGCGGCAGCCACAGCGTGGCCCGGGCACTGCTGAGCGCGAACCGCCACCGGGCCGACCGCCCCCGGACCTCGGCCAGTTCGGCGGTCATCGCGGTACCCCATGCGCGCCGACGTTCGGGTAACGCCGCTACCGCGGCGGCGAGCAACCGCCCCGGCGGGTCCATCGTGGACATCCGCGACCAGGTCCTGGACCGCCAGTGGCGCAGCACAAACCGTGCGGTGAGCTCGGCGGCCGAGCCGAACTGCAGCAGCGCCACCCACAGCAGCGGCGGGACGACCAGTTGCACCACGGCGGTCACCGGCCCGGGTAGCTCGTCGGCATTCGCGAGAGCCACGGCGTAGAACACAATCCACGCCACCACGACGACCCAGGTCGTGACGATCGCAAGTCTGCGTCGGGTCCAGCTCATGCGCCCTGCCACCGCACTCTCGGACCGGACCGTCGGGCGGCCGTGGCGGTGGTGGCGGCGGCGAGTTCGGTGGCGAGCGCCCGTCCCGAGCCGGTCAGCCGGTACAGGTGGCGTGGTGGTCGGCCGGCGGGGACGTCGGTGTCCCAGGCGGTCTCCAGCAGGCCCCGGTCGGCCAGTCGCATCAGGATCGGGTAAAGCGAGCCGGGCTTGATGTCCAGCTGCTGGCACAGCTGGTAGCCGTACCGCCAGGCGGTCGGCGTCTCGGCCAGTGCCAGGACCACCGCCGTGGTCTGGGCGGAAGGGCGCCGGGAGCGGGTCACGGTCTAACTCTATATATCTAGAGTTATGCCGTCAACGGTGACATCGGGGCGAGGCCGATGTCGCGCCAGAGCCGCGGCGCGGTCGCGGCTTGCTCGCCGCCGCCGAGTACAAGCGTCCGCGCCCACTGGTAGCGGCAGCCGGTGGCGTCGAAACACGCTGCCGACCGTAGCGGTCTCAAAGTACCGATGAAGTACCGACAAAGTTCCTGGCATCCGCGGCCGCGGCGACGCAGGATCAGTCAGTCGCGACGGTGCCGCCGAGGAGCCGGGATCTCGGACGATCGGTGCCCGGGACGCCTTGACGCGCGGGCATTGGCGGACATCGTTGTCGCCCGGCCGCCGTGATAGCTCACACGCTGACCAGTTGTTCGACGGCCAGTGCCAACCGGGGGCTAGGAGGCCGCGGTGATCGATCCGAAGCACTCGACACTCAGGTGGATCACGGCGACCGTTGCCGTGGCGGTGACCGCCAGTGTGCTGGTCGCTACGCCGGCCCGGTCCGGCGCGAAGGACCCGACCCCGGGTAGCCCGACGCCGGGCGGCTCGACGGTACGCCCGCGGCAGGACACCGGCACGGCCGCCGGCCGGACCAACAAGGCATCGGCGAATGCGACCCGGGCCGACAAGTCGACACCGTCGGGCGCGCCGGCGTTGCCGCCGTCCGCGACGGGAGTGGTCGGGCCCCAGCGCATGCTGCCGGACCCGGTCGACGCCGGCGCGCAATGCCGACCGTGCCCGGCCGGGACGGTTCCGGTGCCCGCACCGCCCGGCGCGGCCAAGCGCGAAGAGGTACAGGACGCCAAGCTCACCACCGGCACCATGCCCAGGGGCTTCGTGGCCGGTGCCTCCCGCGAGCTGACCGGGCTGCGCACCGAGACGTCGACCACGTTCGCCAACCCCGACGGTACCCGCACCGCGAGGCTCTACAGTGGACCGACGTTCGCGCTCGACAGCCGCGGTGCGATGGTGCCGATCGACACCACGCTGCGGCGCGACACCGACGGCCGGTACCGCCCGGCGGCGGCGAAGGCCGCCTCGTTCGCCGCCCTCGGCACCGACCCGGAGCTGGCCAGGCTCGGGCTGGGCGACGACATCGACGCCGCCTTCGGCATCGCCGGCGCAGCTCCCGTGCCCGGCGTGGCGGACGGCGCCGGGGTGCGTTTCGCCGACCTGCGGCCGCACTCCGACCTCGTGGTCACCGCGATCCCGAGCGGGATCACCGAGAGCATCGTGCTCAAGTCGGCGTCGGCGCCGACCAGCTGGCGGTTTCCGTTGCGGCTCACCGGGCTGACCCCGGAGCTGGTCGAGGCGGCCGGCCGGGTCGACCTGCGGGACCGCACCGGCAAGGTGCGGATGGTCATCCCACCCGGCTTCATGTACGACGCGGTGCGCGACCCGAGGACCGGCACGGGTACCCGGTCCAACGGCGTGCGGTACACAGTGGACAAGGACGGTGGTACCTGGATCCTCGGCGTGACCCTCGACGAGGCCTGGCTGCGCAGTCCGGCCCGCCGCTACCCGGTCGTCGTCGACCCGCCGCTGTCGCTGCGCGACTCCATCTACGCGGACACCTTCGTATCAAGCACCGTCTTCGCCAACCGGGACAACTCCCGGGAGACCTTCCTGAAGGTCGGCACCTTCAACGGTGGCGGCGAGAAGTCGGCGAGCTACATCCGGTTCCACGACTCGCCCTTCCTGTTCCGGTTCGTGCTCGGCGCCTCGCTGAACCTCTACCAGACGTGGGCGCGCTCGTGCACGCCGTCGACGCTGTACGTCCACCGCACGACCAGCGACTGGTTCGAGTTCAACGCGCTGTCCTGGCCCGGTCCGTCGTACGACGGCACGCCCATCGCGCAGAAGGCGTTCTCGCGCGGCGGCAACTGCACGAGCAACCCGGCCGGCTGGGAGACCATCCCGCTGAACCCGACGCAGTTGACGAGCTTCTGGAACTTGAGCGTGCCGTTCTTCGGCTTCTCGCTGCGGGCCTCGAACACCGACAACAACGGGGAGAAGTACTTCTACTCCAGCCAGTACGCCGGTGGCGGCGGACCTACCCTCGACGTGCTCTACTCCGACGTCGGCGCGGTCTACTCGCTGCCCAACCCGCGGTTCAGCCCGCCGGTGACGCCGTCGACGTCCGGCCTGCTCGACGTGCGGGTGCAGAACCTCGGCCTGGGCATGTGGCCGGCGAATGGCGGGTACAGCCTGGTCGCCGAGACGCTCAACAGCGAGGGGCTCCTGGCGGACTACAGCATCCACTTCGTCAATCACGACACCCAGAACCGGATGACCGAGACGTTCACGATCTGGGTCGGTCCGCTGCCCGCCGGCACGTACACCCTGCATCTGACCATGCAGGATTCGATGTCCAGACCCTTCGACGGTGAGTTCGGGGTGCCCGGCGCCTACGTGTCGTTCCAGGTCCTGCCGTCGGCGACCCCCGAAGTCACCGGCATCTACCCGCCGAACAACGCACACGTCGACACCCTGCGTCCGTCGTTGTGGGGGCAGTACTTCGACGCGGACAACGCGCCCGCCGGTCCGAGCTACTGGTTCCGGGCCTGCAGCGGTGCCGCGACACCGGTCTGCGTCGACACCGGCTGGATCTCGTCGGCCACCTGGACCGTGCCGGCCGGCCTCTATACCTGGGGGACCACCGCGACCTGGTACGTGGCGGTCGGCGACGGCGCCTCGAACAGCTTCCTCACCGGTCCCTACGGGATAACCCCGACGGTAGCCCAACCGGCGGTCACCCATCATCTGGCCGGTGCGCCGGACGGCAGTGACGTGCCGGACCTCAACGTGCACGTGGGCAACTACGCGACCACCGTCACCGACGCCTCGGTCGCGGTCTCCGGGCCACCGCTGGAGATCCGGCGCACCTACAACTCGCAGGACCCGCGCAGCACGGGTGCGTTCGGGTCGGGCTGGACCACGCCGCTCGACCAGAAGGTGACCACCGACCCGGACGGCTCCGGCAACGTGGTGGTGACGCTCGAGTCGGGGCGCCAGGTGCGGTTCGGCAAGAACGCCGACGGTAGCTTCGCGCCGCCACCGGGGCACACCATGACGCTGGTCCGCGGTACCGGCATCTGGACGCTGCAGGACCCGACCGGACAGAAGCGGGTGTACGACGACGCCGGCAAGCTGACCACGCTGATCGACGCGTACGGCCGTCAGCAGCAGTACCTCTACACGGGCAGCCAGGTCACCCAGGTCAAGGACGTGGCCAGCACCCGCTCGCTGTACCTGACCTGGACCTCCGGCCGGGTCACCACGGTCAAGACCGACGCGCCGACCGCCGGTGCGGCGCAGCCGACGTGGACCTACACCTACAGCGGTACCCGGCTCACCAGGGTGTGCTCGCCGCTGTCCGCAGCGTCCTGTGTGGACTACGGATGGGTGAGCAGCTCGCACTACCGGTCGGTGGTCTCCGACGACAACCCGATCGCGTACTGGCCGCTGTCGGAGACCACCGGCAGCGTCGCGACCAACGTGGTGGCCCGCACGCCCGGGGAGTTCGCCGCCACGTACTCCGCCGCCACGCTGAACCAGGCCGACGCGCTCGGCGGCACCTCGGATCCGGCCATTTCGCTGGCGGGCAACGGAGCGCTGCTGTTGCCGGACAACACGGTCGCCTCCTCGCTCACATTCGCGGTCGAGCTGTGGTTCAAGGCCGCGAGCGGCAACACCGGGGTCCTGTTCGGGGAGCAGAACACGCCGCTCGGCGTCGACCCCTGGCACTTCAGTCCGGGACTCTACGTGGGTACCGACGGGAAGCTGCACGGCAAGTTCTGGAACGGGTCCACCACCGGCCAGGCGATCTCCGCGGCCCGGGTGGACAACGCCGCCTGGCACCACGCGGTCATCTCGGTGAACGTGGACCGGCAGGACGTCTACCTCGACGGCGCCCTGATCGGTACGGTCACCGGCGGGCCGATCCTCCATCTCGACATGGCCAAGACCATGGTCGGCAACGGATTCGCCGGCACCTGGCCGAACGCGCCCACCGGCTCCTTCCCGTTCACCGGCCAGATCGACGAGGTCGCCGTGTACCGGCACCCGCTCGGCGCGTCGCAGGTCAGCGCGCACTGGGCCGCCCGGCTGGCCACCTCCCGGCTGACCAAGGTCACCGAGCCGGGCGCCTTCGTGGCCGTGCAGGCCACGTACGACGGGGCGACCGGCCGGATCGCCACCCTGCGCGACCGGCAGGGTGCTCTGTGGACGCTCACCCAACCGGCGGTCGGCGACGGTACCCGCGCGGTGACGCTGTCCGCGACCGGGCGGGACGCGATCACGTACACGTACGACGCCCGCCGCGGCGACCGGTTGATCAGCCGGAGAACCGGCGTCGGCACCGAGAAGTGGGAGTACGACGCCAACGGCTTCATCAGCAAGTACACCGACGCGAACAACCGGGACCGGCTCATCTACCACGACGCGCGGGGCAACATCACCTGGGAGGCGGTGTTCCGGCAGGGCGGCTGGGTCTGGAAGAACCACGGGTACCACCTGAACACCGCGGACAAGCTGGACCCGCGCAACGACCGCATGGTCTGGCAGTCCGGCACCCGCAACGCGTGGGACAACGACGCGTCGAACCGGATCAGGTACGACCTGGACGCCGCGGGGCGGGTCACCCGGATCCAGTATCCGTGGGTCTCCGGTTCACCCGCGTTCGCGGTCGAACTGTTCGCCTACACCGCCGGCACCGAGGCCGCGGTCGGTGGCGGCACGGTACCGGCCGGTCTGATCAAGACGAGCACCAACAAGGCCGGCGGCACCACCAGCTACGAGTACGACTCCCGGGGCGACCTCGTCCGCACGACCGACCCGCTCGGCCTGATCACCAGCTACGGGTACGACCTGCTCGGCCGCAACACGTCGCGGGCGACCAGCACCCTGTTCAACGGCCTCCCGCTGAAATACGGCTTCTGGACGCTCGGCTACAACGCCGCCTCGCTGCTGACCACGCAGAACGCGCCGTCAACCGTGAACCCGATAACCGGCGTGACACACTCCGCGGTCACCACCAACACCTACGACGCCAACGGACGGATCATCCAGAGAAGCGTCGCCGACACCACCGGCGGCGACGCGACCCGGACCACCGTGCTCGGCTACGATCCGGCCGGCCGGTTGCGCAGCACCACCACGCCCGACAACGCGGTCACCACCCAGGAGTGGACCACGGCCGGCGACCTGGCCGCGGTGGTCAAGCCGAACGGCCTGCGGCTGGAGTACCGGTACGACGACTTCCGGCACCTGGTCGAGACCACCGCCGTGGGTCCCGGCGTGGACCCGGACAACCCGACCGCGACCCGGCTGGTGCTGGAGTCGCGCGCCTACGACCCGGCCGGCCAGCTCGCGTCGGTGACCGACGCGATGGGCCGGGAGACCGGGTACACCTACCACAACGACGGGTTGCTGGAGACCACGAAGCGGGTACGCCGCAACGCCGCCGGCGACATCACCTCGACGACCCTGCTCGCGCAGTACGAGTACGACTACGGCGGCAACCTGATCCGCGAGACCGGGCCGAACGGCGTGCTGCGTGACTTCGACTACGACGAGTCCGGCAACCCCGTGCGCGAGACCCTCGACCCGGCGGGGCTCGCCCGGACCACCGTGCGCACGTTCAACATGGACGGTGCCGTCCTGTCCACAAGGGAGAGGCACGGGTTCTCGCTCGTCACCGGTCGCACCGCGGAGGCCGCGTACCTGTTCGCCAACTCCGGCTCGCAGCTCGACGGCGGGGGAGCCCGGTACGCCGACGGCACCAACAGCTGGACGTACCGGTTCGTATTCCCGCCGAACGCGACGGCAGCGCAGCTCAACCTGGAGGTGTCCAACCAGTACAAGCTGCAGCTGAGCCGGGACAACGTCGGCTGGGGCGACGTGCTCAACGAGACCCGCGACATCCGCGACGGCTCGAACCGGGTGCACTGGACGATCGGCATCGACGCCTGGGTCGCGCTGTCGAAGACCATCTACGTCCGGCTCAGCGACAGCCAGCCGGCCACCGGGTGGGGTGCCCGGGTCCAGCGCTTCTCGGTCGAGTACACCAAGGCGAACGAGCCGGACCGCAGGATCAGCTACCAGACCGACTTCCACGGCAACGTCGTCAAGGAGACCGTCGACAACGCCGGAGGTACCCCGGCCGCACTGGTCACCACGATCGCCCGCGACGCGCGCGGCCTGGTGACGCAGCACGTCGACCCCGCGGGCGCGGCGACGGCGTTCAGCTATGACGCGGCCGGCCAGCAGGTGACGAGGACCGGCGCACCGCGCACGGTCTGGCGGGACGGCGTGCAGGCCACCGCCGTGTCGCCGGTGACGACCACCGGGTACAACACCTTCGGGGACGCCACCGGAGTCCGCGACGCGTACGGCGCGGTCACCACCACCGGGTACGACGCCATGTCCCGGCCGATCCGGGTGACCAAGCCGGCCTACACCCCGCCCGGTGGTACCGCGCTGACTCCGGTGACCACGACCGACTACAACCTCGCCGGCCGGCCGACGGCGGTGACCGACCCGCTGGGCCGGACCACCTCGTACACCTACGACCTGTACGGCCGGCTGACCGAGCGGGCGGATCCCGATCCGGACGGTGGCGGCGCCACGCCGGTACCCCGGTGGCGTTTCGCCTACGACCGCGACGGCGAGCAGGTGTCCGCCACCGACCCGACCGGTGCGGTGACCCTGGCGACCTACAACGACCTCGGCCACCAGGTCACCGACACGGCGGCCGAGCGGATCGGCACGGGCACGGTCTACTACACCAACACCATCGGGCGGGACGACCGCGGCCGGATGACAAGCCTCACCACGCCGCTGAACCACACCACCACCTTCGAGTACAACGCGGCGGACGAGCAGACCAAGGTCACCGACCCGGTCGGCCGGACGGTCGAGAAGCGCTACGACAACGTCGGCCGGGTGACCGCGGAGATCACCGCGGGCGCGCGGGCGACCAGCCGCCGGTACGACGTGGCGGGGCGGGAGACCGTGACGGCCGACCACACGGTGGCCGGCGGCGTGCTCTCCGCGCCGTTGCGCAGCACGACAAGGTCCTACGACCCGATGGGCCGGCCGCTGTCCGTCTCGAGCGCGCAGGGGCGGCTGACCCAGTACGCCTACGACGGTGCCGGTCAGCTCAGCGCGGTGACCGAGCGCACCAACCCGGCCGACCCGGCGACCGCGGTCACCGTGTCGTTGGGGTACGACAGCCTCGGCAACCGTAGCCGGCTCGTCGACGGCCGGGGCAACGCGACCGACTACGTCTACAACGGCTGGGACCTGCTCACCGAGGTCCGCGACCCGGGCACCGGGCCGGTCGCCGACCGCACCTTCACCACCGTGTACGACGCCGCCGGTCAACCGGTCGGCGACCGGCTACCCGGTGGCGTGAGCCGGACCCGCACCTATGACGGACTGGGCCGGCTGACCGCGGAGACAGGTACGGGGGCGGGCCAGCCGACCATCGGTCGCGGGCTCGACTACGACGCGGTCGGCCGGACCACCACGGTGAGCAGTCCGGCGGGCGACTACACGTACACGTACAACGACCGCGGCCTGCTGACCCGGTCGACCCGGTCGGGCAGCACGTCGACGTTCACCTACGACGGCGAGGACAACCTCACCGCGCGCAGCGACCCGAGCGGTTCCGGAACGTTCACCTACGACGCCGCCGGCCGGTTGGCCACCGCCACCGATGCGCTCACCGGGGCGACCGCGACGTTCAGCTACGCGGCCACCGGCGACCTGTCCGGCATCGGGTACGGCACCTCCCGGCCGACCCGCACCTACGGGTACGACAACCTGGGCCGGCTGAGCAGCGACACGATGAGGTCGTCGACCGGCGCCACCACGCTGTCCACCAGCTACGGGTACGACCTCGACGACAACGTCACCTCGAGGGTCACCACCGGGTACAGCGGGGGCGGCAGCAACACCTACGGCTACGACGGGCTCAACCGGCTCACCTCGTGGACCCGGCCGGACGCGCAGGTCGTCACGTACACCTACGACGGCGCGTCGAACCGGACCAGCACGACCGGCCCGGGCGGTACCCGGACGTTCGGCTACGACACGCGGAACCGGATGACCAGCGCGACCGGCGGCGGCCTGCCGGACGTGACCAACACCTGGACGGCCCGGGGCACCCTGGCCACCACGCGGGTGGGCACCTCGACGACCACGTACGGGACCGACGCGTTCGACAAACCCACCACGGTCAGCGCGCCCGGGTACACGGTGACCTACACCTATGACGCGCTGGACCGGCTGGCCCAGCGCAACGGCACCGCGCTGGCGTACCCGGACCTGAGCAACAACGCCAGCAGCGTGCCGACCAGCGGCGGCCAGGCGCTGGTGTACCGGGATCCGGACGGCAGCCCGCTGTCCGACCGGATCGGTACCGGTGCCGGCCGGTTGGCGGTGACCGATCGGCTGCACGGCGACGCGGTGGGTGCGGTCGGCGGCGTCGACGGCGAGGTGCTGGCCTCCCGCAGCTACGGCCCGTACGGCGAGACGCAGAGCAGCACGGGCCAGTTCCCGCTCGGCTTCCAGGGCGGCTGGAGCGACCCGGACACCGCACAGGTCAACGCGCTGGCCCGCTGGTACGACCCGGCGTTGGCGTCGTTCACCGGCCGTGACTCGTACAACCTCGACCCCACCTCGGTGCCCGCGCCGAACCGGTACGCCTACGGCAACGGCAACCCGATCCGCAACGCCGACCCGAGCGGGCACTGCCCGGTCTGCGCCATCCCGATCGGTGAGGCCCTGATCTGGCTGGGCGCCGCGATCATCGCGTACTTCGCGGTGGACTGGTGGGTCGACTCCGGTGCGGCCGGCGAGGTGATCGGTCAGCTCTACGGCCTCGGCGACGCCGCGGTCACCAACTACATCGACGCGCTGCACGAGCTTGGCGTCAGCGCCCAGGAGATCATCGACCGGGTCCGGGTCAGGTTCGCCACCCACAGCGCGGTGATCGACATCGTCGGCCCGCCGCCGGTCCGGATCCCGCCGTCGACCACGGCGCCGTCGACCACGCCGCCGCCGGCATCGCCGCCGGCCGCGCTGCCCGCCCCGCCGATCCAGCAGACCATCACGAACATCCTGTCCCCGATCGTGCCGCTGCTGCCGGCCGGCCAGCTGCTGGAGAACAGCCTGCCGGCGACCGCGACCGCCCTTGTCCTGCCGCAGCTCGTCCTCAACGACTCGGACGGCAGCGACGCGGCGAACACGGTCGTGCAGGGCGCCATCGCCGCGGAGGCGGTCCGGGAGCTGGGCGGGACCGGCGACCCGAACTGCGACGACCGGGACGCGATCGGTGACTGGCTGGTCAACGTCGTCGAGGACGCGGCCGCCGAGGTGATGGCCCAGGGCCTGGCCGGGTTCCCGCTCACCGAGCCCATGCAGGGCCGGTTGGACGAGATGCGGGCGACCAACGATCCCAAGGTGGAAGCGGATGCCGACAAGCTGGAGAGGATCTTCCGGGGCAACCGGTTCCACATCGCGGTACGCGACCTGCTGCGCCTGTGGTACCCGGGGCAGTTCGGGTACCGCAGCGGCGGAAAGAACAACGACGGTCCGGACTTCCCGCACTTCGGGTCCGGGCGCGACGTCGAGCTCACCACGCCGGGCGAGAGGGGCCGCCACCTCGACCGGGGAGACAAGTACGATCCGTGTCTGTTCGCCTTCTACACGATGCCGACGGAGTGAGCGGACTGACCGACCAGCACCTCCACCTTCGCGACCTGACTCTGACCGACGAGAGCTTCGCCGGCCGTGCGTTCGATGACCTGACGAGCACCAACTGCACGTTCGTGCGGTGCGACTTCAGCGGGATCAGCGCACGGCAGGCGAGCCTCGGCGGGGGCAACGAGCACTCACGGTACGACTCGTGCGTCTTCGACGGTGCCCGGCTGAGGATGAGCACGGCCGGGCACGCCACGTTCGTGAACTGCAGCTTCCGCGGCGCCGTCATCACCGACTGGGAGTGCCACGCGGTCAGCCTCATCGACTGCGTGTTCACCGGGCGGCTGCGGAACTGCACCTTCGACGGCCGGCTGCCCGACGACTACCGGGCCTACCTCGGCCGCGACGACAACGAGATCCGGGGCAACGACTTCACCGGCGCGGCGATGGCGAAGGTCTACTTCCTGCGCGGGGTGGATCTCGCCGCGCAGCGCCTACCGACCGGGCCGGAGTACTTCCACCTGGCCGACGCGCCGGCCGCGGTGGCCGGCGTCCGTGCCGAGATCGAGACCTGGCCGGCCGAGAAGAGGCGTACCGCGGAGTTCTTCCTCCGCGGCTTCGACCGGATGATCGCGGACGGCCAACGACAGATCTTCGGCCGGCGGGACGACTATGCCAAGGGCTTCGGCACGGTCGGGCGGCAACTCATCGACCGCTGGTGAACCGCCGCGGTAGCGCGCCCCGGATGGCGTCGGCGACACGGCACGGCGCGGTGAACGAGGCGGCGTGGGCGTGCCGTCCTCAGCCGTACAGCCTGGTCCGCAGCAGCTGCTTGCCCTGCTCCGCGCCCTTGCGGCTCTCCGTCTGGGCACGCCGGAAGAAGTCGGCCAGCTCGCTGTCTCCGTCGCGTTCGGCGTCCTTGATGTACACCTCCAGGCGCAGCACGTTGCTCAGACACGCTTCCACGAACCAGATGATGTTGTACGTCTTGTCCTTCGTACCGGTGACCTGGCCGGTCTCGGTGTTCTCGATCATCGTCTTCCTCCTCCTGGGGCCACAGCGGGATCCTTCGCGCCGGGGCGTTCCTCCCGATGGGTACCCGCACGGAGGCCACTGCCAACCTCGAATTCGGCTCGTCGAGACGACCGCGACTCTTCCCCGGCGCGGCGCCCATCCGGCCAGGTACCGCAGCGCCGGCCAGGGGCAGGGAGCAGGCGCCCGGGGTCCATCATGGACAGACGGCGGATGGTGCGTCGGGGGTCCTACTGCGCGGCGGGCAGCGCCTCGCCGGTCTCGAGCAGCGTCTTGAGGCTGGACAGCAGGTGCGACCAGCCGTCGCCGACGATGCCCAGCAGGGTGCTCTCGCCCTGGTGCACCACGGTCAGCTTGACCATCTGCCCAACCGGCTCGATGTCGAAGGTGACCTTCGACCGGTCTTCGCCGAGCAGCTTGTCGAGCGATTCGTCGTCCAGGCCCACGGCCTTGGCGAACTCCGGCGTGAAGGTGTGCCAGGTGTACGACAACCGGCGGTACGGCTCGCACTCGAGGACGACCTGCTCGGGATCGCTCATCGTGACGTCGTCCATCTTCCAGGCCATCGACGAACCCACGGCCCAGTCGGTCTCGAAGGTGACGCCCCAGTACCGCCGGGTGAAGGCCGGGTCGGTCAGCGCCTGCCAGAGCCGCTCCGGCGTTGTCCTGATGTAGCTGGTGTAGACGAAGTCGCTGTCGCTCACTGTTTGCTGCTCCAATGCTGTCTTCAGATCGGCGAGTGCTCTGACGCGCTCCCGGGCGTACCGGTTGATCCAGCGCTCCGCGATCGCGTTGATCGGCGCGGCGTTGAGGTAGTGCAGCTTCTCCCGGCCGCGCCGGACCGTGGTCACCAGGCCGGTCGCCTCCAGTACCGCCAGGTGCTTGCTGACCGACTGTCGAGCCATGTCCAGCCCGGCGCACAACTCCCGCAGGGTCTGCCCGCTGCGGGCGTTGAGGCTGTCGAGCAGCCGGCGGCGGCTGGCATCGGCCAGCGCCTTGAATACCTCGTCCATGGATCGGGTATCCCCCAAAAGGCAGCCGCTTGGCTGCCTTTCACAATATGCAGCCTGAAGGCTGCATGTCAACCGACCCCCTGCGGTAGCTCCGAGCTCCGTGCGCCGGTGAGCTCCGCGTGTCGGCCGCGTTCGGGCACGAGCATCGCGACCACCACCGCCACGATCACGGCGAGCTGCGCTGCGGCGTTGAGGTAGCCGCCGATCGGCACGGTGACCAGCACGCCGGCGATCGTGAGCAACCGGGTCCACACCGGCCTGACGCCGAGTACGCGGCGATCCACGGTGACGCCGGCCAGGAATGCCGCCACGCCGCCGGCCAGAGCCACGGCCGACGGCCAGGTCGCCGGGTCGGCGGGGTGTGCGATGGCGTTGTGGATGCCGGCGGCCGCGACCACGATGCCCAGCAGCAGGGGGATGTGCGCGAAGCCGATCCACAGGGCCAGCCGGATCCGGCGCTCGCCACCGGCGACGGCCATCACCCGTTCGGCCGCGGTGGTGTCGGTGAAGTAGGTCCACCACAGCGCGGCGGGCAGGGCCAGGGCCAGGACCAGCATGATGAGCGTGCCGGCGCCGAGGTGGTCGACGTCGACGCCGATCCCGATCGCGACGACCGACTCACCCAGCGCGATGATCACCAGGAGGCCGAGCCGCTCGACGAAGTGGCCGGGCACGAGATGGTACGACGAGAGCACGTGGACCCAGGACAGCCGCGGTACCAGGAACGGCAGCACGCCCTGGCCGAGCAACGCCACCAGCCAGATCGTGGTACGGGCGGCGCCGCCGACGAACCCGCCGACGACGACCAGCAGGGCGGAGGCGAGGTTGTACACGGCCAGCCACCCCAGCGCCGCCCGGCCGACGTCGGCCTGGGTGAACAGGAGCAGGTGCACGCAGATCACCACGAGGTAACCCAGGCCGAACACCACGCCGGTCCCGTCGAACGCGGGTGGGATCCCCACCGCGGCGATGAGGAACCCCGCCATCCCGACGAACAGCAGCAACTTGTGCGACGGCGCCCGGGGCGGCACGTGGTTGGCCAGCCACACGTATCCGCTGAACATCCACCACAGGATCCCGAACACCAGCAGAACCCGGCCGAGCCCGGCCAGGGTCAGGTCCGCCTCGAGCACGCCGGTCAGCTGCGTCAGGGTGAAGACGAACACCAGGTCGAAGAAGACCTCCACCGGGGTGACCCGGTCGGCCCCCGCGCTGTCCGCGTCCTGCCAACGCGCCATGCCCACCGAGCGTAGAGCGCCCGAAGGGATCGGCGTCGCAGGTGGGGTAGGTCGAGTGGCCCGGAGTTGAGCCAGCCGGTTGCCGCGCCGAGCGAGGGCAAGTGCATCCGTTCGGGCATGGGCAGCTACCGAAGCGACCGGAAGCCGGCGCGAACCTCTTCCGAGAAGAGTTGCGGCTCCTGCCAAGCGGCGAAGTGGCCGCCCCGGTCGACCTCGTTGAAGTAGGTCAGGTTGGGGTAGGCCCGCTCGGCCCAGCTCCGCGGGGCCTGGTAGAGCTCTCTGGGAAAGACGCTGACGGCCGCCGGGATGGAGACGTTCTTGACGTCGAAGAAGCCGAGCTTGTTCTCCCAGTAGAGCCGAGCCGACGAGACCCCGGTGTTCGTCAACCAGGTGAGCGTGATGTTGTCGAGGACCTCGTCCCGGGTGAGCCCGCCCACCGGTTGTCCGTCGACAAAGGCGTGTGAGATGTCCTCGTAGCTCTTCGCGTCGTGGTCGAGCGTCCAGGCGGCCAGGGCGATGGGTGAGTCCGCCAGCCCGTACAACGTCTGCGGGCGCAGCCCCATCTCGACCGCGTAGCCGATGCCTTTCGTATATACGTTGCGCAGCTGCTCGTAGGCGCGCCTTTCGTCGTCCGAGAGACCGGATGGGGGCGGATCGCCGGCCTGGACCGCATTGGCGATGTCGGCCGGGACCGTGCCGGGCATGTTCGAGTGCATGCCGAGCAGTCCGGGAGGCGCCTGTGCGGCCATCACATCCGTGACGATCGCCCCCCAGTCGCCGCCCTGGGCCACGAATTCGGTGTACCCCAGGCGCTTCATCAAGGCTACCCAGGCACGTCCCATGCGGGTGGGATCCCAGCCGGTCTCCGTCGGTTTGCCGGAGAACCCGTAGCCGGGCATCGACGGAATGACCAGATGGAAAGCGTCCTCTGCGCGTCCGCCGTGTGCGGTCGGATCGCTGAGCGGGCCGACCACGTTGAGCAGTTCGATGACCGAGCCGGGCCAGCCGTGCGTGATGATGAGCGGCAACGCGTTCTCGTGCGGCGACTTGACGTGGATGAAGTGGATGTCGAGCCCGTCGATCTCGGTGATGTACTGCGGTAGCGCGTTGAGTCTCGCCTCGGACCTGCGCCAGTCGTAATCTGACGCCCAGTAGCGTGCGAGTTCCTGAATGGTCGCCGACTGCACGCCCTGCGACTGATCCGCGACGGTCTCCCTGTCCGGCCAGCGCGTGGCGGCGATGCGCGCACGCAGGGCCTCGAGGTCCGCCTCGGGGATCTGGACCGTGAACGGCCTGATCCCGGTGGCTCCCGCTGACGCGTCGGTTCTGACGGACATGTGGGTGTCCTTCCGTTGGGAATGGCTGGTGTTCGGCGTGGGCTTCAAAGGTCGGCCGTGACAATCTCTCGCGGGCAGCCTCGTAGCCGGAGGCGCCGCCTCGATCAGTGCCGGTTCGGCATGGCACGCTGGCGCCTCGGCCAAGCCTAGAACGCCGTTCTCGATGACCGCGGGTGATCCGGGTAATCCAGCACGGCTTCCGGGCACGGCTCTTCCGACCACACCTGCCAGCCCGACCGGGTGAACCGGCCGATGGGGGAGCCGGCGACCAGTCGTGCGCCCGGTACTAGTTCTTGATCGACTTGCGGACGAAGGGGCTGCGTACGCCGGCACTGAAGCGCTCGGCCGCTTCGAGCGCGAGCGTGATCCTCCTGCGCGCGCTGAGCCCGGAGCCCGCGGTCGCGTACAGCGCGCCGAGGGCGATCTGGTCGCCGCAGCCGACCGCCGCGAAGCCGTCCGCCGCCCGGGCAACCTGGTAGTCCTCGTACACCGCGAAGAGCTGACCCCGGATCCCGACCAGGAACGTACCGCCCTCCTCGCGCTCGTTGTCCTTCCTGGCCCAGCCGCCGGACTTCAGGCAGCTCCGCAGGGCGTCGATGAATGTGGTCGTCATGAAGTTGTCGAGGCGACCCTTGGGCTTGGGCAGGTCCAACGAGTAGCGGATCAACTGGCCCATCCGGAAGGACGTGGTAAAGCCGAACAGGTAACCCTGTTTGCGGAACACTTTGGTGTCGGCGCGCACGGTCAGGCTCAGGCCGTCGATCCCGGCGCTGTCTCCCCCGATGTGAACGGCTCCGCGTTCGGTGATACCAACGATCGCAGTCATTGGACACCTCCAGTCGGCGGGACAGTTTCCTCGAGCGCCGCATCGTGAATCGGACTCCGTCACGGTAGGCGGATCGTCCGGTCCGGGGTGTCCCACATCCGACGATCCGGATTCCTGTGCCCGCTGCCCCACCGGGTCGTAGCCGGCGGTCGCCGCCGCCCACGGCAAGCCTCTTGCCCGCCGCGTCAGGCGGTGGCCTGGACGGTACGCGCCGCAGCCGCGTCGGCGTCGGCGATCGCCGTCTCGACGCGGAGGTTGGTGAGGCAGAACGCGGCGTAGAGCCCGGCGGCGAGGGTGAGCAGGCCGCCGGCGAGCAGTGGCGCGCGGAGACCGGCGGCGTCGGCCAGGATGCCGCCGGCGAGCGCTCCGATCGGCATGACGCCCCAGGCCACCACCCGGTAGATGCCGATGGTCCGGCCCAGCAGCGCGTCCGGGGTCAACCGTTGCCGCAGCGAGCCGTAGACGACGTTCCACAGCAGGATCGCCCAGCCGATCAGTGCCCACGCCCCGGCCGCGAGGTACGGCGAGCTGGTGGCCCAGGAAACGAGCATGCCGAGCGCGGTCACGACGGCGGCGAGTGCCATCGTCCGGCCTCGGCCGATCCGCTTGGCGATCGGTGCCGCGGTCTGGCTGCCGAGGAACGCGCCGACCGCGCCGCCGAGGACGAAGAAGCCGAAGGCGGCCTCGGAGACGCCCAGCACCTCGCGGGTCCACAGCACGGTCAACGCGGCTGGCATGGCGTTGCTGAAGCCCAGCACGAGCACCACCGACAGCAGGGTGCGGTGCATCGGGTGGTCGCGCACGAACCGGACGGCCTGGCCCATCGCCTGGACCATCGGCGTACGGTCGGGGCCGGAGGCGCGGTGCCGACCGGGCACCGCGAGCAGCAGCACCGCCGCGAGCGCGTAGCAGGCCATGTTGACGCCGAACGCGGCGCTGGCGACCAGGGCGAACAGCGCGCTGGCCAGCGGCGGCCCGAGGAAGCTCTGCGCGACCAGTTCGGCACCCTGGAGCCGGCCGTTTGCGGCTTCGAGGCGCTCGCGGTCGCCGAGGACGCCCGGCAGCATCGCTATCAGCGTGTTGTCGTAGACCGTCTCGCAGGCCGAGACCACCACGACCACCGCATACAGCAACCAGAGCGAGGCCCGGTCGACGGCGACCGCGGCCAGGAGCACCGCGAGCGCGCCGGTGCGTACGGCGCCCACCAGCACCGCCAGGCGCCGCCGGTCGTAGCGGTCGACGAGCGCGCCCGCGGGCAGCCCGAGCACGAGCCAGGGCAGGAAGCCGAGGGCGGTCAGTGCCGAGAATGCGATCGGATCGCTGGTCAGTCGCGCCGCGAGCAGCGCGGTGGCGACCCGGTAGACGCCATCGCCGAGGTTGCCCGCCGTCGAGGCCGCCCAGAGCTGGTGAAAGCCTCCACCGTCGCCTCGCCCCGGCTGCACCATCCGTTCACCTCACCGTGAGCAGCACGGCCGGGACAAGACGATTTCGCGGCGAGCGAATGTCGCGAATGCTGGCGAGCGATCGACCAGGAGACGGTTGCCGGACCGGGCCCGCCGGCACTACGGTGCCGGCAGGCGTCGTAACGGGGAGGAACGTCGATGCGATTCGTTCGCTGGCTCGCCGCCATGTCGGTCCCGCTCCTGGTCGGGGTGGCCGCCGCACCGGCCGCCGCGATGCCTCCCGGCCCCACGCCCGCCGCGCGGGACGGGGCCGGCCGGCCCGACCCGGGCGGACATTGACGGTGATGGCATCGATGAGATCGTTATCGGGTCCTCCGGGGTGGTATTCGTGGACTACTCCGGGTTGCGCCGCACCGACCTGCTCCGTCCGAACGTGTCGACCGGCGGGACGCATGGCTTCGGGGAGACGCTGGCCGCCGGCGACTTCAACGGCGACGGGTACGACGACCTGGCCGTCGGCAACCCCAACGACGACTCGCTGCGGTGGTCCAGGACGCCGAAGGCGTTCCCGACCATTCGCATCGCCATCGCCGGAAGCGTATGGATCGTCCCCGGCGGCCCCGCCGGCCTGCGGGTGGATCTTGCCAGCCACCTCACCCAGGACACACCGGGATCGCCGTCGGTCGCGAGTTCGGGCGAGTACTTCGGCTGGACGCTCGCGGCCGGCGACATCAACGGCGACGGGCGGGCCGACCTGGCCGTACACACGCTCGACGAGGAGGTCGGCGGCGCGGCGCTCGCCGGCGCCGTCACGGTCTTCTACGGCGGCGCGGCCGGTATCACCACCTCGGGAGCGCTGTGGTTGGACCAGTCGATGGCGGCCGTACCGGGCACCGCCCGTGCCCTCAACAACTTCGGCACCGGCCTGGCGATCGGCGACATCACCGGCGATGTCTACGCCGATCTGGTGGTCGGCGCGCCGAATGACAACGACGGCATCTCGTGGCGACCGGACCACGCCGGTACCGGACGCTTCGCGGTCTTCAGAGGCACGCCCGACGGGTTGTCGCTGACCGGCGTCGGCGACGTCACGGCGTGGGGCGTGGGACTGCCGCCGGGCGGCTGGCCGGACCCGATCGTCCAGTACCTCGGCACCGGCCTGGCGATCGGCGACCTCACCGGTGACGGTTTCGGCGAGGTCGTCGCGACCGCGCCCGCGTCACAGGTGGGCAACGTGCTGTCCGGAGCCGTGGTGGTGCTGCGCGGTACGGCCGGCGGGGTGACGCTCAGCGGCCGGCAGGTGATCTCAGAGAACACGCCCGGTGTCCCGGGGACACCCGTGCACGAGCAGTGGTTCGGCGGCGGCGGAGTCCACGTCGGGGACCTCACCGGCGACGGCCGACCGGACGCGCTGATCTCCAGCCACAGCAAGCACATCGGCAGCGCCGCCGACGCCGGCAGCATCCTGCTCCTGCCGGGTACCGCGGCCGGGATCGGCACCGCCGGCGCCCGGCTGTTCGACCAGAACACGGTACCCGGACTGGGCGGCCCACAGACCAACGAGGCCTTCGGCCGCTTCGTCGCCCTGGCCAACCTGGACGGTACCGGCGCGCTCGACGCCCTGGTGACCACCGGCAGCGAGCAGTCCTGGGGCCAACCGCAGGGCGTGGTCACCGTGTTCGGCGGGGGTAACGGCACCCTCACGCCGTATGGCACGGTGGCGTCGGCCTCGTACCAGCCGGACCTCGTCGTGTTCAACTTCGGACGGCTGGCCTGACCGGCCGCGGCGGAGAGCTCGGCGCGGTGTGCGGTACCACCGCGGATCCACCATGGACAAAGAGGCGGTGCGCCTGCGGGCCGGCAGCGGCGCGCGATCACATCTGTCCCGTGCGGCCCGTGGCGCGCGGACGGTGGGCTATTCGAAGTAGGCGATGCTGCGGAACTCGATGCTGTGCCGAGGCTGGGTCGCCTTGGCGGTCTCGTCGTGGAATGCGGAGTGCGGCGCCCGCCAGGCCACCGACTCGTCGCTGTCGTTGAGCTTGAAGAAGAGGATCTCGTCGCGGGTCATGTCCGGGAAGTACCACCATTGGTGGTCGGGGTTGTGGTGGAACTCGAAACCGCTGGCTCCCGGGGCGTCCGGGGGCATCTCCAGGTACAGGTCGCCGGGAATCTCGTCGACGAAGTACATGCGGTTGTCCAGACCTTCGTCCGGTCCGACGCTGGTGTAGTCGCAGATGGCCAGTGGCCAGTCCTGCGGAGGCGGGCTGAAGACACGCCACAGACTGGTGATCAGCGCCCGGCGGAAGCCAGGCCCGTCCGGGAAGGAGGAGGCATAGGCGGACGCGGCCCGCTCGCGTGCTCCGATGACGGAGAAGTCGTTGTGCACCAGGGCCGCTTGGGGCTGCGAAGCGTTCTCGGCCGGAGCCGCGGAGCGGCGCAGCACCCACCCCAGCGTCGCCACCCGGTCAGCGCCGGTGTAGGACGTGACGAAGTCGGCCACCTCGTCGACATAGACCCGGCCGACCTCGTCCCGGTCGGTGAAGTCCGCCACCCTCGTGCGGTGATCGATGATCTCGAAGCCGTTGCGGTCGAGCGTGAACCGGTCACGGACCGTTCGGCCATTGTGGACGGGCATCACGTACGACCGGTAGATCCCGGTGTTGACGCTCATCCCCGGCGCGGTGAAGCGGCGGAGCACCGTGGACTCGGGGGCGAGATAGTTCAGCTCGCCCGGTACGACCAGGATGTGGGCAGCGTCGGTCACCGTCGTCATGCGTTCCATTGAAGAGCGTGTGACGGCGCAGGTCCATGCCGGGTGGCTGCCAGGGGAAGCCGCATGCCCGGGACACCGGACATCTCTGCCCGGATCTGTCGGTTCGGCGTCGGTCAACTGATCCACCCGGTGGGACAATCGCGCCGTGGTAGGGGACGTACGCCTGTTCGTGCTCGGTGGGTTCCGGGCGGAGGTCGGCGGCCAGCCTGTGGCCGAGGACGCGTGGCGACGGAGCAGCGCGGCGGCGCTGGTCAAGTTGCTGGCCGTCACGCCCGGTCATCGAATGCACCGCGAACAGCTGATCGAGGTTCTGTGGCCGGAGCTCGACCAGGCGGCCGGTGCCCGGCGGTTGACCAAGGCGCTGCATTTCGCGCGGCGGGCACTGGCGGCCGGACAGGTCCGGCTGCGCGACGACCTGCTCAGCCTGAAGGGTCACGACCTGTGGGTCGACATCGACGCGTTCGAGGCGGCGGCGCTACGGGGCGACACCGAGGCGGCGCTCGCGCTCTACACCGGCGATCTCCTCCCGGAGAACCGCTTCGACCAGTGGGCGGATCTGCGCCGGGTGCAGGTGCGCGCGAGCGTGGTGCGCCTGCTCTTGAGCCAGGGGATCGACCGCGAGGCGCGCGGCGACCATCGTGGCGCGGTCGCGTCGTTCGAGCGGCTGGTCGGCATCGACCCGGTGCACGAGGAGGCCTATGCGCGCCTGATGCGCCTCGCCGCGGTGGACGGCGAGCGGCACGTCGCGGTGCGCTGGTACGGTCGGCTGGTCGAGAGCCTGCGCGTGGAGTTGGGCGTCGAGCCGACCGACCAGCTGCGACGGCTGTACGCCGACATCGTGTCCGGCCGGTCGACACCGGCCGGGACAACCGATCCAGCGGCGGCCGACCCGGCGGCGGCCGACCCGGCGGCGGCCGACCCGGACCTGGCCCCGGGGGCACCGGGCTCCGCCGCCGTCGACGAGGAGCGCAAGCTCGTCACCGTCCTGGCCGCCGATCTTCGTGGGTTGCGGAGTGAGCCCGACCCGGAGCGCGCCAGGCGGGAGACATCCGGCTGGACGGACGTCCTGTGCGAGGTGGTCGATCGGTGGGGCGGGGCGCCCGAGCGGCTCGTCGGCGGCGGTGTGGTGGCCGTCTTCGGCTACCCGGCGGCTCGCGAGGACCATGCCGCCCGCGCCCTGTGGGCGGGATTCGAGATCCTTCAGCGGGTACCCGTCCCGGTCCGGCTGGGGGTCGACACTGGTCAGGTCATCGCGCCGGCCGGCGGCACCGCCTCGCTGTCCGGTCTCGGCGGTGAGGTGCTCGACGTGGCCGCGGGGCTGCGCGAGGCGGCCGAGCCACGGACCGTGCTGGTCTCCGACCGCGCGCGCCTGGCCGCGCACGGCGACTTCCGGTTCGGGCCGGCAGTGGTGCTGGGCGGGTGCAGCGCCCGCCCGCTGCTCGCGGCGGACTGGGCAGCCGGCCGGCCGCGGCCGGAGTCCGAGCCGCCGATGGTGGGGCGTGAGGACGAGACCCGCGTGGTGCTGAGTCTGATCGACGAGGCCGCGGCGAGTAGCCGTCCTCGGCTGCTGACGATCGTCGCGGCGGCTGGCGTCGGCAAGAGCCGGCTGGTACGCGAAGTGGTCGCCGCCGCTGTCCAGCGCCGGCCCGGCATCCGGGTCCTGCGCGGGCGGTGCCTGGCGGCCGGCGACGGCGTGACCTACTGGGCGCTCGGCGAGATCCTCAGGGACGCCTGCGGTATCGCTCTGGGCGAGGCCGGCCACGTCGCCCAGCGGAAGCTGCGCGCCGGGCTGCGCCACCTACTGGCGTCAGAACAGTCCGATGTGGACAACACCATCGTCGCGCTCGCCGCCACGGCCGCGATACCGATACCCGACAGCCCGCTCAACGATCAGCCGCCGCGCGCGGTCGCCGACGCGCTCGCGCAGGCCTGGCCGCGGTTCGCCACGGCGGTCGCGTCGAGCGGCCCGCTCGTCATGGTCGTCGAGGACCTGCACTGGGCCGGGAAGCCGCTGCTGGACATGCTGGTCCGGCTGGCGGCCCGCTCGTCGGGGCCGGTAGTGGTACTGACCACGGCCCGTCCGGAGTTTCTCGAGCAGCAGCCGGGTTTCGGCGCGGCATCGGCGGACGTGTCGATGATCTCGCTACGGTCGCTCACCGAGCGGGCCAGCCGGGACCTGCTCGACAGCCTGCCGAGCGCTTCGGCAATCGACGCGCGGCGCCGGGAGGAGATTCTCGCGCGTGCGGAAGGCAACCCGTACTTCCTGGAGCAGTTGGTCGCCCACGTGGCCGACGGCGGGTCCGGCGAACTGCCTGACACCCTCCATGCGCTGCTGGCCGCGCGGGTCGACGCGCTGCCGGTACCGGAGAAGCGGCTGCTCCAGGCGGCGGCGGTGGTCGGGCGGGTCTTCTGGGTCGAACCGCTGCGCGACCGTCTCGGGTACGACATCGCCGACCCGCTCACCGCCCTGGAGAATCGAGGCCTCGTCCTGGCGCGGCAGACGTCCAGCCTCGCCGGGCAGGTGGAGTTCGCCTTCAAGCACGCGCTGCTGCGTGACGTCGCGTACGCCTCGCTGCCGACCGCGCAGCGGGCCCGCGGCCATGCCGACGTCGCCGAGTGGATGGAGGAGCTCTCCCAGGACCGGGTCGGCGAGGTCATGGAGGTCGTCGCGTACCACTATGCGGCCGCCGCGGACGGCTGGGATGCTCACCTCAGCGACCCCGGCGAGGCCGAACTCGTTACCGCCAACGCGTTCCGCTCGCTGATCAGAGCCGGCGTCGGGGCTCGCCGGCGGTACGCCATCGCCAAGGCTGTCGAGCTGCATCGCCGCGCGCTCGACTACGCCGCGAGCATCGGCGAACGGGCGGAGGCGGTGGAGGCGATCGGCGACGACCACGAGGTCGCGTTCGACGGCGACGCCGCGGTCGAAGCCTGGCAGGAGGCGATCGAGATGCTGCGCCAGGAGCCGAGCCAGGCCGACCGGCGCGCCGGCTTGTGTCTCAAGACGGCACAGATGGCCGGGTGCCGGTGGGGCGGGTTCCGGGCACCGGCGGATCCCGCGCTGGTCGACCGGGTGGTCGACGAGGGCCTCGCCGTGGTCCGAGACCCCCAGGCCCTGGCGCAGCTGCTGACCCTGCGCGCGTTGTGCGCGGCCCGCTGGTCGTGGACCGGCCGACCGGACCCGGTACCGGTGACCGAGCGCCGCCGGGCCGCAGAGGAGGGACTACGGCTGGCGGACCGGCTCGGCGTGGCACCGCTGCGCGGCTTCGCCCGGCGCGGGATGGCCGCGGTCCACCTGGTCGGGGGCGCCTACGAGGACGCCGTCGAGGCGATGCTGGATCAGGTCGACCTCCTCGGGCAGGAAGGCCGGGGCCGCGACCGGGCGCTGGCACACACGATCGCCAGCCTCTTCATCGCCGACATCCGCGGCGACTACCACCAGGCGCTCGCCCACGCGCAGACCTCGCACGCGGTCGCGCAGGAGCTGTTCCCGCACGACAGGATGCACGGCACGTTCTTCGTGATGGCCTGCCTGGAGCAGCTCGGGCGGTGGCCGGAGATCGAGCCCTACCTCGACGAACACCTCCAGCTCCTGGATGGCCCCGAGGCCAGCGCGAGCTGCCCGTACATCCGCGGTGGCCCGCTGGTCGGCGCGCTCGCGCTGGCCCGCCTCGGCGAGGTGGAACGCGCAAAGAATCTCGCCGACCGCACGGCCGTGAACCTCGACCACCCCGCACAGGCCGAGGTGCTACGGGCTCAGCTGGCGATCGAGCTCGGCGACCCCGACGCCGGCCGGGAACTCGCCGAACGGCTGGTACGCCTCGGGCGCCGGCCGGCGCCGGAGGAGATTCCACATGAGACGCTCGCGCTCGTCGAGGCCCTCGAAGCGCAGGGCGACCACGACGCCCTGCGGCACTTCCTGCCGGCTGCCCGCACCGCGAGCGGCTACCTGGCCGTGCTGACGCCGACCTGCGACCGGGCCGAGGGGCTGGCCCTGGCCGCGGCCGGCGACAGCCGAACGGCGGAGGCTCTGCTGACGCGCGCTGTCGCCGGCTTCGACACGATGTCGGTACCGCTTCAAGCCGCACGCAGCAGGGAGCAGTTGGCCCGGGTGTGTCCCGGCCGCGCCGAGGAGCTTCTTCGCGCGGCGCTTCACTCGTACGCGAGGTTGGGAGCCAGGCGGGACGCGGCGCGAGCGGAATCGGCGCTCGCCGCGCGGTAGCCGGCGGCGATCAGCTCGAGCTCGGCGCCCATCGCCGAGCTGAGCTCGAGCAGGTGTCGCCGTACCTGGTCGGAATCCCAGCCGTAGCCGGCGATCCGGTCGACCACGTCGAACATCGGGTCGACGGCGTGGTCCCGGTCGCGGGCGTACCGGTCGAGGTCGCCCGCCGCGTCCGAGGCGAACGTGCGGGCCAGCATCTCGGCGTCGCGTAGCGCGTCGGTGATGCCGTGCGTGCTCAACGGGTCCACGAACGAGCCGGCGTCGCCGACCAGGACCCAGCCCGGGCCGTGGGCCTGCCGGACGAAGCTGGGCCGCCCGGCCCAGGTGCGCAGCCGGCCGGGAGGGCGGGCCGCGGCCAGCCGGCCACCGGCTCCACCGGTGGCGGCGGCGAGCATCCGGTGATAGGCGTCGCCGAGGTCACCCCGCGCGCCGTTGGCGAAGGTCCGGGCCGGAACACCCGCGAACACGCAGACCTCACCGCCATTGGTGGGGATCAGGCCGGCGCTGTGGCCGGGCCGGTAGAACCACTCGTAGCCCTCGACGGGCAGCTCCGACCAGTACCCGTAGATGATCGCGCCGGCGCTCCGGCCGAGGCGCCGCGTCGCGGCCCCAGCCGCGCGGGCCACCGTCGATCGGATCCCGTCCGCGCCGACCGTGAGGCGGGCCCGGACGGCAACCGGAGCGCCGGTACGGTCCCGGCCGTGTACCCCGACGACCCGACCCGAGCCGTCGCGGAGCAGGCCCGCCACGGCGACGCCGAACCGGACCTCCGCACCGGCCGCGACCGCGGCGTGCACGAGCACCGGGTCGAGCACCGTGCGCCGGGGTGCGTAGAGTGCCGGCACGCCGAGCGTGGGCTTGATGGCGACGGTCGCGGTCTCGGTGCCGTAGTCGAAGCGGGTCTGGCGTACCGGCGGCGTGCCGGCCTCGACGATGCGGTCGAGCAGATCCCACCGGGACAGCAGGAACACTCCGCCGCGCATCAGGGCGTGGGTGGACAGCGTGTCGGTGCCGGACCGGTCGCGGTCGAGCAGCAGCACCCGCCGGCCCAGCCGGGCCAGCAGCATGGCGGTTGCCGCGCCGGCCGCCCGGGCGCCGACCACGACGACGTCATAGGAGTCCATCGCACGCCCCGACCCGCTCCGTCCGGTCCGCGGTGATCTTTCCGGCGAGGAAGGCCGCGTCGTGCCGGGCCCCGTCGACGAACGTCGAGTTGCGCCGGTACTGGAAACGCAGGCCGATGGCGTACAGCCCGGGAACCTCGGTGACGCCCCGGCGGTGGCGGATCCGGCCGTCGGCGTCCAGCACCGGCACCCTCAGCCACGGATACCAGGGGCGGTAACCGGTCGCCCAGACCACGGCCGAGATGCCGGCCCGGCGAAGGTCCAGGCGGAACGGGCTGTCCGGCACGCTGACAGCCGGTGGCGGGTCGGGCGGGCCGGCGGCCGTGCCCGGCGTGCCGGCCGCGTACGCGTTGATCTCCGCGAGCAGCCGGTCCATGCGCTGCTGCGCGGCGCCGACCGTGTCCCGCAGGTCGTCGGCGAACCTGGCCGTCGTGCCGTCGAACGCGCGCAGCCGGCCGACCGGCCGGACCCCCGCCTCGCGCAGCACGTCGAGGTCAACTCCCCGTCCCTCGGGCGTGCCGGCGAGCTGCAACGACGGCTCGGACCTGGCGCTTGCCGGGTCCGGTACCTGGTCGATGGTGCGGTCGAGCGAGCCGATCCGGTCGAGCCACCAGAAGATGTCCCGGCCGCGGAACCGCCGGGGCAGCCGGGTGTGCCGGCCGGCGGCGATGATGACCCGCCGGCCGGCGCGGGCCAGCTCGTGCGCGATCTGTACGCCCGACGCCGAGCACCCGACGACCAGCACACCACCGTCGGGCAGGCTGGACGGCGAGCGGTACCCGGCTGCGGTGACTTGGGCGACGTCGGGGGAGAGGCCGGTGGCAAGCTGCGGAACCTTCGCCCGGCTGTGGTAGCCGGTCGCGATGACGACGGAGCGCGCGGACCACACCGCATCGGCGGTGTGCACGGCGAAGCCGTTTCCGGCGCGCTCCACCCGGGTGACCAACGTGTGCGGGTGGACCGGGGCGCCGAACGAGCGCGCGTAATCGCACAGATAGTCGGCGAACTCGCCGGCGGACATGAAGCCGTCCGGCTCCGGCCCGGTGTACCGCCACCCGGGCAACCGGCTCAACCAGTTCGGCGTGAGGAGGCGGAGGCTGTCCCACCGAGCGGTGCGCCAGCGTTCGCCGACGCACCCCCGGTCCAGGACCACATGGCTGACGTCGCGGTCAGCCAGACAGCGGCTCATCGCCAGGCCGGCGTGGCCGGCGCCGATGACGACCGTGTCGGTGGACGGCATGGCTGTCAGCCGGTGGTGACGTCGATCGAGACCGGTACGCCGTTGGTGAGTACGTCGTACACGGCCGAACGGGACCGCGACTGCTCGACGAGGCCGCGCAGGACGTCGTCCGGGGCGTCGCCCGAGATCTGGAACGTGACCCGGATGCCCTGGTATCCGTTGCGGACCTGGTCGGAGAGGCCAAGGATGCCGAGCAGGTCGATGTCGCCCTCGACGGTGGAGCTCACCGCATGCAGCGGCACACCGCGGGCCGCTGCGATATTGGCGATGCCGGCGGTCAGGCAGGCGGCGATCGCGTGCAGCAGGAACTCCACCGGAGTGGGCCCGTTGCCGGTGCCTACCAGGACGGCCGGGTGGTCAGCGTCGTAGACGAAGTCCTCGGTGCGGGTGCTGTCCTCCTGGCCGGCGCCGTAGAAGCCGCGGATGGTGCTGCGGTTGTGGGTACCGTTGATCCACCGGTTGGTCGCGCGGAACTCGAACGTGGCCAGTTCCGGGTTGGCCTTGACCGCGTCCAGCGTCGCGAACAAGGTGGGCGTGTCCACGCCGTTGAGCGGCGGACGGATCTTGCTGGTGGTGGCCGTCATCGTGATCTCCCTAGCTCGCCGCCGGCCCACGCCTCGTGCGTGGCTGAGATCACCGGCGACGACGACGCGGCGACGGTAGGAGGCGGCCGTTCCCCCGGTTTTCCCACCGCGTTCCCCGGCCGTTCCGCCGGGGGAACAGTCGGCATCACGACTCAGCGGCGAGTGTCCTGGACGAGGCGACCGGCGGCACCGGGCCCACACGTGCGTCCGCGATCGTCCCGCGGGTCCGACCGCGGCCAGCGCGGCCCGGATACCGGTGGCTTTCAACAGGTTGTCGAGCTGTCGGGCGGTCCACAGTGGGCGGCCGGCCGCCGACGCGGCCTTACGGCCGCAGGTCGGGCTCGGCGGCCCGTGCGGCGCTCAGCACCGCCGTCTGCTCGGACTGGCTGAGCAGGCCCCGACTGCGCCAGGTGGTGCACACCTGCGTGACGTGGGCCAGGAACGCCGGGTGGCGAGAAGTTCCGCAGGGTCGTGGCGCTGCTGATCGCGCCGAGCAGGAGCGGTCCGTGCCGGAGGGCCTGCACGTCCGCGCGGTCCAGGGTGGACTCGATCCGGGTCGTGAAGGGCAGCGCGACGCGTACGGTGTCTCCGGTGCGTGAACTGCTCGCCCGGTGCGAGTTCGCGCACAATGGCTTTCCAGACCACACTCCCGCCCGTCGGTGAGCGCATGGGTAGACAGACATCGATTTGTGATCCGGTACTGGAGTCGCACGTCGATGTCGCGAGATAGACAGCGGCCACTTTAAGTCGACCCGGAGCCTGGCTACGATGTGCGCGTGGAGTGGGTGCCTGGCGTGCCCTGCTCCGGCGGCCACGACAGACGATCCCCCGATCCCCAACGCCGCGAGCCGATCCCCGGATGAGGTGATTCTGTGCAACCCAGGACCGTGTTGGTCTCAGTGGCCGCCCTGGCCGCCGCGCTCGTGATGGCCGATCCGGCCGCGGCGCGGGCTGCCGAACTGGCGCCCCTTCCCGAGCCCCAGGTTCACCCGATCCAGATCACCGGCCCGGCGGCGGAGCGGCTCAACCTGATCATTCTGGGCGACGGGTACCAGGCCGACCAGCGGAGCCTTTTCCTGGCGGACGTGGACCGCAACCTCGCGGTCATGTGGGCGACCGAACCGTTCCGGACGTACCGCAACTACATCAACGTCTACGCGGTCGAAATCGCCTCCATCCACTACGGCGTGCGGTGCGACCCGGACGGGCGGGTCCGCCACCCGGACGGGACGATCCGCGACACCGGCGAGCGCGAGGGGCCGATCAACACGAAGAACACGGCGCTACGGATGATCTTCCAGAACGGGTGTAGCGACCCGCTCGCCCGCGGGACCGTCTACGGTGGAGCGCCGGTCGACTGCGCGAGCTATGCCGAGTTCTACCCGCCGGGCGTGAACCCCTGTGAGACCGGGACCCAGGCGCACAACCGCATCCTCGACTCCTTCGTCATGCCGGTGCTGGGCATCCCGCGCACGTCGCAGAACGTCCAGAGCCTCGCGATCTTCAACACCTTCACGTACGGCGGGATCGGCGGCATGAACGCGACGACCTCCGGTGGCTCGCCGCAGGGGCCGCTGATCTCGCTGCACGAGCTGGGCCACTCGCTCGGCACCATGGCCGACGAGTACCCGTACTCGTCCCGCGACGTGATCCGACCCTGCTACACCAGCGGTGAGCCGGGCAGCTTCCACCACACCATCTACACCGACACCGGGCAGATGGTCACCGACCAGCACAAGTGGTGGCGGTGGATCGGTGAGGAGAGCCTCTCCGGCGGGACGATCGGGCTGCACGAGGGCGGCGGCACCTTCCCCTGTGGCCAGCGCCGGCCGAGCGAGCACTCGATCATGCGGTGGCTCGGCTTCGACTGGGACCAGGTCGGCCGGGAACACATGGTCGCCCGGATCACCGGCATGCGCAACGCGGGGCAGATGAGCATGCGGCACACCCCGCTGGGCACGGTCGCCGCCGACGGCGTGCTCTGGATCGAGACCGGGCATCCGCGCTTCCACGAGTTGCAGGTGACCTGGCGGCTCGGCGGAGCGGACGGCACCGTCCTGGACACGCACGGCGGCCGGAGCCTGGACCTCGTCGGGCTCGACCTGCCCGCCGGTACGGTCGTCCATGTCGAGGTGCGGGACCCCGTCGGACCGGACGGGATCGACTGGGTGCGCAACCCCTCGACCGGCAACACCGCCACGAACTCCGGCTTCAACGGGCCCCGGTTCGTGCAGACCCGCGAGTGGACGGTCGGCGACTCCGGCGTGGTGCCGTCGCCACCGGCCGCCGAGATCACCGCTTCGACGATGACCAGCCAGCCGGTCGCCGGTGACGAGGTCGTCTTCGTGGAGACCAACCACCCGACCGACCGCATCCTCGACGTGTCGTGGTCGCTCGACGGCGCACCGCTGCCGAACCCGCACAACAGTCGCCGCCTCGACCTCGGTGCGCTGGGCCTGCCCGCGGGTACCCAGCGGCTGGCCGCGACCGTGACCGACCCGGCGGACCCGGGCGGCGTCTCCGACCGGGTCGAGTGGACCGTCGACAATGCCGCGCCGACCGCGCCCCGCAGACTCTCCACACCGTTGACGACCCTGCCCGGTGCGCTGGAGCATCCGGTGTACTTCGACGGGTGGGACATGTTCCTGGAGCCTCGGGACGACCTCACCGGCTATCCCGCGGAGCGGCACGTGGTCGGGCAGTTCCGGCTGGACCGCGACGGCTGGTTCAACTACTTCGGTTTCCCGGAACAGCCGATGCCCTCCTCACCGTTCCGGTTCCGCCACTCCGGCACCAACGTGAAGGCGCTGACGTACGGCAGCCTCGGCACCGGTGGGCTCTCCCGGGCGACCTTCGAGCAGACCCTGCCGGACGACCACCCGAGCGGCGGGTTCGTGCCCGGCTTCGGGACGCACGTGGTCGAGCACCGCGCCATCGACCCGGCCGGAAACGTCGGCCCGGCCGCGAGTTACCGGGCCACCGTCCTGCCCGGCGCATCGCCGGCGTGTACGGTCACGCTGACCGGCCGCCAGGTGCGCGTGATCGCCGGCCAGGGCGTGACGTGCCTGACGAACGCCCAGGTGGCCGGCCATGTGACGGTCAGCGAGGGAGCGTCGCTCGTCGTGCGGGACAGCACGATCGACGGGGCGCTGCTCTCGTCGGGCGCCCGGGCCGTACAGATCTTCGGATCCACCGTCAGCGGCGTGGTCATGATCACCAGGACCGGCCAGGACGTGACCGTCGCCGGGAACAGGTTCAACGGAGCCGTCGTCCTGTCCGGCAACACCCAGGTCTCCGCGAACGAGCGGTACACCCGGCTCGCCGGCCCGTACGGGCCGCTGCTCGTCGGCAACCAGATCAGCGGCGCGCTGACCTGCACGGGCAACAGCGCTCCGGTCAAGGACTTCGGTGCGCCGAACACGGTACCCGGTGCGAAGGTCGGTGATTGCGCGCAGCTCTGACCGCCCTCCTCGCGGCGGGACGCCACGCCGAGCGGGGTCAGGGTGGCCGACGTGGTGGTCAACCGTCCGCCGGGTGGTCGTCACCTGTAGCTGCGGCCCTTCCATCGTGCCGCCCGGCGCAGCCCGAGCAGGTACACCGGCAGCGCGGCCGGTGCGGTGACCGGTACCAGGGCCGCCTCGGCGTACGCGCCGCGGCCGGTCTTGGCGTTGACCAGCAGCCGCTC
>Ga0209382_10001059_pt1 | contig 44431 bp, 31 predicted proteins | sample SoiMetdeltSBSDD5_FD_187599 | JGI IMG/M metagenome (GOLD analysis project Ga0209382, IMG submission 187599) | Bulk soil microbial communities from a Populus tree surrounding site in Tennessee, USA - Soil MetaG P. deltoides SBSDD5 (SPAdes) (version 2) | ecosystem: Environmental > Terrestrial >...
TTCGAGCCCGCCATCAACAACGGCGGCGAGATCGTCTACACGAAGGCGACCGCCACCGATGCGTATATCGCGTCCACCCGCAGGGGACGATTGACGCCTTCTTCGCTGAACGTGAGGTTCCCCGACATCAACGACGCGGGTGAGGTCATCTACACCGACGAAGTACCGGGCCTGCCGTCGTTGACCCTGCTGTCGACCACTCGTGGTCCGCTGTTTCCGGGCAACCTGGGGCGCATCAACGATTCGGGCCAGATTTCCGCGACCGGTTTCCTGAGCATTCCCGGCCCCGCGCAGTTGCTGATGTATGACGTCGATGAGACGCTTCACGGTCTGACCGGCCCGATCTACGTCGCATCAACCGGGATTACCGACCACGGCGAAGTGACGTACGTCAAGGTCGACCCGACACTCGGCTCCGATGTCTTCTCGACGCACCGCGGGCAGTTAACGTTCACCGGCAACGTCGTGACGCACAGCGCCGACGGCGCGGGCAACTTCGTCTATACCGCGAGGCTGCCTGGACAAACCTGGCCGTCACTGTTCTCGGAGAGTGGCGAGCTGCTGTTCGAGGGCGTGGCAGGGTGGCCGGACGTGAACGATCACGGCGACGTCGTCTTCAACGTGCCGACGTTCTATGAAGTGGACGGCGTGCGATACGGGAACTTCGCCATGGTTCTACTGACCTTCCGTCCCCAAGTGTTCCATTCCGAGTTCCACGGCCGGAACACGTTCAGGCCCGCGCGCCGCGCCGGCCTGCCGGTCTGCGTCTCGAGTCGGTAGGAATCGAGACGCGCGAGGCCTTAGCAAGGCCTGGCTCTATCGGCAATTGTCGTCGCACGCGTGACCGAGTCCGGCCTTGCTCGCCGATGAAAGCTCCCGCGCGGTTCGTCGTGATCCTGGCTGTCGCGATCGCTGCCTGCATATCAAGAGCGCGCGCGCCACAAGACGCTCACCTGACGTGGCGGCCTGCCATCGATCTGGTGTTGAGTGCCTTCGAACAGCATCGGCTGGTGGCGGTGAGCGAGGGCGCGGGGCACGGACAACTCGAAACGCGGGACTTTTTCGCCGCTCTGGTTCGCGACCGCCGTTTTGCGCCAACCGTCAGGAACCTCGTCATCGAATTCGGCAATGCTCGATATCAAGCGGTGATGGATCGCTATGTCACCGGCGGGCCAGTCACGCGGGATGAACTGCGTCACGTCTGGGAAGACACGACGCAGATCAGCGGCGTCTGGTCGCTGCCGATGTACGAGCAGATGCTTGCTGACGTGCGTTCCGTGAATGAAGGCCAGCCGCCTGCAAACCGCATTCGCGTCATTGCGGGCGATCCGCCCATTGACTGGAGCGTCGTCACCAGCCCTGCGGACGAGGACATGAACGACTGGCGCGACGCCCACTTTGCGCATGTCATTGACCGTGAGGTGATGCGCCAAGGCGAACGAGCGCTGATTCTGATCGGCGGCGCCCACATCAGCCGCAAAGTCACGTTCCCCAACAGTCTCATCCACCTGCTCGATTGGCGATTTCCCAATCAGACATGGGTGGCAGGAATACTCGACCTGGAACAGATCGAGCCAGAGATCAGAGCCCGGCTTCGAGCAACCACTCCCCCGGTTGGCACGTCAGTGCGGAACACCTGGCTGGGGAAACTGGCTGTTCGCCGAATCGGTTTCAACCTCTCGATCGCTGATGTCGAGGATAACGTTGATGCGCTGTTGCTCCTGACCTCGTCGACGCTTCACGCTCAACCTCCACCGCCACTCGAGCCGACCTACGAACGCGAGCTGATAAGACGACGTGCGCTCGCCAACGCGACGCTGCCGTTCCGTGGAGCCAAGATTCGATTCAAGGAACGCGTCGCCGAGTTCGAGACAGATGCTGACGAACCACTGCAGGTAGTGCTGAGGGAACTGCTGCGCGATCGCGAACTCCACGTCCTGGTCAAAGCCTTTGCTGATGGAACGGAGGTCGACACGGACACGCTGTCGTTACAACGCGCGACCCTGGTTGTGAATTGGCTGACGGCGCGCGGTGTCGAACGAGAGCGATTGATGCCAAGAGGTTGCGGTGCGCGACGACCGCTCACATTCGGAAACACCGCCGTCGAGCGCGCGATGAACCGGCGGGCAGAACTCGTGCGGCTCGCGCCAACGGCGGCGTGTGAGCCGCCGTGGTGAGGGGGGTTACCCCTGGAGAGATCTCATGTCGAAAAGAGCCACGTCTCTTCGTTCGCAGGTCGAGCAGGTCTTTCACCTCACCGATGCGCTCCAGGTCCACCTGCGGATCCTGGAATCCGAGCGCGTTCCCGTCGAGGTACGGATCAATCCATCCCCCACGGGTCTAGCCGGCGGCGACATCGAAGCGCTGGCCTTCCTCGTCCTGATGGCCGCCGCCAAGTCGGCGCAGGAGGATCTCAGAGCCATCATGGGCGAGGTGAAGGCGATCAACGAAGCAAAGAAGAAGATGCGCACGTCACTCGACAAAAAGAGGGGCGCAAGACACCCGCGGCCCCGGCAACAGGGCGGGCTGGATCTCGAGGCGATCTTTCAGCTGATTGCCACGCTCTACGCCAAGCAGCTCGCGGCCGAAGTCGACGAGCTGCTCGGGGAACTCGATTCGGTGAGCGAGCTGGGAGAAATGGAAAGCCTGCGCCTGCAAATGGCGATGGATCGATTGAGCAAGATGGCCAGCACGCTGTCAAATCTGCTGAAGAAGATCTCGGACACCAGCAGCCAGATCGTGCAGAACTTGAAATAGGCTGTCGTTAGGTCATAGCTAGGCGGCGAAGCGCACCGGACGAAGGTCGTGCTCGGCCGCAGCTCGGTCGATCGGATCGAGATTCGCGAGGGTCTCCAGCAGGGGGATCAGGTCATTCTCTCGGACATGTCAGCGTACGACCAGTTCGACCGGGTGAAGGTGAAGTAGCGTTCTGATTGCGCCGAAACGAGTCTCGCCGTACACTCGCGCTTCCTCGAATGAACGCATCATCCTTCGACATTAAGCTCACGACCACCGGAGGGATCAAATGACCGATACGACGGCCGCGATCAGCGCGACCAATTTGGGCTGCTCGATCACCTGCAAGGACCTGGAGGCGTCGATTCGCTTCTACCGCGATGCCATCGGCTTTGCGGTGGCTCAGACGTTCGAGCACGAAGGGAAGGTCGTCGCCGCGCTGGTCGTCGCGGGTGATTGCCGGATCGTCCTCAATCAGGACGATGGGAAGCTCGGATGGGACCGGATCAAGGGACAGGGTTTCTACCTGCAGATCAACGTGGCGGGCGGTGCCGATGTGGACGCGGCCGCTGCGCGGATCAAGACCGCGGGTGGAGCGCTGCTGAGTGAGCCGGCGGATCGTCCATGGGGCGCGCGCATGTTTCAGTTCAACGATCTGGACGGGTTCAAGCTCGGGGTGTCCACACCGCTCGCGTGATAACACGCCCGCGATTGTTATGCGAGAGAATAAGGCCCATGCCGATCGCACTGATTCTCGGCACACTCCTGCTGCTCCAGTCAGCAGTACCCGCTGGACCGGCGGAAATCACGCTCGACTTCATCGCCACAGTCCAGGGGGGCCAGGCCGTCACGGACCTGTCGGCGACCGACATCACATTGAAAGTTGGCGGGAAGCAGCGACTAGTGCGCTCGCTCGAGCTCGTCACACCTGCCGAGAGCGGGCGGACCATTCTGGTGCTGGCCGATGAAGGTACCCTGTACGGCCTGGAACCAGTCGCCAAGGAAGCGATCGCGAAGCTCGTGGCCTCGCTGAAGCCGAAGGACAAGCTTGGGTACACCAGCGCGCAAAGCGCGCGCCTCATCCCGCCCAGTACGGAGCACGAGCGGGTAACAAAGGTGGCCGATGCGATGGTGACCGGTCCGGGCGTCTTGCTGACATGCCTGTCGGATATGCTGCGACTTATCGAGGACCTGGCGCGAAGCCTCCCGCGGGGACGCTCGAGCACCCTGGTCGTGCTGTCCCGCGGCAGCGACGACGACCCGACATTCGGCACTGGCGAGGCAGCGGGATGCACGCCGCGGTCGGAGGCCCTGCGGAGGGTTGCCGAGACGATCTCCGCCGCGCAGATCAACGTACACCTGATGACCGTGAGTGAGACGACTCGGTCGTGGGGGCTCGACTCACTCGCCAGCAACACCGGTAGCCTCACTGGACTCGTGAGCTGGGCCAATACCGGCACATTGTCGCGCGCCGTGGCGGCACCGGCCAGCTATTACCGTGTAACACTCGCAGCTGATGACAGGGCGCCGTCTCGCCCGCAACGAGTAGATCTCCGGATCCATCGGTCCAAGGTGGATGTTCGCACCTCACCCACCATCCAGATTCGTGAGGTAGCGGCGCCGATACCCGGGACGCGCTGAACGGCCGTGGCCTGCTGCGCGTGCGTACTCCGGCAGGTACTCGACGGTCGGCCGCGGCGGGCATCAGATTCACCGCCAACCGGGTCCGCGGTGCGCGCCGTCGTGAATCGTTAGCCGGGTCGTTCGCACGTTTGTCGCGCGGTTTCGTTGTTTGACTAGAGGAGTCTTCAAGATGAAACGTCGAGACTTTCTCGTAGGTGCCGCGGCCAGTGCGGCGAGCGTGGTGGGGATGGCGGGTCAGGAGGTGCAGACGCCAGTTCCGGGCGGACGACAAGGAGCTCCAGGCGGGCAGGGCCGCGGGGGAGGCCGGGGGCGCGGTCCGGCGCCGGTCGCGCCGGAGAAGCTCGCGCGCATCTCGCTGATGACGCTCAACTTCAATGGGTACCTGAGGAATCCGAACAACCAGAATCCAACGCCCGAGCAGACGCTCACCGCGTTCGACCTGCCGAAGATGTACGTGGAGACATACGGCGTGCGCAACATCGAGTATCAGCACTCGACGATCGTCCAGTCCGAGACCGATCCGGCGTTCATCAAGGAGCTGAAGGGAAAGCTCGACGAAAACAAAGTCGCCATGACCCAGATCAACCTGGAGTTCGGCACGGCACAGGCGATTTCCAACCCCGACGCGACAAACCGCCAGCAAGCGGTCGATCACGTGAAGCAGTGGATCGACATCGCGGTGCAATACGGATGTCCGCGCGTGATGATCAACCAGCAACAGGCTCAGCTGACCAAGGCGACGAGAGAGGGTGCCGTCGAAGCCATGAAGGCGATGGCCGACTACGGCCGGCCCAAGAACGTGAAGGTGTCGGTCGAGACGCGCGGCGCCGGCACGCCCGAGTACGTTCAGCAGATCGGGATGAAGCCATGGGAGTTCATGCTCGGCATCATCCAGGACGCCGGCGCGGCCTCCAACGTGGACATCGGCAACGTCGGCGCGATGAACCAGCAGGAATTGCATGACTGCATAAAAGGGTGGTTGCCAACATCGTCGGGCAACATGCACGTCAAGTCGAGTCCCTTCTGGGACATCGGCCAGGCCATCAAGTTCACCGAAGGCCTGGGCTACAAGGGGTTGTACTCAATTGAAGTATCGAGGCACGAGGGCGTGCGCATCGTGTACAACACGATTCTGGCAAACCTGGCGTAACGAGAACTTTGCCTAGGGCCTTCTCTGAAAGTGAATCTTGAGGCCCCCGCTGACCAGCCGTGGCGCTCCGATCAGCGTGGGGAGCGAACCGACGAAATACTCCGTGTCGAGCATGTTCTGAACGGCGGTGAAGACCTCGAGGTTGCGACCGACGCTGCGCGACACGCTCAGGTTGACGAGCGCGTACTTCGGCAGCACACGCGAGCTGGTGTTCAGATCGTCGTCGAACTGCGCGCCGGAGGCTTGTACGTCGAAGGCGATCGTCACGAAGCGCGGATCGCTGTACTGCAACTGGAATGCGCCGCGGTGGGTCGGTACCTGAGGGAGATAGAGGCCGACGAGCGCCGGGTTTGCCGGGTTTTCGCGCACTCGTGCGACGTCGTAGATATAGGCGCCACCGAGACGCAGCGTCTGGTTGATGCGGTACTCGACGTCCGTCTGGATTCCCCAGATGCGCGTCCGCCCGAGGTTCTGACGCTGCTGAAGGTTTGGCGGGGTAATCGTGACGTTCGCGACGGGATCCTTGACGCGATTGTCGAACCATGTCGTGCGCCATGTGACGTCCCGCGCCGCGATCACGTTGACGCCGAGCTCGCCGCCAACCAGCCGCTCCGGCCCAAGCGTCGGGTTCGCCAGCGTCACGACCGCACCGACCGAGAACCGGCGGTAGAGCTCGTTGAGTGTCGGCGCGCGGAAGCCCGACGCGATGTCTCCCCAGACCGACAGGCGCTCGTGCACGCGGTACAACGCGCCGAGGCGCGGGCTGATCACGGAGTCCTCCTTGTCGGGGAGGACCGGGTCGCTCACCGCGCCCGTCGCCAAAATCGTCTCGGTGTTGTGCGCGTCGTAGTTGCGCCAGCGGTCGAGCCGCGCGCTCGCCGTCACCGTGAGGTCCGTGATCGGGGTGAACACGTCCTGTACAAAGATTCCCAGTGATCGCTGGGTCCCCCCCGCGACACGGTGCAGCGTTTTGGTCGCGCCTGTAACAGCGTCGAAGGCATCTTCAATGCTGTCGCCGTCCACCCAGCGGAGGTCGGTACCTGCGGTCAGCACGTGCGTGGCACCCAGCGCGCGGGTCCACTGCACCATGCCGCCGACGGCATCAGTCGGCACGGTCTGATTCAGCGACAGGCGACCTATCCTCCGGGCGCCCGTGGCGTCGGGAATCGCCAGGAAGTTGCTGTCGAAGGTCTTGTTGTCGACGAAGACCGTCGCCTGCAGGCTGCTCGCATCCGGCAGCCGCACGCGCACGCCGCCGCTTGTGAACGTCCAGGTCGTGTCGTTCAGCTCCTCCGTCAAGGGTCCGACGGTCGTGATTTTCCCGTTGTGCCGTTCCTCGCGGAAGTATCCGGTGCGCACGAAGGCGTGCACGCGATCGCTCGGGTTGTAGTCGGCCTTGAGCGTCACATGGCCGAACTGCACGGCCACCTTCGTGTCAACCGGTCCGCGCAGCGACTCGAGCACGTTGGCGTACCCGTCGGTGTCGAACGCACTGGCGTCGATCGAAACGCCGACTTTGCCCCAGACGTCGCTGGCACGAAAGTCGATCTTCGGGCTCTGGCGACTGCCGTACTGCAGCTTTGCGTCGACCGTGCGGCGCGCGGGCGGACGCGTCACGACGTTGAGCACGCCGCCCATGGCGTAGGAGCCGTACAGGCTCGAGCTGGCACCGTTGACCACCTCGATGCGCTCGGCACTCTCCATCGGCAGCGCCGTCCAGTAGACCCAGCCGCCGAACGCGTCGTTGAACGGCACGCCGTCGAGCAGCACCAGGCTGCGGCTGACGCCGCTCGGGCCGATGCCGCGAAGCGACACGCCTTGGGTGGTTGGGTGCGCGGAGACGCTGCTCGAACGGCGGAAGAGACTGAACTCGGGCAGCTGCCGCAGTAGGTCGTCGGGAACGAGCGCCGGACGCTGCTGGATGTCCTGTTGGCGGATGACGCTGACGCTTGCCGGAATGGTGCCCAGTTGCTGTTCGCTGCGGGTGGGCGTCACGGTGACTTCGTCGCGGATGCGCGCCGGCTGGAGGACGACCTCGACGCTGCCGGCGGCGGTTTCCTGCGCAAGCGACTTGCGCCACTCGGCAAACCCTGTCGCTCGCACAATCAGCGTGACATCACCCCCGGCAGGCGGCGCGACAGAGAACCTGCCTGACGGGTCGCTCGTCGTCTGGCGCTCATTGCCCGATGCGGGGCCCGATGCGACGCGGACGGTGACGGAGGCGCCGGCGATCGTGCCGCCCGTGGAATCGTGGACGATGCCGGTGATGACCATGCCGGCGCTGACACTCGTCTGCGAGGCAGGCTGAGCCTCGACCGGAGCGCCGCAAACGATGAGGAGCGCAAGAGCGAACGCCGTCGCAACGTAGTTCATGTTCGAGTTACACGATCATTTCATCTCTTCGGCAAGGCGAAAGCAATATAGCCATGCGGGGTGGTTGGCACCTCCGGCTCGCCGCCAGTGCCGCCGCCTCTGCCGCCGCCCGATCCGCCCTGGGGCGACATGAAGACGACGTACTGTCGACCCCTCGACTCGTACATCGTGGGGATCCCGATCGACTGACCCGCGGTCTTGCCCTTCCAGAGGACTTTGCCAGTCTCGACGTCGTAGGCGCGCGCCCAACCGTCCTTGCCGTTCTGGAACAGCAGCCCCGTCTTCGTCACGAGCATGCCGTTCCTCGCGCCGACGCCCCCGGTATCGTGCGGGCCAACGCCTTTGCCGAACAGATTCACCGTGGCGGGATCGTCGCCGTTCGGTACCTGCCACTTGATCGTGCCGGTGTTCAGATCGTAGGCGGTGATCGTCGTGTACGGCGGCTTCGTCGCCGTCGCCATGACGTTATACCCGCTCTGGTACCGGGTCGGCAGTTTTGCGGCTTCCACGTCCTCCGGCCACGGCATGTTTCCCGCCGTGCCGCCGACGCCTGGATAGAACGGACCGCCGTACCGCGGTGGCAGCGGCGGGCGCGCCACGCCGCCGCTCGCGACGACAGGACCGGGTGGCAGCGGTGGTAGGCCGCGGCCGCCGCCGCGTCCACGTCCGCCCCCCCCGCCCCGGCCGGCGGGATTGGTGATCGACAAGTATGCGTGGATTGCGCGAATCTCTTCGGTGGATACGTCGAGGATCGGCCGCATGTTGTTACGTCCCTCGGACACGAGGACGCGCAGGCTTTCTTCGTCAATGCGATCGGTGACGCCGACGAGCGGCGGCACGCCCGGAATGGTACTTCGTTGATCGGCGCCGTGGCAGGCGACGCAGTACTGCGTGTAAGCGCGCTGCCCCAGCGTCGCGACGGCCCCGTCGATCTGACTGCCGCCGCCGCGCCCGGTGCGCGCAGCTGGATCTTGGACGTCTGTGAGGCGCAGCAGCGCCACCTGGTTGACGCCTGTCACGAACACGAGGCCGCTCTGCGGATCCGCCGCCGCAGTTCCCCAGTTCGATCCGCCCTGGTTGCCCGGCATCGAGATGCTCTCGCCGTTCAGGACCGTTGGGTTGAAGAGGCCGCCCTGCGGACCGGTGCCGTTCTTCGCCTTGCGTACGCGCTCCCTGAGCGCCTCGTACTCCTCTGGCGTCAGCAACCACGGGTTGACGTCATCTTCCGTGAACGACTGCCGTACGAATGGCGGCGGCTTCGTCGGGAATGGCTGCGTTGGCCATGACTGCTCGAACGGTACGTCGCTCTTCGGGACTGCGCGTTCCTCGATCGGCCACAGCGGCTCGCCGGTGACACGGTTGAACACGTAGAGGAATCCGGTCTTGCCCGCGTGCGCCACGACGTCGATCTTCCGGCCGTTGTGCCTGACGGTCACGAGCTGCGGCGCGGAGACGTTGTCGAGATCCCACAGGTCGTGGTGAACTGTTTGGAAATGCCACAAGCGCTTGCCAGTACGCACGTCGAGCGCCAGCAGGCAGTTGGCGAAGAGGTTCTGGCCCGGGCGATCGCCACCATAGAAGTCGGCGGTTGCCGACCCCGTCGTGAGATAGACGATTCCGCGCTCCTCGTCGATCGACATTTCCCCCCAGTTGTTCGCGCCGCCCATGTACTTGTATCCGTCAGGCGGGTTGGTCTCGTAGCCGAACTCCCCGGGCCGCGGGATCGTGTGGAACTGCCAGAGCAGCTTGCCCGTGAGCACGTCGTAGCCGCGGATGTCGCCTGGCGGTGTCATGGTCTGCTCGCCCGACTGGCCGCCGAAGACCATGATGTTGCGCCAGATTCGGCCGGGGCTCGCCGGCATCGCGCGCGCGCTCGTGCCCTCGGCACGAAGGAGCCCGACCCGCATGTCGACGATGCCGTTGTTGCCGAACGTCGGAATCGATTTGCCGGTGCGCGCGTCAACCTGCTGGAGAAAGCTGTCGACAGCAAAAATCAGCCGGCGGTCCTTGCCGTCCGCGCTCTCCCAGTAATTGATGCCCTTGCTCGTGATACCGCTCAAGCCCTCGTGCACCCAGATCTCTTTGCCCGTCGTCGCGTCGAGCGCGACGAGCGCGGACGCGTTGCGCCCTAAGCCGTAAAGCACGTCATTGGCGAACACCGGGCTGAACGTCGGCGCGCCGTACGGGTAGAACCATGCGACCTCGAGCTGACTGACGTTCGATCTCTTGATCTGATCGAAGGTGTGGAAATTCGAGCTGTCGAGAGCGGGCAGCGTCTTGAGCTTTCTCTCCGCCGCCGGCACGGTGAATGTGACCCCAGTCAGAAATGCAACGGCAATCGCGACGAAGGCCGTGTGCCCTATCGCGCCGAAGCCGCGTCCGATGCGGGCGGCGAAGGCTCTTTCATCGAATCGTGACATCGGTAGCTCCTCCCCTGCGGCGCCTCGGATGAAGCGAGGGACCGTGTCCCTGTGGCTGCCTCTTCAGGGCACAGGCGATGTAGCAGGGCTCGGCAGCGATGATAAGCGATTTTCGAAAATCAGCGGATTGTTCGGAATGCCTTGATGCCAAGGACGCATGCCTGTAGTCTGCCACCGTCTTCGACCGTCGAGTCGTCGTCGTCGCAATACCATCGTTGATGGAGCCTACATGAAGAAACTGATCAACGACGTGGGGGACGTCGTGCAGGAATCGCTGGCTGGGTTCGCCGCAGCCCACTCCGACATCCTCAAGGTCTCCTTCGATCCGGTGTACGTAGCTCGGGCGGACGCCCCCGTCACCGGCAAAGTCGGCATCATTTCTGGCGGCGGCAGCGGTCACGAACCCATGCACGGCGGATTCGTTGGCCAGGGCATGCTCGACGCCGCCTGTCCCGGCCAGGTTTTCACTTCCCCCAGTCCCGACCAGATGGAAGCCGCAACCAGCGCCGTCGATGGCGGAGCCGGCGTCCTCCACATCGTCAAGAACTACACCGGCGACGTCATGAATTTCGAAATGGCCGCCGAGCTTTGCCAGGCTCGTAGCATCCAGGTGGAGACGGTCATTATCAATGACGACGTGGCGGTGAAAGACAGTTTGTACACGGCCGGCCGCCGCGGCGTGGGGACGACGGTGCTGGCGGAAAAGATCTGCGGCGCCGGGGCCACACGCGGCTACGATCTCCGCCGCGTGGCAGCGCTGGGCCGCAAAGTGAATGAAAACGGGCGCTCCATGGGCATGGCCTTGACGTCGTGCACCGTGCCCGCCGCCGGCAAACCGACGTTCGAGTTGGGCGAAGGCGAGATCGAGATGGGCATCGGCATTCACGGCGAACCGGGCCGCCAGCGCATGCCCCTCCGGCCAGCCAAAGATCTGGCCGCGCACATGACAGAGGCCATCCTGGCCGACCTGCCATTCCGCGGCGGCGACCGCGTCATTGCCATGGTCAGCGGCATGGGAGGGACGCCCCCGCTCGAGCTTTACGTCATGTACCGGGAATTGGAGCTGCTCTTGCGCGCTCGGCAAATCGCAGTCCCGCGCCGCTTGGTCGGCAACTACATCACAAGCCTCGACATGGCCGGTTGCGCGATTACGTTGTTGCGGGCCCCCGCTGATGATGACGAGTTGCTGTCCCTGTGGGACGACCCGGTGCTGACGCCGGCCCTTCGCTGGGGGATCTGAACATGGCAGTGAGCAGGCAGGACGTGCTGCACTGGCTCAGCGCATTGCAAAAGGTGTTTGCAGAGAATCGTCAGCAGCTGACCGACCTGGATTCAGCCATCGGCGACGGCGATTTTGGAACCAGTCTGGACCGCGGCTTCACGGCGGTGCAGGCCGAGCTGACCGCGAAGCCTCCGGCTGATATCCGCGCTGTCTTTCAGAACGTCGCGACTGTCCTCATCAAGACGATGGGCGGCAGCTCCGGGCCACTCCTCGGTACATTTTTCCTCCGCGCCGGATCGGCCTGCGCGGAGAAGTCCGAACTCGCGCCCGCCGAAGTGGTGGCGCTGTTCCAAGCCGGCGTCGAGGGCCTCCAACAGCGCGGCAAAGCCGCGCTCGGCGACAAGACGATGATGGACGCTTGGCTTCCCGCAGTGGATGCGATGCGAAGTGCGCTGGCAGCTGGAGGCGACCTGACGGAAATTCTGGAACGGGGCGCCGCGGCGGCTGAAGCAGGCATGAGGGCGACCATTTCCATGGCGGCGCGCAAGGGCCGCGCGAGCTATCTGGGAGACCGGAGTATCGGACACGCGGATCCCGGCGCGACCGCGTCTCACCTCATGCTGAAAGCTGCTGCTGAAGTGTGGCGGTCGTAGATGTGATGGTCACAGCGCATTTCCGAATGTCTCCGCGATAATCGAAAATCGTGATATAAGACGTCGGCTTCAACAACCTGTATTCTGCGTTGCTGGCGAGGTGTCTCTATGACAACACGTCACATTGGCTTGGTGGCTGCGGCGCTGGCGGTCTCAACTGGCGTCACCCTATTTGCCCAGATACCGTTGACCCCGACACCCCCTGGCAAAGAGACGCCGCAAATGTTGACGCTCAAGCCCAAGGCCGAGAACGTGCCCGATATCCCGGTCAAGGTGGTGCCCGACTTCATGAAGTTGCCCCCGAACGCCCGCTACCTCATGGGCGAGGGCATCGGCGTGTCGAGGAACTCCAAGGGGATGATCTACGTGAACACGTGCTCGCAGCAGACGCGGGTGCTGGAGTTCGACCCGAACGGGAACTACGTCCGTGAGATCGGCAAGGACCTCTTCGGTCTCATCTGGTGCCATGGGGTGCGCGTCGATGCCCAGGACAACATCTGGGCGATCGACTCGGGCGCCAACATGATGATCAAGTTCAACCCGGCAGGACGCGTGACGATGGTCATAGGTCGACGGCCGGAGTACCCCGTGAGCGGGCTGATCTCCAGCCCGGCCTACAACGAAACGCCGCCGCCCTACGTCATGAATCGCCCGACGGACGTCGCATTCGACAAGGCAGGCAACATCTTCGTGTCGGACGGCTACGTCAATGCGCGCGTCATCAAGTACGACAAGAACGGCCGCTTCGTGAAACAGGCCGGCACTCGCGGATCGGGACCTGGCCAACTGACTCTCCCGCATGCCATCGCGGTCGGTCCTCAGGGCGATGTCTACGTTGGCAGCCGCAGCGACCAGCGCATCGTCGTCTTCGACAACGACCTGAACTACAAGACGGTGTTCGATCAGACCGGCGCGCCCTGGTCCTTGTGCATCGGCCCGGCCTCGCGACCGTACCTCTGGGCGTCCAACTCCAACCCTGACAGCCAGAATACGCCCCTGCACGAGGTCACCGGCCAGATCTTCAAGATGGAACTGGACGGCAAAATCGTGGGCAAGTTCGGCGTCCCGGGCAAAGAGCAGGGACAGTTCAGCACGGTCCACGGCATTGATTGCAGCGTCGAAAATGAAATCCTGACCACTGAAATCACGCAATGGCGCATGCAGAAGTTCATCCTGCAGCCCACCGCGGGCAGAGGGAGCAAGTAATGAAGTCCTCACCCATCGCAGCTACGGGCCTCGCGATCGCGCTCGTCATCTTTTCCGGCTCGCTCGTCGCTCAGCAGAAGGAGATCGCGTTCGAGTCCGCCGGTGATTTTCTGAAGCTGCCCGACGACATCCATTTCGGTGAAGTGGCCGGCGTGGCCACCACCTCGAATGGCAACCTGTGGGTCTACAACCAGGGCGGTGGCCTCAATCTCACCGTTGGTGCCGCGCGCCTCCACCCTTCCGGCGGCGCGAGACTGTTCGAGTTCGATCGTTCAGGAAAGTTTCTGCGCGAGCTTGGCAGCACCAACGAGGAGCGCCCCTACGGCTTCCGATGGGCCCAGGGCGTCAGGGTCGATTCCCAGAACAACGCCTGGGTGGTGGACCGTGGCTCCAGGACGATCATGAAGTTCGACCCGTCGGGCCGCATCCTCATGATCCTGGGCCGAACGCCTGAGGCGATCGGGGAAATCGGCAGCAGCGCCGGTGGTGGTGGCGGCGGCCGCGGTGCCGGTGAGGGCCGCGGCGGCGCAGCGCCCGGGGCAGCGCCCGGCGGTGGCGGTGGCGGTGGCGGGCGCGGTGGACCTCCAGGCGCTGGTGTCCCCGGCGACAATTTCAACCAGCCGACCGATATCGCCTGGGACGCTCAGGGCAACATTTTCGTCTCCGACGGGTACACCAACGCCCGCGTCGCCAAGTTCGACAAGACCGGACGGTTCGCGAAGTCGTGGGGCGGAACGGGTACCGAACCCGGCCAGTTCAATACTCCCCACTCCATCGCGGTCGATGCCCAGGGCAACGTCTACGTCGCCGATATGGGCAACAAGCGCATCCAGGTGTTCGACAACAACGGCACGTTCAAGACACAGTTCACGAACGTAGGCGCGCCGCGTGCCATCTGTATTTCGCCGGGGGCGCAGCAGTTCCTCTACGCCTCCAATTCCAACCCGACCGAGGACCCTTTCCTCGACGGCGAGATCTACAAGATGCAGCTGGACGGCACGATCGTCGGCCGCATCGGCCGCGCCGGCAAGCAGTTCAAGGAGTTCGGCATGGTCAACGCCATCGACTGCCGCGATCCGAATACTTTGTATGTCGCCGAGCTCATGAACTGGCGAGTGCAAAAGCTCAGTCTGAAATAGAGCCGTCGATCAGAGAGAGGGCAAGAAACGACATGCACCGGCGATCACTCGTTGCCGTCTCGCTCGTTGTTTTCGTCGGCCTCGCCGTCGCAGCGTCGGACCGAAGCGACAAATGGTGGTGGGACTACGGCGGCGGTCCCAGCGGCTCGCATTTCGTCGACCTCGATCAGATCAAGAAATCCAATGTGAGCCAGCTCGAGGTCGCCTGGTTCTATCCCCACGGCGCGACCGGCTTCAACCCGGTCGTCGTCGACGACGTGATGTACGTGTTGGGCCGGAACGCCGCAGCGCTGATAGCACTCGACGCCACGACAGGGAAGGAACTCTGGATCCACGACGGCCTCAACGGCATCATCACTCGAGGGATCAACTACTGGAAGAGCGCTGACGGCAAGGATCGGCGGCTGCTTTTCTCGATCAACGGGTATCTCCAGGCCATCGACGCACGGACCGGCAAGTCCATCACGAGCTTCGGCACCAACGGCGTCGTCGACCTCCGCGAGGGACTAAGGCGGGCCGAGGGCACCGATCGACGCGTGCAATCACGCACGCCGGGAAAGGTGTGGAAGAACCTCCTGATACTGGGATCGGCCGCTGGCGAGGCGTGGATCACACCGCCTGGCGACATCCGTGCCTACGACATCGTCACGGGCAAGCGCGTCTGGCAGTTTCACACGGTGCCCGAGCCCGGTGAGTTCGGGTACGAGACGTGGCCGCAAGAGGCCTACAAATACGTCGGCGGCGCGAACAACTGGGGTGATATGTCCGTTGACGAGGAGCGAGGCATCGTCTATGTGCCGACTGGGTCGGCGACGTATGACTTCTACGGGGCGGACCGCCACGGCATGAACCTCTTCGCCAATTGTCTCCTCGCGCTCGATGCGCGCACGGGCAAGCGGTTGTGGCATTTCCAGACGGTGCATCACGATCTCTGGGATTTCGACAACGTTTCGACGCCTCAGCTCGTGACGGTCAGACACAATGGGCGGCGGGTCGACGCAGTCGCTCATGCAGGCAAGACGGGCATGATGTACGTCTTCAACCGCGTGACGGGCGAGCCGTTGTGGCCGATTGAAGAGCGACCCGTTCCGAAGAGCGACGTGCCCGGCGAGCAGGCGTGGCCGACGCAGCCGTTTCCAACCAAGCCGCCGGCGTTCGCGAAAATGACGTTTACCGTCGACGACATCAACCCGTGGTTGCTGACCCCTGAGCAGTACACGGCGATGCGCGAGCGCATCGCGAAGGCGCGCAACGAAGGGCCGTTTACGCCGCCGGCGTTCATTGACACCGTGTCGATGCCCGGCAATCAGGGCGGATCGAATTGGGGCACGACCGCGGCCAATCCGAAGAAGGGCCTCGTCTACGTGGTGAACGTCAATCAGGTCGCGCTGCTCAAGCTCGAAGACGTCAAGACGCGCACCGGCGGCAGAGGCGGCGGCGGGCCGCTTCCTGGAGCGCAGGCCTACCAGCAGTACTGTGCGGTGTGCCATGGCACGGATCTTCGGGGTTTACCCGGCCTGCCCGTGCCGACGCTGGTTGGCGTCACCGATCGACTCGGCGAGGATGCGATTCGTGCAGTCGTGTCGGGTGGCAAAGGCACGATGCGGCCGGTGCCTGGCATCACCGAGACGGAGATGTCGAGCGTGCTCTTGTTTCTGGCGAATCCGAACGCCGGCGGTCGCGGTGGGCGGGGCGGCCGGGGCGCCGGTCAGGGAGGGCCGCCGTTGCCTGCAGGACCAGTCGTCGCGACGGGTGGCGCACAGTTGCCCCCACCGCGACCCGCCGATCCGGATCCGCCGTCGTACGGCACGAATGGCGGCAACGGTGGGAACACTCCGTACCCCGACGGCGTTGACGTGCCGCCGGCTCGCTACATGAGCGATTACGGCGTCATGGCTTCGGCGACCAAACCGCCGTACACAACGCTGACAGCCTACGACCTCAACACCGGTACGATCAAATGGCAGATTGCGCCGGGTGATGACCCGGCCACTATGCAACGGGGCGGTCCGGCGGGCACCGGCGCTGTGGGTGCGCGCTACGGGATGGTGACCACGAGCGCGGGGATCGTGTTTCTGGCTGGCGGTGACGGCAGCGTCCGAGCCTACGACGAAGATACCGGTCAGGTGCTGTGGACTGGGCGGTTGCCGGGAACTGCAAGCGGCATCCCGGTCAGCTACGAGGCGAAGGGCCGGCAGTATTTCGTGATCGCATCGTTGCCGGGAGGCTTCCGGATGGGCGCGGGTCCTCCCGCGTCGGCGGACGCCCCTCGCGGATACATCGCGTTCGCGTTGCCGAAACGGTGAAGTCCGCCTTCGCTCGCTGACGCGAGCTCCGGTGGACAAGCGGCAAAGGAGAGAGGTATGACCCGCCGGTGGCTCCTCGAGGCAGGCGGCCGCGCGCTCGCCGCGCTTCCGATCCTGACGAGCATGTCCGTTCTCAGCCGCGCCGCGAGTGGAGTCGCTGCGGCGCAGACGATTCCCGCATCGGTGCTGCGGCGGATCGGTATCACGACGGTCTGCTTCCGCGACCGGTTCCGGTCTACTCGCGACAAGAAGGCGGAACCCCTCGCGGCGGGTCAGGAGTTGACGCTGCTGACCGCTCCGAAGTTCATCGCCGACACGCTCGGGCTCCACAACGTGGAAATCTGGAGCTTTCAGTTCGCCGACATGTCGATCGACTACTGCCAGCAGATCAAGGCCGCCGCCACGGCCGTGGGCTCACGGATCATCAACATTCAAGTGGATGGCTCTGAGAATCTGTCCGATCCTGATGCCGCGAAGCGGACCGCATCCGTTCAGACCATCAAGCAGTGGATGGACCGAGCCGCCGCCGTAGGCGCACCCACGCTCCGCGCGAATACGGGCGGTGGATCCCCCGACGCCTGGGATGTCAATCGCACCGCGGATTCCTTTCGACAGCTCGCCGAGTACGGCAAGAAAATCGGCGTGAAGATTCTGATTGAGAACCACATCGGCTACAGTGCCGACATCGACAAGGTCGTGGCCGTCGCAAAGACCGTCAACGATCCCTATTGCCGCGTGATCTCGGACTGGGGCAACACGCCGTCGACCTCTCCGGAGGCGCGCGTGGCGGGACTCAGCAAGCTGTTTCCGTACCTCGAGCTCGTTTCTGCCAAGAAGCTGGACTTCGACGACCAGAACAAACACATCAACTACGACGTCGTTCCGCTCATCAAGGCCACCGAGGCGTCGGGGTACCAGGGAATCTACTCGATCGAGTTCTATGGCCGTCCGCCGAAGGACACGGTCGCCGCGGCGAAGGACATGATTCAGGCCCTCGCCGCGAACATCAAAGGGGCTTAAGCAGGTCCGGCTGAAGCCGGACACTACATGAGGGTTTGTAGCGTCCGGCTTAGCCGGACACTACATGAGGGTTGTAGCGTCCGGCTTTAGCCGGACCCAACCTCAGATCGGGAGCCGCGAAGGCGCGCGGATCGTTATGCCTTTGCGCTTCGACGACACCGAAAGCTTGTCGCCTGGCTTTCCGCCCGTGGGCCGCACGAACGTAACCTCGTACTGATTCAGCAGGTCGGCCGCTATCTGCTCGAGCGCCGGGACTAGCGTCGTCGAGATGATCTGCTCGTGACGGCCTCCCGATTCCCGTGTGCCGTCGCCGAGCACCTTGCCGAGCTCGAAGGCGGCGTCCGTGTCCTCGTCGGCGCGAAGCTGCGCTTGCTCGTTGGAAATTCCGGGCCTGGCCTGAGACGGCGCGGCGCGTTGGGCGCCGACCGTTGAGACGACATACAGGATGGCGCCGCTCTTCTGAAGCTGTTCGCGCACCTGGTCTCCAGGGATAGTCGTCGTCGCCTCGGCGCCCACTCTCAAGACCACGATCACGGGCCGTGTGCCTTCGCGCCGAACGTCCTTGGTCACCTGCTGAATGGTCTCCATGAGCTGCGCGCCACGTTGCCGTCCGCGAGCCCCCAGGCGGAGCAAGCCCTCGCGTAGAACGCCGGCGCTCGACGAGTAGTCGACGACGGTTTCCGGCTGCACGATCACGGAGACGAGCCTGAATTCGGCATGCCCCAGCAATTTCTGCATGAAGTTTCCGACAGCCTGTTGGAAGGCGCCGGTGCCCGCGTCGGAGACGATGATCGCAATTCGCAACGGCACCACGGCCTGCCGCGCGCTGATCACCTGCTGCGTCTTGCCGCCGACTTTCACCTCGAGTTCGGCGGCCTGCAGATCCACAATTCCACTACCGTTCCTGTCGGCGACAGAGACATGCACGGTTCTCGTGTCAGGCTGGATTCTTCCGGCTTCATTGAGCGAGCGCGATCCCGCGACGATCGCGCCAACGCCCCCGACAACAACGACAACAACGATCGACGTCGTCACCAGATGCCGCATAGAGACCTCGGCCGGGAGTATAAGCCACGCACTGCAGAATGCACCGCACTGTTGTGTAGACTGTCGGTCGAACCGCCGCCCATGACTGATCACGGCCCGCGGGCCCCCCGGCTCTCCGCCATCGCGGCCGCTCTCGTAATCCTCGGGAGCGTTCCGCCGCCGCCGCCGCTCGACGCGGCACCCCAACATCACGAGCGGCCGCTGCCGGCCGACTTCGACGCGCCGATTCGCCTGTATGACGTCGGCCTGGGCAAGTTCACGCGCCCGATCTCCTCGTCGAACGCCGCAGCGAAGGCCTACTTCGATCAAGGTTTTCAGCTGATGTACGCGTTTGCCAAAGTGGAGGCCGGTCGATCGTTTCGCGAAGCACAGAAGCGCGATTCGAACTGCGCGATCTGCCATTGGGGTGAGGCCTGGGCATGGGGGCCGTACGTCAACGGGAGAATGACCACGCAGCACGCGACGCGCGCTTATGCTGCGATTCAGAAGGCGGTGGCGCTCAGCGATCATGCCAGCCCGAAGGAACGAGCGTTCATCGAAGCGATGGCGGTCCGCTACGTCGAGCGCTTCGATCCAGCCACGCAAGCGGGGCAAGACCTCGCGTACGCGCAGGCCATGGGTCGCGTGGCTGAAGCCTACCCAGACGATCTGGATGCCGCGACGCTCTACGCTGAAGCGCTTTTTCTGCTGCTGCCGCGGCCAGGGATGTTCGACCTCGAGAATCCGACTGTGAGCCGCTTGCTTCGCGTGCTCGAGGGCGCGCTGAAGCATGACATTCGCCACCCGGGCGCCTGTCATCTCTACATACATACAACCGAGTTGACGACACAGCCTGAGCGCGCGGTGCCGTGTGCTGAACACTTGGGTGATTCGATACCCGGCGCGAGCCACATCAACCACATGCCCGCCCACACCTGGACCCGGGTCGGGCGATGGGGTGATGCCGTGCGAGCCAGCCTCCAAGCGTGGCAGTCGGATCAGCGGGCCGCGAGCGGCCAGGGCTTTGCGACGTATCCCGCGCATGATCTTCAGATGCTCGCGTTTGCGGCATCCATGGACGGTCAGGGCTCCTTGGCGATGCAGGCCGGCCGCGGACTGAGGACCCTGACCAGAGATCCGATGTATCACGCGCTCACGCTCGTCCGGTTCGGCCGATTCGACGAAATCTCCGGTCTCGGTGAACGTCCCGCGGATGACGTGTCGGGCGGAGTGTGGGACTTTGCCCAGGGGTACGCGCAGCTTCGCCGGAGCGATGCCGCGGCCGCGCGGCGACATCTCGATCGCGTGTTGACCGTCGCGGCGTCGTCGAAGGCCGTCTTCAAGATTCACCCAGCGAAGACGTTGCTTGGAACGCTCGGCGGGATTCTCGAGGGCGAAATCAACCGTGCGAGTGGAGATCTGACGACAGCACTCGCAGCATTCGAGCGCGCGGTGTCATTCGAAGCGCTGCTCATCATCGACGACCCTCAGCCGCTCCCTTTTTCGGCGCGCCACTGGCTCGGCGCGAGCCTGCTGGACGCGAAGCGCTTCGCGGATGCCGAGCGGGTGTACCGCGAGGATCTCGCGCGTTACCCCCACAACGGGTGGTCGCTCCTCGGACTCCAGCAGGCGCTGAAGGGGCAGGGTAAGGCATCGGCTGCAGTCGACGACGATCTGCGCCGCAGTTGGGCCCGAGCGGACACCATTATTCGCGCGTCGAGATTCTGAGCGCGGAGTCCACATGAGCCGTGCAAATCGTTCGCGCCGCGAGGTGCTTGGCGCGCTGGCTGCAACCGGCGCAGCCACGTTGGTCGATCCGGGTCCAGTCCTCGCACACCTGGTCGCCACGCAACCGTGTTCGGATCCCACAACGGCGAGCGAACTTCTCGGCACGCTGCCACTCTCCCGCGCTGGCGCGCCGGTCCAGCCCTTTGGCGTGAAGTTCGGTGGCACTGGTCTCGATGCGCGTCTTGTCACCGACCTCTCGCGTCTTCAGCCTGACCGGCTCATCACGCCGAACGCGCTGGCCTATATCCGCACCGAGTGTCCACGCGCTGCCGCCGAACGTAGCCCGTGGACGATCACGACCTCCGGGCTGGTCACGCGCGAAGGGACGCTGACGCTCGAAGACCTGACGCGCGTCGCACGCAGCATGGGCCGGCACCTCTTTGAATGCGCCGGCAACAATAACCCCGCGAATTTCGGCCTCATGAGCGTCGCCGAATGGGATGGTGTGCCGCTCATGGACGTTGTCTCGGCATTGCCGCTGTCGGCTCGCGCCACGGGTGTCGTGGTCAGCGGAGTCGATCACGACGGGCAGAAATCCGCAGACTCCATCCCAGGTGCGAGCTGGGTCTTCCCGCTCGCGGCGCTCGACCAGCTTGGAGCCTTCTTCGCGGTCCGCATGAACCGCGATCCGGTACCACTCGATCACGGAAAGCCTGTGCGCCTTGTCGTACCTGGGTGGTACGGGTGCGCGTGGATCAAGTGGGTGAACGAAATTCGCCTCGTAGGTCCCGACGAGCCAGCGACGAGCCAGATGAGAGAGTTCGCGGGGCGAACCCATCAGATCGGTCGCCACGACCTCGCCAGAGACTACGCACCAGCCGCGATCGATACAGCGGCCACACCAGTTCGCATCGAGAAGCGACGCGGGCCCGCTGGCGTTGAGTACCGGATCGTCGGCATCGTCTGGGGCGGTACGAGACCCGTCGATCGGCTCGAGATCCGATTCGGTACTACTGATGCTTGGAAACCATTCTCGATCTGCCCGTTACCCAGGACCCACAAGGAATGGTCGCTGTGGGAGTACCGCTGGAAGCCCGACACAGCCGGCTCCTACCGTATTGCCCTCAGAGTTCCTGATCTGACAGTGCCCCAGCACCGGCTCGACGGTGGCTACTATGTCCGGGAGGTCACGATCGATGAAGTCTAAGGTTTTCGAAAATCCCTTGCGGCCCTTTTGGATTTCATGGTAATTTTCGCGCCAATACCCCCTAGTCGACGGCAACCGAGCAAGAGGAGGAGCCGGACATGGATATCGTGCGACGCAGTTGGGCACGACCAGTCGTCGTCCTATTGGTCTGCCTTGCAAGCGCGTCAACCGCGTTTGCACAAGGAGCAACTGGTACTCTCACTGGCACAGTAGTGGACAGCTCGGGCGCGGCAGTCCCAGGCGCCACTGTCAACGCGACCGAGGTCAACACCGGGACCATTCGAAGCGCAGTTTCGAATGAGCAGGGCGTGTTCCGAATGGCCGCGCTCAATCCCGGCGGGTACACCCTCAGCATCGAGCTGGCGAGCTTCAGGACCGTCACCGTTTCCGATATTAATCTGTTGTCGTCGGAGACACGCGACCTCGGCAAACTGACATTGGAGGTCGGTGCGGTCTCCGAGATCGTGTCGGTCACGTCCGAAGTCACGCCGGTGCAGGTGGCGGACAGCTCTCGAAGGTCCACGATCACCACAGACGATATCGCGAACATCCAGACGAAGGGGCGCGACATCTACGGCCTTCTGGCGATTCTGCCAGGCGTGCAGGACACCAACCTGAATCGCGACTTCGCCCAATGGCGGTCGGCGATCTCGGTCACGATCAACGGCATGCCGTCGCAGTCCAAGGACGTCCGAGTCGATGGGCTGAACGTCGTCGACGAAGGTGGATGCGGCACGGCGTTCGTCAACCTGAACATGGACGCCATCGGCGAAGTCCAGGTCATCTCCAACGGCTACACGGCTGAGAACGGACGCAACAACGGCGGCGTGATCAGCATCATCACGAAGGCGGGCACGGGGACGCTCAAAGGCTCCGCGTGGTACAACGGCCGGCGCGACAAGTTCAACGAGAACGATTATTTCCGAGAGTCGACGAACACGCCGAAACCGCTCTATCGGGTCAATATCTCGGGCTACGGCCTGGGCGGACCAGTGGTGATTCCCGGACTCGTGGACAGCCGCAACGGTAAGGGTGGAAGCAAGAAGTTCTACTTCTTCGTGTCGCAGGAATACACCGACGACGCGCGGGCGTCCAGCCCCCTCCGCTCGAACATGCCGACGGACCTCGAGAAGGCCGGGAACTTCTCGCAGACCCGGATCACGGCCGGAACCATCCAGCCGATCATCGACCCGAGAACCGGCGTCGCGTTCCCTGGGAACGTCATCCCCGCCGCCGGGACGCCCGGCTGCGGCGTGCAGTTCAGCTGCATCAACCCGCTGGGCCAGCGCATGCTCAACCTCATTACGACCGCGAACGGGATCACGAACCCCGCGGTTGGTCAGGAATGGACATCGAACTCGATGTATGACCTGACGCCCGTGCACGGCCGCACGAACCATGTGCTCCGCCTGGACGCGGTGCTCAGCGACAAGACCCGCATGAATTTCAGAGCCCTGAAGGATCGTGACGACGATTGGCAGCAGAACTTCTTCATGAACGGCAGCGGGTACGTGAACCAGAACACGCCCGGGCTCCTGCTATCCGGGGCGATGACGCGAGTGGTCAAGCCCACGATCGTCAACGAGATGAGCTTCGGGTACACGCACAACCGCTGGGGCTTCACGGGTGGCGACGACTTCGACCATACGAGCCTGTACCGCTCGACCCTCGGCGTCGATCCGCCGCGATTCGAGCCCTTCGGCCCGCACAACGACCCTCCGGAGCTTGGGGGCTTTGGCAGCTCGCAGCTGGACGAGTGGCCGTATGCCGCCAGGTACTCGACGTCCGGCGGCAATCGCGCGAATCTCGAGGGCTACATGACCCGCCGGGGCGATCTCCCAATTCCCAAGCTGAATCTCAGCGCCCGTTTCGTCTTCAGCAATGACATGTCGATCACGAAAGGCCGCCACAACTTCAAGATGGGCGTATCCCTCGAGTACAACAGCAAGACCGAGCCGGGCTCGGCCAACTACATGGGGAACTTCGATTTCGGACACAACGCCAACAACCCGCTCAACACGGGTAACGGCTACGCCAACTTGCTGCTCGGCAATTTCAACACGTACACCGAGCTGACGAGCCGCGTCGACAGGGACGTCCGCCACTGGCAGAACGACTTCTATTTCCAGGATAACTGGCGCGTTACTCCGCGGCTGACCCTCGACTTCGGCCTCCGCGTTCAGCACAGCGGCTCCGACTTCGAACTCAACAACATGAACAGCGGCTTTTTCACCGATCAGTGGAGCCGGAGCGAGGCCGCACGCGTCTATCGGCTGGTTTGCTCGACCGGTGTTCCGGGCAATCAGGCCTGCGCGACGGCCAACCAGCGGGCGATTGACCCTGCCTTCCCGACGGTGTTCTTGTCGTCGGTTGCGGCCGGCAACCTCGTCCCGGGCACCGGCAGCCAGATCAACGGGATCGAAACCGGCGGTATTCCGGACCGGAAGGAAGGCACGTACTTCACATTCCCGTACTTCACGTACGCGCCGAGGGTCGGGTTTGCCTGGAACATGTTCGGCGACGGCAAGACCGCGTTGCGCGGCTCGTGGGGCATCTTCTACAACTTCCCGCGATCGACGGGCGACGGCGGCGGGTATCCGTTCTCGGGCGGCTGTCCCGTATCCTGCGAGAAGCAGATACGGTGGGGGACCTTCAACGACATCACGGCGGCGACACAGGCGAATCTGGTCGAAAACCCCGTCAACGTGACGATGGCCGGGTACGAGCAGATGCTGGCGAAATCGTACAACTTCAACGTCGCGTTCCAGCGGGATATCGGCTTCAACACAGTAGCCGAGATCGCGTATGTGGGCGTGCTCTCGCGCAACCAGGGCCGGCAGGTCGACGCCAACCGGCTGCCACTCTACATCTACGCCAATCCAGACACTCTGGTGAACAACGCGCCCATCGCGGCCAACTCTCTTCGCTATCAGTACGGGGCGTTCCCTGGAATGGGATCGGTCAACCAGTACTTCCCCGACCTGTATAGCAGGTCGCTTCAATACAACGCGATGCAGTTGCAGGTGAACCGCCGCCTGTCGCACGGCCTGCAGATGGGCATGGCCTACACGCTGGCCAAGGGCGAGGGGTTCACGGGCTACGATCCGTATACCGATGAAATCGGTGGAGAAGCGGCGATCAGGGCTCGGTACTGGGGACCAACGAATGATGACCGCAGGCACAATCTCAGGGTCAACTACAGCTACGACATCCCGTCGTTTACGGAGATGCCGGTGGTCAAGCAACTGCTCAAGGACTGGCAGATCTCCGGCGTCACGGCTTTGTTGAGCGGTCAGGCGGTCACGCCGAGCTGCGGCTCGAACAATCCCGGCGTCAACAACACCAACCCGTCGCTCACGAACGGCGTCGACGCCCGGTGCGAGATGACGGGCGAGCCGCTCTACGTCCCCTACACCGGCGACCCGAGCGTGCCGGAAGCGGACCGGCCACACTTCAACCTGGCCGCGTTCAGGATGCCTCAGCCAAACGGGAACATCGGCAACTTCGGCAACACTCCCGTCGGGATCCTGCGTCATCCAACGTGGCACTCCTGGGACATCACCCTGTCGCGCCGCTTCCCGATCACGTTGGCGGGACGGCAGAACAGCGGGATCAAGTTCCAGCTTCAGGCGTACAACGTGTTCAACGAGGTGCAGTTCACCAACCTGAACGCATCGTACACCTTCACCGGGCCGAACAACTCGGTGATCAACAGCGCGAACACTGGGAAGTACACAGCCACGGGCACTGGCGTGGCCGCGGGCACGATCGCTCCGCGAATCCTCGGCATGACCGTACGCCTGGATTGGTAACCGCGTTCAGGAGTTGAGAAGCACGTCGCGTTTTTGGGGGGGCGCCGCACTCGCGGGCCCCCTTGTTTTGTACCGTTCAAGTCTGGAACCTGGAAGTCATCTCATAAACGGCGCGAACGAGCGAACGCGAGTGAGCCTGGTGAGCGGCGCGGGGCGGAGGGCCCCCGCGAGCGAGCCAGTCGGGGAGTCCGAGGGGCGAAGCCCCTCGGTTAAGACTTGGAACCTGGAATCATGAGTGCTCTTTGTCGATCGTTGCTTGCGCTGATGGCGGTGAGTCTGTTGCCGCTCCACGTAACGGCTCCTCCCGATCCGCAAGCGATTCAAAGCGGGATGGGCAAGGAGGACAGCGGCGCGCCGCCGCTCGATCTGACCACGCCAACCCCGTTCCAGCAGTTCGTCAACCGGCTCAGGCTGGATACCCGATCGCAGCTGCCGGCGGTTCAGGAGACGTTTTCCGCGGCGCTCAAGGAGGCGGCCCCGGTCGGACAGGAGATGCTTCAGCTGCGCCAGCAACTCGTCAACCTGGCGCTCGCCAACCGACGCGACGAGATGAAGCCCGTCGTCGATGCCTACGCCGCGGCAGCAGCCAGAATGACAGGCATCGAAACGCGCGCGTTCGCAAGCGTCTACCGAACGCTCAAGCCTAATCAGCAGTCCGGTGGTCCGGAGGCATTTGCCGTCATCGCCGGCATGTTTCACCCGTCGGCCCCACGCGGCGGTGGAAGAAGCGAGCGATGAGACGGAGTGCCATCAGGTCCCTTGGCTTCGGAGCGTGCGCGGCGGTTGTCGTCGCAGGAATCCTGGCCACTCCCGCGCTCGCGCAACGCGGCGGAGGGCGTGGCAGCGCGCCCAGTGCTGACTTTCAGCTCACGCGCCTCGAAATACTCGCGTCGAGCTTCACTCTCAACAAAGATCAGAAGAAGGCCGTCAAAACAATTCTCGACGCTGCGCACACGAGTGCGTCGTCGACGCGTGACGGTCTTACGCGCACGCGCGCTGCGATTGCAGCGGCGATTCAGGCGAACAAGGAGCAGGCCGAGATCGATCGCGCGATCGGCGAGTACGCTGATCAGGCTGCCGCGATGACGGCGGTGGAGATGACCGCACTGGCCGAGATCATCCAGACGCTCGATCCAGCTCAACGTGCAAATACGGCGGCCATCCGATCGGCGTTCTTCCTGATGCGTGGAATGTTTCTCGACAAGAAACGGTGGGACGACGTCCCGGATTCGCGAAGCTACTGAAGCAGGCCTGAAGGCCTGCGCTACGGGTGTCAGACGAACCCTCGTAGCGCAGACCCTCGTAGCGCAGACCTTCAGGTCTGCCTCAATATCCCAGCGCCATTCCGTCCTTACGAGAATCTGATGCTCCGAGCAAGGCGCCGGTGGTCGGATCGAGCATGATGGCTTGACCGCCGCCCATGAGCGCGCGGTGCGTCAGCCCGGTTGCCGGCATCACGCGCTCGTGACCTCGTGCGATGAGTGCGTCGATCACTGGCGCGGTCAGGGCATCCTCCATCATAACGCCGCGACCGCTGATGTATCTCACGCGGGGCGCATCGATGGCTTGTTGCAGGTTCATCCCGCGCTCGATCAGGTTCACGAGCACTTGCACATGCCCTTGCGCCTGCACGTCCCCGCCCATGACGCCGTACGACATCAGGAGCTTGTCGTCCTTGAACACCATGGCGGGGATGATCGTGTGAAACGGCCGTTTGCCCGGTTCGAGGCGGTTGGGATGCCCGGGATCGAGTGAGAACCCAGCACCTCGATTCTGAAGGACGATGCCCGTTTCGCCGGCGACGATCGCGGAGCCAAAGGCGTGAAAGATGCTGTTGATGAATGAGACGGCGTTGCGGTCCTTGTCGACGACCGAGAAGTAGGTCGTGTCGCTGCCCATTTTGATATCGCCGTACGCGGGCGGATCGATCGCTTTGCTCGGATCGATGAGCGCGCGCCGGCGGGTGGCGTAGTCCTTCGACAGCAGATCCGTCACTCGGACTTTTGCGAACGCCGGGTCGGCGATGTAGCGGTTGCGATCGGCGAACGCGATCTTGGTAGCCTCGATCATCGTGTGGTAGTAGCGGACAGGCTCGGTCCGCATGGATGTCAGGTCGATGCCTTCCAGCAGGTTGAGCAGGATGAGCGCGGTCAGGCCCTGGCCGTTCGGCGGCAGCTCGTACAGCGTGTGACCGCGATAGCTCGTCGAGATCGGCTCGACCCATTCCGACTTCTGCGACGCGAAGTCGTCCATCGAGAGAAAGCCGCCGTTCTTTTGACAGTACTCGACGATCGATCGCGCGATCTCTCCGCGATAGAACGCGTCGCGTCCGCCTCGAGCCAGTGTCCGAAGCGTTCGCGCCAGGTTCTTTTGATAGAAGATCGCGCCCGGCAGCGGCGCGGCTCCGTTGACGAGATACGTAGATGCCGCTGCCGCTGTCAGCTTCAGTCTCGGGACTTCAGGTTCCCAATCGGCCGCGGTCTTCTCCATGACCGGGAAGCCGCTCTCGGCGTACCCGATCGCAGGCGCCATCAGGTCGGCGAGCTTCATCGTGCCGTACTTGTCGAGCAGCGTCACCCATCCGTCGAACGCGCCCGGTACGGTGATCGGCTCCATGCCCGTCACCGGGATCTGGCTGATCTTCCGCGAGGTGAAATGCGCCAAGTTCAGCGCCCGCGGAGCGCGACCACTGGCGTTGAGTCCCTCGAGCCTTTTCGTCTTCGACGAATAGACCATCATGAAGGCGTCGCCGCCGATCCCAGTCATGTTCGGTTCGGTGACGTTGAGCACGGCCGCCATGGCGATGGCGGCGTCCACGGCGTTTCCTCCCCGCTTCAGGATGTCGAGACCGGTCTGCGACGCGAGCGGCTGGCTCGTCGCGACCATGCCTTGCCGGGCGCGCACGACCGATCGGCCCGCAGGGACGTCCCCGAACCACTGGCGCTCCTGTGCGGATGGTCCAGCTTCGCTCGACGGCTTTCCGCCTTCGCCACGGCGGGACGCGCCAGTCATGGCCGCCGCGCCAGCGGAAACCTCGAGAAACTCACGACGGCTCAGAGTGCTGCTCATGATGGGCCAATTATAGAGGGGGACCGTCAGCTCCGGGCCTGCGCAACCAGCGGTGCAACCCGCGGTTGAGCGTCCCCCACACTTCGCTTAGACTTGCGGCGCTATGACGAAATCCAGCAAGCGGTCCTGTGGTGCGTGCGCTCTGGCTCTCGGCGTTGCGTCAATCGCGCTGTTTGCGGTTGGAGCTGCCGGTGAGCAGAGCACGACTCCAAACACGACGTTTCAGTTTCGCGCGCAGGAGATTGCCAAGGATTTTGGCGTCGGCTACGCAGTCGTGCCCGGCGACGTCGATGGCGACAAACGCATGGACATCCTGGCGATCAGTGGCACTGAGCTCGTCTGGTTCCAGGCGCCCACTTGGGAAAAGAAGATCATCTTGGGCGCGGGTGTGACGACGGCCGACAATGTCACGCTTGCCGTCCACGACATCGACGGCGACGGCCGCCTCGATGTGGCACTGGGCGCAGGGTGGACGCGCACGAACACCGGCACGCTGCAGTGGGTCAAGCAGAACGCGCCGGGGGCAACCCCGGCTTGGGAGATGTTCCCCATTTCCGCCGAACCGACCCTCCATCGGATCAAGTGGGCGGACGTCGATGGCGACACGAAACCGGAGCTTATCGTCGCGCCCCTGCACGGCAAGGGAGCGAAAGGCGCTGAGGGTCCGAGCGCTCGTCTGCTGATCTTCAAGCCGCCGGCAAACCCGCGGACCGATCCGTGGCCAATGGAGGTGGCGGGCGAGGAGAATCACATCCAGCACAACTTCCTGCCCGTGAATCTCGACAAGGATCCGCAGGACGAGATCGTCACGGCGAGCGCAGAAGGGTTGAAGGCCTGGAAGCGGGGCAAAGACGGAAAGTGGTCGACGACGCTGATCGGAGAGGGTGCGCCTGGAGAGGTCAAGCTCGGACGCGTCGGAGGACGCCGTCTGTTTGCGACGGTCGAACCGTGGCATGGCGCCGGAGTTGCCATATACGGCGAGAAGCCTGGTGTGTGGGCCAAGACCACGATTGAAACGGCGCTCACCGAAGGGCACGCCCTTGGATGGGCCGACTTTGACGGCGATGGCAGCGAGGAGCTCGCCGCCGGCTGGCGCCGCGGCCCTGCACCCGGTGTTGCGATCTACGTGGTCGACCGCGAGGGCGCTCTCAAGTCGAAGACGATGGTGGACGAGGCAGGTATGGACACGGAGGACCTGATCGTCGGGGACTTCAACGGCGACAAGAAGCCAGATATCGTCGCCTCCGGGCGCGCGACGCGAAATATCAAGATCTACTGGAACGAGACGAAAAAGCAGAGCCCGTAGCGCAGCCCGTTGAGCGACGGACGTCAACGTCAGAGGAGGATCTCTCTCATGAAATTCGGACTGCTGACGGTTTCGTATTCCGGGTTGTTCTACGCCGGCCAGGCACTCTCCGTCGAACACCAGATCAACAAGGCGCGCGAGCTCGGGTTCGACGCGCTCGCGATCGAGACCAAGCGACCGGTGGCCTCGCCGCTCGATCTGCGGAAGACAGACAGATCTCGGATCAAAGCTGTCGCCGCGGATCAAGGGATCGCCTTGTGCGCCGTGGAAAGCCTCTCCAATTTCACCGGCCCCCTGATGGAAGAGCGCGAGAACAACCTCGTCATGATGCGAGCCGTGCTCGATCTCGCCAGTGACCTTGGTGTGGATCTGGTGAAAGTTTTCGCGGCGTGGCCGGGGTTGATCAACGACGAAGAAGAAATCGCCATGTACGCGCCCTACGAGCGTGGCAATCACTACCGGCGTTTGTACCCGCCCGATCTTCGCAAATGGCATCGCGCGGTGGAGGGCATCCGTGAAGTCGCCGGCTGGGCGGCAGACATGGGGATTACGCTGGCGCTGCAGAATCACGCGCCCGTGATCACGCCCGGCTACGAGGACGTGCTCGGCATGATGCAGGAGATCGACTGCCCCAATGTGAAGCTCTGCCTCGACGTCAATCTCTTCTATGACCGTCAGAGCGATGCATACGTTCGGGAGTCGGTCCAGCGATGTGGCGAGCACGTGGTGTACACACACTACGGCGCCTGGAACTTCAGCGAAACCAGCGACGGTGACGTTGTGCAGGACCCTGCGCCGTCGTTCGGAGGGCTCGTCAACTACGAGACATTCATCAGTGCCTTGACCCAAATCGGCTATGCGGGGTATCTGGTTTCCGAGTACTGCACGCCAGTGCTCAAGAATCATCGGATCGCCGGCGTCGAGGAAATAGACAAAGGCACCCGCCTGTCGCTCACATATATGAAGCGGCTCGTCGATCGCGCGAATGCCGCGAGCACGCCTGACTCGCTCCGAGCCGTTGTGTGAGGGTGCCCACGCATCGCGCGATGAAAGCGCGCCTCATGGTGATGATGTTCCTCCAGTTTTTCATCTGGGGGGCCTGGTACGCCACCGCAGGGAACTACATGAAGAGCCAGGGCATGACCGACGTCATCCACCTGGCCTATATGGCGAGCCCGATCGGATCGATCGTCGCACCATTCTTTCTGGGGATGATCGCGGATCGATTGTTTCCCGTTCAACGAGTGCTCGGCGTGCTGCACGTGTTGAGCGGACTCTTCGTGTTCGCCGCGCCGTTTGTGGCTGAGGGTGCGTTCGTCTCGACCCCACTCTTCCTCGCGCTTCTGCTCTTCCACATGCTCTGCTACATGCCGACGGTCGGATTGGCGACGGCCACGGCCTTTCATTTGTTGAGGGACAAGGAACGCGAGTTCCCCCTCATCCGGGTCTGTGGCACCGTGGGGTGGATCGCGGCGGGGATAATCGTCAGCTACCTGCTGCAAGGCGACACGACCGCACTGCCGATGTATATCGCCGGCCTCGGTGGGATGCTCATGGGGATGTACAGCTTCACACTGCCGAACGTGCCTCCGCCCGGCGCTGGCAGGAAGCTCGCGTTCCGCGACATCATTGGCCTCGATGCGCTGTCGCAGCTGAACTCACGCCCGTTCGTCGTGTTCATCCTCAGCGTGATGCTCACCAGCATTCCACTGGCCACCTACTTTGCGTATGTGCCCGTTTTCCTGAGAGACGCCAACATCGCGAACCCTGCGTTCAAGATGACGTTCGGACAGATGTCCGAGGTGCTGTTTCTGTTGCTGCTGCCATGGTTTTTCCTGAAGCTGGGCGTCAAAGGGGTCCTGATCGCCGGCATGTCGGCTTGGATTCTCAGATACGCGCTCTTCGCCCTCGGCGCCCCTGAGGCGGTCACGTGGATGCTCATCGTGGGCATCGCCCTTCATGGCCCCTGCTACGACTTCGTCTATGTGGCGGGGCAGGTCTACATCGACCGGCAGGCTTCACCGGCAATCCGGGCTCAGGCTCAAGGTCTGTTCGTGTTGGCGACCTACGGCATCGGTCAGGGACTGGGGACCCTCGCCGCCGGTTGGGTGTTCAACTCGATCATGCCCGGCGCGGGTGGTCCACCAGCCCTCGAGCAGTGGCAGACATTCTGGATCATGCCGCTCGTCTTCGCGGTGATCGTGACTGCGTTGTTCGTGGCCGGTTTTCGCGAGGACGCGCCGGCGAGGAAGACAGCAGTGGTCTAAGGTCAGGGGTCAGGGATCAGGGATCAGGGATCGGGGATCGGGGATCAGGGCTCAAGCAAGAGCCTTGAGCTCTCAGCCGCGCGGCTAGGATCGGAATGCTCTTGCCTGAGCCTTGAGCCCTGAGCCTGACTCTTTCGTGTTTCTTGTCACTCATGGCCAATCTGCCGCGCAAGCTCACGCTCTTCGACGGCGCCGCCCTGCTCGTGGGCTCTGTCATCGGATCCGGTATCTTCGTCGTTCCCAGCTTGATCGCCCAGAGGGTGCCGGAGCCGGGCCTCGTCATCGGCATCTGGATATTCTCGGGGTTGCTGGTCCTGTGCGGCGCCCTGACGCTGGCCGAGCTCGGCGCGATGCTGCCCCAGTCGGGTGGGCTGTATGTCTACATGCGCGAGGCGTACGGGCCCTTCTGGGCGTTCCTCTATGGGTGGACCATCATGCTCGTCGCCATTCCTGGCGCCATCGCGGCGCTGACGAGCGCGTTCCTGCTGTATCTGCAACTGTTCGTGCCGATGACGCGGTGGGTCGAAAAGATCGTGGGCATCGGCATCCTGCTGGGCCTCGCACTCGTCAACGCTCGAGGGGCCAAACAAGGGGCCGGCGTGCAGAACCTGTTCACCGTACTGAAGGTCGCGGGCCTGGTGGCGCTCGTGGGGCTGGCGCTTGTCACGAGCTCGGGGCACGCTTCGCATTTCCTTCCGTTGTTGCCCGACCGCTTCTCGGGCGGCCTCTTGACTGCCATCGGTCTCGCGATGATCTCGACGCTGTTCGCGTACGACGGTTGGCAGTTCGTCAGCTTCGTGGCCGGTGAGATTCGCGACCCCGAGCGGAACATTCCACGCAGCATCATCCTCGGCGTCTTCATCGTCATCGTGATCTACGTCAGCGCGAGCATGGCCTACATCTACGTACTCGGCCAGCCGCGGATCGCTCTCTCCGAGCGAGTGGCAGCCGATGCGATGTCGGCGATGATCGGCCCCATCGGTGCGACGCTGATCTCGCTGACGATTCTCTGTTCCACGTTCGGTGCAATCTCGGCCAACGTCCTGGCGGGTCCGAGGGTGTTCTTCGCGATGGGCCGCGACGGGTTGCTGTTCCCGCAGCTTGCCAGGATTCATCCGCGCTACGAAACGCCAGCCAACGCCATCTGGGCGCTGGCGATCTGGGCGGGCCTTCTGACGCTGACGGGTGGCTACGAGCACCTCATCACGATGTCAGGTTTTGCCAACTGGATCTTCTTCACCATGATCGTGCTGTCGGTGATCGTGCTGCGACGCAAGCATCCCGGCTGGGAGCGGCCGTATCGCGTCACGGGCTATCCGTTCACGGTCATCGTCTTCGTCCTGGTGTCGTCGGCGTTCGTCGTCAACACGCTCGTCGGATCGCCGCGAAGCTCATTGATGGGACTCGGGCTCCTCCTGCTTGGCGTGCCGTTCTACAGGAGACAGAAGACAGGAGAAGCGCCTGCGGCCCGAGCGAGGCGCGAAGCCGCCGAGCGAGAGCGAGCGGGGGTGGGGCCCCGCGAGCGCTGAGAAAAGCACACAGGAGACAGAACTATGTCGATTACTCGTCGGCTCTTTCTCGGTCTGACCGGCGCCGCGGCGCTCGGTCCGTCCCTGGGAAGCCAGGGGCGCTACACCTTCGACAACGATCCAGCCGGAAAGACGCTCAAAGATCCAAGTCGACGAGTCGTTCTTGGCTACCTCACGAGCAAGCCCGCAGGCGTCCCCCTCGCGAGCAACAGCGCATGCTGTGTGCACCCGTTCAACACGCTCGGCGGCGAGTGCGCGACGGACATCGCACCGGATGACCATCGCACGCATCGCGGGATCTTCTTCGCGTGGCACGACATGGCCTTCACGCGGAATGGCGAGACGCTGCGCGGCGACTTCTGGGGGTGGGGAAAGTTCGCCCCGACCGAGGGGCGGGTGATCGTGAACCGTGACCTTCGGCTCGTACGTGCCAACGAGACCTCCGCCGAGATTGCCGTACGAAACGACTGGATGATCGCCAGCCAGGCGGTCATGCAGGAAGCGACGACGATCCGGGTGGGAGAAGAGCAGGGCACCCGTGTGCTCGACCTGACGTACCGGTTCACGTCGGACTACGAGGTGACGCTCAATCGAATGGCATTCACGGGAGTGTGCGTCCGATGCCGCAAAGATGGGAAGTACGTCTTCTCCGATTCAAGTGGAGAGGTCACGTTGCCCAATTCAGGAGCTACCGAGCCGGAGTCTGATTGGCCTGCGCGCGATTGGTACAGCCACACACTCGACGCCAGCGGCGGTAAGACGGTGGCGTCCGCGCTGATCGATCATCCGAGCAACCCGCCGACAGCGTGGCATGGAGCGCGAGCGGTGTCGTTTCTGAATCCCTGCATTGCGGCGCCGGGCGCCGTGAAGATTCCGCCCAGGAAACCGCTCACGCTGCGGTACCGAGCTGTCGCCTGCGACGGGAGGTTCCCGAGCGGAGTGCTCGATCGGATGGCGGCGGCCTGGCGCGCGAGGCCCTAGCGTCCTCATTGGTTGTACGTAGTGTCCGGCTTTAGCCGGACCGAGCGATCGCGGCCGAATTGTTGCGAGTCCGGCTAAAGCCGGACGCCACACAGAAGAGAAAACGGACTAACGCATGAAACGGTGGCGGGTAGCGATACTCGGGCTCGGTCATTGGTATTCGGCGTATGGTCTTGCTCGATCGCTGCCGGAGTATCCACTCGCTGAGCTCGTCGCCGCGGCGTGGGACGACAAGGCGCAGCTCGATGAATTCACGACCAGCTTTCGGATCAACGGCTACGCGGACTACCGGCAACTGCTGGAAGAAGAGGACGTGGACATCGTCCACATCGCCTCGCCGGTTGCTCGAATCCCTGAGCTGACGATCCACGCCGCTCGCGCGGGCAAGCACATCGTGCTCGGCAAGCCGATGGCGATGACCGTTGACGAAGCCGACCGGATGATCGAAGCCGTCGACCGTGCAGGCGTCCTCTGCATGCCCTTTCAGGGGATCATGCGCCTCCGCGGAGCAGACATACGAACGCGCATGGACGAGGGGCACATCGGCGACCTCGTGCTGCTGCACCAGGCGAGCCGCTGGTCGATTGCCGAGGACTGGTACAAGTCCGGCAAGCCGGGATGGTTCGCCGATCCGACGCAGGTGCCGGGTGGGGCCTTCATCGATGAGGGGATCTATTGGATCGATTTCTTCAGATGGCTCTCGTCGAGCGAAGTCGTCCAGGTCGAAGCGAAAGTGGCGAACTTAGTGCACAAGGATATCGCGGTGGAAGACTGGGGGATGGCCACCCTCACGTTCGCCAATGGCATCCTCGCAACGCTCGAAGCTTCGTGGACCATCAACGCCCCCCGCAAGAGCGGACCATCGCCGAAGCAGAACAGCGTCGTGCGGCTGGAAGTCATCGGCACGCGCGGCGAGATTGTCGATCAGTGGTTTCGCACGCCGGGACGCGCGGTGCTCGCTGCCGGAGCGACCGACTGGGTGTTCGAGCGGCACTCGGAGATTCCCTTCGCACCTCCTTCACCATTCCCGCTGCATCACCTGATCGAGTGCCTGGAGAACGGCACGCCGCTCGTCGCGACGATCCACGAGGCTCGGCGCTCCCTGATCGTTGCGTTGGCCGCGTACGAGTCGGCGCGGACAGGGCGCGCCATACAGATTTAGTATCCGAGGGGCTTCGCCCCTCGGACTCCCCTACTGGCTCGCTCGCGGGGCCCCTTCGCCCCGCTCCGCTCACCAGGCTCACTCGCTTCCGCTCGTTCGCACCATCGAACGAGCGTCAGGTTTTTGACGAGAGCTTCTAGCAGCTTGGCGCCTCACCGGTAGAACGGATGGATCTTGAGGTTTCGCGGCCCGTAGATCGGAGTGGGCTGACCGACTTCGTAGGCCCCGAGATCCGGGGCTTTCCCGGTGAACCCGTCGTTCACGTTCGGAAGTCGGACACCCGCGTCAACGGCTTTGCTTCCAGGCTTCAGCCGAAAATCCAGATCGACTGCCTCATAAGGGATTCCGGGCTTCGACGAGTCAGGCGGCGCAGGCGGCCGGAGGCTCTCGAAGATGTCGTAGTCCACTTCGATGCCATGGGTTTCCTGACCGGTGGCGGCCACGAGATCCGCCAACGTCTTGAACCTGGGCGCCTGCTTGGGGTCGGTCTCGTAATCGATCTGCACGCCCGGCTTCGGGCCGAGCCATGAGTACTGGAATTCCGCACCGCGGTTGGGCCGGTAGCCGTTGAAGTCGTACGTCGAATAGGCCGTGGGCCCACCCAGGACTGATATCGCCACCGGGGCATCCGTCCCGAGGAACAGGTTGTTCCTGAAGTGTGCGTTCGAGATGCGCTGCGCGGTGCGGTTCTCCGCGATGATCGTGTTGTGATAGACGATCACCCCTGCCGGGTTGCTGAACTTCAACGCGACCGGCGTGTTATAGACGATGTTGCGGATGTAGTACGCCGGGCCGCCGAAGATCGGTTGGGCGCTCAACCCGGTGTGGGCCGCGTTGACCCCGCGATTTCTCATCACGCGGATGTTGTGCACGCCGCCGTCGGCTTCGATGAAGTCGTCGCCGGTCACGTGGATGTCGTTGTTGTAGATGTCGATCGCAACGGCCCTCAGCTCCTGCTCCGGCTCGGGAACGCCGTGGGTACACACGCTGATTCCATCGTGAAAGAAGGCGACCGCGTTGTGCGCGATGACGTGCCCCGAACCGTAGACTTTGACCGCGTAGTAGCTGTTGATCAGGTGGGCGCCGTAGAGGCCAGGATTCGCCCAGCCGAGCACGCGGTGACGGTCATCGCGGCCGAGGAAGATGTTGTCGGCGATGTAATAGTCCTTCGATCCGGCAAACTGTGTCGTCACACCGATGCCGACGTTTTCAATCCGGCAGTTGCGGACCGTGAGTCCCTTCGAGCCGGCGACGTCCTTGACGCCCGCCCAGAAGGCGACCTCCGTGTTCCGGATCGTGAGCCCCTCGAAGATGTGGTAGTCGGCGGCCATGACGTCGAACAAGCGGAACGCGCCATCGCCGTCGAAGATCACCTCGCCGTCGCCGGCCGCGCGAATGACGATCGGCCGGTCCGGTGTGCCCTTGGCGGTCAGCAGGTACGCGCCGTCGAAGGTCGTGCTCAACGGATCGACGTAGTTACGCCGGTCCCCTTTGTAGAGGCCCGCGTGCACCAGGATGATGTCGCCTGGTCCGACCTTGTTCTGATAGACGACATTCCAATCGCCCGTACCGGCGCCGGCGTACGCGGCCATCAGCCCGGTGAAGTTCGGTTCCTCCTTCGGCGCGCGCCAGGTCGGCGGGTAGACGTGCAGCACGCGCCCTCCCGACGCGGCGCGTGGTTCACGGCGCGTCCGGACCTTCGTCGTCTGGATGGCCTGGCCGCTCACGCCGTCGGGATCCTTCATCGTCAAACGGACTTCGTACTCGGTGTCGGGCGTGAGGTCGAGGATGCTTCCGGCGAATCGGCTTGGAACCGTGTACGGGGCGCGAAAGATTCTCTCGCCGCCCATGCGCAGCAGCGGCATGCCTTCGTTCCAGCCGCTCTGATCGGATCGTCGGTAGCTCACGTCCACCGTTGCGTTCCGATTGTCGTCGCCGATGATCTCCCACTCGAATCCCAGGCAGATGAGCGTCGGCGGTTCCACCACGAATTGCCCCGCCTTTGCACCGTTCTCCGCCCGCAGTTCGGGCGCCGAGAGAACCAGCAACGCCAAGGCCGTCATCAGGCTTCTCATATCCGTCTCCATCTGTCGGACCGAGTGCAATAATACGCTCCATACCTACACATATGCCTTCGACATGTCATCCCCGCGTTCGAAGATGTCTGGCGGCCGTGGTCATGCTGATGATCAGCGCCTCGCCTCACGCCCAGCAACCTCCAGTCATGGGCCGCAACGCGGGCGTGTCGGCGGGACACCCGCTGACCACCGCGGCGGCGCTCGAGGTGCTCACCAAGGGGGGCAACGCCTTCGACGCCGGCGTCGCCGCGATGCTCGTCGGCGGGATCGTCGAGCAGGATCTCTACAGCCTTGGCGGCGAGGGACTCGTCCTGGTGTATCCGCGCAGCACCCGGAAGGTGGTTTCGATTGTGGGACAGGGTTGGGCGCCGAAAGGGGCCACGATTGACTGGTACACCTCTCGCGGCAAAGACCTTACGGGTAGCGGCCTCGATCCTGCCGTGATCCCGGGAGTGCTCCATGCCGCGCTGACGGTGCTCGAACGATGGGGCACGATGAGCTTCGAGCAGGTCTCGGTCAGGGCGATCGACTACGCCGCTCGCGGCTTTCCGCTCCGGCCACGAACGACACGGGCGATCGATGCCAACCTCAAGTTCATCCAGTCGTGGCCCGACAACAGGCGGATGTGGTTGAAACCGGATGGCTCGGCGTACAAAGCGGGCGAGACCATCACGTTTCCGTCGCTGGCGCGCACGCTGACGCTGATGGTGCAGGCGGAGCGAGCCGCCCGAAAGAACAGCCGCGCCGCCGGCATCGTCGCGGCGCGCGACCGGTTCTACAAGGGCGACATTGCGCGCGAGATGGTGGCGTTTCTCAAACAGCATCAGGCACCCTTCGAGCTCGACGACTTCGCGGCATTCTTCGCGAAGGTCGAGGAGCCCGCGGTGACGAGCTATCGCGGGTACGACGTCTACAAGCACGCTTTTGGAAGCCAGGGTCCGGTTCTGCTCGAAACGCTCAACATCCTCGAGCAGTTCGATCTCCAGGCGATGAAGCGCAACAGCGCCGACTACGTGCACACGCTCGTGGAGGCGCTGAAGCTCGCGTACGCGGATCGCGACACGTACTACGGCGATCCGGCGTTCGTCGAGACGCCGGCGGAAGGGCTCCTGTCCAAAGCGTACGCGAAGGAGCGCGCGCGATTGATAGACGCCAGGCACGCGTCCCGGGCGTTTCGCGCAGGGAACCCGCTGCCCTTCGACTCGAGGGTCAAGGAGTGGACGTACTGGGTCGCCGACATCGCGGATGGGTCCCAACGACGGGAGCCGGGGCCGGACCGTGACGCGATTGACGGCACGGGCATGATCAAAGACACGACCCACATCGCGGTGATCGACAAGGACGGCAATGTCTTCGACGCGACGCCGAGCGGCGCGTGGATCCCGAGCGCGGTCATTCTGGGAAACACGGGCATCGCGATGAGCGTGCGCGGAGAGTCGTTCTGGCTCGACAAGACGCGCGCCGCTCAATTGCGGCCTCGTTCACGCCCGCGCTACACGCTGACCCCCAGCATCGTGCTGCGAAACGGCGAGCCGTTCATGGCGATCGGGACGCCCGGCGGCGACAACCAGGAGCAGACCATCCTCCAGGCATTCCTGAACGTCGTCGAATTCTGGCCGGAATGGTTTCCGAACCTCCACGAGGCGTTCCGCTGGCCGCGGGTCCAGACGTTGCATTTCTACGGATCCTTCTGGCCTCACGCCGAAGGGTTCAACAAGCTGAACGTGGAATCCGATCTTCCCGATGCCGTATTCGAGGATCTCCGATCCAGAGGACATGACGTGACCAAGATCGCGCCGGCCAGCATCCCCAGCTGCGCGACAGCGGTGCTGATCGACCCGGCGAGCGGCAACCGGATCGCGGGGGCCGATCCCCGGCGCGACTGTTACGCGATGGCGTACTAGCGAGGTCCGCTCGTACATGACAGAGAGAGCCGCGATTAGCACGATTTGAATGGTCGACGTAACCTCCCTTGCACGCGCGATTGTCACGGCCGCGATCGCACTCGCGCTCACCGCACCGGCATTCGCCGAGGCGTGCCCTCCGCTTCGCGTCCGCAACCCGGACGGCAACTACATCGTTCCTGGGGTTCAGGGAGACATCCCCTACTCCGGCGATCGTGCGCTCGACGCCTACGTGCAACAAGGCCCCCGCCGACGTCCGGCGGTCGTCGTGATCCACGGCGGTACGTGGTCGTCTGGCAGCCGTGTCGCGCACGTGGGACAGATACTCGACGTGCTGACAGAGGCTGGCTACCACTGGTTCTCGGTCGACTATCGCCTCGGCGGGTTGCCCCGCTTCGAAGAATCGCTCGCCGATATCCGTACCGCGCTGGCCTTCATCCGTTGTCGTGCGCGGGAGCTCGGCATCGATCCTAATCGGCTGGTGCTGCTCGGCGAGGATTCTGGCGCACACCTCGCCGCGTTGTTGGCCGCCGAGCGTCTTCGTGGCGTGATTGGGGCCGTGCTCGTGGGCGGATTCTACGACCTCACCACAATACCCGGCGTCTCGAAAGACGTTGATGTCGCGCTCGTCGCGCGCGGGTCTCCCGCCACACGCGTTGTAACGGCGATGCCGCCGCTCCTCGTGGTGCACGGGAGTGCGGACGGCGAAGCACCCATCGATCAGGCGCGTCGGTACTGCACTGCGGTTGTGCGGTCGAAAGGGCGGTGCCGCCTTCTTGAAGTCGAGGGCGCCAGCCACCGCAGCGAGAACTGGTGGCCGAGCCAGTGGGGCTATAAACGCGATATGGTCGCGTGGCTCTCAGCTCTCGCTTCCCCGCCGCCCCGGCCTCACCGGCCGCACCCAACAACGACGCTCCTGAAGGACATCGTCTACAGCACCTCCGCGCACCTGAAGCTGGATGCCTTCCTTCCGCCTGCCCCGAGCGGTGTCGAGGGGCAGGCGCGCACGCCTGTTCCCGCGGTCATTCTCGTGCACGGCGGTGGTTGGGAAGCTGGCGACAAGACGACGTATGTCACACCGCTCTTCGAGCCGCTCGCGCGCGCCGGCCTGGCGTGGTTTTCAATCGACTATCGGCTCACGCCAGCGGCGGCACACCAGGATCAGCTCGCTGATGTGCGTCAGGCGATTCGTTTCGTGCGCGACGAGCATGCGCGTTTCAACATCGATCCCGCCCGGATCGTCCTCGTGGGAGAGTCAGCCGGTGGCCAGATCGTGACGCAAATCGCGACTGAGGACTCGTCGTTGGCCGGCGTGATTTCGTTCTACGGCGTGTACGACCTTCTCTCGATGGTGACCGACACGTCGCCCCGATCGCTGCTCGTGCGGCTGTTCCGCCGCACCGTTCTGGATGACGACTCGCGGGCACTGCTGCGGCAGTACTCGCCGCAGTATCAGGCCCACAAGGGCATGCCACCGCTGCTCCTCGTCAACGGCACAGGGGACCGGTTGTGGCCCCAGGCACAAGCGTTCGCACTGCGGCTCACCGACCTCGGGGTCCGGCACGACGTGATCGCGCTCGAGGGAGCGCCGCACGGATTGGAGAACTGGGAAGGACACGCGGAGTGGACGACGTACAAGCAGCGCGTGGTGGAGTGGATCCGGCGGGTGGTCAGGTTCCCTTCAACGAGCTCAGATAAGTGACGATGTCGGGCGCCTGCTGGCTTGTCAGCGCTATCGCGCGCTGACCGCGGGCGTGATCACGATGTTCCGGTAATCCACGGGACCGTGATCGCCCTGAAGCAGCAACGGCCCAGGATCCGCTTCGGCGCTGTCGATCGCGCCGCCGGTAATCCCCGGAATCTCACGATTGCAGATGATGGTCGTCCCGTTCAGCTCATACGTGAGCATCCGGCCCACGAGCGTGATATCGATCGATTGCCACTCGCCGGCAGCCCTTGCCACGTTCTCGCTCGGCGCAATGAAGCCGTAGACTCCGCCGAGATGATGTGACGATGGCTCGAGGCCGGCGGCGTCGTCGATCTGCAGCTCATAGCGGCCCCGCAGGTAGACACCGCTGTTCGACCCCTTGGGCACGCGGAACTCCAGGTGCAGCTTGAAGTCGTCGAATTTCTGAACCGTCACGAGGTTGGCGCCGCTGTTCGCGTTCTGCAGGATGCCGCCGAGCGCTCGCCACTGGCTGTCGCGGCGTCCGATCGGCTGCCAGCCGTCGAGTGATTTGCCGCTGAAGAGCGTGATGGGTTTGCCCCAGGTTGTCCGTCCGGCGCGCCGCAGTGACGGTGCCCGCGTGCCGGACCATGTCACCTTCTCGCCGTCCCCCATCGTCATCGAACCCGTGAGACGATCGCCTTCGAGCCGACCCTCGAACGTGATGTCACGAGGATTGGATTCCCACTGCGGCGGGATGGCAAAGCGGAACGTGCCCTCGGTGAACTCGATCTTGGCGATCGGCCGGGTACTGCCGCCGGATCCCACGAACTGTCCAACCAGCGTGGCCCCGCCGGATCGTTCCACCTCGAGCCAAGATGGCGACGTTTGTGTGCCGCGTTGAACAACGAGATCCCAGCGGCCCAGCAGCGCGTCGGATGCGCGCGACTGTGCGAGCGTCCCCGGATAACCCGTGGTCGCGACCATCAACGCGGCGCCGATTGCAAGGCGAGCAGTCATCATTCCTCCTCGAGCGCGACGCGTGGTGGAACGGATCCGGTCGTCGTCAGGCTCCCTTCAGCGAGCTCAGATAAGTGACGATGTCGGCCACCTGCTGGCTCGTTAGCTTGCCTTCAACGGAAGGCATCAGCCCCTTGTCGACGATGGTGTATTCGCGGAGCGTGGCCCGGAGGTAGGTCTTGAGCTCTTCCTTCTGATTGATCAACTGGACGCTGAAGGGATCTTGGTTGAGCAGCCTTCCTGTGATGGTCGCGCCGTCCTTTGTGACGAAGCGGACAAACCGGTTCTCGGGAACGACCTCTTCGTCGGGAGCGACCATGGCCTGACGCAGGCGCTCGGGCGTGCGCCGGCTGCCGATGTCGGACAGATCCGGCCCCAGGCGCGACCCGCGATCGCCGATGCGGTGGCAGTCGAAGCAGGCACTCGACTCCACGAGCGCCTTGCCGCGCGCGACGTCGCTCTCGGGCGTCACGCTCTGAGCCATCAGGGCCGCTCCTCCGAGGAGGGCGCACGTAACCGCAGCGCTCGACAGTGTTTCTTGCAAAGGTAACTTCATTTCTCGCCCCAGGCGCAGCATACGCCACGGGCCACGCGTGTCAAGTAGGGGACGAGGTTCATTCTTGACAGATGGCTCGGGATGGACCAGCCTCTGCAGGAAGCGTCAGGCCTTTTCAAAAGGTGGCCGCCATGAACGCACGCGTAGTGATCCTGCTCACGCTGTTGGCTGCCGCGTCGCCGTCGCACGTGACGTACGACCGTCTTCTCCGCGCCGACCGTGAGCCTCAGAACTGGCTCAGCTACTCGGGCAACTACGCGGGGCACCGCTACAGCCCGCTGTCGCAGATCAATCGGACCAACGTCAAGTCTCTTCAGTTGAAGTGGTCCTACCATCCGCTCTACGCGAAGAACACGAACAGTCAGAACAAGATGGAGAACACGCCGCTGGTGGTGGACGGCATCATGTATACGGGCACCGCTCTTGAAACCGTGGCGCTCGACGCTGTCACGGGCCGCCAGTACTGGAAGCTCTCGCGCCCGCTCGACCCGAAGGAGTACTACAACGCGTACGAGGTCAATAAGGGCCTGGCGATTGCCGGAAATATGCTGTTCTGGGCCACCGTCGATTGCCATCTGCTCGCGATCGACGCCACGAGCGGGCGTGTGATTTGGGACAAGGTCCTGGTCGATTTCAAGAAGGGTTACCAGTACAACGTGCCGCCGCTCGTCGTCAAGGACATGGTCATCCTGGGACCGGCCACCAACGAGATGGGCGCCAACTGCTGGGTGGCGGCGTACGACATCAAGACGGGCAAGGAGCTCTGGCGATTCGACACGGCGCCGAACTCCGCGGAACACCCCGAAGCGAAGACCTGGGTGGGTGACTCCTGGAAACACGGCGGCAGTCCCATCTGGAACGCCGGAAGCTACGATCCGGAAACCAACCTGACATTTTGGGGAACCGGTAACCCGAACCCTGGCTGGAACGGCGACATTCGCACGCCGGCCGACAACTTGTATTCGAACTGCGTGATTGCCCTCGACGCCGATACGGGAAAACTGAAGTGGCACTACCAGTTCACTCCCGGCGACGAATATGACTGGGATGCCACACAGGTTCCCGTGCTCGTGGACATGGATTGGCAGGGGCGGCCGCGCAAGCTGATGCTGTGGGCCAATCGCAACGGCTTCTTCTACGTCCTGGACCGCGTGACCGGGCAGTTCCTCCTGGGCAAGGCCTACGTCAAGCAAACGTGGAATCTCGGCTTCGACGAGAAGGGCCGCCCGATCAAGAACCCAGAGTTCTGGC
>Ga0209382_10001060_pt1 | contig 44414 bp, 41 predicted proteins | sample SoiMetdeltSBSDD5_FD_187599 | JGI IMG/M metagenome (GOLD analysis project Ga0209382, IMG submission 187599) | Bulk soil microbial communities from a Populus tree surrounding site in Tennessee, USA - Soil MetaG P. deltoides SBSDD5 (SPAdes) (version 2) | ecosystem: Environmental > Terrestrial >...
GTCGTCTTGTCGGGCACCGACTCGCCCCTCATCACCAGTGACACGGGACCGACCGTAGCGTGGCGGCCCAGCGTGGCCGCCGGGAGGATGACGCTGTTGGGGCCGAGTGTCGCGCCCCGGCGAAGCGTGACCCGGTCGAGGCTGAGCATGCGGTCGTGGAACAGGTGCGTCTGGACGACGGTGCCCTGGTTGACCGTGGCTCCGTCGCGGAGGTCGACCAGGTCGGGCTCGGGCAGCCAGTAGGTCTCACACCACACACCGCGGCCGATCCGAGCGCCCACGGCCCGGAACCAGATGCTGAGGAGGGGGGTGCCGGCGACCGCACGCGCGAACCACGGTGCGGCCAGGGTCTCCACGAAGGTGTCGGCGAGCTCGTTGCGCCACACGAACGAGCTCCATAGCGGATGTGTCCCGGGCCGGACGCGTCCGACGAGCAGCCACTTGGCGGCGACCGAGACGATCACGGCGATCAGGCCGGCGGCGACGAGGACAGGGCCGGCGAGCAGCACAGCCGCCACCACACCGACCCGGTCGGCGAGTGCGACCAGGACGAGCGCGGCCGCCGCGGTTAATGCAACGGTGCCCATCACCGGTATCAGTCGGCACAGCTCGAAGATCCCGCGGACGACCTTGAGCGACGTGGGTGGCGCGTAGGTGCGCCCGGTGTCGGAGTCCTGCGCGAGCCGCCGCAATGGCGCCGGGGGTGAGCCCAGCCAGGACTCGCCCGAGCGCGCCGCCCGGCGCCGCGGTGCCGCCGACAGTACGGCGACCAGCGACGCCTTCGGCACCTTGCGTCCGGGAGCGGCCATGCCGGAGTTGCCGACGAACGCCCGCTTGCCGATCTTCACCCGTTCGACCCGCAGCCAGCCGCCACCGAGCTCGTAGCCGCCGATCAGGGTGTCGTCGGCGAGGAACGCCTGGTCGTTCACCTGGGTGAGGCGGGGGATCATCAGCACGGTCGACGCCTCCACGTCGTGCCCGATCCGAGCACCGAGGGCACGCAGCCACCCCGGCGTGAGCTGGGAGGAGTAGAGCGGGAACAGCCAGGTGCGGGCCTCGTCGAGGACCCGCACGGTCGACCACACGGCCAGCGCGGAACCGCTGTACACCGGATGCACCCCTGGCCTGATCGCCAGTCCGGCCGCCCGGACGACCGCCCAGACCAACACCGCCAGGACGACCATCCCGATCACCGTCGACAGCGGGAGCCAAACAGCCAGTCGGAGGGCCTCGGCGTACCCGTCCGGGGGGCTGACGAGCAGCGGTACGGCGGCCGCGGCGACCACGGCGACTAGGGGAAGCAGGGACAGTACGGCTGCAGCCAGGACGTAGGCCGGGACCCAGACGCCGCTGGTCTGTGGCCGCCTGGACCACGGACCCCGGGCATCGGTGGCGACCCGTACGGCGGGCGACCCGGACCAGAACTCGCCGTCCGGCACGGCCCCAAAGACGGCCGACCCCGGTGCGATCTCGGCGCCGCTGCCGACCTCGGCTCCCGGCAGGAGCATCGATCGCGCTCCCACCCTGGCCTTGGAGCCGACGCGGACCGCTCCGAGATGGAGGATGTCGCCGTCGATCCAGGCGCCGCTCAAGTCGACCTCGGGCTCCACCGAGGCGCCCTTGCCCAGGGAGAGCATCCCGGTCACCGGCGGCAGGCTGTGGAGGTCGACGTTCCGCGCGACCTTGGCGCCGAGCAGGCGGGCGTACCACGTCATGTACGGCGCTCCGGCGAGCGACGTCGCACCGAGTTGGTCGGCGACGTGCGTGGCGAGCCACAGCCGCAAGTGGACCTGCCCGCCTCGGGCGTACTTCCCCGGCTCGATGCCGCGCAGCAGGAGTCGCGCCCCGCCCGCCGCCAGCAGCATCCGGCCCGGCGGCGTGAGGAACAGCAGCACCGCCGCTATCAGCACGGCGGGGTGGACGGTCGGCAGCCATTCCAGCCCGGCCAGGACGAGCGCCTGGCAGCTGAGCAGCGCCCAGGTGAGCCACCTAGGCCCAGCCAGGGCTCGCAGGACGACGGTTCCGGCCACCTGGACGACCTGGGTCTTCACCGGCACGGCGGGCACCGTACGGTCGCTGGTCGGCCCGGCGCGGGTCATCCCGTCGAGGTAGCCGGCGAGCGCGGCAAGAGTGGGCATCTCGTAGATGTCGCCCACCGCCACCTCGGGGTAGCGAGCACGCAGCCGGGAGACCATCTGGGCGGCGGTGAGGCTGCCGCCTCCCAGGTCGAAGAAGTCAGCGGCGGGTCCGTCCACCGAGGCGCCCAGGACCTCGAGCCACAGCTCGGCGAGCCAGGCCTCGGTGTCGCTGAGCTGGGCGTTCGTGGGCGCGCCGGTCGTCGGCAGCGGCCAGGGAAGCGCGTCGCGGTCGACCTTGCCCGACGTGCGGGTGGGGAGCGTGTCGACGACAGCCAGCCGAGGGACGAGCGCCGCCGGAAGCTCGCGCCGCAGTTGGGCGACCGAGCCGGTCTGGTCGAAGCCCACACCGGTCGTGAGGTAGCCGACGAGCAGCTGGTTGCCCGCCGCGGTACGCCGAACGGCCGCCGCGGCGCTGGCGACACCGGGCAGACCGAGCATCGCGCTGTCGATCTCACCGAGCTCGATCCGCCGCCCGCCCAGCTTGATCTGGTCGTCGGCGCGGCCGCCGAAGAGCAATCCCTCGGAGTCGAGCACGACCAGGTCACCGGATCGGTAGGCGCGGTCCCACCCCAGCTCCGGCATCGGGGCGTACTTCTCGGCGTCCTTCGCCGGGTCCAGGTAGCGAGCGAGCCCGACGCCGCCGATGATGAGCTCTCCGGTCTCGCCCGGGGCGACGTGTCGACCGTCGGCGCTGACCACCGCGAGGTCCCAGCCGTCCAGCGGAAGTCCGATGCGCACCGGGCCCTCGCCGGTGAGCTGCGCGCCACAGGACACGACCGTGGCCTCGGTCGGTCCGTAGGTGTTCCAGACCTCGCGTCCCGGTGCCACGAGCCGGGCGGCCAGCTCCGGCGGGCACGCCTCGCCGCCCATGATCAGCAGGCGGACCTTCTTCAGTGCCTCCGCAGGCCACAGCGCCACGAGTGTCGGCACCGTCGAGACCACGGTCATCTCGTTGGCGATCAGCCAGGGGCCGACGTCGACACCACTGCGCACAAGGGCTCGCGGCGCCGGCACCAGGCAGCCGCCGTACCGCCAGGCGAGCCACATCTCCTCACAGCTGGCGTCGAACGCGACCGAGAGCCCGGCCATCACCCGGTCCCCGACACCCAGTGGCGCGTCCTGCAGGAACATGCGTGCCTCAGCGTCCACGAATGCGGCCGCGTTGCGGTGGGACACGGCGACGCCCTTCGGAGTCCCCGTCGAGCCCGACGTGAAGATCACCCATGCGTCGTCGTCCAGGCCCGGGTCCTCGGAGTCTCTCGGCGTGCCCGACCGCCGGTTGGCCACGGCGAGATCATTGCCGATCACCGCCGCGACGTCGGCCTCGTCGAAGACGAGACGGGCTCTTTCGTCCGGATCGTCGACATCTGCGGGCACGTACGCCCCACCCGCCAGCAGGACCCCGAGAATGGCGACGTAAAGGTCCGTAGTGCCCGAGCTGACGCGAACGCCCACCTTGTCCCCGCGACCGATCCCGAGCGTGTTCAGCTCTGCCGCCAGGTCCTCCGCGGCCTCGGCCAACTCGGCGTACGTGAGCCAGCCGTTGCCAGCGTCGAGCGCCGGCTCGTCGGGCGCCTGCTCGACTGTCGAACGGAACACGTCGACGAGCGTCCTCGCAGGAGGGGCGAAGCTCCCGCGCAGGAGGGAGCTCGTCGCATCGACGTCCGACACGGAAACACACTCCTTGATCGAGGTAAACAGGAGGTGAGCCGCTGAGGCAACGGCAAGCGTTACCCGCTCATAACGTGCCGCGAGCCGGTCGCGAACGGGTAGAGTCCAACGGCCTCAGGCTCGACGGCCCAGCAGTGCTGCGGATGATCCATGTCGTGCCGATAGGCGGTCGGCTGGCTGTTCGGTTTCTGCTGCTCGACTGTCGCCGGTTCCGGGTAGGTTGGCCTGGGTTCAAACAGCCATGAGTCTTGCGATGGTCCGGGTCCGGCCTGCGCGATGCCGTTCCCTCGCACTCGTTCAGGGAGGCATCTTGAAGCTTCTTCTCACGTCCGGGGGCATCACCAACGACAGCATCCGCGACGCGCTGGTCGATCTGCTCGGCAAGCCGATCCCCGACTGCCGTGCGCTCTGCATCCCGACGGCGCAGTGGGGTCACCCGATGTGCGGGCCGAGCTCCGTGCGTGACGTCGTCGTCGGTGAGCCTCAGTTGGTGAAGCCCGCCCCCGAGTGGGCGTCGGTGGGACTCCTCGAGCTGACAGCGCTGCCCAGCATCGGCGAGGAGCGCTGGATCCCCTGGGTCCAGGAGGCAGACGTCCTGCTGGTGGACGGCGGCGAGGCGACGTACCTGTGCCACTGGATGAGGGAGTCGGGGCTGGCGGACCTGCTGCCGTCGCTGTCCGACAAGGTCTGGGTCGGGGTGAGCGCGGGGAGCATGGTGATGACGCCGCGGATAGGCACGTCATTCGTCGAGTGGCCGTCCGCACCGGACGACCGCACGCTGGGCGTCGTCGACTTCTCGATCTTCCCGCACCTGAACGCCTTCCCGGACAACACCCTGTCCAATGCGGAGCTGTGGGCCGGGTCGATCGGCGTCCCGGCCTACGCCATTGACGAGCAGACGGCCATCCAGGTGGTCGACGGCACCGTCGAGGTCATCTCCGAGGGGCAGTGGAAGCTGTTCACCTAGAGCGGTGATCTCGCGAGATCAGGCGTGGCGATGCGCCCGCTCACGCCGCATGGCACGCGGTCATGCCGGGAGAGTCGTGCGGTTTGGCAGCGGTCAAGCGATGCCATGGATGGCCTTCACAGCCGACGGGTCCGGAGCACACAGGTCAGCATCGGGAGGCTGAACTCGCCCTCGGCGGTCTCCGGTCTGCTCGCCAGAAATGCACGAATCTGGGTGAGCCTGGCCTCCCGCTCCTCCTCCGGCATGACCAGCATCCCGGCCCTGGTCGCGAGCGTCGCCACGAGGGAATCGGCCGTACGACACTGCCCGTGCGGAAACTCCGCCTGCGCCGGCGAACCGAACAGGGCAGGCGCACCAGCCCTGGGAAGGTGGGCCGCTGCCGTTTCGACGCGCCAGCTGGCGGGCGTGTCACGCGGACCGATCGCCTCACTGCCACTGACCTCCGCCAGACCGGCAACCCAGTCCACCCGATCGTCCAGGACGTTCCACAGCCCGCAAAGAACGCCCCCGGGCACCAGGACCCTCGCGATCTCGGGTCCCGCGACGTCCATGTCGAACCAGTGCATGGCATTGCCGGCTAACACAGCGTCAACCGACGCGTCCGGCAACGGAATCGCTTCGGCCGTACCCTGCAAGGCCTGAACACCCGGGAGGGCGCGCCGCAGCTCGCTCAGCATCGCCTGGTCCGGCTCGACCGCAGTTGTTTCGATGCCTGCAGCAGCCAGCGTGGCGGTCAGCTTGCCCGTGCCCGCTCCCAGATCCAGCACCCGCGAGCCTGGTGCCGGCCCGAGCGCCCAGCGCACCGCGGCCTGCGCATAGTCGGGGCGATGCTCCGCGTAGGCGACCGCAGCCGCGCCGAACGAGGTCGCGTATCGGGTCCGATCGCCATGTTCCACGCCGTTAACCTACCCATACGTGCTTCGAGGACGACGTGGCGAACCTGACCCTGGTCCGCATCGCGGGGCGGCATCAGGTGCGCCACACCTCAAGACCGTCGATCGCCTACCCGGACTGCCGGGTCAGGTTGACGTCGAGGCAGGGAGCCTTGCTGTACTTGTCGAGCGACGTCAGTCCGACATATTCGGTGTCGCCCGGCGTCAACATCACCGAAGCGGACAGCACGCCAAGCCTGAGGCCAGGGCAGTCAGTGCTCGGACCGGCATTCGCTATCACCGTGACTACCGCCGGGATGCGATCGCCGGTCAGGTTCGTCACATACAGCCCGCCGGAAAAGGTGCCGTTCGCCGGGTTCCGATAGACGGCCACGTGGGTGTAGGTCCAGTCGGTTCCCTGGACCGGCTGAGCCGGCTCGGCGTCGCCGGAACAGCCAGTAAACCCCGTCATCGCCGAAACGGCGACCAGGACAGCCGCGAGAAGCCTCATCTTGAGTCCTCGGCCTTCGCTCGGACCGTGGCTACTGGCTCCCCTCGACGGCCTCCTACGACCATGGTGAGACATCCCACGGTCCGCCCGCCAGCGCGTCCACGTCGAGATAACCAACGCTGAGCAACACCTGGGGTCCGTCTCTTCCGACAATGCGGAGACGCCGCCGAGTAACGCCGAGGCCACCTCGACCGATGTGATGGGTACGAGGGAGGCGGAGCAGAAGCCGTCACAGCCCCTGGTGAACGACTGACCACCAGGGGGTGTTCTCATCGTCGGAGTCCCCTGTCCCCCTCCGGCCGCGGCAGCGCCGACAGACACCACCGGACTGTCCAGCCGGACAGGCATGGTCACAGGTCCCGACCTTGAGCGCGACCAACGTCCCGCAGAGCGCAAACCCATCGCCGCAACGCGACAGCCATTCTGAGGTTCGGCCAGCGACCGGTAGCCGTCCATCAGCCGGTTAGGAACGGTCGGGAATAGCGATCTGTGTCAGCGTGTAATGGTCAGGTGCTAGGTCAAGGGTTTTACCGCAATCCGATCCACGATCTGGACATTCCGCTGGAGAAATGCGAAATACCCGACTCACGAAACTATAAACCATCAGTGTCACATATCCATCACGAAGAAAAGAGGTGACCATTACCTTCTGGTAACCCTTGCCAGCCGCGATCGATGGTGCTTGCGTGAACAGGTCAGCACAATCGCATAGTGCGGTGCCCGCACCGACGCGCACGGGTGACGCGTCGAGCGCGACCGAGAACTCACCGCAAGCGACCGCTCCCGCCTCCAAAGGTGGGCCCGATCATCGTCGGCCCAGACCCGCCGGGTTCAACAGCACCGCACGCCAGCAGACGGTGTCCCTTGCCGCACGGGGATCCGAGGAAGGGAATGTCGATGCGGCGTGTCGCGGTCAACCCTCGTCCCCACGCACGAGGCCCCCCGGCCAGGTTGATCCATCGAGAACCCTGGCAAGGAACTTCGTTGAAATCGTGACCTGGACCGAGGGTGGATGCAGCCTACTCCACTTGCCGGCGGTCGCCGCACCTGCCGACTCCGAAGACGCAGTAGACCGTCTGCGTGCCGCCATTTTCCGGTAAAGACCTCGAAACGAATGTCCCGGTGAGTCATCGGACAGAACATGCCGGCTCACCGATTTACTACCGATAGAAGGATCACCATGAAAAAACTCCTATGGCTACTAGCCATTCCAATGATGCTTGCGTTCGCGCTCCCCTCCGCGGCATCGGCTGCCACAACGACAACGTTCAATCCGGCGAACGCCCCGAGCGGCACACATGTCCAGAGGGGCTCACCCGGCTGCGCGGTGAGTGGCCTCAACGTCTCGTGTAGCTCGTTCGAGCTGGCGGGCGTGGGCAACACCAACGCCCAAGCAGATCTGGGCGCCTCGTACGCGGCCACCGTCGTGTGCATCAACGGCGGCGGAAACCCGTCAGACTCACAGCACCAGGGAACCTTCACGGCCTCGTCCAGCACCGGCCAGCTTTCACCGAAGAACGGCAGGCTGACCGTGCCTTCGCTGTCAGTGACCGGGCCGTCGGAAGCGGACTTCCTGGCACAGCAGTCGTGCCCCAACCCGAACTGGACTCCAACGATCCCGGGCGGCATCACGCTTTCTAACTTCACGTACACGGTGTCGTTCGTGGGCTTCAGCGGTCCGTACCTCACGATCACCGGCCCATAGGCAGCAATCCGGCCGAGGTCGCTACGAACGGAAGGGCCGGAGGCGGGTGCCTCCGGCCCTCCCATATGCGCACACGTCAGGCGGTTGACAGGAACGTGTCCACCTCGGCCAAGAAGTGCCGCCAGGCGGGATCACGCTCGGGCAGCAGATGGTTGGCACTCTCCAGTGGCACGAGTCTGCTGTCCGGGATGAGGCCGGCGAGCAGGCGCGACTGCTCGAACATGTTGTCCGGCTCCCGCCGCGAGCACAGGACGAGTGTCGGGGCTGTAACCTTCGGCGCCAGGTCGGCGACGTCGATGTCGGCGAACTCGTTGAGGAACCGCCAGGCGTTCTCCGGCGACGTCGGGCGGTGCTGGAGCTCGTCGAAGATCCGCCATTCCTCTTGGGTGCCCTCGGGCAGGAACCGCGCGACGAACACCTGCCGGTACGTCGCGTCGGGTCGCCCCCACGCCGCCCGAGCGATGTCGATGCGCGCATGCACGAGGTCGAGTTCGTCGCTGGTCTGGGCCCGCTTTCGCCGGCCCTGCGCAAAGCCTCCGAGCAGCACGAGATGGCTGACCCGGCCCGGATGCCGCGCCGCGAACGCGATGGCAACTGGTGCCCCTTGTGAGACGCCAAGCAGCGGGAAACTGTCGAGTCCGGCGGCGTCGACAACGGTCTCGAGGTCGTCGACCCAGGCATCGAAGGAGAACTCGGGTACCTCCCAGTCGGACAACCCGCAGCCACGTTCGTCGTAGCGGACGAGGCGGAAACGGCGCGACAGCTCGGTCATCCAATGCCGCCAGACCGGGCTCTCCCAGTCGTAGTCCAGATGGCTGAGCCAGTTCGCCGCCTTCACCCGCGGCGGCCCATCGCCCGAGGTGGCGTACGCGAGTCGAACCTCATCCGGCGTCGTACAGAACCTGATCCGCTGCTCCGGGCGCGACGGGGCCGGACGTGAGTCGGTCCCGCTGGTGGTCACCTCGCCGACGAACTGATAGCCACGGCCACGGACCGTTCGGATGAGCCGCTGTTCCGTGCCGTCGTCGCCGATGGCCCGCCGCGCGGCCTTCACTCGGCTGGTGAGCGTGGACTCGCTGACGAACCGATCACCCCACACCGTGTCCAGCAGCTCGTCCTTCGTCACGACACGGTGCCGCTCCCCGAGCAACATCACGAGCACGTCGAACACCTGGGGCTCGACGGGCTGAACCGCTCCGTCCCGTCGCAGCTCGAACCGATCAGGGTCGAGCTCGCAGTCGGCGAAGGCGAAGACCATCACACTCCCTCACGGCCCGTCCTGCGCAGACGCGGCCGCACCAAGAGTCTGACACCAGCCGCCTGGTCCACCTGATCTCCACCAGATCTCCCCATCACCTCCAAGTACGGACCGGTGTTTGCCAGCACGGTTGCTGGTGTGACCGCGGGAAGGTCCGCGGAAGGTTCCGGGAAGGCCCTCCCGGCACCGTCGGACCCACCAATCACCGAGGAGCGCAAATGGAAACGGCGTACGCGTCGGCGACCCAGCAAGGGCGCGACCCGATGGTCCGGCTGTTCGCTGCCGGCGCCCGAGCGATGCTGCCATGGCTGGCCGGGATCATTCCGTTCGGCCTCGTCATCGGAGTCAGCGCGGCACGGGCGGACATCCCAACGGCCGCCGGATGGCTGACCGGCCCTGCGATCTACTCCGGCAGCGCCCAGATTGCGACCATTCAGATGCTCGACGGCGGGGCCGCTCCGATCGTCATCGTCGCGACCGCGCTGATCATCAACCTGCGCCTCGTCCTCTACTCGGGAGCGATTGCGACCCATTGGCGGGGGACGCCGCGCTGGTGGCGGATCACTGCGCCGTACCTGCTGGTGGATCCCTCGTTCGTCGTCGGCATGGACGGCTACCAGCGTCATGACCGGCTCGACTTCGGCCACCGCTACTACCTGGGCGGTGCCACCGTTTTGTGGCTGGCGTGGCTCGCCGCCATCAGTGTCGGAGCGACACTTGGCGCCCAGCTCCCGTCGGGGCTTCGCCTCGAGCTGATCATCCCCCTCTACCTGATCGGCCAAGTGGTCGGTCGACTGAGCGACCGAGCCACCCGCCGCGCCGCCGTCACCGCCGCTGTCATCGCGGTCATCGCCCTCACCGCTCCCCTGCATCTCGGCGTCCCGCTCGCCATCGTCGCCGGGCTCGGCGCCGCCATGACCGTCCGCGAGGTGTCGCGATGACCGTCTGGGCTGTGATCTTGCTGGCCGGCCTCGGCAGCTATCTGTTCCGCATCAGCATGGTGCTGCTGGCCGAGCGGGTGCCGCTGCCCGCCACGGTGGAGCGAGCCTCCGGCTTCGTCGCTCCGGCCGCGTTCGCAGCCCTTGCCGCGACCGGGATTGCCACCGCCGCGGCCGGCACCGACCTCACCCAGGCGGTTCCGCTGCTGGCCGCAGCCGCCGTCGCTGTCATCGCCGTCCGGCACACCGGCCGTCCCTACCTGGCTGTCGTCGCCGGCATGCCCACGCTCTGGCTCCTCACCTGGGCGGTCGGAGCGTCATGAACCCCGCACATTTCACCCATCACAACAGAGAAGTCACAACAGAGAAAGGTCCAACACAATGACCACCACCACCATCGAGCGGGCGCCGCTCAACGGCGTCGACGTCGCGACATTGTTCGGCACGCTGAACGCCGTCAAGGACCAGCCCGAAATCGCCACCTTCCAGTTCCGGGCTCACAACGAATGGCAGACCGGCACCCACAGTCGCACGGAGATCCTGGGCTTCCACGGCGCCCTGCAGGAGATGAACCACAAGCAGGTCACCGTGGTCGAGAGCGACCATCCCGAGGTCCTGGTAGGCGCCGACAACGCGCCTACACCCGTGGAGTACCTGCTGCACGCCATCGCCGCGTGTCTGACCGCCGGCATCGCCAACATCGCCGCAGCCCGCGGCGTCAACCTGACGGCCGTGCGCTCGGTAGTCGAGGGCGACATCGATCTGCTCGGCATCCTCGGCCTGTCGGACTCGGTGCGCAACGGCTACCGGCAGATCAAGGTCACCTTCCATGTGGAGGGTGACGCCGATGACGCCACGCTGCGCGAGATCGTCGAGCAGTCTCGTCGCCGGTCGGCGGTCTACGACGCCCTGACCAACCCCACTCCCGTCGAGGTCGAGGTCGTCACGTTCTGACCGGCTCGACGAGTCGATCGGGTCGGCCCGGTCTCGGGCCCGGGCCGACCAGCGGAAGGAACATTCATGAGCACCACCCACCAGATCGCCGCCGTCGACACGGTCGTCATCGGCGCCGGCCAGGCCGGTCTCGCCGTGAGCCACTTGCTCGGCAGGGCCGGGCGGGACCACGTCGTCGTTGACCGCGGACGCGTCGCCGAGTCGTGGCGCAGCCAACGATGGGACTCCCTGCGCCTGCTGACGCCGCGGTGGATGAGCCGACTGCCCGGTTGGCGGTACACCGGACCCGGCCAGGGCGGCTACATGGCCACCGACGAGCTGATCACGTATCTGGAGGGATACGCCGCGAGCTCGGGAGCTCCCCTCGAGCTTGGCCGGGAAGTATTGGACGTGTCAGCGCGGGGCGATGGCTACCGCGTCGTCGCCGATGGCCGATCGTGGCAGACACGTCACGTGGTGGTCGCCACCGGGCCGACCGGTCGGCCGCACATCCCGGCTGCCGCCCGCGGATTGGACTCCGGAGTCCACCTGATCACTCCGCCGCAGTACCGCAACCCGGACCAGCTGCCGGCCGGTGGGGTCCTCGTCGTGGGAGCCGCCGCGTCGGGAGCGCAGATCGCCGACGAGCTCGTACGAGCCGGCCGCCGGGTCGTACTCGCGGCCGGACGGCACATCCGGATGCCGCGGCGCTACCGCGGCATGGAGATCTACTGGTGGCTCGAGCAGATGGGCCACCTGAGCCGCACCATCGACACCGCTTCCGATCCCGACGCAACCCGCCGGCAGCCGTCCCCCACACTGACCGGACGCGAGCCGGATGACCCTCGGGGTGCCAATCTCGACCTGCACACCCTGGACGCCGCGGGCGTCGAACTCACCGGCCGCCTACGGAGCATCGACGGCATGCAGGTCACCATCGTCGACGACCTCGCCGACACGATAGGGGCAGCCGAACGCCGCCAAGCCAGGCTCCTCGACGGCATCGACGGCTATGTCGAGCGCCACCACCTCACCCGCGAGGTCGATCCACCCGACCGCCCCGCACCCGTCCCGAATCGCGGCTCGCGAACCCACTTCGATCTGCGCGCCGAGGGCATCGCGACCGTCGTACTCGCCACCGGTTTTCGCGCGCACTACCCGTGGTTGCGGGTGCCGGTGCTCAACCCCGATGGCACCATCCGGCAGGTCCGCGGCGCCACGTCGGCGCCAGGACTCTATGTCGTCGGCGGCCAGCGGTTCCAGCATCGTCGCGACTCCGCGACGCTCGACGGCGCACGTCACGAAGCCCGCGATGTCGTGGCCCACCTGTGTGGCGAAACGCAGCGGACCCCGTGCGCGCTGGAGGCATCATGAACCGCCAGGACGACTATGACGTGATCGTGGTCGGCGGACGAGTCGCGGGAGCCTCGACGGCGATGCTCCTAGCTCGAGCCGGGGCCCGGGTCCTGGTGCTCGACCGTAGCCAGTACGGCAGCGACGCATTGTCCACCCATGGGCTGATGCGGGCCGGGACACTCCAGCTGAGCCGATGGGGACTGCTGGACCGAATCGTGGCGGCCGGTACACCGCCGGTGCATCGCACGACGTTTCGATCCATCGGCGAGGATCCGATCCAGATCACCATCCGACCGAGCGCGGGCGTACCTGCCCTGTACGCGCCCCGCCGGCATCTCCTTGACCGTCTTCTCGTCGACGCCGCCCGCGAGTCCGGTGCGGAGTTCAGGCACGGCGCCCGGGTCGTCGGTGTCGTCCGCGACGGTTCGGACCGGGTATCCGGCGTACGCGTCGCGGATGGCGCGGGCCGGGACCGCCGTGGGGACGGGACGGTGACCGCCCGGTACATCGTCGGTGCCGACGGCATCCGATCGGTCGTCGCCGACGCAGTGGGCTCGCGCGTCACGCAATCGGCCCGCAACGCGAGCGCTGTCCGGTACGCGTACTTCGATGGTTTCACCACCGCCGGCTATGAATGGGCCTACGGCGACGGCGCGGCAGCCGGTCTGATCCCGACGAACGACGGGCTGCACTGCGTCTTCGTCGCCACCGACTCCGACCGGATGCGGAGCCTGCGGGCGCGACGTTCGGCCGACGAGAACTTTGAGACGGTCTTTCGGATGGCCGCCCCGGACCTGGTCGAGCGGCTGACCGCCGCCCGGCGGGTGAGCCGGATCCACGGCTGGGCCGGCGCGACCGGCTTCCTTCGCCAACCCTGGGGTCCGGGCTGGGTCCTGGTCGGGGACGCCGGCTACTTCACCGACCCCATCAGTACCCACGGGATCACCGACGCGTTGCGGGACGCCGAACTCGCAGCTCGCGCGATCCTCGCTGCCCTCGGGGCCGACCGGTCGGAGGCCGACGCATTCGGGGACTACCACCGACTGCGGGACGCGTTGTCGAGTCGGCTCTTCCGGGTCGCCGACGAGATTGCTTCCTTCAGCTGGCACGGGGCTACCGTGCAGCCGCTATTACGCCGCCTCAGTGCTGCGATGACCGACGAGGTCGAGGCATTGGAGTCCCTGCCAGCGGCGCCGGGTTGGGATCACGCAGTCGAGGCAACCCCGGCGATCACATGACTCTCCCCCGGTCTGCTGGCGTAGCCTTGGCGCTAGCCGGCTGCTAGGGCAAAACAGGGGCACCCGTATGGACGTCGAGATTCGGATGCTCGGGGAGTTCTCGGTGACGGTGGATCGCGTCCCGATCGCGGCCACCTCCTGGACCCGGCGGGGTCCGGCTTCGCTGGTCATGCTGCTCGCGCTTGCCGATGGCCGGACGATGCACCGGGAGCAGGTCATCGACGCCCTCTGGCCGACGATTCCGCTCGACGCCGCCCTGCCCCGGCTCCACAAGGCCGCCCACTACGCCCGGCGGGCGCTCGGCGGGTCGGTCGTCCTCCGCAACGACCAGGTGCTGCTTCTGCCGGAGGCCGACGTCCGCGTCGATGCGGTGGAGTTCCGCCACCGCGGCGAGCGGGCCCTGACCAACGGATCGGTCGAGGAGGCCGAGGCTGCACTGGCGTTGTACGGCGGCAGCCTGCTACCCGACTACCAGTACGAGGAGTGGACTGCCGAGTGGCGCAACGTCCTCACCGTTGCCTACCACGACCTGCTCCGCCTCGCCGAACGTTGGTCCGACCTGGTCCGCGAGGTCCCGACGGACGAAACCGCGCACCTGGCGGTGGCGCGCGAACAGGCCCGCCGCGGTGACGTCCGGGCGGCGCAACGGCAGCTCGAACGCATGGAGCAGGCGCTGCGTCGCGAGCTCGGAACGCTGCCCAGCGCGGAGGCGAGACGGCTGAAGGCGGAGCTTGCCACCGAGAGCCAAAGCTCCGCGCATGCGACCGCGCCGCCGTCGACGTCAGAGGCCACCCGCTTGGTCGGTCGCCGGTCGGCCGGCGACACCGTACGCCGCCAGCTGGACCAAGCGGCCACCGGTCACGGCGGCACTCTGCTGCTGACCGGACCGGCCGGAGTGGGCAAGTCGGCGATGCTGGACATGGCGACAGCGCTCGCCAGGCGCCGTGGCTGGCGTACGGCTCGCGGAGCCGCGTCGTCGATCGAGGGCGGCTGGCCGTACGCACCCGTACTGGAGGCTTTCGGGGATCTCTGCCGGCAGCACCCCGCCCTGCTCGACGGACTGGACGACCGCTTCCGGCTCGAGCTCGATCGCGCCCTGTCCGGCGAGCAAGGTCAGTGGACCGGGGAGTCGGCACACCAACGGCTCTTCGTCGCAGCCGCCGAGCTCTTCCGCCTCGCCGCCGGCGACCACGGGCTGCTCTTGGCCATCGACGACCTCCACGAAGCCGACGAGGCGTCAGTTCGACTGCTGCACTATCTGGCCCGGTGTGCCGTCACCGAACCGGCCGTGATCGCTCTCGCGTCCCGTCCCGACAGCGCACTACGCAAGATGGAGTCCAGCGTGGTGGCGCGCGGCATCGGGAACATCGTCGAACTCACGCCCCTCGACGAGTCCGCAACCCGACGGCTGATCGCGCTCAACTATCCCGACCTCGAGGACGACACCGCGACCGAGATCTGGGCGGTCTCCGGCGGTCTGCCGTTCCGCATCCTCGAGGCCAGCCGGGCCGCACAGGACGGCACCGGTGACGTCGCCGTATCCACCCTGCCCCCGTCAGCGCTGACCCCGTTGCGCCGAGTGGCCCTGCTCGGAGAAGCGTTCACCACCGACGAGTTCCTCGCCGCCGCCGGGATGAGCGAGAACGAGTCGTACGAGGCGCTCGAGGCGGGATTAGCCACGGCCATCCTCGTACCCGCGGACCACGGCTACCGCTTTCGTCACAGCCTGGTCCGGGACGCGCTGCTCGCGACCTTCTCGGCACACGAGCGGACGCGGGCGGGAAGGGAGGTCGCCGAGCAGCTGGCCGCCTTGGCCGCACCAGCGGTCCGGGTAGCGCATCTGTTCGTCGCTTCGGGCCATCCGGTACAGGCGATTCCCTATGTCCGCCAGGCAGTGGAGACCGCCGGTGCTCTCGGGGCCTACCGCGATGGGCTCGCGCTCATCGAGGCGGTCATCGACCACACCTCCGGCGCCGACCGCGGCCATCTGCTGGCCCGTCGGGGCGATCTGCTGTTCGCCATCGCCGATCCGGCCGCTGTCCCTGCGTACCGCGCAGCGCTGATGGTCACAAGCGGGACCGAACATCGGCTGGTCCGCGCCAGGCTCGCCCGCGCCGCGATCTTCCAAGGCGACTTCGACACCGCAGCGGTCGCGCTGGCCGGCCTCGAGCTCGACGGCGACATCGCCGACGGACCGATTCTGCTTTCGCGAGGCATCCTCGCCTACTTCCAAGAAGACATGGACCGTGCACTCGAGGCAGCGGATGCGGCCAGGGCAGCGCTTCGCCCTGGCGACACCTGGCAGATCGCCGACCTCGTGACGCTCCAGGGCCTGATTGCCCACCAGCGCGGTGAGTGGTTCGAACGCTTCCTTCTGGAGATGCGCAGAACGCAAGGGGATCCCGGCCTCACCACCGCGGTGTTCGACGCCCACCTGTGCGTCGCCGAGTATCTCCTCTACGGTCCGGTGGACTACACCGAGGTCATCGAACTGGCTGACCAGCTCCGCAAGCGGGCTCACCATGACGGAGCATTGCGCGGCGTCGCATTCGCCACCGCGTTGATCGGCGAAGCGGGATTGCTCATGGGCGACCTCGACCTCGCCGAGCGGGAGTTGCGCGAGGCAGTCGACCTGCACCGCGACATCGACGCGCCCGCGGGCGAAGCCCACTCGCTACAACGACTCGCCGAAGTGCACCTTGCTCGAGACGACCGAGAAGGTGCACTGGAACTGCTTCGTCAGGCACTTCCGCTGGCGCGATGGTCAGCGATCAGCCTCCATCTGATGCAACGGATCTACGGCACCATGATCATGGCATCGGCCGACCCGGTTACCGCGCTGGCCGTCGTCGAGCAGGGCGAGGCAGCGTTGGGCAACAACGACAGATGCTCCTTCTGCGACATCATGTTCGAGGTACCGGCCGCAATCGCCTGCGCCGACGCCGGCGACGTCATGAACGCCGAGCGCCACCTGTCGGAAGCCGAGCGCTCGGCCGCCCGGTGGCAGGGCAGCGCCTGGAGCGCAGCCGTGGCCGAGGCCCGAGCCCACCTCGCGGCCGCACACCACGACGACGAGGCCCACCGCCGCCACCTCGACCAAGCCGCCCGGCTGTACACCCGCGCCGGCCAGCCGCTCGACGCCGCTAGGTGCTCGGCAAGGCTCGCCGGATCCGCGTCGGCGCTACCCGGATAGATCACGCAACGCACGCGCTGACGATGCGTACTGCTCTCGCTCTGACCATGTTGTGACCGCGCATCACGACGTTCACTGGCCCGGCGCGCGGAGCGGCCGGCCGAGCGCTTGCCGCAGTTGACTAGATGGGCGAGCCGGCCCACCGGTTCGGCGCTAACCGTCTTGGCGACGGCGGGTCTTGTGGCTTCAGCCACCTACTAGCCGCCTCCCCGGTGGGCCAACGACGTCGGGGGATCATCTCCTCCCGATCGATCCGATCCCTCGCGGATCGGATCTCGCACCTTCAGCCTGGCGCCACGGCGTCACGACGCAAAGAGTCCAAGGCCATCATCGGGCAGACCTCCGACTAGATCCGGGCGTCCGTGGGAGCACCACTGATGCCGACCCGCCGCCACCAGAGCCGGGCCCCGATCCGGACCTGCGCCAAACCGCGTACGCCGATCATCGCGCGTCAAAGGTCGTATTCCCATTGCGGCCACGACGGAGCACGATGGTACGGAACCACGATCACACCGGGAGCCGGACCGTTCGCATGCTTGAGTGCCGTCGATCTGAGTCCCATCACACACCGGGATCCTGTGTATGGCGGATCGGCGAACGCTCGCCATGACGATCGTGCGTGACATCCGTACGTTGTGGGAGGGATTCCGAGATGAGCCATGGCGACGCGGACGCCGGATCGCTGACCCCGCAGTCCAGCTTCTATGACCAGGGCCGCTTCGGACGGTTGTTTCCGGAGCTGCCGCCCTTCGCCGCCGACCGGCCGCTGATTCGAGACGCGTTGACCGAGCTCGGGGCGCCGGGCGGTCCGATGGACCCGGCCGACGACTTGTCCGACCCGGTCACGTTGATCACCGATCCGGCCAAGAGCGTCAACAATCCCAACAACCCGACGATGACGGCTGGGTTTACCTTTCTCGGTCAGTTCCTCGACCACGACATGACCTTTGATCCGACGTCGAGCCTGGCGCGCCGTCAAGACCCCGAGTCGATTCGCAACTTCCGGATCCCGGCCCTTGATCTGGACAGCGTCTACGGGGGCGGTCCGGGCGTCTCACCTCACCTGTACGACCGTACGGTCGACGGCGGCCGAACCAGGTTCCTCACCGAGCGGATCCCGGGATCCGCGGCGGTCTCCATCGACGGAGAGCCGCGGCGAGATGTTCCCCGCAATCGTCAGCAGGTGGCGCTGATCGGCGATCCCCGCAATGACGAGAACCTGATCGTGTCTCAACTTCACCTGGCGATGCTCCGCTTTCACAATCAGGTGGCCGAGGACGTCGCCGCTGACCTGGGTCCGGGCTTCACCTCCGACGAGATCTTCGACGAGGCGCAACGGGTCGTCCGCTGGCACTATCAATGGCTTGTGCTGCATGAGTTTTTGCCGAAGACGGTCGGCGAGGTCATCGCCGACGATGTTCTCACCAACGGACGACGCTTCTACGACTGGAACAACGACCCGTTCATCCCGGTCGAGTTCTCGGTCGCTGCCTACCGGTTCGGGCACTCTCAGATCAGGCCGAGCTATCGCGCCAACTTCGGCACCAGCGCGACCGACCCGGACCAGCAGTTCTTCGCACTCCTCTTCGACCCGGCGGCGGCCGACCTCGAGGATCCCGGCGACCTCCGCGGCGGCTGCCGAGCCGCCCGCCGATTCCTCGACTGGCAGACCTTCTTCGACTTCGGAGACGGCAACGCCAAGCCGAACAAGCTCATCGACACGAAGCTCTCCAGTGAGCTGTTCAACCTGATGGGCATGCCGCCCGGGTCGCCGACCTCACTCGCCACCCGCAATCTGCTACGCAACCTGACCATGAAGGTGCCATCCGGTCAACGAGTTGCGCGCGCCATCCAGGCCCCTGAACTCGCTCTCGCCGATCTGTCCGACCTCACGCCGTTCCAGCTCGACCGCCGTACGCCGTTGTGGTTCTACGTGCTCCGCGAGGCCGAGGTACTCGCCGAGGGCAAGCACCTCGGCCCGGTGGGCGGTCGGATCGTCGCCGAGGTACTCGTCGGCCTGATCGATGGTGACGGCCAGTCGTACCGCACTCAGGATCCGGACTGGACACCGACCTACGGCACCGACGGCACATTCACCATGGCCGACCTCCTCACCACCGCGGGAGTCGTCGCACCACTGACCTGAAGTCCACGGGCCGGCGACGCTCCGCGCATCGACAGTCGACCTGGCCGGCGCTAACCGGAACCTTCCATGAGCGCTCTGTATCGAGCGAAGTAGGCCGCCTCCGCGCGGTAGTACCGGCGAAGCCTGACGCGTTGCTCATCGGTCAGCATGACCTCCGGTGACTGATCCGAGACGCGATCCCAATGTTTGAAGGCCTTGACCCATTCCGAACGCAGCCGGACGAGCTCTGGGTCGAGGAGCCAATCCCCGTATTCGGCGGCAGCGACAGTCATCGAGGTGCTCCTTCTCATGACCCCGACCGACCCGACCCGGTCGGAGCCTCATCTCCTAATACCGCGATGGCGCCGGGCCCGCAACCCCCTGGGTCAATGCGCGACGTCTAACGCCGCTCTCTCCTACGGCCGTCTACGCCGTCAACGGGTACGCGACGGCCGTCCTACTCTCGCCTCACCGCGCGCTCTTCCCGGCGGACCAGGGGCCCTGCGTACTCGACGGGGCGTGCATTCCAGCCCTCACTGCTACGAGGCGGGGCTTTGGGTCTAGTGCCGACGGTTGGGCGGGCGTAGGCTTGCCGCATCTTTGGGGTTTAGAAGTGGAGCCTCGTCGGTCCTGTCTGAGAGGCACCCCCGATCATGGTTCCCGGTCTCGACCCGATGGAGTTCGCCCGGCTCGCTCAAGACTTGCGGGCGGCGCCGACACCGACCCGCACCGCTGAGCAGATCGTCGACTACGTCCGGCAACAGCTCCACGCCGACCATGCCGGCATCACCTTGATCCGCAACCATCACCTCGAGACGGTCGCCGCGACCGACCAGCTCGTTCGGCTGGCCGACGCCTTCCAGTACGAGCTGGACGAGGGGCCCTGCCGGGACAGCTCATGGGAGCGTCAAACGCTTCTCGTCGGCGATCTGACGACGGACGGTCGCTGGCCGCAGTGGGCCTCGATGGTGACCGCGCTGGGGATCGAGAGCGTGCTGGCCGCCGAGCTGACCGGGAACGGGACTCGGCGGCTCGGATCGATCAACGTCTACTGGACGCGGCGCCGCACATTCACCGCGGACGACATCGCGTTCGTCAACATCTTCGCCCGCCACGCCGCGATCGCCCTCGCACATTCGCTGGACGAGGCCGGTCTCTACATGGCATTGGACAGTCGCAAGCTGATCGGCCAGGCCCAGGGCATCCTCATGGAGCGCTACGGACTCGACGAGGCCCGAGCCTTCGAGGTCATGCGCCGCGTCTCCCAGAACCAGAACATCAAGCTCCGTGACATCGCGGCCAACCTGGTTGCCAACCGCCAACTGCCCAAGCTCGTGGAGCCCGCCGCCGGCGCGGAGGGCACCGTGCCCCCCGGCTGACGCTCCTGGGCGTGCGACCCCTCGGACTAGGCTCCGGCCGCTTGGCGCCAGCGGCTGGAGCCGCCAACTATTCGCGACACGACCTGCGGGACAGCCGCGATCAGCACTCGCGTGACTCAGGCCAGTGCCATGAGCCTTCTCATCATGGGGATGCTCGGACGCCGGTCACGACGGATCTTGTCGAGAAGCATCTCGACGTAGATCGCACGCTCGTCCGGACCCATCAGCTGCTCGACGAGGTCCATCATCGTCACCGATGGGTATCGGTCGTTCTGCACCAGGGTCAGCGCCACATTCAGCAGCTCCTGGCGTATGTCGTACTGCTCAGCCTCTTGCGCCATTGCTTCGCTCCTCCGATTGCCGTACCGCATCGGCGTACCCGAACCGGCGAAGATCACACCTCGCACAAGGCCCGAGATACTCGATGACCTGACCCGCCCTCACTTGTCGGCAACCAGCCCGCTTGACCGGGGCGGAGCTCACAGCCAGCTCGCAGGGACGTCGACACTGGCGGTGTGCGCGCTATCGACCGACCCGGCGGCTCGCTCCGGTCGCTCACATCGACCCAGCGCATTACAGCCGCGCAACCACCAGCGGGTCAGTCGTCACCCGGCGAGTTGGGCCGCCTCGGCCAAGCGCAGGTCTAGCTGCGGAGCGTCGTTGATGCCGGCATCCCGCGGTCCGCCGGCGAACAGTGCACGGGCGATCTCTGTGGTGCTGGAGGAGGTGCGGACGAGGGACTCCGCCACGCCTGCGGGCAGCAGCGCGGCGGCGACGTCGAACGCACGCTGGTCCGGCGGTTCGTAGCCGAACGGGGTGGTCAGCCCTGGGAAGGCACGGTGGACGGCGGCGACGTAAGCATGCGTGAGATAGGCGTCATCCACCAGGCCCACAAGGGGAGCCGTCGACTCCGGGAGAAGGTCGTCGTCATCGACGACGTAGTGCAGCACCGAACCAGTGGCGAACGCCAGGGCCCGACCACCATGCGGGTCGCGCGCCGCAGCGACGACCCAGGCCAAGGCGTCAGGCAGGGTACGCAGGAAGGGCGCGAGTATCTCGGCCAGCGCCCGCGTCTCGGGCTCGCTGAGCTCAGGATTGAGGCTGCTGAGCTCGGCCACGAAGGCCTCTTCGGTTGCGGCTTGGCCGAGGGCACTGCGGATCAGCGCGATCATCAGTACTGCCCTCCCGATCCCTGGTTCATCCCGCTCATCAGGCCCTTCATGAAGCCTTCTCCGACACCCTTGCCCGCGGCCTGGAGCCAGTCGTACTTCCCACCGGACGAGCTCGGCCCGGCTTGGGCAACCGGCGCAACCCCAGGCTGGGCGCCCGGGAACGCCGGCCCCTGCCCGGCGGTCGGACCGGCGAGGGTTTGGGATCCAAAGCAGTTGGAGCACGTATAGCCGGACGGCATCGGTCCGCACCACCGACAGGCCGGCCCCTGCGGCGTGGCGACACATGGCATCGGGGGATGCATCATGAGCACGCCGGTGCACACCAGCGGAGCGACGTTGCGGCAATAGACACACTGGGCGTACAACATGGCAGCCCTCGATTCTTCAGGGGTGGCCCCGGAATGAAGCCACGGGGGTCCTAATCGGGAGGAGCCACGCCGACGCTGTGAGATACCAGGCCAGCGGCGCGCATCTCCCACCTGGACGCGCGGCTATCTCAGCGTCGTCGACCCACACCGAGTCGGCCGACGGTTCTATACGACGTCTGGCGCCTTTTCATATCCACGTTCTCCAGTGGGTCGGATCCGCAGGTCGTCGGCGCAGGGTGACCGGGGCCCTTCCAACCCGGCAGACATGGCGGCGAGGGCTGACCACTTCGGAGCCGATCAGCCATGCGCTTGTAGCGCCGACTCACAATGTCTGGTTCCACGCGCTCGCGAGCCTCAGCCGAGTTGGCATCAAAATCTTGGTGGGCGGGCGGGCTCGTACCCCGACCCAGGGAATATGAGAGTCCCCGTCCTCGCAGCGTCTAACACCTCCAGATAGACGCCATTTCGTGTATCTCGAACTGGGTCACGCGCGGCGATAACAATGCTCAGCAGTCGCTAGATCGGTCTTGGGTTACGCGTGAGCAGCGGCCGCGTCCCTGAGTTGCTGAACCAGTGCTGCGATCGGGAAGTACGCGCGCAGCGCGACGATCTGCCCACCAGCAACGTCATAGAACACCGAGTACGGGAGGCGGACCGCGGTACCAGTCGCCGGGACGCCTGCGAACTCGGCGACATGTGTGCCGACGAACACCGCTTCAAGGCCCGCGACACCATCGGCAACCGCCACATTCCCCAACTCAGGCGACGCGTCGAACAGCTGGCTGTGGAGGGCAATGATGAAATCCCTGACCGCGTCACGTCCGCGGATCTGGTCTCCGGTCTCCATCGTGGTCCACACGACGTCGTCGGCGAAGAACGCGGCGAAGTCACCACCATGCAGCAAAGCGTCGAGGTACTCACGGATCGTGCCTTCAGTTTCTTCGACGGACATGTCGCTCTCCTCAGCTCTACCAGTCACGACTCCCGCTACGACAGGCTCTGAGCAGCGGGGTGGTGCCGTACGTCGAGCCAATCACGGCTAGCGGGATTCAGCGTGAGTCGAAAGTACCGCCAATTCCAGGCGACCGCGCTGGGTCACATCGACGCTCGTGGCCGTCCTGCTCGAACACTCGACATCCAGTGGACTCTTCAGAGACAACTAGCGAGCTCTTGCTTGTAAGGCGGGTGCCGCTCAGCGCTGTGCAAAGCCACGGATCGAGCGTGAAACGACAGAGCGCAAGTCGAAAGTTATGGGCTCACTGACCACGCCGGACTGGGTCTGAGTCCGTTCGGTCTGGCGGCCGGGCAACCGGGGTTGGTTCCAACGGCCTGTCTGGTCGAGTCGAAGGTCTCTATCCCGACAGCCGGGTCAGTCTCACGTTGAAGGTAGATGGCGTGTGACCTGACGACCCAAGTCCACGCCGCCGGGTCAACGGACTGAAGAACGTCTGCCACCAAGTCGGCGGCTACGGCTAGCCGTTCGAGCCGCTGACGCGTGCTGAAGACCGGAGCAGCATATGACATCCGTGATCTCAGACAACCTTCCCGCCTACCTGGCCGAGCAGTTCCCCCAGGCTCAGGCCGACATCGAGCGGATCTACAACGACGGCCCCGACACACCAGCCCTCAACGCCTACAGCTACATGGCCGAGATTGTCTGGGCAGGAACCTTCGAACCAGCCATCGCCTCCGGCGACCAGCCGACGATCCATCACTGCTTCGAAGTCACCGAAGACCTCCTCGCAAGCGACGACCACAACATCCGAGCCGCTACCAGCATCCGTGTCACCGAGCACCTGTCCAGCCGAAACCTGCGCGGTCTCGTGGCCAAGCACGGCGGCCTGAACCTCCGCCGCGACCTCGCACGAACGAACCACCGGCTGTGACGACGCACCGGGCCGAGCCGATCCGGGACCTATGGCACCGGGTGCGAGCCGGCACCAAGCAAGCGAAACCTCGCGGCTTGGAGCCCTCCCCCGGGCCTTCACCACCGTCGGCTATGTCCACGATGCAGCATGACCAGCCAGGACCGCCGCGTCCGGCCGCCCCCCGCGGATACCGTCCGCATCGGGCGAGCCCAGGCCGAGGCCGCCGCCTAACAGAGGTGACGAACCAACGGGAGCGATGATGAGCACGCAGCAGTTCAAGGGGACGATCAATGTCGATATCCGAGACTCGGTGCCGGACTGGTCGCCGTTCGAGCCGCCCAAGGCGCCGGACGGTGCGCCCAGCGTGGTGTACATCGTGCTTGACGATGTGGGCTTTGCGGCGATGTCCTGTTATGGCGGCCCGATCGAGACGCCGAACATCGATCGGATCGCGGCCCAGGGGGTGCGCTATACCCAGTGGCACACGACGGCGTTGTGCTCGCCGACTCGCTCGTGCCTGCTGACCGGACGCAACCACACCCGCAACTCGATGGCCTGCATCACCGAGGCCGCAGTGGGGTTCCCCAACGCCAGCGGCACCATCCCGCCGGAGAACGGCATGATCCCGGAGATTCTGGGCGAGCGCGGCTGGAACACCTACATGGTCGGCAAGTGGCATCTGTGTCCCACGGTCGAGATGAACCTTGCCTCGACCCGGCGGAACTGGCCGACCGGCCGCGGGTTCGAGCGGTTCTACGGGTTCTTGGGCGCGGAGACCAACCAGTGGTATCCCGAGCTTGTCTACGACAACCACCCGGTCGACCAGCCACGTCCGCCCGAGGAGGGCTACCACTTCACCGACGACATCACCGACAAGGCGATCGAGTTCATCAAGGACGCAAAGGCGGTCGCCCCGGACAAGCCGTTCTTCCTGTACTACGCGCCGGGCGCGGCCCACGCGCCGCACCACGTCCCCCAGGACTGGGTCGAGCGGTACGCCGGGAAGTTCGACATGGGCTATGAGGCGATCCGGGAACAGATCCTGGCCCGGCAGAAGCAGATGGGTCTCGTCCCAGCCGACACCGAGCTCCCCCCGCTCAATCCGATCGGCACCCCCGACACCCGGACCGGGCCGGACGGGCAGCCATTCCCTCCCTTGGACTACACCAAGCAGTGGGATTCGCTGTCCGAAGATGAGAAGCGCCTGTTTGCCAGGATGGCGGAGGTGTACGCCGGGTTCTTATCGCACGCCGACCACCACATCGGGCGGCTGCTGGACTACCTGGAGGAGTCCGGGCAGGCTGGCAACACGCTGGTGATTCTGGTCTCCGACAACGGGGCCAGTGGCGAGGGCGGCCCGGACGGGTCGGTGAATGAGAACAAGTTCCTCAACGGCATTCCCGATGACCTGCAGCAGAACCTGGCGATGATCGACGAGTTGGGCGGGCCGAAGACCTACAACCACTACTCCAACGGCTGGGCGATGGCGTTCAACACGCCGTTCAAGATGTGGAAGCGGTATGAGTTCAACGGCGGCACGTCTGACCCGTGCATCCTGTCCTGGCCGTCGGTGCTGGGCCACGGCGGCGAGATCCGCCACCAGTACCACCACGCGATCGACATCGTGCCCACGATCCTCGACCTGCTCGGAGTGGAGCCGCCGGAGGCGATCAAGGGATTCACCCAGTCCCGGTTCGACGGGGTGAGCATGCGCTATAGCGTCGATGACCCGTCGGCCCCGTCGGCACGCACGACCCAGTTCTACTCCATGCTGGGCTCGCGGGGGATCTGGCATGACGGCTGGAAGGCGGTCACCACCCACCCGACGATCAGCGGCTGGAGCCACTTCAACGACGACACCTGGCAGCTGTACCACACCGACACCGACCGGTCCGAGCTACACGACCTGGCCGCCGAGCAGCCGGACAAGCTGCGCGAGCTGGTGAACCTGTGGTTCGCCGAGGCCGGAAACAACGGCGCCTTCCCGCTCGACGACCGATCCCCGGTCGAGATCATCAACACACCGCGGCCACAGCTGGCCAGCCCACGCGACCGCTACATCTACTACCCCGATGTCGCCGACGCCCCCGAGGCCCAGGCGGTCAACATCCGCAACCGCTCCTACACAATCGGCGCCCAGATCGACATCCCGGACCCCGGGGTGGACGGTGTGATCTTCGCCCACGGATCCTGGTTCGGCGGGCATGCGCTGTACATCAGAGACAACCGACTGCACTACGCCTACAACTTCGTCGGCATGTTCGAGCAGAAAGTCGTGGCCACAGAGGACCTGCCGACCGGCGAGAACCTGATCCTCTCGGCGTCGTTCGACAAGGACGGCGAGGACCCACCCGGGGTCGCCACCGGCGTGCTATCCCTCTACCACGGAGACCGAAAGGTCGGCGAAGGCCAGATCAAGACCCAGCCGGGCGCCTTTGAGCTGGCCGGTGAGGGCCTTTGCATCGGCCGCGACAGCGGTGCTCCCGTCACCGGCGACTACCCCGGCCAACCGCCCCACCGGTTCACCGGCGGCACGATCCACCGTGTCGCCATCGACGTCAGCGGCCAGCCCTACCTCAACCTCGAACGCGAGGCCGCCGCCATGCTCGCCCGGGAGTAACGTCCGCCAATTGAGCTGGCAAGGATGACGGGTGTTTGGTTCAAGCCGGTCGAGCCCGAGGTCGCGACCAATGTCATCGACCTGGCGTTCCACCGTGAGCCGATCGCCACTTGGCGAGGCTGGGTCCACTCACAGCGGGGACGCCGATGTGCTGGGCGCACGGTCCACAGAAACCTGGGCGTCGGTGAAGCCGCGCGGCTGGCACCTCGGAATCTGTGGGCTTCTCGTCCCGTCCGGGCCCGCCCCTGAAAGGGAAGGCAACAAAACGCTGGGTGCATGAACCAAACCCGCGCACTCGCGTCCTTGTCAGTAGCGAGTTCGAAGCGGAGGGGGCTAGCGAACGGTGTGGCGCAATCTTGGGCGATGGCCAGCCGCATTGTGTGCGACCCGAGGGTCAATCGGGTGGCCACGAGTACCACTCGCACAACGGCTCCTGGGTCGACGATAAGCACGGGGACGGCGGCCACGGCTGACCCTGACCGGCCAGCGGGAGCGCCGGTGCCCGATCCTCGCCCAGCACGTCCACGGCGACGATCAGCACCAGGAGTCCCGCGTCCTTTGTCTATCGGAACACTCGACATTCTAGATAGATCAGGCGCAGCCGTCGCCGCTGTCCACTCCGGCCTCCACGAATTGGTGGCTGCCAGCCTCGCGGATCGGGACGTCCGGTCATCGGCCCGACCGCGCACGCGCCCCGCTCCTTGTCCTCCGAGTCCCAGCACACGGAACTGCCGATGAGCGGTGGGCAGGTTTGGGTCAGTGCTTCCGTGCGGCAGGTCATCTTGCGGACGCAGCAGGTGGCTGTCCGCGCCTGCGCCGAATGAACAGCAGCGTCAGGCTCACCGCCGCGAGCCATACGGTGAAGAGAAAGTCCAGTGGGCCAGCGAACGCGCCCGTCACGCCGAGCAGCGCGCCGAGCACAAGTCCCAGCCGCGACAGCCAGTTCGGCAGCGCACCGAAGCGCAGTCCGATGGTTGAGGTCGCCGCCATAAAGACCCCGGCCAGCCGTGACGCACCCACTCCCCACAGCCCGAACCACAGGCCATGTGCTAAAGCGACGGTCGACTCATCGAGGCTCGCCATGTCTCCGAAATGCACAACCAAAGTCGGCGCCGCCGCGCAGACGGCCGCGGTGATGGTCAGCCACCCGAACGCGAAGCCACTGCCCAAAAACACGGTCGTGAAGAACTGGTCCTCCCGTTCGCCCAGGCGGCGCCGGATCACGGCCATGAACCACAAGAAGGCGACCACACCGAGCGCCGCGAGATTGAGGCCGACAAAGACCGTGAACCGGTTACCGGAGTCGGCATACCACGTCAGGTCCTCCGCCGATGACCTGACACCGGGCTGGCGTCCGAGCAGATAGACCGAGAGCGAGAGCAACGCAGCCGCACCGGCACCGGACAGCGCCGCCGACTCCACCGACGAGAGTGCACGTCGGACTCCATCGACGGTCACTGACACACCTACAGCGTGCCTCTTCTGATGCCCGCTCGCACGCTCGCAGCGGACTCGCTCCCTGGGCAAGGCACGAGTCACCGCCCAGCGCTCCGCGTCTCGCTACCAAACCGGGTGGCGGCTCTTGGATGTCAAGGGCGTTCTCAACGGCTAACGAGGAGACAAGATCCTTGTGGCCGTAATTCGCAGGAACGACGAGTTCCTTGTCGGCAGAGGCCCGCCCTCGGACGCAGAGCCGCAACGATGGACAGCCCCGCGTAGATCGGTGTGCAAGACACGGATTGGTATGCGCTGATGTCGATGGATGACCTTGGCGAGAGGTGGTTTCGACACCACGCTCACGAAGTATGCAGTGTTGGTGGGGGCGGCCGTCCTGATCGCCACCGCGGCCGTTGCCGCGACGGCCGGCGACGACCGGTGTCTTCGACTCGACTGACCGTGCTGGGGACCGACATCGTGCTCGACCCCGGGCGGAGAAGACCGACGCTACTAGCCGGGAAGGACCGCTGTACTGACCTGTAGCGCTCCGCCCCGGCCGACGAACGGGTGGTTGGCAACCAGCCCAACCGCGGCGTCGAGGTCCTCGGCTTCGATGATCGAGTAGCCGCCACAGGGGCCTTGGGCCGCGCCGTCGTTGACGCCGTTGCTCGACACGACCTTCGCCGGGCCGAGTGGCGCGCCCGGATCGACGAGTGCGCTGCCGGTCTTGTCGGCCCACGCCATGAACGCCGCCATCATCTGCTGTGCCGCTTCAGGGCTATCCGGTTCGCTGCCGCCGTGATAGGTCACGAGGAACTTCGTCATGAGCCATACGTTAGGGACCGGGTAAGACCGTGAGAATGTCCATTCGGACAAGAGTTATGTCCAATCGTCCAACCTCCGGCCTATGCTGTCGGCATGCACCGGCTAAGTGCATCGGCGGATGACCTGTCCGCCACCCTCCAGATCATCAGCGTCCGGAGCGTGGTCTTCTGCCGCTCCGAGTTCACGGCGCCGTGGGGCGTCCGGGTCGAAGACACCGCGATCGCGAAGTTTCACATGGTGCTACGCGGTCAAGCCCACCTTGCCCTGGACGGACAGGACGAGACGCACCATCTGGTCGCGGGCGATGTCGTCGTCCTCCCGCGCGGCACGGGACACGTTCTGACCGACGCTCCCGGTTCACCCGCTCCGAGCCTGGAACGACTCCTCATCGATCTACCGGTCGACGAGGCCGGCACGATGTCGTACGGCGGCGGCGGAGCGACGACCACCGTGGTGTGCGGCGGATTCGGGACGGACGCTCTGCCCCCCGATCTGGTCGAACAGCTACCCCGCGTCCTCGTCCTCGGTTCGGCCGATCGTGGCGTCAGCCGCTGGCTGGAACCACTCGCGGCGCTGCTCGCCGCCGAGCACCCTCCGTCGCCGGGCGACAGCGCCGTCCTGGCGAAGGTTGCCGACGTCTTCCTGACCGAGTTCCTTCGGCAATACCTCGGCTCGCATCGCATGTTGCAGCTGCAGTTGAAAGCGTTCGACGACGAGCCGATCGCGACAGCGCTGCGGCTGATGCGTGACAAGCCGGGCCGTCCTTGGACGATCGCCCAGCTCGCCAACGCCGTCGGCCTGTCCCGTACCTCATTCGTCGCGCGATTCCGCCATGCCGTCGGTGAGCCACCGATGACGCACCTGACCCGACTTCGACTCAGCGGCGGTGCCGGCTATCTGTCGAGTACCTCACGCACCATCGGTGACATCGCGCACGAGGTCGGCTACAACAACGAAGCGTCGTTCTCAAAGGCATTCAAACGAACCTACGGCCGCTCCCCTGGGATGTTTCGCACCGAGTGGACGGCCTAGACAGCAGGCTCAGCAGCGCTGCCACCCTGTTCGACTCTTTCGACGTCACTTTGAAGCGCCGTAGGATTCCACCTGCCGGGCAACCTCAGCGGGATCGTCGCCCAATCTGTCGCCTGACCAGGGACTTTGTCTGTGGGGCGGGCGGGACTCGAACCCGCGACCCAGGGATTATGAGTCCCCTGCTCTAACCAGCTGAGCTACCGCCCCGCATTCCTGGCGCAGCGTACCGGGCGGCATAGCCTTGTCGACGTGCGCCGTGGCGCGGGACCATGTCGCGGCGGGAAGCACCGGCCGTACCTCGTCGTTGACCCAGCCAGACGCATCGCCTCGGACTCCTGGAGGATCCCATGGACCAGCCCCCTCTCCTCACGCCGCTCGACGAGTCGTGGGAGCGCGCGCTCGCCGTCGTCGCGCATCCCGACGACATGGAGTTCGGCGCGGCCGCCGCAGTGGCACGGTGGACCGGTCAGGGCAAGTGGATCGGCTACGTCATGGTGACCAGCGGCGAGGCCGGGATCGACGGGATGCACCCGGACGAGTGTCGCAAGGTGCGTGAGGCGGAGCAGATCGAGGCGGCCCGGATCGTCGGGGTCGACACGGTCGAGTTCCTCGGCTTCCCCGACGGCGTGCTCGAGTACGGGCTCCCGATGCGGGCTGCCATTGCGAACGCGGTGCGCCGGCACAAGCCGGAGATCGTGATCACCGGGACGTTCCGCGAGTCGTTCGCCGGGCGCCTGATGAACCAGGCCGACCACATCGCGGCCGGTCGGGCGACGCTCGACGCCGTACGCGACGCGGGCAATCGCTGGGTGTTCAACGACCAACTCACCGACGGACTCGAGCCGTGGGGCGGCGTGCGACAGGTCTGGGCGTCCGGGCCGAACGGCGAGCACGGCGTCGACATCACCGACACCTTCGACAAGGGCGTCGACTCGCTGAAGGCCCACAAGGCGTACATCGACGGCCTCGGCTGGGAGCACTTCGACCCGGCGGAGTTCCTCGAGGGGTTCGGCCGGCAGGCCGGCGCTCGGATGGGTACGGCGTTCGCCTCGATGTTCGAGGTGTTCCCGCTGACCTGGGAGCAGGCCGAGGAGGACTAGGCACTCCCCCGCAGTCCATTCGGACACCATGCGCGTACTCACGCTGCTTGACATGCAACCTTTTGGTTGCCTATCGTCGCGACGTGGATGACGATCTCGACGAGGTGTTCAAGGCACTGTCCGACCGAAGCCGCCGGCTCGTACTCGACAAGCTGCGCGAGCAGCCGGGACCGACCCTCGGCGAGCTCTGCACCCACCTCGACATGTCCCGGCAGGCCGGGTCCAAGCACATCGGCATCCTCGAGGCAGCCGGTCTCGTCGTCACCGTCTGGCACGGGCGGCAGAAGCTGCACTACCTCAACCCGGTCCCGATCCACGAGATTCGCCGGCGCTGGATCAGCAAGTACGAGCAGTCCCGGCTGGACGCGCTGGCCACCCTGAAGACCGCATTGGAGGAGGGTCACCATGAGTGAGCCCCGTTTCGTCTACGTCACCTACATCCGGACCACTCGCGAGCGGCTCTGGCAGGCCCTGACGACGCCGGAGTTCAGCCGGCAGTACTGGTGGGGACGTGAGGTGGAGTCCGACTTCGCCGTGGGATCGCCGATCCGCTACACCTACGACGGCGGCGCCGAGCTCGACATCGCGGGTACGATCCTCGCCGCCGATCCGCCGGAGCGCCTGTCGTACACGTTCGCCGACCCGGGCTACCGCGAGCGCGACGAGCGACCGTCGAGGGTCACCTTCCTGGTCGAGGAGGCCAAGGACTTCGACGGCGTCGTCAGGCTGACCGTGACGCACGACGACTTCGTCCCCGGCAGTTCCTCGCCCGAGGGTGTCAGCCAGGGCTGGCCCGACATCCTCGCCAGCCTCAAGACGCTGCTCGAAACGGGTCGGCCGCTCCCGTACGCCTGAGTGGGACCGGGCCGAACCGCACCCGCCATCCGGGCCGATCGCCCCTGCGAGATAGGCCGAAATTCTCCGAGAATTGTCAGGTAAGACCGACAACCAAGGGGGGTTGCTCAGGCGTCTCGATAGGCAGGTGGATGTCCCACCGCGCCTTACTCTCTCGGAGGAACCAATGACCGTCTTGTCTACCCGCCGCGCCTTCATCCGGCGTGGCCTCACGACCGTGATCGCCAGCGGCATCGTCGCCAGCGGAGCCCTCATCGGCACGAACGCCTCGGCGGAGGCGGCGTCCGCGCCGATGGCTCCGGCTGTGTCCATCACGGCCAACCCATCGAACACCACACCCAACAGCGGCGAGCAGTTCCGCGTGCGTGGCCTGTTCACCATCGGTGGCGAGCCGGCAGTCAACCGGACCGTCAAGATCCAGTCGCTCAACGGCAGCACCTGGCAGAACATCTCGGGCGCGCAGGTCTCGACCGGCAGCGACGGGAAGTACGCCGTCCGGCTGATCCTGTCCCGCAAGGGCGTGCGCGACCTGCGGGCCGTCGGCATCACGCCGAGCCCGAACACGCCGAACGCGTTCAAGCGGTTCACGGTCACGGTCGGCTGACCTGACCCAAGGCCTTGGTGAGCTCGGCGCTTCGGCCCGGGCTCACCAGGGCCGTCACTCCGCCTCGGCTTCGGCGTCCGTGCTGGATGCCACGGCGCTGAAGGTGGCGAGCAGTTCCCGACGGCTGTGGACGCCGACCTTGTCGAAGACCGACTTCAGATGGTCCTGCACGGTGTACGGCGAGATGAACAGCCGCTCGCTGATCGCTCGTGTATCGAGGCCCGTGACGACCGCGCCCACGACCTCGCGCTCGCGGCGGGTGAACCCGTAGGCACGGCACAGCAGGTCGAATGTCTCCCCCGGAGCGGCGCTGCGAATCGTGACTGCCACCCGGTCGTCTCCGTCGCCTGACAGCGGGGCGGCCTCCACGATCGCCAGTCGACCGTCGGCCGCGCGCTCGACAGCCCGCGCCATGGCCGCGGTCGTCGATGAGCGGGCCCGGGTGGCGACCGGATAGACGATCGGATGCACGATTCCCCACTGGGCGAAGAGTGCTGCTGCCGGCAGTGCGCCCACCCAGGAGCGCCCCGTCTCGGTCGAGCTGACCACCCGAAGCTCCGAGTCGAGTACGAGCACTCCTGGCGGCTCCGGCTCGGCGCCGCCGCCATGGAGTGAGGCAGCGAAGCCGCGACGAAGCGCCTGGCCCAGATCGGCTCCGACGCTCGCGAGCAGCTCCAGGTCCTCATCCCCGAATGGCCGGTCGCTCCGGTCGCGGTAGGCCTCGATCCATCCCCAGCAGCCGAGCCGGTCCCGGCAGGCGGCTGCCGCCACATCGCCGATGCCGACCGGCCGCATGACCTCGTCCCACCGAGCCGATCGAGCCAGGTCCCCGGTCGTCTCGGCACTGAGGCTCGCGGCGGTTTTCGGGCTCCGCGCGAGCACGTGCTTGGCCGCGAACGTGTCGCTGGAGTACTCCAGCTCGAGCAGCCGTGGGACCCCCGGACCGTAGTCATGATCCGCGATCCCGCTCAGCGGCATATGCGTCACCGGATCGGCGGCCGGCAAACACCAACGATCGAAGCCGATCACACGCTGAAGGTCGGCGATCGCCTCGCGCTGGATCGACTCGCTGTCCCCCGTGGAGCCAGCAAGTTTCTCGATTCGCTCCCGACAGCGGCTACGCGCCGCCGCGCTGCCCACGGACAGCACGATAAGGCCGACGACCGGAAGATCCCAACAAGTTGGGATAGCCCGGCCCGGCGACACGGTCCTTCACTGTCAGTGGACGCCACGGTCCGACAGATTCACGGAGGCAGCGATGTCAGACAGCTCAAGCCCTCGACGAGACCGGCGCCGACGCGCGTACGGTGTCGTTCCCGCCGTACTCGCTCTCGGACTCGGCGTCGGCCTGTCACCCGCCAGTGCGGGCGGCAACGGCGCCACGATCACCCAGGAGGACGTCGCCGGCGACACCGTCTCCTGCGGCGCTGAGAACCTCACGGTGACATCGGGCACCTTCAAGGTCGTCATCCACGAGAGTGTGACGCCGTCCGGTGCGCTCCACGTGACCGTGCAGGGCAATGCCCAGGGCGTCAAGGCGATCTCAAGCAGCGGCGCCCAGTATCAGGTGCCCGGCGGCTTCTGGAACACGTTCAACGCCACGCGCGGAGCGACCGTCTCCAAGAGCGTCGGCGTGCTGACCGTCATCGGCCAGGGCGGTGCTACGAATTTCCATGTGCATGACGTCGTCCACGTCACGATCAACGCCAACGGCGACGTGACCGCCGATGTCGATTTCCACCGCGGAGCGAGCTGCGTCGTCCCACCGATGGGCTAGCCGGGTTCGCCCCTCATGGGCCGGCTTCGCCAGCCGCCGCGCGCTGTGACCGGCGACGGTTGGCGAAGCCAGGCTCGCCCACACTCAGGGATACGGACGGCAGGACGAACCGGATTGTGATGTACGGAGATACCGTCGTACAAATCGCGGAACACCTGGGCTTGCCCGCGTCATCGAGCTCCCGAGGCTAGGTGGTGAGTCAGCGTGGGCAGGTCGTTCCGGTGCAGTTTTCGATGGCGTGGAGGCGGTCGGCGAGGCGTTGCTGGTCGGCTTGGAAGTCGGGCGAGTCGGCCACGTTAACCGTTTGGGCGGGGTCGGTAGGCAGATGGTAAAGCTCGCGTTCGCCGGTGTCGTATTCGGCGTAGAGGAATCTGAGGGTGCGGATGGCGGTGTAGAAGCGGACGGCGGAAGTGGCTGTTCTGGGCCCGGCTTCGAGCAGGATGGCCCGGCCCGTTCCGACGGCCGGATCGGCCACGAGGGGCAGCAGTGAGGTGCCGTCGGCAGGCAAGCCGGGGGTGACGTTTGCGGCGTCGGCGATGGTGGCCGCGAGGTCGACGGTGGCGACCGGCTGGGTCCGGGTGACACCGCGCGGGACGCCGGGGCCGCGGATGATCAGCGGCACCCGCACGGATGGCTCGTACGGCAGGATCTTGCCGGTGCGTTTGCGGTGCTCGCCGAGGAAGAAGCCGTTGTCCGAGGTATAGATGATCAGTGTGTTGGCGAGCTCGCCGGCAGCGGCCAGCGCGTTGAGGGTGCGGTCGATGGCGTCATCAAGGGCCATCAGAGCTTCCAGGCGCTGTTGGTTGGATTCGCGTACCCAGCCGATCTCGGTAGTCGACATTTGGGTGAGAGCCTGGATGTGGGCCGGCTTGTCGGAGACGTCGGCCTCGTTGAAGCTGGCGTCGCGGGTCAGCTTGGTGCCGGCCATGGCGTTCCGGTAGCGGTTCGGCACGGCCGGGGTGCCGATCGCGGTGTTCGGGTCAGTTGCCTGCGGGTCGTCGGGCTCGATCGGGGCGCCGTTGTGCGGGGCGACGTAGCAGGCCCACAGGAAGAACGGCTTGTCATCCGACGCGTAGGTGGCGATCAGATCCTCCGAGATCGACGCGAACACGTCGGTCTGGTACTCACCGGAGTGGTTGACGGTGGTGCCGTTCACGTTCAGCTTGGTGCCGCGGTAGTTGTAAGTGGACGGATCGATCGAGGCCCGCCAGTCGGTCCAGCCAGGCGGGATGTAATGCGGATCGGTCACGCCGTAGCGGTTGAGGTACTTGCCGAGGAACAGCGTGTTGTAGCCGGCCGCCTGCAGCCAGGTCGCGACGGTGCTCGAGTCGTTGAACTTCTCGAACCCGCCGTGGGGCGGCTCGTTGCCCATCACGCCGTGGTTGTGGGCGTACTGACCGGTCAGGATCGACGCGCGGGACGGGCAGCACAACGGATACGACGAGTAGTTGAACTGGAACGATGTGCCCAGCCGGACCAGCCGAGACTGCAGCGCGTCCATCACCCCCAGATCGGTGCTGCGCTGATCATCACTGGTGATCAACACGATGTTCGGCCGCGGATCAGGCATAGCCGCCGGCTCCGTGCAAGGTGGCGGTCAGCGCGTTCGTGCACGCCAGCCACCGATATCTGAACCTGGACACGACAGTCCCCCACGCCCCAAAATCAGCCCGCCCCAATGGCCATCGCCACCAAGGCAAATGACGCTAACGAGTGCCCGTCGGCTCGCCATGAGGCGAAGGTCCTGACCAGCCCGGGACGGCGTGCATGGCTGTCAGGCCCGCCAGCAGCGGGTCTGGAACGCCATAGCAGTGCCGTAGAGCATTTGAAGCACCGGCCGTCCGACCAGATTGATTGATGCTTGACCTGGGCCACCGCTTCACGAGACTCGATGTCGATGCCTCCGTCGGCACCGAACCTGGTAAGCCGAACATCCGGGTAACCATTTGCCCGCATCCACATGCAGCAGGCATGTTCAACCTGCTGCCAAGTTAGTTCCATGATTTCGTTCCCTGTCCATCGGGCCGGAACCATGGCGACGCCGGCTCGTCAGCTTGCTTCGGGCTCGGCGAGCGGTCCGGGGTGGGGAGCCGGGCGATGAGGACGATTGGGATCATGGCCATGAGCAGCACGATCGCTCCCAGCGGCGTCACCGTGCCGACCGCGATCAACAGCATGATGCCGCCGACGGCCAACAGGGCTTGTACTCCGGGGTTCATGACTCGATCTCCCTCGGCGCACCTTGCTCGCGGTGGATGTGCTGCCAGCACCGGCCGTCATGAACAGCCAGCCGCCGACACCGGCCATCGAGCAACGTGGCGGCCTCGCACCTCGAAATACGCAACGGCGAAGCAGCGCGAGTCAGGATGTTTGTCATGCTCGGCACCGGATCCCAAGGGCAACGGCCCAGCCGATGATGCCGTCTGTATGGCGCGCCGCCGACCCAACTTTGCCTAGGACAACGCCGCCTCTGCATGATTCCGGCAGCTGGTACTTCATTGGAGCCTCTGGCGGAGTATGTTGCCGTACTCGTCCACCGACAAGCTCATCGTCTTGCGGCTCAAAATGTTGACGATGCCGACGATGGGCCAAATGCAGAGCCATATGCCGAGGGTGAAGATGCTCAGGAGCACGTGAAGAACGTGGTTGGTGGATTTGCCGTAACGGATGATCGCATTGATGTCCGTCTGCGACTCCACTCGACCACCAGTAGCGACCTCTACCTGGACGGCTTGTGCCAGACGAGCCTTACGCAGTTCAGGACCCATAGGATCGGTAGAACTGTCATGCCTTTTTTCCTTTCTTTCTCAACTGGACGACGATGTGATGGGTCGCCTGTGTTCACCTGAGGTCGGGCTATCCGCCTCACGAGCCGGGCACCGGGTTCAGTCGCGGCAGCGTCCGGTGCACGGCACGTCAAGCGGCAGGGCTACTAGGTGGGGGGGTCGGCGCGTCTGCGTGAGTCGCGCCGCCCCCCAGTCATGCCGGCTCCTGGATCGGGAGGTCAGAGCCCCTTGCCGTTGACGAACACCTTGGGGGTTCCGTTGGCAGTCACTAGGCCGAACTGGATGTTGTTGGCGTCGTTCTCGGTCGCACCCTCGGTGAGCGCATCCTTGGTGATGTCGCCGTCGGCGATCGCGCCGTCGGTGATGTCGCCGTCGGTGATCGCGCCGTCAGTGATCGCGCCAGGCGTAACGATATTGCTGAGCTGGGTGATCTTGTCGGCGTTCAAGCTGCGGAGGCAGTCGTCGGGGCTCTCGCCCGGTGCCGCGTCCCACTCGCCCCACTCCGTGTCAGCCACGGGCTCGAACGTGTAGTTGCCGAAGGTGTAGCCGCCATCGAAGTGGTAGCCGCCGAACTGGTAGGCGCCAAACGACCAGTCGCCGAACTCCCAGTCGCCGAAGGTCGGGGCGTTCCAGGTGGTGCTCCCGGCCTGATACAGCGGGGTGCCCTTCCAGCCCTTGATGATGAAGCCGGTGTACTGGTTGGACTTGCGGGCGTCGACGTCGAGGGAGTAGTCGAGGCTGCCGGTCTCGACACCGGCGCGGCTGCCGGTCCGGGTGCCCTCACGTGAGCCGTCTCGGCTGCCTTCTCAGGTGCCGAGGCGCTCGCCGGTGCGGATGCCGGTGCGCTCGCCGTCGCGCACGCCCTCGCGATGGAACGTCTTGGTGCCGTTGCCGTTGGTGAATGTGCAGGTCAGGTCCTGCGACACGACTTGGGTGGCAGCCTGGGTGCCGGTCTGGGTGCCGGCCTGGGTGCCGGTCTGGGTGCCGGCCTGCGACCCGGACTGGCTGAGGTTCTGCGTCAGCGACTGGGTCGTCGGCTGCGTGGCGGTGAACACGAGGGTCTTGTCGGTTACGGCCTTCTGGAGCGCCGAGTTGTTGTAGCCAAGCGCGGTCTGGACGTCGCCCTTGCCGACGAAGCCCTTGCCGTTGGCGTCGATGGTGACGCTGGCGTTGGCGGTGGGCGCGGTGGCGATGGCAGCGCTGGCTGCGAGCGCGGTGGCGCTGAGCGCGGCGATCTTGGTGATGCGGTGCATCTGGTCTGTGGTCCTTTGGGTATAGCCCCAGCTACTCCGAGGCGCTTTAGAGACTCTATCAGGATTCTATGAAGATTCTAAAATAACTGTAAGACGGATCACTACGAGCAGTATGGACGTTGCGACATATGACGCGCCCCTATCGAGACCCAGTGGAGATTCTTACCGAGCCCCGCCTGCGCAGTCGCCGTTCATCCCGGCCGACGGGAAGATCGTGGTGGGGGCGGTCGCCCCGGCCTCTCCGGATCCGATCCCGATCGTGCTGCTCCCGGGGTTCGAGTACTGGATGCGCGAGTGGCGCCACCCGGAAACTCGCGAGGTCCATTGGCGCCTAGAGCGGAGAAAGACCGCCCAGCAGGGCGAAGACGATGAGTAGCCCAAGTCCGGGACGCCGGCGAACTGGTGGATGCCCCACGGTGATCCCCCAAGTCCGGGACTCCGACGCCCGGTCGCCTAGTTCGCTGCTGGCGGCCGGGCCGTCGATCACAGCGGCCGGCCAGCTGGCTCGCCAGCGCCGGATCGACGCCATCCCAGACCAGGGCGACGCGGACCGGATGGGCATAATCGAGCACAAGAGCAGCCCCCGGCCGCATGCAGGAGCTTCACCCGGGGGCTGCGCAGGGCCACACTCACGCGCGGGGGCGGGTCGTATCTGCGCTGGTGCGGCGACGGCGTATCTCGTTTAGCGCTTTCAGACTATGTCCGAGCCGGAGCAGCCGAGTAGAACAGAGATCATCCCCGTCCAGGCCCCCCATGCGCCCGGCGGAGATGCCACCCATAGTGGTCCCGGAACTCGTTGACTGACCGCTTCTGGCTCCGGAGCCGCTGAGCGTGAGACGGTCCTCGGTGATTGGGGCTTCCACCGAGGGCCGTTCTCTCGTATCTAGGACATCGGTCCTAGGGACCTCAGCGTTACTCCTGAGGCGCAGCGGCGTTAGATCCGATGTCGGAGGCAGGGAGGCTTGCCGGTTGACGGTCACCGCGCTAGGTCGCCATCGGTCCGGACAACGGGCCTCGGCGCCCATACCCGGGGGTCGTTGTCGACGGCCTGGTCGATGGCTTCGAGGCTCCACCGTCTGCGTAGGGGGATATGGGGTCTTGCCGGAAACTCCTTCTGACCTGCAACGATCTTGGCTCCCGCGAGTGGACTCGAAGTAGCTCTAGCCCGAGATCCCTTGGCTGTATGCGACCAGCAGATTCGCCTTTTGACCTGTGACGATACCGTCCACTCGCGGGGCGACACAAGTGGACACGAAAGACATAGAATCACTCCCGGATTGCACGCAGCTGCACGAGCCAGGAGGTCCGGGAGTGGCCGGGAAGCAGGGCCGTCGAGGGTTCGGGGCGATCCGCAAGCTGCCCTCGGGCCGTTACCAGGCGTCCTACGTCGGGCCCGACACCATACGACGTAAGGCGCCCTCGACGTATCAGACTCGCGAGGACGCCGAGGCATGGCTGGCCGCCCGTCGTGCCGAAATCGTGGGCGACGAATGGCAGCCTCCACGGCCCCATCGGTCGACCACCCTGGGATCGTTCGCCGAACGTTGGCTGGCCGAGCGTCGCAAGGGTGACGGGTCTCCTTTGTCGGTCAGCACCCGCAATCACTACCGCAAGCTGCTCGACCGGTTCATCCTTCCGGAGCTGGGTGCGATGTCGCTGCGGGCGATCACCCCGGAGACGGTGGACGAGTGGTACGGCCGGCTCGACACTGGGCCGACCTACCGGGCGCACGCCTACTCGCTGCTGCACGCCATCTTCGCCACCGCCGTCGCGCGTCATCGGATCACCGCCGTCATGCACAACCCCTGCCTGATTCGCGGGGCGATGAAAGCGAAAGCCGCCAAGCGGGTCGAGCCGGCGACGCTGGACGAGCTGGCCGCGATCACCGAGGCGATGCCCGGCCGGCTGCGACTGCTCGTGGCGCTGTCGGCGTGGTGCGCCCTCCGGTTCGGCGAGGTCACCGAGCTACGTCGCAAGGACATGAACGTGGCGGCCGGCACGGTCCGGATCCGCCGCGGGGTAGTAACGATCGCCGGCGAGCGGATCGTGGAGGGCCCCAAGACCGAAGCCGGCATCCGTCTGGTCCACATCCCGCCTCACGTCGTCCCGATGCTGACGGCGCACCTTCGCGACCACGCCCTGCCAGGGCGAGAGGGTCTGCTGTTCTACGGACACATCGGCGAACAGCTCCCCCATTCGTCGCTGATGTGGCACTGGAACCGGGCGAAGGCGAAGGCCGGCCGGCCCGACCTCACGCCGCACGCCCTACGCCACACCGGCGCCACGCTCGCGGCGCAGTCCGGAGCGACGATCGCCGAACTGATGGCCCGGCTAGGGCACACGACACCAGCGATGGCGATGCGCTACCAGCACGCGGCGGCCGAACGCGACGCCGAGATCGCGCGACGGCTATCCCAGCTGGCCGACGGGGCTACAAACCCAAGACCCAGGGATCATGAGTGAGTCGCTCGCCACAGGCGCCGGTGTTTTCCAGGCGTCAGGACATCGATGACCGACCCTTTCGGCAGCGTCCAGCGCTATTGATTGCCGTCGTTTCTTGCCATGAATCGCATCATGACTGCAAGAGCTGACACCTACCGGGTGAGGTCTCTGCGATCACCTGGTCGGCGTCGACCTACCAGGGGCTTCGCGGCGGCGGCTACGCCGGCTTGGTCTCGCCGGGCCGGAGCCAGCCGGACTCGTAGGCGAGTATGACCAGCTGCGGCCTGGTCCGACTGTCGAGCTTGGTGATCACGCGGTTGACGTGGGTCTTGACAGTTGCCTTGCTCACCACGAGATGGGTGGCGATCTCATCGTTGGAGAGTCCGCGGGCGTCGCCGCCGTCGAGGTGGCGCCACGCGGCGCCGTCTTCTGACCGCTCCGTCGGTATAAGCCCAAGGGAACTGATCCCCATGCAGCAGATCGAGCGCTCGCACGGATGAGCGTGCGCGTCGAACGTGTCCCAGACAGAGTTAGCCAGCGAGCCTCCGAAGGGCGCATACTCGAAGCAAATGACTACCCCATCCGGAGCAAGGGGGCGACATCTCGCCAGTAGCCCTTTTCCAGCCCGAGCCCGAGCCAACAATCGAGCAGTATGCGATCACCGACTTAGTCTGTCACGACGTGTGTGGAATGGGTCGCGTCACCGGGGTGGAGGCGAGCGCGGTGACGGTCGATTTTGGCTGGCAAACGGTTCGCATCATTAGTCCCTTCCACAAGATGCAACAGTTGTAGCCTGGCGCAACCAACCTCGACCCCCGAACACCCAGCGCCTACGCGGCTCCGCCGACCCGGACAAGAAGCACTCGCATGCTGCGATCTAGTGCTCGGTCGGGGCATCGCACATCAACTAGTAGGCTGGAGGGTGGAGCTGCTCTGGTCCTCGGTGGCGATTATGCCCACCGAGTGGAGTTCAGAGATGTCTGTCACACGAGACCAGCCCACGCTTGTCAAACCGAGTGGCTACGCCGAGCTCGCACAAGAGGTTCGCCGGCTCGGCCTGCTGCGGCATAGGCCGGGCTTTTATGCCGGGCTGTTGGTCGCCAACCTGGCCGCACTCGCCGCCGTCGTCGCGGCGATGGTACTGCTGAGTGGTTCGTGGTGGCTGCTGGCGATCGCGGCCGGGTTCTCGGTTGTGTCCACCCAGTTGGCGTTCTTCGGCCACGACACCGGCCATCGTCAGGTCACTCGCCGACGCGGCCGGAGCCGGTTACTGGGCCTGGCCCATGCCAACCTGCTGAGCGGCCTCAGCTACGGCTGGTGGGTTGACAAGCACAATGCTCATCACGCCCACCCCAACGATGTCGAGTCCGACCCGGATGTGCATCCGGGCGTCTTGGTCTTCGACCTCGGGAGCGCGGCCGAACGGCGTGGCGCCGCGGCTTGGCTGACCCGGCACCAGGCGTGGCTGTTCTTCCCGCTCCTGCTGCTCGAAGCGGTCAGTCTGCACGTCGCGAGCGTCCGCGCGCTGCTGCGTCCCGGCGTCTGCAACCGGGCTTTCGAACTCGGGCTGATCGCCGTCCACTTCTTCGCCTACGCCGCCCTCCTCATCACCACCATGAGCTGGCCGCAGGCGATCGCCTTCGTGGCCATCCACAAGGGCCTGCTGGGCCTTTATCTCGGCTGCTCGTTCGCCCCGAACCACAAGGGCATGCCCATGATGTCGACCCAACAATCGGAAGATCCGCTGCTCCGGCAGGTGCTCACCACCCGCAACGTCCGCGGCGGCCCGGTCGTCGACGTGGTCCTGGGGGGTCTGAACTACCAGATCGAGCACCACCTGTTCCCGAGCATGCCGCGGCCCAACCTCCGTCGCGCCCAACCGGTCGTGCAGCGGTTCTGCGAGAAGTACGGCGTGACCTACGAGGAGACATCCGCGTACGCGTCCTATCGCCAGGTGCTGCGACACCTCCGTGAGGTCGGCGACCAGCTCCGGGCCTGTCCGGCACCGGCCGAGCTCTAGCCGCATGCTCCCACCGGGCTGGCCCAACCAGCTGCTCACCGCCGGCGCGACGGTGGCCGCTCGGGTTGGCCACCTCTGCGACCTGTGTGTCTCCAGCCTCGACATCTCCGGCGCCAGCGTGCAGCTGATCGCCAGCGGACCGCACCGGGTCACGGTCCACGCCACCGACCGGGTGGCCGACCAGTTGGACGATCTGCAGTTGGAGCTCGGCGAGGGTCCGGCCGTCGACGCCGTCCGGACCACCGGGCCGATGCTGGAAGACGAGCTCGAGCACGCGGGCGCGCTGCGGTGGCCATGGTTCTCCCCCGCCGCCGTCCGCCTCGGGGTCGGTGCGGCGTACGCCTGGCCGGTCCAGGTCGGCGCGACCCCGCTCGGGATCCTGGGTCTGCATCGCCGCCGTCCGGGGGCGCTAGAAGCCGCCGAGGTCGCCGACGCCGCCGTGGTCGCCGACGCGGTCGCGATCGTCCTGTTGGACACCCCCGACATCGGCTCGGCGGACGTCTTGGTGTGGATCATTACCGACCAGAGCAGGTTCCGAGCCGAGGTCCACCAGGCAACCGGCATGCTGACCGTGCAACTCGATCTCGGCATCCTCGACGCCTTCGCCCGCTTATGCGCCGCCGCATACGCCGACGCCCGGTCGATCGGTGACCTGGCCCACGACATCATCACGCACCGGATTCGGCTCGACGCCGGGTGAAACCCCGGCCTAGCCTGACCCTGCGAAGATGGGCGCCATGGACACCGAACGCCTCGCCACGACGTTCGTCGACCTCGCGGACTCCCTGGTCGACGACTACGACGTGATCGACCTGCTCCACCTGCTGACCGAGCGCTGCGTCGAGCTGCTCCAGGTGGACGCGGCGGGCATCGTGCTCGGCAACCAGCGCGGCCGACTCCAGCTCGCCGCATCCTCGAACGAGCAGATCCGTCTGCTCGAACTGTTCGAGCTGCAAACCGACGAAGGGCCCTGCCACGACTGCTATGTCGAAGGCCGGCCGGTGCGCGGCGACCGGCTGAGCTCCGGAAGCCAGCGCTGGCCGCGGTTCGCCGCCAAGGCGGGATCCGCCGGCTACGAGACGGTGCACGCCCTCCCGTTGCGCTGGCGGAACGCCACGATCGGCGCGCTCAACCTCTTCTGGACCCGGCCCGCCGACGTCCTCGGCGACGACCTGCGGGTAGCCCAAGCACTCGCCGACGTCTCCACCATCGCGATCCTGCAGGAACGGGTCACCCGCGACCGCGAAACACTGGCCACCCAACTCCAGGCCGCGCTGAACAGCCGGATCATCATCGAGCAGGCCAAAGGCGTCCTCGCGGAGCGGGACAACCTCGAGATGCGAGCAGCATTCGAACGACTACGCCACGCGGCGCGGTCGTCCAACCGACGACTGGCAGACATAGCCAGCGACGTCGTCGCCGGCCGCGACGACCTGACCCAGCCCTAAGAACGGCGCCCCATGCTACTGACGCGCCCCAGTCAGGTTCTCTCTGGTCACACCTCGACCCACGACTGTCGAGGGCGCCGCCGTTGCCTGCGTGAGTCCGGCGCCGCCCTCGTCCTGACAGATCAACAATCGTGCCGCCGCCAATTCAGCGGGCACGATTGTTGGTCTGTCATGACGAACGCGCGTGCCTTGCCTGATTCGATCACGATCGGCATCGATCGACTCCCTTCTCGAGGCGCGGGTTTTGTTGCCTAGCTCGCGAGACGCCCCCCTTCGGATTCCCAGTCGGCCGCCGCGCGGCTGGTTGTTTGCGGGGAGTCGCGGGCCCGGACGGTGCCGACGATGTGGTGGGCGTGGACCCGGTTGTCGGGGGTGGCGGCCAGCGCCATCGCCGCGTCGGCGGTGTCGTGATCGGTGCCGGGCGGGACGATCAGCAGGTCCACCTGGTTGCCGTTGCGGCCGCACAACGCGGTGACCAAGCCAGGTGGTTGGCTGGTGAAGTAGGCCAGCCGCAGCACCCGGC
>Ga0209382_10001061_pt1 | contig 44339 bp, 47 predicted proteins | sample SoiMetdeltSBSDD5_FD_187599 | JGI IMG/M metagenome (GOLD analysis project Ga0209382, IMG submission 187599) | Bulk soil microbial communities from a Populus tree surrounding site in Tennessee, USA - Soil MetaG P. deltoides SBSDD5 (SPAdes) (version 2) | ecosystem: Environmental > Terrestrial >...
TCCCTCCCTTCGTCATCCCCGCGGAGGCGGGGACCCAGAATTCTTGTTTCGCTAGGTTCCCGCCTGCGCGGGAATGACGAGCATCTTTCACTTTGGCTTCCTCATGATGAAGCGAAGGCGGACATAATCCGCGACATTGGTGCCGGCGCGGTCAGCAACCGCCTCGGCAATGGCTTGGCGTTCCTCGTGCGGCACGCCGGCGCGGTCGAGCCAGCCGGCGCGGAAGGTGGTGACCCAGGCGGCGACGCCATGCTCCAGCGGCGTCGGCCGCTCGATCAGCCGGGCGTCGATGTCCTTGAACCCGGCCTGTTCGTAAATCTCGGTGAACTCCTCGACGCCCGGATACCAGTTGGCGGCATAGGTTGGCGGGCCGAAACCCCGCGTGACCAGCTCATCGTCCAGCGCCTGGCGCAGCTTGGCGAGGTTGCCCTGCCCGCCCATCTCGCCCGCAAAGCGGCCGCCGTGCTTCAGCGAGAACCAGATCGCCCGCGCTGCCCGTTCCTTGTCCAGCACCCAATGCAGGGTGGCATTCGAGAAAGCGGCGTCGAACGCTTCGCCGAATTTCAGCTGGGCCGCATCCATCAGCCGCGCATCGAGCCCCTTGGCCTTGGCCGCACCGACCATGCTGAGACTGTTGTCGATGCCGACGACGTCCGCACCCATCTCCTTGATCTTTAGGGTCAAGGTCCCGTCGCCGCAGCCGACGTCGAGGATATGCTCGCCCGGCTGCGGGTCGAGCAGCTCCAGCGCCGCCTGCCCCAACGCGGGCACGAAGCCGCCAATGCGGGCATAATCCGCCGCATCCCATTGGGAAGTCGAGGCGGGGGCGTCGCTCAGAGCGTCTTCACCCATTCGCGGTAGTCGGCTTCGCTCATTAATCCTTCGAGTTCGGCAGCATCGATCTGCTTCATCTTGAAAAACCAGCCTTCGCCTTCGGGGTCCCGATTGATCAATGACGGGTCGCTTTCAATTGCAGCGTTGCCTTCGGTCACTTCTCCGCCGATTGGCGCATAAACGTCCGACGCCGCCTTTACCGACTCAACAACTGCGGCCTCGTCGCCCTTCGCGAGGATTTTCCCGACAGTTGGAACCTCGGCGAAGACGATATCGCCCAGCGCTGCTTGGGCATGGTCAGATATTCCTACCGTGACGTTGTCGCCCCAGACGCGGATCCATTCATGGTCCTTGGTGAAATAGAGGCTCATGCGACTGCTCCCTGTTTGCGATGATAGCGATGGGGGACGAATGGCATCGGCGTGACCGTCGCCTGGAACAGCTTGCCGCGCTGCTCAAGGGTCAGCGCCGTGCCGGCCTCAGCCAGCGCGGTCGCGACATAGCCCATGGCGATCGGCCGGCCGAGCGACGGCGAATGGCCGCCCGACGTGAGCTTTCCGATTTCACTGCCCTCGGCGTCCAGGATCAGCGCGCCCTCGCGGACCGGCTGCTTACCTTCCACCAACAACCCCACGCGCGTCTGCGCCGCGCCATTCTCCAGCTCGGCCATGATCCGGAGCGAACCGGCGAAGCCACCTTCTGCCCGGCGCCGCTTCTGGATCGCGAACTGCAAGTTGGCCATCACCGGGGTGGTCGTGCCGTCCAGGTCATGGCCGTAGAGCGGCAGTCCGGCTTCGAGCCGCAGCGAATCGCGGGCGCCCAGCCCGATCGGCTTGACCCGCTCATCGGCGGTCAGCGCGTCGGCCAGCGCCTCGACATCGCGGCCCGACACCGAAATCTCGAACCCGTCTTCACCAGTATAGCCCGAGCGGCTGATCCACAGCGGCTTGCCGTTCCAGTGGAACAGTCCGGCCTGCATGAAGCTCAGCTCGCCAACGCCGGGCACAAGCGCTTCCAAAGCCGCCACGGCCTCGGGCCCCTGCAGCGCCAGCAACGCCTGCTCCTTCATATGGTCCATGGCGATGCCGCGCGGCAGGCGCCGCTCGAACTGCTCGATGTCGCCATGCTTGGTGGCGCCGTTGACCACCAGGTAGAAATGTTCGCCGCGCCGCGTTGCCATCAGATCGTCGACGATCCCGCCATCCTCGGCAAGCAGCATCGAATAGCGCAGCCGTCCGTCCTTCAGTCCAAGCAGGTCGCCCGGCAGCAGCGATTCCAGCGCGCGGTCGACGTCGGGACCATGGAACAGCAGCTGGCCCATGTGGCTGACATCAAAGAGTCCCGCGTGCGCGCGGGTCCATAGATGCTCGGCCATGATGCCTTCATACTGAACGGCCATTTCATAACCGGCGAACGGCACCATCCGCCCGCCATGCGCGCGATGCCAGCCGTCGAGCGGCAATTTGGCTAGATTTTCGCTTGTCTCCGTCACGCCGCCCAGTCCTTCGAAGCCCGGCACGCGGACAATCATCCAGCGCGCTTTTGATCGGATTCCCATCAAAGTTCTACTTTGATGGAGTCCTGTTCCGGGCCCCCTTCTGTCGCCGTGACCTGAGAGCTTTGCCCCTTCGGTGGCCCCTCTCGGAGCGCTTTCCAGACTGTCCCAGCGCGCGCGGTCCCTGGTGCCTGAGAGATTCCGGGGGCGGTTGCTCCTTCGGCGGTTCGGACTTGGCCCGAACACTCTCCCGTGCGCGCCTCCCGCCGCCGTTACCGGCGCGCGGATGACGCCGCCGCTGTGGCCGCCTAGCGCGGCTGAGTCAATCAGCGCGTCGCGTTGTAGCGCAGTTGCGCGTCGGTAAGCTGGAAGCCGACCAGATGCTCGAACGTGGCCCGGGCAACCGCATCGCGGACAGTCGGATTGGACAGCGGATCGACCGCGGCGTCCGGATCATTGGCCTTGCGCTTACGGGTCAGTTCGCGACGGACATCGGCCGGCAAGGTGGCGGCGGCGCGCGACACGTTGATGGTCGCCTGACCGGACGTCTGGGTGCGCGCGCTTCCCGCTGCGAAGTTGAGCCCGACGTTGCCGACGCGCTTGGCGACGACCGTCGTCCCGCCCTGCATCGCCACCGAGAAATATGGGAGGACGACCGACCGGGCCTCGGCCACGTCGCGGCGGGTGCCGACTACGTCGAACGTCACCGTCGATACGATGTTGGCGCCGGTCTCGTCGCAAGTCGAACGGACGTTGGTAATCGCCGCCGACACGTCAAGCGCGGCCGCGTCGGTCCGATTCGAAGGGCTGAACAGGGTGATGTCCCCGGTCGCGGCGGGAATGCCGACCTGCGGGCAGGCGGAGCGGGTGATGTAGATGCCACCCTCACCGATCTCGCCTTCGCGCGAGCAGGCCGTGGCGAGTAGGACCAGGGCAAGGGCAGTTAGGCGACGCTTCACGATATGGCTTCCTTTGTCGAACGCTCCGGTGCGGCACGTCATAGGAAGCGCCTAGCATTGCTGCAAGCGACGGCTTACATGCCGCGCCGATGAGTTCCACCAAGCCCCCGCTCAACGTCCTGATCGCGGCGCCGCGCGGCTTCTGCGCGGGCGTTGACCGGGCGATCAAGATCGTCGAGCTGGCGATCGAGCGGTTCGGCCCGCCGGTCTATGTTCGGCACGAGATTGTCCACAACCGTTTCGTGGTCGACCGGCTGCGGGGACTTGGCGCGGTGTTCGTCAAGGAGCTGGATGAGGTTCCCGATGGCAGGCCGGTGGTCTTCTCCGCCCATGGCGTGCCCAAGGTCGTGCCGGCCACGGCCGAGGCTCGTGGGCTCGATTACCTCGACGCGACCTGCCCGCTGGTGAGCAAGGTCCACCGCCAGGCCGAACGGCTGATCGAGGCCGGGCGCCATATCATTTTCATCGGCCATGCCGGCCATCCCGAAGTGATTGGCACCTTCGGCCAGGTCCCGCCGGGCAGCATGACCCTGGTCGAAACGGTCGAGGATGTCGCCATGCTCGACCCTGCCGATCCGGCCAATCTGTCCTTCCTGACCCAGACGACGCTGTCGGTCGACGACACCGCCCAGATTGTCGACGCGCTGCAGATTCGATTTCCTTCGATCCTCGCTCCCCGCAGCGAAGACATTTGCTATGCCACGTCCAACCGCCAGGCCGCGGTCAAAGCGATCGCGACCCAGTGCGACCGGCTGCTCGTGATCGGCGCCCCCAACAGCAGCAATTCGCTCAGGCTGGCCGAGGTCGCGGAACGCAGCGGCGCCCCCGCCCGCCTTATCCAGCGCGCGGCCGATATCGACTGGGCCTGGCTCGGAAATCCGTCGACCGTCGGGATTACTGCCGGCGCATCGGCACCCGAAGTGCTGGTGCGCGAAGTGGTCGATGCATTGGCTGCACGGTTCGACGTCACCGAGGAAATCGGCGAGCATGAGCCGGAGCGAATGACCTTCAAGCTGCCGCGCGAGCTCGTCGCCTGAGCATGGATCTGCCCGAGGTCGAAATCTTCACGGACGGCGCGTGCAAGGGCAATCCGGGCCCCGGTGGCTGGGGAGCCGTCCTGCGCTCGAACGGCAAGGAGCGGGAGCTGTCGGGCGGCGAAGCGCTGAGCACCAACAACCGCATGGAACTGATGGCCGCGATCGAGGCGCTGAACGCGCTGAAGCGGCCCTGCCATGTCCAGCTCTACACCGACAGCAATTATGTCCGCGACGGCATCACGAAGTGGATTCACGGCTGGCGGCGCAACGGCTGGAAGACCGCCGACAAGAAGCCGGTCAAGAATGCCGAACTATGGCAGGCGTTGGTCGAAGCAACCGAGCCGCACCGGATCGACTGGCATTGGGTCAAGGGTCACTCCGGCCATCCGGAGAATGAGCGGGCGGACGCCCTGGCCTGCGTGGAAGCCGAGAAGCGGCGGTAGCACCCCAAGTTTCGTCATCCTCGCGGAAACGGGGACCCAGATTCTCTTGATTTCGCTAGGTTCCCGCTTTCGCGGGAATGACGATTATGTGGTGCGTCGCGACCTGGGCGCGAAATCGGCGGCGCTGATGCCCGCCAATTCCTCCGGCAATTCCTCGCTCCCAATCAACGCGGCACAAAGTAGCGATGCCGCAGGCGCGGTCTGGATACCCATCCCGCCCTGGCCGACACACCAGAAGAAGCCATCCGCATCGGGGTCGAAGCCGAATTTCATGCCGCGGTCAGGGGCAAATGTGCGCAAGCCGGCCCATTTTCGCTCAACTGCCTCGACCGGCCAGTCGACCGCCCTTTCGAACCGGTCGATGGCGACCGCGACGTCAAGCTCCTCGGGTGCAACGTCGCAGGGTTCGACCACCGTCTCGTCAAGAGGGCAGACCCAGACGCTATTGTCGCCCTCGCCCTTGAAATAGAAGCTTTCATGGCTGTCGGTAACGAACGGCAGGTCCTTGAGTCCTCTTCGCGCGATGCGCAGCTGCACGACGGTCCGCCGCATCGCCAGCAATCCTAGCGGTGCAACGGCCGCCCGCTCGGCAACCTGGTCGCCCCAGGCGCCCGCCGCATTGACCAGGATTGCGGCTTGTACCGGCCCGGCGCTGGTTTCGACTTCCCATGCGCCATCTGCGCGCCGCGCGGAAAGCAATGAGGCGTCTGTCCGGAGTTCACCGCCCTGGCGTCGCGTCGCGCTGAGGCAGGCATTGTGAAAGGCGGCAACTTCAATGTCGGCACAGCTCGCCTCGTACCAGGCACCTGTCCACTGCTCGCGCATGCCGGGAATTAGCAGGTCGAGCCCAGCTCGGTCGAGATGCACCGGCGCAAACCGGCCGCTGAGGTCCCCCATTTCATCGAATGTTTCCCCGCAGGGTCCGGTCAGATGGATTCCTCCGCGCGCGCGCAGGAAAGGGCTGTCGCTGCCGGGCCAGTTGACGTCGAACATCGGCTTGGACGCGAGGCTGAGCCTCCGCTCGGGTGTGTCTCCACCCAGACTCGCCTGCCAGAAAGCAGCAGAACGGCCGGTGGCATGGCGGCCGCACATGTCCTCCGCCTCGATCATCAACACGCGCATCTTGCCTGCCAGCCGGGCCGCAAGACTGGCTCCGGCAATGCCGCCGCCAACAATCAGGACATCAACATTCGTCATTTCGCCGGCTGGTTACGGTTTGGAAAGGCACGTCGTCTAGGGGTGCAAACATGATCAACGATGGATTCACCCAATTGCTGGCGACAATCCTTGCGGCCCTGCTGGTCTGGGCGGCGATCGTCGACCTCAGGACGCGGACCATCCCCGATTGGCTTAGCATCGCCGTGGCGGTGATGGCGCCGCTGTTCTGGTGGGCCAGCGGAGTCGCCTTTTACCCTGATGCGATCGAGCGAATCTGCGGCGCCCTTCTCGTCTTCGCCGTCTTCTTCGGAATGTTCTGGGCCGGTGGGATGGGCGGCGGCGACGTCAAGCTGGGCAGTGCCATCGGCCTGTGGTTCGCGCCGCTGGCGACGTTGAAGTTTTTCGTAGTGACCAGCCTCGCCGGCGGCTTCGTCAGCATCGGAGCCTGGATTTACCATCACAAAATTCGCCGTTTGGAAGGGAAAACCGAGGTCCCTTACGGCGTCGCCATCGCGTTCGGCGGGCTATGGTTACTCGCCCAACGCTTTCTTAACCAATTTGCCGGAATGTCTGCTGGCAACTGAGTGCCCGCTGGGGGAGGCGTAATCGCCATGGACGTCAAGAAAGTCGCGCTGCTCGTCGGAGCGCTGGTCATCGCGGTGGTCACCGCCATCATGGCCAAGAACATGTTCACCGGAGCCGGGGCCGAGCAGGCCAATGCGGCACCTGTCGTTCCGGCAGGCCCGAAAGTGCTGGTTGCCCGTAAGGCGCTTCCAGTCGGCACCATCATCGACGCCGAAAGTCTGGCCTTTCAGGCCTGGCCGAAGGAGTTGGTGCAGAACGCCTATTACACCGAGGGTGCGCCCGATTCCGACATGAGCAAGCTACTGGGTACGGTGGTTCGCAATCCGGTTACCGCTGGCCAGCCGCTGACCAAGGGCGCGCTCGTCGGCCCCAACGACCGCGGCTTCCTCGCTGCGGCGCTTGGCCCGGGCATGCGCGCCGTAACCGTCCCGGTTTCGGCTACCCAGGGTGTCGCCGGCTTCATCTTCCCGGGCGACCGGGTCGACATGGTCCTGACCCAGGACGTGACCGGCGGCGGCGAAGGCCCGCCCCTCAAGGTTTCCGAAACAATCATCCGCAATCTGCGCGTGCTCGCTACCGACCAGCGCATCGACAGCAAGGGCGAGGACGGCAAGACCGAGGTTAAGACCTTCGCTACCGTCACCCTGGAAGCGACTCCGCGCATCGCGGAAAAGATCGCGGCCGCCCAGTCGATGGGCACGCTGAGCCTGGCCCTGCGTTCGATCGCCGACAATACGGCCGAACTCGAGCGCGCGGTTGCCGCTGGCGACGTCAAAGTCCCGGCAGGCACCAATGCCGCCGACGAGCGCCGGATGCTGCTGGCGATCGCCAATCGCCCGGCCGACAACAACACGACCTATGTCACCGGCGGCGATGTGTCGCGGTTCCAGCGCCGCAGCGTGCCTGCCAAGACTGGCAGCGCCACCGAACAGGCCGGTGACGCCATGACCAAGTTCGCGACCGCAATGGGTCGCGCCATCACCGGCAAAGATCCTGTGGGCTCCGACGGCACGCAGGTGAGCGGCCCTGGTGTGCGCGTCGCCCGCGGCAACACTGTCACTGTCGTTCCAGTGGGAGCTCGCTAAGATGACCCGTATTTCTGCACGCAGCCGTGTTCGCCTGGGCGCCGCCCTGGCAGCGCTGGCCCTGAGCGTCGGCACCTTCGCCGCCGCCACGCCCGCCGCCGCGGCCCAGCCCGCCGGCAGCTACCGCCCGAGCACCGAGGTGATGCTGTCGACTGGCGAAGGCCAGATGATCCGTCTGCCGCGCAACGTTTCGGACGTCTGGACGTCCAATCCGAACGTCGCCGACGTCTATGTTGCCAATCAGCGCCAAATCAGCCTGTTCGGCAAGGACGCGGGTGAAGCCACGATCATCGCCACCGCGGCCGATGGCTCGGTCGTCTACGGCGCCAAGGTCCGGGTAAGCCCCAACGTCACTTCGGTCGACGAGATGATCAAGGCTGCGATGCCGGATGCCGACATCCGCATCACTACTGTCGGGCAGATGGCCGTGCTTAACGGCACCGTCTCTTCGCCGGAAGACAGTGCGCAGGCCGAATCGCTGGTGCGCTCGCTGCTCAACCCTGGCGTCGACACGTCGAACCCGGGTGCGACGTTGAAGTTCATTCCGGTCAACCGACTGAAGACTGCTACGCCGCTGCAGGTCAACCTCAAGGTCACGATCGCCGAGGTCAACCGCTCGCTGCTGAAGCAGATCGGCGTCAACATCCTGAGCCGCGACGGCACCAACGGGTTCCAGTTCGGCATCGGCCAGGGCAATGCCGGCACCTTCGGGTCGTCCGCGTCGGGCGACACGGCGGCGGTGCCCAAAGGCTTCACCATCGGCAGCACCGGCACCACGCTGGGCTTTGCCGGCAAGCTGCTTGGTCTCGACATTCTGTCGACCCTGAACCTGTCGGAAGGCGACGGCCTGGTTTCGATCCTCGCCGAGCCGAACCTGACCGCCCTTTCGGGCGAAACCGCCAGCTTCCTGGCCGGCGGCGAATTCCCGATCCCGGTCTCCCAGAGCCTGGGCGCGGTGACGATCGAATATCGTCAATATGGTGTCGGCCTCGCCTTCACTCCAATCGTGCTGGCCGACGGCCGCATTTCGATGCGCGTCCGCCCTGAGGTCAGCGAGCTCAGCAACGAAGGTGCGGTCAAGCTGAACGACTTCCTCGTTCCGGCCCTGACCACCCGCCGCGCGGAGACCACGGTCGAGCTCGGCTCCGGCCAGTCCTTCATGATTGCCGGCCTGCTGCGCAACACCAACACCAACAACGTCAACAAGGCGCCGTTCCTCGGTGACTTGCCGATCCTCGGCGCGCTGTTCCGTTCGACCTCCTTCAAGCGGTCCGAAACGGAGCTGGTGATCATCGTCACGCCGTATCTGGTGCGGCCGACGTCCGGTAAGCTGGCCTTGCCGACTCAGGGCTATCGCGCCCCGACCGACGTCGAGCTCAACCTGGAAGGCCAGACGTTCAAAGGTGTGAGCGGAGCCGCTTCGGCGCCTGCAGCCGCGGCTCCGGGCATGACCGGCGCCGCCAGCACCGCCGCCGTTCCGGGGTTCAAGCTGTGACCCGCCGCTCATTGAGGAAGGAAGCCACCATGGCTCGCAAATCCGCTCTCGTCATTGTCGCGGCGGCGCTCTCGGCCTGCCAGCACGTCCCTCAGGACCTGCCGGACCGCGGCCTCGAATCGGTCAACGTCCCGGTTGTCCATCGCTCGGACTATGCGCTGGACGTGGCAGCTCCCGACGGCTCGCTGTCGTCGTCTGAACGGGCACGACTCGACGCCTGGTTCCGTTCGCTGCAGCTCGGCTATGGCGACAACATCTACGTCGACGGCGCCTATGCGGAGACCGCGCGCAATGACGTTGCCCGCGTCGCCGGCCAATATGGCATGCTGATCAACAGCGGCTCGCCGGTGACCCAGGGCTCAATTCCTCCGGGATCGGTTCGCGTCGTCGTCAGCCGCACGCGCGCCGAAGTGCCGAATTGCCCGAACTGGAGCGTTCCGGCCCAGCCGAACACCAACAATCGCACCATGTCCAATCACGGCTGCGCGGTGAACAGCAATATCGCGGCCATGGTCGCGAATCCGGAAGACCTCATCCACGGGCGCGAAGGCGATCCCTACGTCAATGCAGCCGCCGCCGCGCGCGGTGTTGGCGTTTATTATTCGACGCCGCCGACCGGCAAGAAGGGTCTGCAGGACGTCAAGACTTCGGACAAGGGGCAGTAAGTATGAACGCACCTTTTCAAGCGCGAGCGGGTCTGCGTGACCCCTTCACCGCCTTCGTCTGCGACGATGCGACGGCGGACATGCTGCGCCCCGTGGCGGTCGAGCATGGCTGGTCGCCGGAGAAGGTCCATAAGGGCGGCCTTCGCAATGCGGTCCAGTCGCTGTCGGTTTCGGCCAGCCCGACGATCCTGTTCGTCGACCTGTCGGAATCGGCGGATCCGCTGAACGACATCAACGCGCTGGCGGAGGTTTGCGAACCCGGCACGGTGGTGATCGCCTCCGGCCAGGTCAATGACGTCCGCCTGTATCGCGACCTCGTCGCCAGCGGCATCCACGACTATCTGTTGAAGCCGTTCACGGTCGACCAGCTGCGCGACACCTTTGCGCATGCGCAGTCGATCCTGTCCGGCCCGCGCGGCGAGGCCCAGGCCGACAAGCCGCATGTGATGACTACGGTGATCGGCGTGCGCGGCGGTGTCGGTGCCTCGACCATCGCCACCAGCCTCGCCTGGCTGATGGGCGAGAAGGCGCACCGTTCGACCGCGCTGCTCGACCTTGACGTCCACTTCGGCACCGGCGCCCTGGCGCTGGACCTGGAGCCGGGCCGCGGCCTCACCGACGCGATCGAGAACCCGAGCCGCATCGACGGCCTGTTCATCGAGCGCGCGATGATCCGCGCCAACGAGCGGCTTTCGGTCCTTTCGGCCGAGGCGCCGCTGCACCAGCCGCTGATCACCGACGGTACTGCCTTCTTCCAGCTCCAGGAGGAGATGAAGAACGCTTTCGAGTCGACCGTACTCGACCTGCCGCGGCAGATGCTGATCCAGTATCCGCACATGGTCCATGACGCCCATGTCGCGGTGGTTGTCAGCGAGCTGACCCTGGCGGCGACGCGCGACACCATCCGGGTGCTTGCCTGGCTGAAGTCGAACGCGCCGCAGACCAAGATCATTGTCGCTGCCAACCGCGTCCCTTCGGGCGGAGCGCTGGAAATCAGCAAGAAGGATTTCGAGCAGTCGATCGAACGTAGCGTCGACATCGTCTTCCCCGACGACCGCAAGGTCGCGGCGCAAGCGGCCAAGCTTGGCAAACCGATTGCCGAAATCGCATCCGGCAAGATGGCCGCGCCCTTCACCCAGCTGTCGAACATGGTGCTGAACCATGCCAGCGAGGAAGGTGCTCCGGAGGTCAAGGCGGGCGGCGCAGGTGCCGGCGCTGGTGCCAAGTCGCTGGTCGACAATCTGAAGTCGATGCTGACCAAGCCGAAAGACAAGGCCGCGTAACGCATTTCTCTGGACGGGAGGGCTTCTTCGCTCTCCCCGACAGGCAGACGGGCAGGACAGAGGGATCATGATCTATATCATCATCTTGGCGATCGGAATCCTCGGCGCGATCCTGCTTGGCGGCAAGGCGCTTAGCGGCCCGAGCCCGCGCAAGGCGCAGAAGCGGCGGATGGAGCTCATCAAGGAGCGCCATGCCGACGGCATTCTCGCCGCCAATGCCCAGGCCCAGATCCGCAAGCTGATGGCTGCCCGGGCCAGCCGCGTCGAAGGCATTTTCTCGACGCTGATCCCGAAGCCGGCCCTGATGCGCCAGAGGCTGGAGCAGACCGGCAAACCAATCACGCTTGGCAAATATGCCATGTCCTCCCTCGGCCTGGCGGCGTTCATTGCATCGCTCGCGCTGCTCAAGGGCGTGCCCTTCTTGCTCGCTTTCTTCGTCGGCCTGTTCGTCGGCGTCGCCGTCCCGCATTTCGTGGTCGGCTTCCTGATCAAGCGCCGCATCAACCAGTTCAACTCCAACTTCCCGGATGCGATCGAGCTGATGGTGCGCGGTCTCCGCTCGGGTCTCCCGATCACCGAGACGCTCGGTATCGTCGCCGGCGAGATTGGGGGTCCGGTTGGGCTGGAATTCCGCGCCGTGTCCGACAAGATGAAGATCGGCCGCACGATGGAAGCCGCGCTGCAGGAAACCGCGGACCGCCTCGGCACTCCCGAGTTCCAGTTCTTCGTCATCACCCTGGCGATCCAGCGCGAGACCGGCGGCAACCTTGCCGAAACGCTGTCGAACCTGGCGGACGTGCTGCGCAAACGCGCCCAGATGAAGCTCAAGATCCGGGCGATGAGCTCCGAATCCAAGGCTTCGGCCTACATCGTCGGCTCGCTGCCATTCGTGGTGTTCACGCTCGTGTGGATGATCAACCCCAATTACATGGGCGGTTTCTTCACTGACCAGCGCCTGATCGTCGCGGGCCTTGGCGGCCTGTGCTGGATGGGCATCGGCGTGTTCATCATGGCCAAGATGGTCAACTTCGAGATCTAGGACCCAGAGAGATGCAAGCAGCACCCACCGGACCTACTCTTCTCGGCGTCGACGTTGTCTGGGTCGCGACCCTGCTTAGCGCGGTGGCGACGCTCGCCGTGATGGTCGCCATCTATGCGGCAACGACGGTCAAGGACCCGATGGCGCGTCGCGTCAAGGCGCTGAACGAGCGCCGCGAGCAATTGAAGGCCGGTATCGTCGCCTCGACCAACAAGCGCAAGAAACTGACCAACAAGAATGTCGCCGCCGACCGCGTGCGCGGCATCCTGAGCAGCTTCAAGATGCTGCAGGACGACCAGATCAAGAAGACGCAGGTCCGCCTGATGCAGGCCGGCATCCGCACCAAGGACCTGGCCTTCTTCATCATCTTTGCACGCTTCGTCCTGCCGGTCGTGCTGGGCATCGGCGCAATCGTGCTGATCTATGGCGTCGACTTCTTCCCCGACTGGTCGTGGTTCAAGAAGTACGGCTTCGTCGCCCTCACCCTGGTCGGCAGCTACAAGGCGCCTGACCTGTGGCTCAGCAATAAGGTCAAGAAGCGCAGCCACGCGGTCCGCAAAGGTCTGCCCGACGCGCTCGACCTGTTGGTCATTTGCGCCGAAGCCGGCCTCACCGTGGACGCCGCGTTCAACCGCGTCGCCAAGGAGCTGGGCAAGGCCTATCCGGAGCTGGGCGACGAATTCGGCCTGACCGCGATCGAGCTGGGCTTTTTGAACGAGCGCCGCCAGGCGTTCGAGAATCTCGCTACCCGCGTCGACCTGGAGTCGATCCGCGGCGTGGTCACCACCATGATCCAGACCGAGAAATACGGTACGCCGCTTGCCTCCGCGCTGCGCGTGCTGTCGGCCGAGTTCCGCAACGAGCGCATGATGCGCGCCGAGGAAAAGGCAGCCCGCCTGCCGGCGATCATGACCGTTCCGCTGATCCTGTTCATCTTGCCGACCCTGTTCATCGTCATCCTGGGTCCGGCGTCCTGCTCGATCAGCGACAACCTGTTCCGGCATTAACCGTCGCTTCGCCGGGGGGTGGAAGCGAGGCCGCCGCCGTCCTTTACGGGACGGCGGCGGAACTCGTTACGGCGCCAAGCGCTTGATCCCCTGACAATAGTTAGGGGTTAAGTCCCATGATGACGTTCAGCACCGACCAATGGATCATCGTTGCGCTGGTATTCCTGCTCGGCCTGCTGGTCGGCGGGTTCATCTTTTCGGGCGGCGGCCGCAAGTGGAAGCACCGCTACAATAGCGAGCTCGACCGGCGCGAAGAGCTGGAGCACGTCCATGCCGAACGCGAAAAGGAATGGCGCGAAAGGGACTCGCTCCGCGCCGCTGCGCTAAAGGACAAGGAGCCCGAGCGCGAGCCGGCGCCCGCTGAGGATGACCCGCATATCTGATGCTCTGCCGTCACCCCGGCCTTGAGCCGGGGTCTTACCTTGTCTTCTAATGTCCCAGGAATGGCGGATCCCGGGTCAAGCCCCGGGACGACGGCTAGCCCTCGATCTTCGAGAAATCCGCCACCGCGTTCACCGCGTCGCGGAAGCGGGCGAGCAGGTTGAGCCTCCGCGCCCGAATGTCGGCATCCGGATCGTTGACCGTCACCTTGTCGAAAAAGGCGTCGATCGGCCCCCGCAAGGTCGCGAGCGCCGCCATGGTGGCGGTGAAATCCTCGTCCACCAGCGCCTTGATCGCCTTCGGTTCGGCATTGTCCAGCGCCTCGGCCAGCGCCCGCTCCTCTGACGGCGCATCGGCCGGCAGGCTCGAAGCCGTGGCCAGTTCCGCCACCGCGTCGCCGACCCCCGCCTCTTCCACCAGCACGTGCGGGTCCTCGTCGCCGGTCTGGGGAATGCCCTGACCGCCGTCCCACTTCTCCTTTTTGAGGATGTTGCCGGCGCGTTTGTAGGCGGCCAGCAGGTCGGCCCCTTCCGGCGTCTCCACAAATTGCTGCAATGCTTCCACCCGCGCCAACAGCCTCACCAGATCGTCTTCCCCACCGAGCGCGAACACCGCGTCGATTAGGTCATAACGCACCCCGGCATCGCGTTGTTGCACTTTGAGGCGGTCGGCGAGCAACAAGAGGACCCCGGCCGGCGTGTTGCCCATGAATCCGGTTTGGAACGCAGCCACCCTCTCCTGAAACATCGCAACAAATAGCGGTAAGAGGGAAATGCGCACGTTGTTTTCGAGAATGATGGCGATCGAACCGAGCGCGGCCCTGCGCAATGCAAACGGGTCCTTCGATCCGGTTGGAACTTCACCGATCGTGTAGAATGAGAGCAGCGTATCCAACTTGTCCGCCAAGCTCACCGCCACGGTGGCCGGCGCCGTCGGCACCTCATCGCCCTGCCCGACCGGTTTGTAATGGTCGCGGACGGCATCGGCGACCGCGCCGGGTTCGCCCTGGGCGCGGGCGAGATAGCCGCCGATCACGCCCTGCAGCTCTGGGAACTCGCCGACCATGCCGGTGACGAGGTCTGCTTTGGCCAGCCGCGCGGCGCGTTCGGCCTGGTCGGCCAGCTGCTCCCTCGCCCCCGCTTGCGGGGGAGAGGGCTGGGGAGAGGGGGGAGTCGCAAGGCTTGCCCCCCTCTCCTTCCGCCGCTTCGCGGCTCCATCCTCTCCCCCTGAAGGGGGCGAGGATTGGACGATCCCCTCCTCGACCAGCCAGCGGGCCAGCTTGGCGACGCGCTCGACCTTGTCGGCAACGGTTCCGAGCTTCTCGTGGAAGACGATGCCCGATAACTTCTTCGCCTGCTCCTCGAGCGGGACCTTGAGGTCATGCTCCCAGAAGAAGCGGGCATCGGCGAGCCGCGCGGCGAGTACCCGCTCATTGCCGGCGACGATCGCCTCGCCGCCGTCCTTGGCGTTGATATTGGCGATGCAGACAAAGTGCGGCGCAAGCTTGCCCGCGCCGTCGCGCATCACGAAATATTTTTGGTTGATGCGCGCAGAGAGCTGGATCACCTCCTCGGGCACGTCGAGGTAGTGGTGGTCGAACGAGCCGAACAGCGGCACCGGCAGGCTGGTCAGGCCGGCGTTCTCGACGACCAGGCCTTCATCCTCAACCAGCCAGAAGCCCGCATCCTCGGCCGCCTGCATGGCACCCTTGCGGACCGTCGCCTCGCGCTCTTCCTGGTCGACGATGACATGGCAGGCGCGCAGCTTCTCGACATAGTCCCCTGCCCCGCCGATGGTGATCGGCCCGGGATGGTGGAAGCGGTGACCGCGCGTCGTAGCGCCGCATGCGATGCCGTCGATCGAGACCGGCACGATGTTCTCACCCAGCAGCGCGACGATCGAATGTAGCGGCCGCACCCAGCGCAGCGAGCTGGTCGAGGTCGACGCCGCGCCCCAACGCATCGACTTGGGCCACGGGAAGTCGCGGACGATGGCCGCGACCGCCTCGGCCAGCACGTCGTTGGTAGCACGGCCCGGCTTCTCGATCCGCGCAAACCATGTGCCGTCGCGGTCCTCCAACTGGTCTTGCGTAAGGCCCGTCTTGCGCAGGAAGCCTTCCAGCGCCTGGGCCGGCGCCGACGTGCGCGGTCCCTTCAGCTCCTCGCTAACCGCCTCGGTCGCCGGCGGAAGGCCCCGCGCGATCAATGCCAGCCGCCGCGGCGTCGAGTAGGTCGTAATGCCCCCATGGCTGAGCCCTGCCGCAGCCAGACTCTCGGCAAACATCCGCGCCAGATCATTGCGCGCCCGCGCCTGCATCCGCGCGGGAATCTCCTCGCTCAGCAGTTCGAGCAGGAAGTCGGCGCTCATGCCTCAAACCCCAAATGCGCCATCCACGCCCCGCAGGCGCCCTTGGCCAGGTCGCGGACGCGGCCGATATAGGCCTGGCGCTCGGCGACCGAGATGACGCCCCGCGCCTGCAAGGTGTTGAAGATGTGGCTGGCCTTGATCGCCTGCTCATAGGCCGCGATCGGCACCCCTGCCCTTAAGCTATTCTCGCTCTCCGCCACGGCCTTCTTGAACAGGTCGAACAGCGCTTCGGTGTCGGCGACTTCGAAGTGCCATTTCGACATCTGCCGCTCATTTTCCAGGAAGACGTCACCATAGGTCACGCCGTCATTGTTGAAGGCCAGGTCGAACACGTTGTCCTTGCCCTGGATGTACATGGCCAGCCGCTCGAGCCCGTAGGTAAGCTCGCCCGAAACCGGCTTGCAGTCGAACCCGCCGACCTGCTGGAAATAGGTGAACTGGGTCACCTCCATGCCGTCGCACCACACTTCCCAGCCGAGGCCCCATGCGCCGAGGGTCGGGCTCTCCCAATCGTCCTCGACGAAGCGGATATCATGCTTCAGCGGATCGATACCGATCGCGTCCAGCGAGCCGAGATACAGTTCCTGCAAATTCTCCGGGCTGGGCTTCAGCATCACCTGATACTGGTAATAGTGCCCTAGCCGGTTCGGGTTCTCGCCGTAGCGGCCGTCGGTCGGGCGGCGGCACGGCTGGACATAGGCCGCCTTCCACGGATCCGGGCCCAGCGCGCGCAAAACGGTCGCCGGATGGAAGGTGCCCGCCCCCATTTCCATGTCATAGGGCTGCAGGATGACGCAGCCCTCACCGCCCCAATAGCGGTGCAAGGTCAGGATCAGGTCCTGGAAGCTCAAGCTCACGCGCGATTAATCCCGTGTCGATACAGTTGGGCGGCTTTGGCCGATGATTTCGGCCTCGGCAAGTGGACGAAGCCGGATCGGCAACCTACCTTTGCCGGCAATCATTGGGAGTATGGCATCGTTATGAGCCTGTTGAAGCGTTTCGGCCGCCGCCTGGCCGCCATTTCCGCCGTCGCGGCAACCGCCTGCGGAGCGGCACCGGCGGCGGAGCCCGTCGCCGCCAAGCCGGCCCTGTGGAAGATCGCCGACAAGGACACCACCATTTACCTGTTCGGGACGGTCCACCTGCTGCCCAAGGGAACTGCGTGGCGCAGCCCGGCCTTCGACAAGGCGGTCGCCGCGTCCGACACGCTGGTGGTTGAAACGATCGTCGATGAGAAAAATCCGGAACCGGTGCGCGACGCCTTGCGCACCTTGGCCGTTACGCCGAACTTGCCCCCCATTACCGACCGCGTCAGCCCGGAAAAGCGCGCGGCGCTGATGGATGTCATCCGGATTTCGGGCATCCCGATTGAAATCTACAACAGTATGGAAACCTGGGCTGATGGCTATTTGCTGCTACTGACCCAGCTCGGCCGGCTCGGCCTCGATCCGGGCGTCGAATCCACGATCAAGACGCAATTCACGGATGCGGGCAAACCGATCGGCCAGTTGGAGACGGTGACCGAGCAGCTCGGCTTTTTCGACAGCCTGCCCGAAGAAGCGCAGCGGAAGTTTGTTGAAGAGGCCCTCGAAGATCCTGTTGAAATGAAAAAGGAGCTCGACGGCATGGTCAGCGCCTGGAGCAGCGGCGATGTCAAGGCGATCTCGAGGACGTTCAACGATGAGCTGAAGGGCTCGCAGGATTTCAAGAACGCGCTGCTGGTTCGGCGCAACGCCAATTGGGCGAAATGGGTCAAGGGCCGGCTCGATCAGCCGGGAACGATCTTGGTCGCGGTCGGCGCCGGCCACCTTGCCGGCGACCAGTCGGTGCAGACCATGCTGAAGCGCCAGGGCGTGAAAGTCACACGCGTCCAATAACGCCCTCAACTCGTCGCAAATGGTTGAAATTTCACGGACAGTTTATTGACCGTTAACCATTTGTGGCCGACTGTAATCCCTCAACCGGCGGGGGGTCGCAGGTGGTACGGAATCGATTTGGCGGCGGGCGGAAAGCGCCCTTCAAACGGCTGGCAAAGGCCGGTGCTGGCGCGCTCGCGCTCCTCCTTGCCTCGGCCGGGCCAGCGCAGACGCAGCCGATGCCCCTCATCCGCGCTCCCTCAATTGTCCACGCAACTCCGGCACTGTGGGTAATCCGCGACGGCGACACCACCATTTACCTGTTCGGCACCTTCCACACCTTGGATGGCCGCACCGCCTGGTTCGACAAAAAGGTGAGGGAGGCATTCAATGCCTCGAACGAGCTGGTGCTCGAAACCGTCATTCCGGCCGACATGTCCGGTGCCCGCGACGAGGTGACCGAGACGACTCCCGACGGCAAGCGCCGGTTGAAGCCGTTCATCGCCCAGACCCGGGCGGTCATGAGCCAGGGCAATGCCATGGGCATGTCCGTCGACAATGGCGCGGACGCGGTGCTCCGTCGGGTTGCCGAAGGCAATGGCAAGACCGTGAGCGGGCTTGAGCGGTTCGAAGACCAGCTGAGGACCTTGTCGAACATTCCTGCGCCGCCGCCCGCCGCGGCCGCCGCAGCACCGGCGGCCCCGCCTCCCGCCGTGGTCACCATCAACGACCTGCTCGGCGCATGGACCAAGGGCGACACGGGCGCCTTTTCGACCATGCTGGCGGGCTTCGAGGCCAAGTCGCCGACCGCCTATCGGATCCTGATCGCCGACCGCAATGCGCGCTGGGGTCAATGGATTGCGAAGCGGCTCGAGCAGCCCGGTACCGTGTTCGTCGCGGTCGGGACCGGCCACCTGGCCGGCAAGCACAGCGTCCAGTCCTGGCTCGCGGGCCGCGGCATCGCGACCAGCCGCGTCAGCTAGTTCTCCAAACTTGCCAAAATTTGGTCGCGCCCCTATAGGCGCGCGCTTGCCCACCCATGGTCATCCCTGGAGGCGTGGCGGGGCAGTAAACCAATGAAGGAAATTGCGAAATGAGCGAACAGCTGACGCTGCCCGCCGAAGCGCGCGATCGGGCTGGCAAGGGAGCCTCCCGTGCACTGCGCCGCGAAGGCCGGGTCCCCGCCGTGGTATACGGCGACAAGAAGGAGCCGCTGTCGGTTCACGTCGAGGAGAAGCTCCTCAACAAGATGCTGAGCACGGGCCACTTCATGAATTCGGTCGTCATGATCGAGCTGGACGGCAAGAAGAACCGCACCCTGCCGAAGGACGTGCAGTTCCACCCCGTTTCCAGCCGTCCGGTCCATGTCGACTTCCTGCGCATCGGCGAGCACAGCCAGGTCAACGTCAACGTGCCTGTGCGTTTCGACAATGAAGAGGCTTCGCCGGGCCTGAAGCGCGGCGGCGTGCTCAACATCGTCGTGCACGACCTCGCGCTGGTCTGCGACGCGTCGGAGATCCCGGACGAGATCCACATCCCGCTGGATGGCCTCGAGATCGGCGATTCGATCCACATCAGCCAGGTGAAGCTGCCCAAGGGCGCCAAGCCGGCCAATGCGGATGACGACTTCACCGTTGCGACCATCGTTGCCCCGTCGGCGATGAAGCAGACCGAGGAAGAGGCTGCTGCGCCTGAGGGCGAAGTGCCGGTCGTCGGTGAGGAAGAAGCCGAAGGCGAAGGTGAAGGCGAAGCCGAGGGCGGCGAGGAAGCCTAAGCTTCCCCCTCCTCATGCTAACGAACAAGGACGCCCATCCCGCTTGCGGGGTGGGCGTTTTTGCTGGCAGGGACAGCGGCGATGCAAATCTGGGCGGGGCTCGGCAATCCGGGCGACAAATATGCGCTGCACCGGCACAATGTCGGCTTCATGGCAGTCGATGCCATCGCCGCGGTGCACGGCTTCGGTCCGTGGCAGAAGAAGTTCCGCTCGCTTGTCAGTGAAGGCCGCATCGGCCGGTACAAGGTCCTGCTCCTAAAGCCGCAGACCTATATGAACGACAGCGGCGACGCGGTTCAGCAGGCGCTCAAATTCTACAAGCTCGACGTCAGCGCGCTGACCGCCTTCCATGACGAGCTCGATCTCGCGCCGATGAAGGTCAAGGCGCGCGTGGGCGGAGGGCTGGCTGGCCACAACGGCCTGCGCGCGATCGATGCCATTTTCGGCCCCGAATTCCGCCGCGTCCGCATCGGCATCGGGCACCCTGGCCACAAGGACAAGGTCACCGGTCATGTCCTTGGCAATTACGCCAAGAGCGAGTTGGAACCGCTGTCGGACCTGCTCGGTGCCATCGCGGCGGAGGCGAAATGGCTCGCGGATGGCGACGATGCGCGTTTCATGAGCGACGTCGCGCTCAGGCTTCAGCAGGACGAATAAGCGGCGCTTATCGCCGCCGTGCCGATTTCCGTTGGTCGAAACCGGCGATCGGCGCGCAACCAGCGGCGATGGACACACCCGAAACCATTTCGCCCGACGTGATCAACCCGCTCACGCTCAGCCGCGCCGTGACGGACGCCTACCGCAATGTCTCCTTGTCGAAGGTCAATGATCATGAAATCCGGATGAGCGTGATGACCTCGCAATTCCCATGGCACCGCCATCCCGATTCCGACGAGACCTTCCACTGCATTGACGGGGATCTGGTCATCGAGCTGGCCGATCGGGAGGTGGTCGTCCGTCCTGGCGAGTTCTTCACCGTGCCCTCCGGCGCGCTCCACCGGACACGGCCGGCGGGCGAGCGCTCGGTGAACCTGACGTTTGAGCGTGCGGGCGCCGCCACCATCTTCGAAGAATAGGTGGACTTTGCGCCCTGCCCCGTCACCGCTTAAGGACAGGGCCCATGTCCCGGAGCCTGTTCGCCACGCGCCTCTATGAGGCGATGATCGATGATGAAACGCTGCTCGCTGAGCTTGCCCATTCAATCCGCTCGCTGGCCAGGGACGATGAGGCAGGCAAGCGCTGGAGCCGCGACAAGGGCTATAAGGGCTACACCAGCTACGCCTCGCTGAATGACCTGCCGAGACGCGACCCGGCGTTCGACGACCTCAAACGCATCCTCACCCGCCATGCCGCCGCATTCGCGAAGGAGCTGGCGTGGGACGTGAAGCCAAAGCTCGACAGCCTGTGGGCCAATCTCCTGAAGCCGGGCGGGCATCACAGCGCCCACATCCACCCTCATTCGATCCTGTCCGGTACGCTCTACATCGAAGTCCCGAAGGGCAGCGGCGCGATCCGCTTCGAAGATCCTCGCCTTCCACAAATGATGGCAGCCCCAGTCCGCCGCGACGACGCGCCGGAAGAGCTTCGGCCATTTATCAGCGTCGAACCGCGGCTGGGCCTCCTATTGATGTGGGAAAGCTGGCTCCGGCATGAAGTGCCTACCGGCGCGGCCAAGGCCGACCGGCTGAGCATCTCCTTCAATTACTCCTAGGCGGCCAGGGCGAGCTGGTCCCGGCCGCCATCCTTGGCCTGGTACAGCGCCTGGTCGGCCTGTTTCAACGCCTGGTCGAGGCCGCCGGGGCCCAGCACGGCGACGCCGCCGCTGACGGTCACCCGGATGACCTGGTCGTTGAGGCAGATCGGAGTATTCGCAATTTCCGCCCGCAGCCGGTCACTCACCAACAGCGCTTGCTCAACCGATGTGCCCGGGAAAGCGACGGCGAATTCTTCCCCGCCGATCCGCGCCACCAGGTCATTCTTGCGCAGCATGCCGATAGCGATGCGGGCAAAGATTTTCAGCACCTCGTCGCCGGCATCATGGCCGTGGCTGTCGTTGACGCGCTTGAAATGGTCGATGTCGAACAGGGCGATGCAGCTGCCCCGCCCTTCTCGGCGTTCCTGCATCAGGCCATGGGCCGCCTCGCGAAAGGCGCGGCGATTGGGCAGCCCGGTCAACTGATCGGTCAACGCCGCTTCGGCCAGGCGCGCCTCATTGCGCTTACGATCGTCGATATTGCGCACGATCGATACCATCCCGTCGGCCCGGCCCCGGTCATCGACGATCATCCGCGCATGGGTTTCGCACCAATGGCGGCTGCCATCCTTGGCCACGGCCAGATATTCGAATCGGTTAGTCTCGCTGGCCAGGTCCAGGGTCCGAAGATGGGCCTTGGTTGCTTCCGTCAGATGATCGGGGTCGATCAGCATGGCGCAGTTGCGCCCGATCAGCTCCTCTTCGGTGTAGCCGAAGCGGCGAATTGCGGGCGAGACATAGCGGATCCGGCCATGGGCCCCGAGCTTCAGGATGATGTCGGTCGAATGGTCGGCCAGCAGGCGATAGCGCTCCTCGCTCTCGCGGACGCGGCGGTGCAGTTGCCGACGCTGCTGCAGGTCGGCGGTCAGCGGCAGCACCGTCAGAACGGTCGTCGCCAGATAAAATTGGAAGAACAGCAGCCGGAAGCCCAGCGCTCCTGTGACGAGCTGGGTCGGGCCGAAGCCTGCCGCCGTCAATGCACCGCCCGTCACCGCCAGCAGCGCGATCGCCAGCGCTGCGCCCTCGCGGCCGGTACGGAACGCGATCAGCATTACCGGCAGGATCGGCAGGAACAGCAATGGCAAGCGATGCTGGTGAAACACGGTCAGCGTTGTCGCGATCAGGAGCGGCACGAAGATCATCATGTCACGGCGGCGGCGATGGATCGCCTTCCAGCTTGACCGGCGCGCCCTGCGTCCCATCACCAGCAGCGCCAACGGGGTGAAGGTCAGATTGCCGAGGCTATGGCCGAAGAAATAGCTCAGGAAGTTTGACAATAGCGGCCCGCCGCTCATCGCCATCCACCAGGTTGCCAGCAGGCCGCCCACAAGCGGCGCGGCAATGCCGGCGGCAAGCACGAAGCGGACCAGCCAGTCGAGCGATTCCAGCGCGCGCCCCGCTGCACGATTCTGCCGCATCAGCCAGGCACCGGCGACCGCTTCGGTCAAGTTGACCAGCGCAAAATAGGGTGCGGCGCCCCAGCCAAGCCCCCATAGGCCGGTCGCTAGGGCGCTGGCCGCTCCGCACGCGATCAGCGCGGGTTTCCAATGGCGATGCGGCATGCGAACCAGCGCGGCAATGAGGATTGACGTCGCGCACCACAGGAATGCAAAGCCGCCTTCGAACCGGGTGAATGCAACCGCCAGCGCCGCCACCGTGAAATAGGCGAGCGCCAGCGGCAGGTGCCGCGCCATTCGAATTGCAAATCGCATCGCCGCCTTGTTGTTCCGGAGGCGTCAACACCGGCCTGCACTTGCCTCCATAATGGATGCGATTGCCTGGGGGCTGGTCATCCGCAGCAAGGCCGACTATCGGGCCGCAAACCTTTTTTTCGGGAAAATCATGGGCTTTCAATGCGGCATCGTCGGCCTGCCGAACGTCGGCAAGTCGACCCTCTTCAATGCACTGACCGAAACGCAGGCGGCGCAGGCAGCCAATTATCCCTTCTGCACGATCGAACCGAATGTCGGCCAAGTTGCGGTGCCCGATCCGCGTCTCGACAAGCTGGCGGCCATCGCCGGCTCGGCCAAGACCATTCCGACGCAGCTGGCGTTCGTCGACATCGCGGGGCTGGTCAAGGGCGCGTCCAAGGGCGAAGGCCTCGGCAACCAGTTCCTCGGCAATATCCGCGAGGTCGATGCGATCGTCCACGTGCTGCGCTGCTTCGAGAATGACGACATCCAGCACGTCCATCACGGTGTCGACCCGATCGCTGACGCCGAGACGGTCGAAACCGAGCTACTGCTCGCCGACCTCGATAGCCTCGAGAAGCGCGTTCCAAACCTTGTGAAGCGCGGCCAGACCGGCGACAAGGAATCGAGGATCGCCGCATCGGTACTCAGCCAGGCGCTCGACCTGCTCCGCGAAGGCAAGCCGGCGCGCCTCACCAAGCCCAAGGATGATGAGGAAGCGCGGGTCTTCTCCCAGGCCCAGCTGTTGACCGCCAAGCCGGTGCTCTACGTCTGCAATGTCAATGAAGACGAGGCCGCGAACGGCAACGAGCATTCGAAGCGCGTGTTCGACAAGGCCCATGCTGAAGGCGCAGAGGCGGTTGTCGTCTCGGCCGCTATTGAGGCCGACCTGGTCACAATGGACATGGACGAGCGGATGGTCTTCCTCGAGGAGATGGGGCTGCACGAAACCGGCCTCGCCCGCGTCATCCGCGCCGGCTACGACCTCCTCCACCTCATCACCTTCTTCACCGTCGGGCCCAAGGAGGCCCGTGCCTGGACGGTCGAGAAAGGTTCAAAGGCTCCGCAGGCGGCCGGTGAAATCCATACCGACTTCGAACGCGGCTTCATCCGTGCCGAAACAATTGCCTACGGCGACTATATCACCCTGAACGGCGAAGCCGGGGCGCGCGACGCTGGCAAGCTGCGCCAGGAAGGCAAGGATTATGTGGTGAAGGACGGCGACGTTTTACATTTTAAGTTCAATGTTTAACGCCGCGCCTCGCGGAACAGGCCCCAGCTGAGCACAGCAGTCACCACCAGCGCGACCCAGCTCAATTCCTGCGCAATCGTGTGGCTGCCGACGATCACCTGGAAATGGGTGGCGATGCGATAGGCGTGTAACAGGGCCATCAATCCGAAGATGACCGCGGCAATGGTCGTGAAAGGCTTCATCATTTCCTCCCCTCATTCGGGCGCAGCAGCATAGCATCGGCAGCTGATCGACAGAACCGAGACTTGGCGAAGCGGAATTTTTGTCCCACCAAGCCCTTATGGGCGGGGACACGCAAACGCTGGCCGGGGTGAGCCCCCTGGTCGAAGGCTATCGGGCGCTGGAAGGCGATCCCGGCCGATCGGCCACCTTGGCCCGCCAGGCGCTCGCCTCACAGCCCCACTCGCCCCCGGCACTGCGCCTGCTCGGCCTGTCGCTGCGCGCCACCGGCCAATCGGAAGAAGCTGCGGAGTTCGAGCATCGCGCAGTGAAGGCGGCGACGGCCGATCCAACCCTGCTCCGCGCCGGCCACGCGCTGGTTGCCAACGTCCTCCATGAAGCCGAACCGCTGCTCAAGGATCGGCTGAAACGCGATCCCTATGATTATAGCGCGATGCGCATGCTGGCCGAGCTCGCGGCACGCATCGGGCGGCTGCACGACAGCGAGAATTTGCTCCGCCGGGCACTGGAACTGGCGCCATCCTTCCAGTCGGCTCGGGCCAACCTGGCCACCGTTCTATATCGTCAACACCGCGCCGCCGAAGCGCTCGAACAGCTCGACCAGCTGGCGATTGAGGGCGAATTGGCCGACGGTTATCGCAACCTCCGCGCCGCGGCGCTTGGCCGGGTCGGCGGTTATCAGGAAGCGATCGGCCTTTATCGCGACGTCCTCAGCCGCCATGGCGAGCAGCCGAAGGTGTGGATGAGCCTGGCGCACCTGCTCAAGACCGTCGGCGAACAGGAAGAGTCGATCGCCGCCTACCGGAATGCCATCGCGCTCGCGCCAAGCCTGGGCGAAGTCTGGTGGAGCCTGGCCAACCTCAAGACTGTCCGGTTCGACGATGCCGACGTCGCGGCAATGCAGGCTGCGCTCGACGATGCCGCCCTCAATGTCGACGACAAGCTCCACCTTCATTTCGCGCTCGGCAAGGCATTGGAGGATCGGCACGAGGCAGCCGCTTCTTGGGATCATTATGCATCGGGCAACCGCATCCGCGCCGGCCAGCTTCGCCACGATCCCGGCCGCATTACCGGAATTGTCGATCGCAGCATCGCACTGATGACCCCGGAGTTTTTCGCGACCCGCGAAGGCTGGGGGTTCGACGCGCCCGACCCGATCTTCATCCTCGGCCTGCCTCGCTCCGGCTCGACCCTGCTCGAACAGATCCTCGCGAGCCACAGCCAGGTCGAGGGGACGATGGAGCTGCCCGACATCCACAACCTCGTCCGCCGCATCGACGGCAAGCACGGACGCGACGAGCATGGGAATTACCCGGAAGGGCTCTTCGAACTGGACGCCGAAGCTCTGCGCGCGCTCGGCCAGGAATATCTCGACACGACCAGCATCCAGCGCAGCGAGGGCAAGCCCTTCTTCATCGACAAGATGCCCAACAACTGGGCCTATGCCGGCTTCATCCGCCTGATCCTACCCAACGCGAAAATCATCGACGCGCGCCGCCACCCGCTCGACTGCGGCTTTTCCAACTTCAAACAGCATTTCGCCCGCGGCCAGGCGTTCAGCTACGACCTGACCCACATTGGCCGCTACTATGCCGACTATGTGCGGATGATGGCGCACCTCGATGCCGCCCAGCCGGGCAAAATCCACCGCGTCATCCACGAGCGGCTGGTCGAACATCCCGAGGACGAAATCCGGGCGTTGCTCGCCTATTGCGGCCTCGAATGGGAAGATGCCTGCCTCAGCTTCCACGAAACCAAGCGCGCTGTGCGAACCGCCAGCAGCGAGCAGGTCCGCCAGCCGCTCAGCCGATCCGGCTTCGATCAATGGAAGCCGTTCGAGCAATGGCTCAGCCCGCTCAAGGATGCGCTGGGCCCGGCGCTCTCCAACTGGGATGATGCAACAAGGCCATAGCATTCTTAAAATCGTGACAGGAACGTGACGAAAGCCAATTGACGGATTTAAGGGCGCGTCTCACTCTTCCGCCGGCTTTACTTGGGGGAATTAAGATGACGGCACGTGCCTCTTTTGCCCGCCGCACTTGCGGATTGTTCCTTGCTTCGACTGCCCTCCTGCCCGCCATGGCCGCGGCGCAGGACACTCAGCCTGCAGCACAGCCGGCACCCGCCGCCACCCAGCGCGCGCAAGATGAGGGCGAGGAGATCGTCGTCACCGCGACCAAGCGTACCGAGAATCTGCAGGATGTGCCGATCGCCATCACCGCCTTCGGTACCAAGACCTTGGAGGACAACCAGGTCCAGCAATTCGACGATTATGCGAAGATGATCCCCAGCCTGTCGATCCAGTCGCTCGGGCCGGGCGCCGCCAACGTCTATTTCCGCGGTGTTGCCAGCGGCGAAAACGCCAACCACTCCGCCTCGCTGCCCAGCGTCGGCACCTATCTCGACGAGCAGCCGATCACGACCATTACCGGCGCGCTCGACCTGCATATCTTCGATATCGAGCGCATCGAGGCGCTGGCTGGACCGCAGGGCACGCTCTACGGCGCATCGAGCCAAGCCGGCACCATCCGCATCATCACCAACAAGCCCGACACCAGCGGCACCTATGGCGAAGTCGGCCTCGAGGTGAACCATGTCGCCCATGGCGACTTTGGATACACTGCCGAGGGCTTCATCAATCACCCGTTTAGCGACCGGGTCGCGGCCCGCGTCGTCGCCTGGTACCGCCGCGACGGCGGCTACATCGACAATATCTCGGGCACTCGCACCTATCCGACCAGCGGCATCACCATCAGCAATGACGACCCCAACGTCTCCAAGTACGACCTCGCCGAGGACAATTACAACGACGTCTACACCTACGGCGCGCGCGCCGCGCTAAAGGTCGAGCTCAACGATAATTGGACGGTCACGCCGCAGATCATGGCGCAGAGCCAAACCGCCTACGGCTCCTTCCAGGAAGAAAGCGGCCTGGGTAAGCGCGAAATCATGCAGTTCTGGTACGAAAAAACCAAGGATAAATGGTTCCAGGCAGCCCTGACAGTCGAAGGCAAGGTCGGCAATTTCGACCTGACCTATGCCGGTGCTTACATGAGGCGCCAGATCGACGGGGAATTCGATTATTCCGACTATAGCTACTTCTACGATGCGCTGGCCGGCTACGGCGTTTACTGGTACGACAACGACTATAACCTGATCGATCCGACCCAATATATCGTCTCAGACGACAGCTTCACCAAACAGTCTCACGAGCTTCGCATTACGTCTCCGGCCGACAAGAAGCTCCGCGTCGTCGCGGGCCTTTTCTTCCAGCGCCAGACCCATAACATCGAACAGAATTACAAGATCGACAATTTGAACGATCACCTGGCCGTTGATGGCTATCCCGACAACATCTGGTTGACCAAGCAGCTGCGCGTCGATCGCGACAAGGCGATATTCGGCGAGCTGAGCTACGATGTGATGCCGGAGCTGACCCTTACCGCCGGCGGGCGCTATTATTGGTACAAGAACTCGCTGGAGGGCTTCTTCGGATTCAACTCGTTCGAGGACGACGGCTTTGGGTACAGCGGCAACGACCAATATAATTGCGACCTGTTCGGCCCATCGACGGTCAAGGGCGCCCCTTGCAACAACGTCGACAAAACTACCAAGGGCAATGGCGCGGTCTATCGCTTCAACGCGACGTGGAAGCCGAACGACGACATGCTGTTTTACGCGACCTGGTCGAAGGGCTTCCGGCCGGGCGGTATCAACCGCCGCGGCATCCTTCCGCCCTACAAGCCCGATTTCCTGACCAACTATGAAGCGGGCGCGAAGATTAGCTTTGGCAGCGGGTCGCACTTCAACTTCGCGATTTACCAAGAGGATTGGAAGGACATTCAGCTATCCTTCCTCGGTCAGAACGGCCTGACCGAGATCCGCAATGCCGGCGATGCGCGCATCCGCGGTGCCGAAGCAGACCTTTACCTGCGCCTGATGCCGGGCCTCAGCTGGAGCACCGGTGTCAGTTATAATGATGCCGAGCTCAGAAACGACTTCTGCAAGATCGCCAACGATGCGTTCGATTGCACAATCGATGCCGACCTCGATGGCAGCGGTGTGATCGGCGACGACCCCGTGGAGATCAACGAGACGCTTGCAGAGAAAGGTACACGCCTGCCGATCACTGCGAAGTGGAAACTGAACAGCCGCCTTCGCTATGACTGGAATCTCACGTCCGACATGAAGGCCCATGCCCAGGTAGCGGCCTCCTATGAAGGTGGACGCCGCCAGGACCTGCGCGACGTTGAGAATGCGATCATCGGCAATCTCGATTCCTACTGGCTCGTCGATATGTCGACCGGCGTCGAGAAAGGGCCTTGGAGCGTCGACCTGTACGTCAAGAATCTGTTCGACGTGCGCGGCCAGATCACGAAGGGCGTCCAGTGCGTCGAAACCGTGTGCGGCGATCCTGACGGGCTCACGGCCATCGGGCCGAAGATCTACACCACGATCACGCGCCCAAGGATGATCGGCCTTCGCGTCGGCAGGAAATTCTAGTCGCCCAATCAATGAATCCGGCCTGCCCTCGCTGGCAGGCCGGTTTCATTTTGCTACTTTCCTTCGTCGGCTAAATTGGCAAAAGGGCCGCATGATCTACTTCGATGATTTGCAGGTCGGCGACGAGACCCTGTTCGGCCATTATGACGTGACGCGCGAGGAAGTGCTGGAATTCGCGCGCAAATATGACCCGCAGCCGTTCCACTTGAGCGACGAGGCTGCGGCCAAGACCCATTTCGGCCGCCTCGCCGCGTCGGGCTGGCACACCTGCGCCATGACCATGGCGGTCATCGCCCGCAAGGTCGTCGACACCGAACAGGCCGGCCTCGGGTCCCCCGGGGTCGACGAACTCCGCTGGCTGAAACCCGTCTATCCCGGCGACCGGCTGACGGTGCGCGGCAAGGTCATCGAAACCACGCCCTCCCGCTCAAAGCCGCACATCGGCGTCATTCGCAGTGAGAATATCGTCACCAATCAGGATGACCTGCCGGTAATGCGCTTCACCTCGATCGTGATGATGCTGCGCCGGCCGGAAGGCGCCTAGTCTTCCCGGTTGCCGTCGCGGCCCCGGCCGCGCCCGCGGTTCGAATGATCGCTGTCGCTTGACGACGACTGCGTCACGGACCGCCGCTGCGAGCGGACACTCGACTGGGTTTCGCTGCGTTCGGCCTTGCGCTCGATCCGCATCGCGCGGTTGCTGCGATCGAAACGGGCCGGCCGCTCGACGCTGCGCTCGATCCGCACGGGGCGGTCGACGCTGCGCACGATCTGCTGCCCGCTCACGTTGGAGCGTTCGAATTCGCTCCAATTGGTAGCGATTTGGCGGAATCCGCTTGCCAGCGTGCGTTCGCGCCGTTGGGTCCAATAGCGGCGCTGGGCATCGGTCCAGCGGAACGGCCGGCGGTAAGTGTCGTACACATAGTATCCGGTGCCCGGATAATAGAAGCCGTCATTCCAGCCCCAATAGGGGTCGAACCCATAGCCATATCCATAGCCCGGATAACCGGCGCCATATCCGTAGCCGGAGCCATAATAGGGATCGTAATAGCCGCTGTTGCCAAGGCCGACCGACACGCCGCTGTAGAGGCCGTTATAGGCACAGCCCGACAGGCCGATCATGGCCGCTGCGGCAAGCGCGGCGGTTCTAAGGGGATACGCAAACATAAAACATCTCCGATACTCGTAGAATCGGATATGGGGTTTGAACTCAATGGCTTGAACCGGCTGTGAACCGTTCAGCGGAGGTTTAAGGCCGCCTGCCGCGCCTCAATGCCCTTCGAACGCGAACAGGCTGGCAGCATCGATGCCTGCCTCGGCCAACGCCCTGGAGCCGCCCAGCTCAGGCAGGTCGACGATGAAACGGGCGCCGGCCAGTTCACCCCCTACTCGCCTCACCAGCCGTGCCGCCGCCAGTGCCGTTCCCCCGGTCGCCAGCAAATCATCCACGATCAGCACGCGCGAACCGGGCGCGCAGGCATCGACATGCATCGCCAGCCGGTCGCTGCCATATTCCAGCGCATAATCCTCGGCGATGGTCGCGCCGGGCAGCTTGCCGTCCTTGCGGATTAGCAGCAGGCCCGCTCCGAGCTTCACCGCCAGCGCCCCGCCGATGGCGAAGCCCCGCGCCTCGATTGCGGCGATGAGGTCAACCGGCCCTTCCACCGTTTCCGCCAATGCGTCGACCGCGCGAGCCAGGCCCACGCGGTCGAGCATCAACGTCGTAATGTCACGAAACTGGATCCCCGGCTTGGGGAAGTCCGGGATCGTGCGGACGAGGGATTTCAGGTCGATGGGGTTCATCTCTCTTTCCGCTCATCCTGAGTAGCGACTGAGTAAGCGTAGCGCATCGAAGGCGCGTATCGAAGGACCGTCCTTCGATACGCCATTTCGACTTCGCTCAGTGGCTACTCAGGATGAGCGGGCTTAAAAAACTGAACTCCGTTACCCTGCTATACCCGCCTTCTTGGCTGAGCGGGTCCGCTTGGCCTTAGTCTCCGGCTGCGGCGCGCCTTTCGGCGCAACCTTGCGCTTCGCTTCGGCCCAGATGTTGCGATAGCTCAAAAATCCGAACACCGTGGCAATGATCAGGAAGAACAGCACCGCGACGCCGGACTTGTGGCGGCCCTGAAGGTTCGGCTCGGCCGTCCACATCAGGAATGCCGCGACGTCCTGCGCCATCTGGTCGACCGTCGGCGCCGGGTTGCCCTCGGCATAGGTCACCTGGCCGTCGGCCGTCAGCGGCGGCGGCATGGCAATGTTAAGATTGGCAAAATATGGGTTGTAGTGGAGCTGCTGCGGCGTCTTCGCGCCCGGGAACTTCTCGACCAGTTCCTTCGGCTGGTTCTGGTAGCCGGTCAGGATCGAGTAGATATAGGCCGGGCCGCCTTCGCGCGCCTTGGCCATCAGCGACAGGTCGGGCGGCAGCGCATTGTTGTTGGCCGAACGCGCCGCCGTCTCATTGGCATAGGGGCTCGGGAACTTGTCCGACGGGATCGCCTTGCGGGTCGCAGGCTCACCGGTCTCTGGGTTCACGCTCGGAACCTCGGTCGACCACTGGTTGGCGATCGCCTTCACCTCGGCCTCGTTGTAGCCGAGCTTGTGCAGGTCGCGGAACGACACCTGGGTCAGGCTGTGACAGCCCGCGCAGACTTCTTTGTAAACCTGGAAGCCGCGCTGCAGCTGCTGCTCGTCGAACTTGCCGAACGGGCCGTCCGACTTGAGCGCCAGCTCCTTCGGGTGCCGATGATACTCATGCTCGGCGGTCGCCCCCGGCGGCGACTGGACGTACGCCACCAGGTTGACCACCAGGCTGATCAGCAGGACGCCGGCGAAACCCAGCCCGACGAGAAATCCAATGATGCGGACCATGGTCCTAATGCCCCCTTATTGAGCCGCTGCGGGCGCAAGCCCGGCCGGTGCAGCTTCCCCAGCTTCGCCATGGAGCACCGATTCCGAAATGGAATTGGGCAGCGGCAGCGGCCGCTCGAACTTCGACACGAGCGGCAGGACGATGAGGAAGTGCGCGAAATAATAAGCCGCGGCGATCTGGCTCAGCGCGACGTATAGCGGCTCGGCCGGCGAACCGCCGCAATACCCGAGGATCGCCACGTCGATAATCAGCAGCCAGAAGAAGCGCTTGAACACCGGCCGGTAGTGGCCCGAGCGGACCGGCGACTTGTCGAGCCACGGCAGGAAGAAGAGCAGCAGGATCGAGGCGAACATCGCCAGCACGCCCCACAGCTTGGCCGGCAGGATGAAGTCGACGGTGAACGCGCGCAGGATCGCGTAGAAGGGCCAGAAATACCATTCCGGCACGATGTGTGCCGGCGTCGCCAACGGGTTGGCCGGAATGTAATTGTCCGGGTGGCCGAGCGCGTTGGGCCCAAAGAACACCACCGCCGCATAGAGCGTCAGGAACAGGCCGGCGAACCAGCCGTCCTTGGCGGTGTAGAACGGGTGGAAGGGCAGCGTATCCTTCTCGTTCTTCACCTCGACGCCGGTGGGATTGGACGAACCCGGAATGTGCAGCGACCAGATGTGCAGGATCACCACGCCGGCGATCACGAACGGCAGCAAATAGTGCAGCGAGAAGAAGCGGGTCAGCGCGGCCTGATCGGGGGCATAGCCACCCAACAGCCAGACGCGGATCGGCTCGCCGACCAGCGGGAAGGCCGAGAAGAAGCCGGTGATGACCTGCGCGCCCCAATAGCTCATCTGCCCCCAGGGAAGCACATAGCCCATGAAAGCAGTGGCCATCATGAGGAGGTAGATGACCAGGCCGAGCATCCACACCATTTCGCGCGGCGCCTTGTACGACCCGTAAAACAGGCCGCGGAAGATATGGATGTAGACGACGATGAAGAAGAAGCTGGCGCCGTTGGAGTGGGCGTAGCGCATCATCCAGCCGCCGTTCACGTCGCGCATGATGTGCTCGATCGAGTTGAACGCGCCGTCGGCCGACGAATAATACCACATCGCGAGGCCGATGCCGGTGATGATCTGGATGGTCAGGAAGATGCCGCTGAGGACACCGAAGTTCCAGCCGTAATTGAGGTTGCGCGGCACCGGATAGCCGCCGCCGACCGCATTATAGACCAGCCGCGGCAGCGGCAGCCGGTCGTCGATCCAACGGCCGAGTTCGGTCTTGGGTTCGTAGGGCTTGGCCCAGGCAAAGCTCATGACGAATTTCCCCTATTAACCGATGGTCACGACGGTGTCGGACGTGAAAGCATATTCCGGCACGTGCAGGTTGAGCGGCGCCGGGCCTTTGCGGATGCGCGCGGCGGTGTCGTAATGCGAGCCATGGCAGGGGCAGAAATAGCCGCCGAAGTCACCACGATTTTCGCCCTCGCCGGTACCCAGCGGGACGCAGCCCAAATGGGTGCAGACGCCGAGTGTGATCAGCCAATTTTCCTTGCCGGGCTTGGTCCGCTCCGCCAGCGTCTGCGGGTCGCGCAGTTCGCTGATCGGCACCGCGTTGGCCGCGGAGATTTCCTGCGTCGTCAGGTTGCGGACGAATACCGGCTGCTTCCGCCAGCTGGTCTTGATCGCCTGACCCGGCGCAATCTTCGAAATGTCGACTTCGGTCGAAGCGAGTGCCAGCACGTCGGCCGGTGGGCTCATTTGGCTGATCAGCGGCAGGGCCACGGCGACCGCGCCGACGCCGGCAAAGCTGACGGCGGCGATATTGATGAAGTCGCGGCGGCGGAGGCTATGATCCTCCTCCACGTGTGCGGCGTTGATTTCTTGCAGCGTGGCCATGCTCACCTTTAAGACCGAAATTTCGCGCGATGCCGAATGGCATTGGATACGAGCTCGCCTCCGGACGTCGCCGGAAGCGATTGGCGGGCCTGATAGCGGCTCCCCCCGAAGTTGCAAATGGTCAAATTGCCCTGCTTGTAAGCCAAGCCGTTGACGGACTATCGCCGCGTCATGCGGCTATGCCTTTTTGAGCCCGAAATTGCCGGCAACGTCGGTGCGGTGATGCGGCTTGGCGCCTGCTTCGGCGTGCCAGTCGATCTGATCGAGCCGATGGGATTCGAATGGGACGACCGGCGGGTTCGGCGGACGGCCATGGATTATATCGACCACGTCGATGTGTCGCGGCATGCGTCCTTCGACGCGTTTCGCAAGGCCACAAAGGGACGGCTGATCCTGTTCACCACCAGGGGCGATGCCTCTCCTTACGAATTCTCATTTCGCGCGGACGACGTCCTGCTGTTCGGCAAGGAAAGCGGCGGCGTCCCCGCCGATGTCGCCGCGATGAGCCACGCGAAACTCCGCATTCCGATCCGCCAGCACGTCCGTTCGTTCAATCTCGCTACGTCCGCCGCGCTCGCCCTAGGCGAAGCGCTGCGCCAGACCGGAGAACTGCCCCGATGAAGCCGCTCGACGACCAGCAACAGGCCGCCCGCGACTGGTTCGAAGCCCTGCGCGCTCGTATTTGCGACGAGTTCGAGGCGATCGAGCGCGAGGCGGGCAGCAAAGCGCAGTTCGAATTCATCCCCTGGGACCGCACCGATGATGACGGCACCCCCGGAGGCGGCGGCGTGCGCGGGCAAATGGCGGGCAAGGTGTTCGAGAAGGTCGGTGTCAACGTTTCCACCGTTGGCGGACAATTCTCCAAGGAATTCGCCGGGCAGATCCCGGGTGCAGAAGAGGACCCCAGCTTCTTCGCCACCGGCATCAGTCTGGTCGCGCACATGGCCAACCCGCATGTGCCGGCCGTGCACATGAACACCCGCTTCCTGACCACGACCCGGCGCTGGTTCGGAGGCGGCGCAGATTTGAACCCGGCCATCCCTAACCAGGAGGATACGGACGCCTTCCATGCGCGGTTGCGCGCCGCCTGCGCCGCGCATGATCCGACCTTCTATCCGCGCTTCTCGAAATGGGCCGAGGAATATTTCTGGCTGCCGCACCGGAGCTGCGCGCGCGGCGTCGGCGGTATCTTCTACGATCGGCTCGAAGGCCATTTCGACGAGCATTTCGCATTCACCCGGGATGTCGGCGAGGCCTTTCTCGACATTTTCCCGAAGATCGTGAGGGCGCGGATGGAAACGCCCTTTACAGACGAGGACATCGACAGTTTGCTCGAATTCCGTGGCCGCTACGTCGAGTTCAACCTGCTTTACGATCGCGGCACCTTGTTCGGGCTCAAGACCGGCGGCAACATCGATGCCATCCTGATGAGCCTGCCGCCGCTGGCGAAGTGGCGCTGAGTCTCAACCCTCGCGGCTGACCTCGGGCACGCTCGCGACCGGCACGGCGAGCTGCACATAGATGCGCGCCAGCATGGCGACATAGACCATGACGAAGCCGGCCTGGATCAGCCCGCCGGCCAGGGCGATCAGCAGCAGCGAGAGGGACCAGGGCGCCGGCTCGCCAAGCGTCAGGGTCACGCCAGCCCCGACGATTGCCCCGACGGTCATCGCGACGATCGCGAAGGCGATCATTAGCAGCACCAGGAAACCGAACAGGCGCCAGAAATGGCCCGTGGTTAGTGCGAAGCTGCGCCTCAACGCGACGATTGGTCCGACTTCCTCGCTGGCAACCACCGCCAGCAGCGGCAGCAGGCGGATCGAAAGATAGAGCAGCACCAGTGTGCAAGCGAACAGCACCAGCCAACCGGCGGCGCCGAAATTCGCCCAGTCAATTTGCCCGGATTCGGTCGTGGCCGCTCCGGCGACCGCGAGCAAAATGGAGAAGACCAGGATGATCGGCACAAGGAAACACAGTGCCGCCAGGATGAACGTCGGGGATTGCCGCGCGGCCTTGCCGATCGCTTCGCCGACGCTGCCGCGCCAGCCGTTGACCAGCAGCACGATCGCCAGTTCGCCGATCAGCATGACAATCACCATCAGGAGCCCAATCAGCATCCAGGCGCCGGGGGGCGGCTGTTCGCCGGGCGCGACCCGCGGCTCGACCATCGATACGATTACCGCCGGGAGCAGCACCAGGCCCAGCGCGACCGGGACGATCAGCTTGCGGTTGGAGCGGAGCGCGGCCTTGGCTTCATCCCAGGCCTTCCCGATCGACAATGAACTCATCGCGCTCCCCTTTTTTGAATGCCCCTGCCCTTATGCGGAGCGGAGCCGCCGCTGGCAATCGCCCTTGCCTCGCGCCGCCGGCGGGACCATGTCGCGCGCCATGGATGGGCCAATCGATTGGCGGGTCACCCAGGACCTAGTTCCCTATGCCGGCGCGCTGGCCGAAATGGAGGCGCGCGCCGCGGCGGTGCGCGCCGGCGAGGCGGACGAGCTCGTCTGGCTGCTCGAGCATCCTCCTCTATTCACTGCGGGCACCAGCGCCGACCCCGCCGAACTCATCAATCCGATGGGATTCCCGGTGTTCGATGCCGGCCGCGGCGGCCGCTACACCTATCATGGGCCCGGCCAACGCGTCGTCTATCTGGTGCTCGACCTTGAAAAGCGCGGGCGCGACATCCGCTGCTTCGTCCATTCGCTCGAAGGCTGGATGATCGCCGCGCTGGCGGAGCTGGGCGTTCCGGCGCGGCGCGAACCGGGCCGTATCGGCATCTGGACCGGCGAAGGCGCCGCTGAAGCGAAGATCGGCGCGATCGGCGTTCGCGTCCGCCGCTGGGTGACGATGCACGGCTTCGCCATCAATGTCGCGCCGGACCTCTCCCACTTCGGCGGAATCATACCCTGCGGCATCGCTGAATATGGCGTGACCAGCCTCGAAATGCTTGGCCTCGATCCGGCGATGACGCCCCTCGATCGAGCGTTAGAACAGAGTTTCCCGGCTTTTCTCAATAGTTTATCGGATATCTCACAAGCCGCTTGAGGCGCTCCAATCTCCCGACTATTGTTCGCCGCGATTTGCGAAGCGGGGCAGCCGCGGAAGCAGATCTATAATCAAGGGAGTTTTTGAATGCGTGCTCTGATCCTGGTCGCTGGTGCGGCCCTGGCGCTTTCGGCTTGCAGCAGCAACGAAGCCGCCGAGAATACGATGAATGTTGACGAAACGCTGACGACCGAGAACGTGGTCGCCAACGACACCACCGCGATCGACGCTTCGACCGCCGTGGACGCCAACATGACGATGGACGCCAACGCTGAGGCCGGTGCGGCTGACGCGAACGCGGCCGAAACCAACGCCCAGTAATCAGGCGCGACCAGGGCTGCTTTTCGAAGCGGCCCTTGGTTTTTCGGGAAGGGGCTGCCGGTCCGGCGGCCCCTTTTTCTATTGGAGCCCGACCACCTTGTGCGCCTGGAGCGTCAGCCGCCACTTCGGCCGCTCCATCGCCAGCATGACGGCCGCATCGTAGGACGCTTGTCTGTCCGCACAGTCCATCGGCTGGACCAGGAAATGATCGAAATCCCAGCCTTCCAGATCTGCCGGATCGATGCCTTTTTGCGGCCAGACCAGCTTCAGTTCATTGCCGGAGCGCTGGACGACTTGTGTCCCCGCCTTCGGGCTGACGCATAGCCAGTCGATGCCCGGCACCGCCGCGATGGTGCCATTGCTTTCCACCGCTACGCGGAATCCATTGCCATGAAGCGCATCGATGAGGGCATGATCGAGCTGCAGCATCGGTTCGCCGCCGGTGATCACCACCAGCCTGCGCTCCTCGCCCCCGTCCCACAGCGCCTCGACATGATTGGCCAGCCTGCCCGCATCGGCGAATTTGCCCCCGCCCGGCCCGTCCGTGCCGACGAAATCCGTATCGCAGAAATTGCACTGGGCCGTGGCGCGATCGGCCTCCCGCCCGCTCCACAGGTTGCAGCCGGCAAAGCGCAGGAACACCGCGCGGCTGCCCGCCTGCACACCCTCGCCCTGCAAGGTCAGGAAGGCTTCTTTGACGGCGTAGCTCATCCGGCCCCCGAACGTTCCGGCGCATAGCGGGTCGGGTCGGGCAAGCCCGCTTCCCCAAAACCCTTGGCGCGCAGCCGGCAGGCATCGCACAGGCCGCATGCCGCGCCGTCCGGCGCCGGGTCGTAACAGCTATGGCTCAGCCCCGCATCGAGGCCGAGCCGCGCCGCCTCACGGGCGATGTCGGCCTTGGTCATGTTCTGCAGCGGCGCATGAAGGGTGAAGCCGTCACCCTCTACCCCCGCCTTGGTTGCCTTGTTGGCCAGCGCCTCGAACGCGGCGATGAACTCCGGCCGGCAATCGGGATAGCCGGAATAGTCGAGCGCATTCACGCCGACGTAGAGATCGCGGCCGCCTGCCGCCTCCGCCCAGGCCAGCGCCAGGCTCAGGAACACCGTGTTGCGCGCCGGGACATAGGTGACGGGAATGCCCCCAAGTCCACTGGCGCCGACCCCCTCCTTGGGCACGGCTAGGTCGCTGGTCAGCGCCGAGCCGCCGAAAGCGGTGAGGTCGAGCGGCAGGATGATGTGGCGGTCGGCAAGCTCCGCCGCAATGCGCTTTGCTGCCTCCAGCTCCACCCGGTGGCGCTGGTGATAGTCGATGGTCAGCGCCAGCACCGAAAAGCCTGCCTCGCGGGCCAGGGCGGCGCAGACCATCGAATCCAGCCCGCCCGACAAGAGGACGACCGCCAGTGGCTTCGGTTGCGTTGGTTCGTACATTCCGGGCGCCATCTAAGATCAGCAGCGCCAAAAAAATAGGGCCGCCCTTTGAGGCGGCCCAGGTGCGGGCCTAAGCCCGACAGGGAGGAAAGCGTGCCGAAGAAGGGCACGACGCCACCAATAGCCGAGTCATGGTTAAAGCAGGCTTAACGGCCGGGGATTAGCGACAGTCGCCGACGCGCCTGGCGTGAAGCTGGTAGTGGAAGGGCAGGTTGTCGGAGATGCCCTGCGTATCGATCCTCAGTGTCCGCGGCGTGATCAACGTCATTTTCGACTGGCCGAAGCCGCCGCCGGGGCAATTATAGCTTATCAGCGTCTCCGTGCCGTTGTCACTGACGACGGTTCGCTGGCAGCGCTGCTGGCGATGCTCAAACTGCGCCAGCAGGTCGGGCGAAGCGACGCAGATGCGGGTCGGATTATGCCCGGATGCACTACGGCTGACCTCCCACAGGCCGCCCAGGGCCGGCGCCAGCGCGCGCGGTACCGAGGCCGCAGCAATGGCTGCGGCAGAAACCGCCATCAGGCCCAGAATGCCGATTCGCCAAGTCCTACACACGACTCACCGTTTAACATGCACACCTTAACGCATGGCAACCAACTATGCAGCTTTTGCTTCGATCGGGAAGCTGGTCGCGCAGAATGCGCAATCGACCCGGATCAACCCGTCGTCGCCGACCATTGCTGCACGTTCGTCCGGCGGGAAGCGGGCGATGACCGATGCGATATAGTCCGGGCTGCAACGGCACCCCTTGCTCAGCGCGACCGGAGTGAGCGTTCGCACTTCCTCCTCCTCGTGCAGCAGTCGCCATACCAGGTCGTCGAGGGCAAGCTCCCGGTCCGTCAGTTCATCTGGCGTGACCGAGCCAACCAAGGCTGCAACATGCGGCCAATCAGGATGGTCGAGCCGCGTATGCAGCCGGTCACGGCCTTCCTCGCCCTCGGGCAGGTGCTGGAACATCAGGCCCCCCGCGACCCATCCCGCATCGTCCTTGCGGGCCTCTAGGCGGACGATCGAGGGAATCTGCTCCGACTGCGCGAAATAGCTTTGCGCTGCCTCTGCCAGCCCCTCTCCTTCCAATGGGACGATGCCCTGGTAGCGCTCGTTGGTCGCCGGCTGGTCGAAGGTGGTCGCCAAATAGCCCTTGCCGAACAGGCTGAAGAGCGTCGGGTTGGGCCCAGCTTCAGCCAGCCGCTCGGGATTGTGACGGACATAGCCGCGCAGCTCGCCGCCGAGATAGTCGCATACCAAGAGGTCGACGATGCCGCTCTCGGTCTGGGCTTGGATGGTCAGCTGCCCGCTCGGATCCTTGAGCAACGAACCCAGCAGCGCGGTCAGGATCAGCGCTTCGGCCAGCAATTTCTCGATCACCGGCGGATAACCGTGATTGGCCAGGACCTGGTCGAGCGCCGGACCGATCCGCGCTGCGCGGCCGCGGGCGTGTCGCGAAGGCACGGTGACGCCCAGCGCGACGTCCTGTTTCAGGGAGATTTCGGTCATTACGGGGCAGATAAGGGTGGAGGAGCGGGGGCGCAACGTCTCCCCGCCCTGCAAGGGAGGAAGCTTTACAGCCTCCCCATGCACCACATCAGAAGTGCCTTCTGCGCATGGAGCCGGTTTTCCGCTTCATCCCATACCGCCGACCGCGCACTATCGATCACGGCGTCGGTCACTTCCTCGCCGCGATGGGCGGGCAGGCAGTGAAGGAAGGTGGCATCCGGCGCTGCCCTCGCCATCATCGCCTCGTCAACCTGGTACGGCGCGAATGCCTCCAGCCGATATTCGTCATGCTCCTGGCCCATCGAGGTCCAGGTGTCGGTCACCACCACTTCCGCGCCGCCGACCGCTTCTAGCGGGTCTTGCGTAAAGCAAATCCGGCCGCCGCGCGCCACGGCGGAGGAAGAAATGACCATGTCCGGCTCGAACCCGTTGGGGCACGCAACCGCCAGCTCGAAATGCATCAAGGATGCTGCCTCGATCAGCGAGTTGCAGACATTGTTGCCGTCGCCCAGCCACGCCCAGCGTGACCCCGCCAGCTTTGACCTTTTTTCGATCACCGTCTGCATGTCGGCCAACAGCTGGCAGGGGTGCGTCAGGTCGGTGAGGCCGTTGATGACCGGCACCGTGGCATATTGCGCCAGCTCCTCCGCCTTCTTGTGATGATCGGTGCGGATCATGATGACGTCGGCAAAGCGCGACAGCACGCGCGCCGTGTCGGCGATGGTTTCACCGCGGCCGAGCTGCGACGAAGCCGTTTCGAGAATGATCGCCGATCCCCCCAGCTGGCGCATCGCAAGGTCGAAGCTGACCCGCGTGCGGGTCGAGCTCTTCTCGAAGATCATGGCCAGCACCGCCCCATCGAGCGGCTTGTCATCGTCCGGCTTGCCCTTCAGCCAGCCGGCGCGGCGCTGCTTCCTCTCCATCGCCTCATTAAGGATCGCGGCGATGGCCTCCCCGCCCGCGTCGGACAGGTTGAGGAAGTGACGAACGGTCATGCCGCTTCGGGGACGTCGTAATCCGCTGCGGCGGCCGACAGCCCCTCGACGAACTCGGCGATGTGACTTTCATCGATCGTCAGCGGCGGCAGGACGCGAATGACATTGTCGCCCGCAGCGACCGTCAGGATCCCCTTGGTGCGGAGATAGGTGACGAACGCGCGGCTGTCGGTCTTCATCCTGACGCCGAGCATCAGGCCGAGCCCGCGGACGCTGTCGAACAGGTGATCATGGTTGGGTATCATCTGCTCCAGTGCCGACTTGAGCCGCTCACCCATCTTGCGGACATGGGCCAGGAATTCATCATTGGCGACGACATCGAATACCGCCTGGCCGGCGGCCATCGCCAGGGGATTGCCGCCGTAGGTCGAGCCGTGCGTGCCGATCACCATCCCGGCCGCGGCCTTTTCGCTGGCAAGGCAGGCACCCATCGGGAAACCGCCGCCGATACCCTTGGCCGAGGCCATGATGTCTGGTGTCACGCCGTAATATTCATAGGCATAGATATAGCCGGTCCGCGCGACGCCGCACTGCACCTCGTCGAATACCAGCATCAGGTCATTTTCGTCGCAGGCCTTCCTCAGGCCCTGGATGAATTCCTTCGATGCCGGGCGGATGCCACCCTCGCCCTGGATCGGCTCGAGCAAAAAGCCGGCCGTATTCTCATCGACCGCGGCCAGCGCCTGGTCGAGATTATCGAATTCGACCACCGTGAAGCCCGGCAGCAGCGGGGCGAAGCCGTCGATCATCTTGGACTGGTTGGTGGCGCTGATCGTGCCCATCGTCCGGCCGTGGAAGGCGTTGGAGAAGGTGATCAGGGTATTCTTGTGCGCGTTGCCCTTGACATGGTGGTAGCGGCGCGCGGTCTTGATCGCGCATTCGACCGCCTCAACGCCCGAATTGGTGAAGAACACCGTGTCAGCGAAGGTCAGGTCAATGAGTCGCTGGGCGAACGCTTCGCCCTGGGGCGAGCCGTACAGGTTCGACACATGCATCAGCGTCGCCGCTTGCTCCTGGATCGCCTTGGTCAAATGCGGGTGACCATGACCCAGCAGGTTGACTGCAATCCCGGCGGCGAAATCGAGATATTTCTCGCCCTGGTCGCCATAGAGATAGACCCCCTCGCCCCTTACCGGCCGCACGGGCGAACGCGGGTAAACGGGCATAAGCGGCGTGATGGCCATGGGGGCTCCTTGGTCGGCGATGTGAAAAGGTAAAAGGCGGCTCGTTCCAAGCCGCCTTGGCGAGCCTATAGCCATGACGCCAATCAAACGAAAGAGGATGGTCATAAAGCCGGTCTGACGTCCCTTGTTGCCGCGCCCATGCGCGCCCATTTGCGCGAGCGGAGGAACGATGACTGCTGTGCTCACTCGATTTCTTGTTGCCCTGGCGGCGCCCCTTGCGCTCGCCCAACCTGCAACGGCTGAACCGCCTCCGGCGCTCCCCGTGCCGCACAGCAACAATGCGGTTGCAAGGCTGGAGGCGAATGGCGGCACCCGCTTCTACAGCTTCATGGGACTGAAGGCGGGCAAGACCTATGCCGACATTAGCAAGCAGGCGTTCGAATATGATGTAACTAGCAAGCGCTGGCGCCCGTTGCCGGACGTTCCGGTCGCCCAGGGCCGGCTCGCCAGCACGGCGGTGGGCGTTGGCGGCCAGGTTTTCCTGTTCGGCGGCTACACGGTTGCGGCGGATGGAGCGGAGGTTTCGACCCCCGAGGTGCTCGCGTTCGATCCCGGCACGAACCTCTATTCCCGCCGCGCGCCGATGCCGGTTCCGGTGGATGACAGCGTCGCGGTGCGGTTCAAGGATCGCTACGTCTATTTGGTCAGCGGCTGGCACGACAAGGACAATGTCCGGCTGGTCCAGGTCTATGACACGACGGAGGACCGCTGGTTTCGGGCCACCGACTGGCCGGGCCTGCCGGTGTTCGGCCATGCCGGCGCCATCGCCGGCAACAGGATCGTCGTCGCCGACGGCGTGACGGTCTTGCCGGGCGTTATGGGAAAGCGCCGCTTCAAGCTGATCGGCGATGCGTGGATTGGGACAATCGACCCGAAGGATCCCGCCAGGATCGTCTGGAAGCGGTTGCCACCCCATCCCGGCCTGCCGCTGTACCGCATGGCCGCGACTGGAGCGTCATCGGGCAACAGGGCTGTCTTCGCCGGCGGCTCAACGATCGCCTACAACTACAATGGCGAAGGTTATGACGGGACGCCGGCTAGCCCAAGCGCACGGACCTTCGCATTCGACATCCGCCGCGACCGATGGGTGGACCTGGGTCCGAAACCGCAGCCCAGCATGGATCACCGCGGGCTGTTGGAGGCAGACGGCGCCTTCTACACGTTGGGCGGAATGGGGAGCGAACGCCAGGTCATCGGCGATCTGACCGCCTTCACCCTGCCGGGGCGCAAGGCCAGATAAGAAAAGGGGCGGCTCCGATACGCTGGAACCGCCCCTTCCTTACGCCTTACCCGGGGCCGTCGGCCCCAAAGGCTTAATCGTCGTCGTCTTCACCCTGGTGATCGTTGTCGCCCTGGTGATTGTCGTTCCCCCGGCGCTCCCAGCGGTCGTCGCGGCCGTCACGGTCGCGGTCCTGCCAGCCATCACGGTCGCCGTAGTAGCGGTTGCCGTACTGGTTGCCCCAGCGGTTGCCGTCGCGCGCCTCGCGCTGGATGCGGCTTTCGAGGCGATAGATGCGGCGCTGGATGTCCTGCGCCTCCCAGCCGCTGAAGCCGTTGCGGGCGGCATAGTGCAGCCGGCGCTCGATCTCGCGGCTGTCCTGGCGAAGGCGGGCGGCCTCGCGGTTGCTCAGGATGTTGCGGCGGTCAAGCTGGGTGATCTGGCGCTGCAGCTGGTCGATCCGCACCTGGAGGCGGCGGACCTGGCCGTAATTGTTGTAGCCATAGCCATTGCCATAGCCGTAGCCCTGGGGCTGCGGATAATATTGGGCGGCGGCGGGGGCCGCTGCGGTGAGGGCGGAAGCGGCAAGCGCCGCGGCAATGATAAATTTACGCATCTGGCTCTCTCCTCATGAGAAGCGGTTGATGCGCATCTTGTGGGACTGCGGGCTTGATTGGGGCCTGAACGCACCTGTTATCCGCCGTTCACCGACCTTAATCGTTCAACTGGTTGGAAAGCTTCAGTTCTTGATTTTCCAGCCGCTCTTCAGGACCGAATAGCAGATCGCGAACAGGATGATGTTCAGCACCAACAGCGCCGCGCCGCCGACATAGATCGGCGAATCGGCTTCGCTGAGGAAGCCGTGGCGGAAGCCGGAGATGATGTAGAAGAAAGGGTTGGCATGGCTGATCGCGCGGAAGGCGGGCGACAATTGTTCGACCGAATAGAAGGTGCCGCTGAGCAGGGTCAGCGGATTGACGAAGAAATTGCTGACCGCGGCGGCATGGTCGAACTTGTCCGCCCAGAGCGAGGTCAGGAGGCCGATGA
>Ga0209382_10001063_pt1 | contig 44206 bp, 38 predicted proteins | sample SoiMetdeltSBSDD5_FD_187599 | JGI IMG/M metagenome (GOLD analysis project Ga0209382, IMG submission 187599) | Bulk soil microbial communities from a Populus tree surrounding site in Tennessee, USA - Soil MetaG P. deltoides SBSDD5 (SPAdes) (version 2) | ecosystem: Environmental > Terrestrial >...
TGCGAGCGCTGCATAAGGATCGGCGTCCAGAACCGCGATTCACATTAGTTGTACGCGCGTCGGCGGCGCGTTCTGCAGCAGGACCGTCTGCCGCCCATAGCGGCGCCACCGCTGGGCCGCGACCTGATGATCGATGAAGTCGTACGACGGTCCGCACTCAACGATCTGACTCCGCCTCGCGACGCCACGTTGGCGCAGCGCTAGGGCGGGAAGACGCGGATACTTGTCGGTTCGGGCATACACACCGGGAGCCTCGTCACGAAGCCGCCTGCGTGTGCGCCAGGAGAGAGTCCTGTGGATACCTGCGAGAAGGTTGTCAGCAACAGTTCGGCCTAGGGGCCTAATAGTTGCTGACAACTCAGTGGCGGACGTCGAGCTCGCTCAGGACGGCGACCTGAATCGGCGAGGCGAGCAGCTCGGGGAGCTTGGCGCGGTAGGCCTTGTAGTGGTCGGTCGCGCGGTGCGCCTCCAGCGCCTCGGCGTCGGCATAGCGCTCGAAGAGGTGGAACTGGGTGCTGCCGTCGTCATCGGACTCGTACAGGTCATAGGCCTCGCAGCCGGGCTCCCGTCTGGTGTGCTCGACCATGACGTCGAGCGTCGCGCGCAGCTGCGGGACCCGCTCGGGACGTGGTGAGAAGCTGGCGAAGACGATCGCGGGAGAAGTCGGCATCTGTACCTCCATCGACAGATCCCATAGAATACATCAGACCAGATGTCACAAGCGTCTGTACGGCAACGCGAGGGTGAGGTCATGGCGAGCCGCTACCCGGTGCCGGAGTTGCAGACGTTCATCACCACTGCCCTCGCGTCCTGCGGGGTGCCGTCGGACGCCGCCGCGACCACTGCCACCAGGATGCTCGACGCGGACCTGCGTGGCGTGGGCGGCCACGGCATCCTGCGACTGCCCGGCTACGTCAACCGTGTCCGCGCCGGCGGCTACAACCTGCGTCCGGACATCCGCGTCGTACGCCAGACGCCGGTCAGTGCCCTCGTCGACGGCGACAACGGACTCGGCCAGGTCGTGATGACCGAGGCGGCCCGGATCGCGATCGACAAGGCCACCGCGAACGGACTCGCCTGGGTCGGAGTGCGCGGCTCCAACCACGCCGGCGCCGGCGGAGTGTACGCGGCGATGGCGCCGGGGCACGACCTGATCGGGATCTACCTCGCCATCGGCAACGCCAACCACATGCCGCCGTGGGGCGGGCTCGACATGCTGCTGAGCACGAACCCGATCGCGGTCGCCATCCCGGCCGACGAGGAGCCCCCACTCGTACTCGACATGGCGACGACACAGGTGTCGTACGGCCGAGTCAAGGTCGCCGCCGACCGCCACGAGACGATGCCCGAAGGCTGGATGGTCGATCGCCGGGGCAGCCCCCTCACCGATCCGACCAGGTCCAACGAAGGCTTCTTGGTCCCGATCGGGGGCTACAAGGGCTACGGACTCAATCTCGTCATCGGCGCACTCGCCGGCCTGCTCAACGGGGCGGCGCTCGGCAGCGAGGTCGTCGACTTCAACCAGGACTTCGAGACGCCGACCAACACGGGCCATGCCCTGATCGTCGTGCGTCCGGACCTGTTCCAACCCCTCGAGGAGTTCAAGGCCGCCATGGACCGACACATCCGCGAGCTCAAGTCGTCCACGCCGATGCCTGGGCAGCCACCCATCCGGGTGCCCGGTGATCAGACGCCGCAGCGGATCGCCGACATGCGACAGCACGGCATCCCGATCGCCGACGGCACGGTGCGCCGCCTCGCCGACCTGGCCGGCGAGCTCAGCATCGCGGACCACCCGTTCGCCGGCCATTCCGGCACGTCATGAGCCCCGACGTCGAGCCCGGTCGTCGACCCGGCACCCGTGCGGGACTCGGGTCGTTCGGCCGCGTGCTGGTGGTCCGGCTCGGCCCCGGCGAGGACGTGCTTCCCGCGATGGAGCGGCTGCTGCTCGACGCCAAGCTGACCAGCGGCGCGATCGTCAGTGGCGTCGCGAGCCTGCAACACGCCTCGGTGCGCAATATCGTGCGCTTTCCCGAAGAGTGGCCGATCCAGACCGGCGATCGGACCAGGACGACCGTCGCCGGACCGCTCGAGATCCTCGCCATGCAGGGCAACGTCGCGCCGACGCCCGACGGTGGGATCTTCATCCACTGCCACGTGGAGTTCTCGGTCGGCGCACCGGCGGCGGTGACGTACGGCGGTCATCTGATCGAGGACACCATCGTCGGTACGACGTGCGAGATCTACGTCGCAGAGCTACGCGGTCTCGACGTACGCCGGATCCACGACCCCGAGACGAAGACGCTCGAGCTCGACATGGACCCACGGCTTTCGAACGGCCCATGACCAGGAGGTAGCAGATGCCCACCGTAGACGTGCTCATCGACGGTCACCCGCTCCGGACCGGCCAGGGGGTGGTGGGCTTCTGCTCGGCGGTGCTCATCGAGGGGGAGCAGCGGATCCTCGTCGACGTGGGCCATGTTGGTCGTCGGCTCGCGCTGCAAGCCGCCCTCGAGGAGCGCGGCCTGGCGCCCGAGGACATCGACGTCACGGTGATGACCCACGCCCACTGGGACCATGCGCAGAACTTCGACCTGTTCGACCACGCCCCGATGCTCATCCACACCGCGGAACGGGCGTACGCGCAGCAGCCCCATCGCAACGACTGGGCGACGCCGCAGTGGACCGGCGCGATGATCGAGACCCAGTCGCGGATCGTCGAGGTCGACGAGGGCTACGAGATCGAACCCGGAGTTCGGATCCTGCACACGCCGGGACACTCGCCGGGCTGCGTCTCCGTACTCGTCGAGACACCGGACGGCATGGCCGCCGTCACGGGCGACGTCCTGCACTTCGCGCAGGTGGCGTTGACCAAGCGCAATCCGCTGATCTTCTGGGACGAGGATGCGGCGCGTACGAGCATCGATCGCATCCTCGATGCCGCGGACGTGATCTACCCCGGACACGACCGGCCGTTCCGGCTCGTCGGGGAGGAGATCGAGTATCAGCGGCCGATGCGGATGGTGCTGCAAGGGCTCGACCCTGACGACCCCGGACTCACCTGGGACCGTTCGCCACGAGAGCAGTGGGTGATGCCCGGCATCGAGGAGCAGCGACTCGGGCAGAGTGCGCCGGCCGACGCCTAGCCGTGACGGAAGACTTGCAGTTATGGCCGCTATGGCGACCACAAGTAGAAGTCTTGGTCGCCTAGTCCGGTCTGGTCCGCCCGTCGTCGCGACGGGCCTCGCTCAGCGGCTGCGCTGACGTCGTCGGCGCGACGTCGGCCGGCGCGGCCCCACCGGGTGAGACCGCGGCCTCGGCCGCTGCCGCGGCAGCGTCGGCTTGTCGGGCCTGGACGCCGGACAGCTCACGCAGCGGCAGATCGGGCAGGAACGCCACGACCAGCACACCCAGCAGGATGACCACGGCGCCAAGGAGGAAGACCAGGTCCATCGACTCGGAGAAGCCGACCTTGAACGGATGGGCGATCGCCGGCGAGAGGTCGTTGATGAACGACGAGTCCTCCAGCGCGTTGCTGTTCTGCAACGCCTGCATCTGCTCGGGATGCGCCTGCGCCGCAGCCTGGAATGCCGCCGAGCCGCGCGCGTCGGTCAACGCGTCGGAGATGTTCTGGCCCACCGTGCTGAACAGCACCGCGAGGAACACCGCCGTGCCGAGGGTGCCGCCCATCTGACGGAAGAACGTCACCGACGACGTCGCGACTCCGATCTCGCGCGGACTCACGGCGTTCTGCACGGCTTGGATGATCGGCTGCATGTTGAGGCCGAGGCCGACGCCGAAGATGGGCATGATCAGCATGGTCTGCCACAGTGGCGTGTCGGCTCCGACGTAGTGGAACAGCAGCAGACCCACGACCATCAGCGACGATCCGATCACCGGCCACTGCTTGTAGCGACCCGTACGCGAGATCGCGACACCGGACCCCATCGAGCCGATCAGGATCCCGACCACCAACGGAATCGTCTGCAACCCCGCCTCGGTCGGCGTGGATCCCTTGACCACCTGGAGATAGAGCGGCAGCACGATCAGCGCGCCGAACATGCCGACGCCGACGATCAGGCTGCTGGCACTCGAGATGCCGAAGGACCGATTGCGGAACAGCCGCAGCGGCAGGATGGCCTCGTCCTTGTACGCGCGTTCGATCAGCAAGAACGCCACAAGGCCGAGCACGCCGATCACGTAGCAGGCGACCGACCGGCCCGAGAACCAACCCCAATCGCGGCCCTGCTCGGCGACGGTCAGCAGCGGCCCGAGAGCGACGAGGAGCGAAACCGCGCCGGGCCAGTCGATCCGATGCGGTAGCCGGGTGTGCGGCAGGTGCAGCACCTTGGCGACGACGATCAGTGCCGCGATGCCGACCGGCACGTTGACGTAGAAGATCCATCGCCAGCCCGAGATGCCGAACAGCTCGTCGGTGCCGGCGAAGAAGCCGCCGACCAGCGGGCCGAGGACACTCGACGTGGCGAAGACGCCCATGAAGATCGCCTGGTAGCGAGACCGCTGCCGCGGCGGCACGATGTCGCCGATGATCGCCAGCGCGAGCGACATGAGTCCGCCGGCGCCGAGGCCTTGCAACGCGCGGAACAAGGCCAGCTCGTACATCGAGCTCGCCATGCCACACAGGATCGAGCCGACGACGAAGATCGCGATCGCCAGTAGATAGAACGGCCGGCGCCCGTAGATGTCGGACAGCTTGCCGTACAACGGCGTCGAGATCGTCGACGTGATGAGGAACGCGGTCGTCGCCCATACCTGCAGCTCGAAGCCCTGCAACTCGTCGGCGATGGTCCGGATCGCGACGCTGACGACGGTCATGTCGAGTGCTGCCAGGAACATGCCGAGCATCAGGCCGGACAGGATCGTGAGGATCTGACGATGGGTGAAGCCGCCATCGGCGCCGGCGGGCGCCCGAGAGTCGTTGGCCGCTTCTGAGGTCATGTGGTCACCTTTATTCGCGAGTCGAGGTCGTCTGTCCGGTCGGGTGCCAGCTGGTCGGGTACGGAATCGGGCGCGGGTCGATCGGCCTGGGCGTCGAGGGCGTCGGTCAGCCGGCCCATGAGCTCGGCGAGCTGGCGTACGTCGGTGGTGTCCCATCCGTCCAGGGCCGCGGTGAAGAACGCCTCGCGCTGCTGGATCAGGTCCTGGACGGTCTGCTCGCCCGCCTCGGTCAGGGCCAGCAGCGAGACCCGGCCGTCGGTCGGATCGGACTCGCGTCGGAGCAGGCCGTGCGCGACCAGCTCGGCGGTCTGCCGGCTGGCGGTCGAGGCGTCGATGTAGCACGCGGCGGCGAGGTCGGCCAGCCGGAGCGGCCCGCGATGCCGAACGGCGAACAGCAGCCACCGGGCCGACCGCAGGCGCGGCGCATCCGACGGCCGCTGGCCGAGCCGGTGGATCAGACGCCGCAGCCGCACCATCTCGTTGATGACGCGCTCGATGTCGGGTTTCTCTGCTGTCGTCATGGCCATTCGTGTGTAGAAAGCAACTACATGTATCTTACAACGATCTCCTCACAGGCCAGACGTGGGCGTGACGTTTTCTGCCGCCGAATCGGTCGCCGGGCTGCGGATACGGCACGCTCGGCGGGGCGGAACTGGAAGGATGAGCGTGTGGCCACCGCCGTGGACTCGACGTCGATGCACCTGCGTGAGCAGAACGCCGGTGAGTGGGAGAGCGCGTTCGCGCATCCGCTGATCGCCGGCAGCGCCGACGGGACCGTCGCGGACACCGCGTTCGAACGCTGGGTCGTCATGAACATGGAGTTCATGCGGACCTATCGCCGGTTCTTCATCGTGATGGGCACGCTGGCGCCGGACACGCGTTCCAGCACCGTGATGGTCAAGGGTCTCCAGTCGACCGACTACGAGATCGAGGAGTCCGAGCAGTACATCGAGCAGCGTGGCCTCTCGCCGACCTTGGATCCGTCCCCGCAGTCGATGGACTACACGTCCTTCGTGATGGCGTCGGCCGCGCAAGGCTGGGCTCGCGGCATCGTCGCCGCGTACGGCATCGAGAAGCTCTACTACGACGTGTGGGCCTTCGTACGCCGGCAGGTCACCGCCGAGCATCGGTTCTGGCGGTTCATCGACCTGTGGAGCAACGAGTTCCAGCGCCGGTACGCCGACGACCTGGCGGGCCTGGTCGACGCGGTGCCGGTGACGACCGAGATCGAGCGCATCTTTCGCAGCGTCACGCGGCTCGAGCGGCTCAGCTGGGACGAGGCCTGCGGACTCGACAGCGAGGCCGAGTAGCCAGCACCCGGACCGGTGGCGTCGCGACTTGGCCGGGCACAGCAGAATGGAGTCATGTCCTTCCTCCTCCGAGTAGAGCTGCCGGACGTGCCTGGATCGCTGGGTGCGCTGGCGACTGCCATCGGCTCGGCCGGAGGTGACATCGAGACGATCGAGATCGTCGAGCGTCGTGGCGACGGCGTGGCGCTGGACGACGTTCTCCTCGAACTGCCGCCTTCGACCCTGCCCGACAAGATCGTGTCCGCCTGTCAGCGACTCGAGGGCGTCCGTGTCGTCTGGATCTCGCGGTACGCCGCCGGCGCGAGCCTGCGGATGGACCTCGAGGCCGTCGAGGCCATGACCGCGAATCCGCGACGGGCCTACGAGGAGCTCGTCGACGTGGTTCCCGAGACGTTTCGGAGCGACTGGGCGATGGGACTGCGCCGCAGCGACGACGGTCCGGTTCTCGTGCGGGCCACCGACGCCGCGCCGGACCTGCCCGACCAGTCCGAACACTGGCTCGGCATCGAGCGGGCGCAGCGACTCGAGGCGGTGCCGGGCTGGAACAGTACGGTGCTCGCCGCGGCGCCGCTCAACGGCAGTGGCGAGATCGTCGTCTTCGGTCGCCGCGGCGGACCCGAGGTGCTCGACTCCGAGCTCGCCCGCCTCGGCCACCTGGCCGTCCTCGCCGCCTCCGTCCGCGCCACCTGATCATCGGTCACTTGTGGCGCGGTGATCGGTCACTTGTGGTGGCTGGTGGATCATGACGAGCAGCTCGCTCGTCTCCTCGGCCGCGGTCGGCACGAAGTCTTCGGACTCGTACAGCATGCGCGCCCGCCGGTTATCCGGCTTGACGTCCAACCACACGCGGCTCGCACCGTGCTGCGCATAGGCCCGGCGCGTCGTCGACCTGAGTAGCGATCGGCCCAGGCGGCGACCGCGAAACTCGGGATGTACGACCATCCGGCGCAGCTCGATCACGCGATCGGCCGTACGCAGCCCCCGCCATCACGCCGAAGCCCACGATGACGCCGTCGAGTTCCGCGACGACATGGTCTTGGTCCGGATCGGCCCGGGCGCGCTCGTGCCAGTCCGGTCCGGTCTCGCCGAGCCACCGCGCGGTGTCTTCTGCGGCTTCGATCGCGACGATGCTGTCGAGATCGGCCTCGCCGGTGGGACGCAGCGTCAGCACCCGGTCAGGCTAGCCACGAGTGGCTGACGATCGCGCCACAAGTGACTGATGATCGCGCCACAAGTGACCGATGATCGCGCCACGAGTGACCGATCACTGCGCCACGAGTGGCTGATGATCGGGGGTCAGCCTTGCTCGTTGACCGTCTGGTGTTTGCCGTAGGGGCGGCCGAGAGCGGCGGCGTCCTGCTCCATGCGGGGGACCATCCGCCCGAGCGAGCGACGCGCGACGCGCTCGGCGATGCCTGATCCGGTCAGTGGCCGGGCGAGCATCGCGGCGACGACGGACTTCGGCACGTAGATCCGGCGGGCCCGCTTGGCGATGCCGTCGGCGATCATCGCGGCGCACTCCTCGACCGACGTGGTGGTGTTGGCCGGCCACGGCAGCCGGCGTCGGGTGTCGCGGAAACTCGGCAGGTCGGCCTCGGCGTCGCGGACGAGGTCGGTGTCGACCCACGACGGATGGCAGATCCCGACATCGACGCCGAGATGCAGCAGCTCCTGGCGCATCGCGAGCGCGAAGGCCTCGGCGCCGGACTTCGACGCGTCGTAGGCCGCCATGCCGGCCAGTGGAGCGAACGCGGCGAGCGACGCGACCACCAGGATGTAGCCCTTGCGCTCGATGACATGCGGCAGCGCCGCGTGTGCGGTACGGAACATGCCGGTGAGGTTGATGTCGATGACCCGCTGAAACGCCGCCGGATCGATCTGGCGGACGGTGCCGTACGAGGTGATCCCGGCGTTGGTCATCACGACGTCGAGGCCGCCGAACTCGTCGACCACCCCGGCCACGACGCGGTCGGTGGCGGCCTGGTCGGTCACGTCGAGCTCCCACCAGGCGTGGGCCTTGCCGAGTTCGTCGGCGAGCTCGGCAAGCGACGCCGGCTCCAGCCCGACGAGGGCGAGCCGCGCCCCACGCTCCGCGAGTACCCGCGCGGTCTGGGCTCCGATGCCGCGCGCGGCGCCGGTGATGAGAACGACTTTGCCGTCGACGTCGTACAAAGGAGTCATAGATACCGACGGTATCCGAAGTCGTACGCGCGTGTCACCAGCCGTATTTGCGCCTGAGCGCGCAGTTCGTCACCGCAATCTCTAGACCGATACGTCCCGTACTCCCTAGTGTGACCTCGGCGTTGCTCGCCGCCAGGGCCAGCGGTGACAGCCGAACCGGCATCGGGAACCGGTGCTCCGCATGTGTCCAAGGAGGGACTACGTTGCGACTCATCAGACCACTTGCGTGCCTAGCGCTGTTAGGCGCAGGCCTGACCGCGGTGACCGCCACCGGCTCAGCCGGGGCCAAGCCTGACGACGGAGGAGGGGACCGGCCGGGGCTGCTGAAGCAGCTGCGCGCCGATGCAACCGGATCGGTGATCGTCACCGGCGAAGACGCCACCAACCGGCTCGGCTTCATCCGGGTCGGCCGCAACGGCGACCTCCTGTCGGACAGCAATTCCAATCCGGCGGCCAAGGCCGACGCCTTCGTCGACGACTACGCGCCGCTGCTCGGCGCCCCTGCCGACGAACTAGTCCGTGAGTCGGTACGGCACGACAGCTACGGCTCGACCGTGACGTACACGCAGAGCTACAAGGGTGTCCCCGTCTTCGGCTCGACCGTCCTCGCGCACTTCGACAAGGCCGGAGACCTGACCAGCGTCAACGGCGACGGAGTTCCCAACCTGTCGCTGTCGGTCGACCCCGCTATCGGCAAGCAGTCCGCCGCCCAGCACGCGGTCCAGACCGTCCGTGCCGATCCCCCGGGCACGGCGGACGGCGCCGCCGCCGACACGAGTGGCATCCGGGCGGCATCGGCCCGTCTGTTCGTCTACCGCGAGGGCCTGATCCGCGGAGTTCCCGGCGCCAGCGACCTCGTGTGGCAGGTCGAGGTGACCAACCGCAAGAACATCCGCGACATGGTGTTCATCTCCGCCACCACGGGCAAGCCGGTCAACCGCTACAGCCTGATCGACAACGCGCTGCACCGGGTCGTCTACGAACGTCAGCACACCCCGGCCGCGAAGGTCTGGGAAGAGGGCGACCCGTTCCCTGGTGCACTCAACACGGACCAGCAGAACATCGTCCTCGGCAGTGGCGAGTCGTACTGGTTCTTCCAGAACGTGTTCAACCGCGACTCGTACGACGGTGCCGGCGCCTTCATGGAGACGGTCAACAACGACCCGCGGATCAACTGCCCGAACGCGAACTGGAACGGCATCACGACCAACTACTGTAACGGCGTCACGTCCGACGACGTGGTCGCCCACGAGTGGGGTCACGCCTACACCGAGTTCACCCACAACCTGATCTATCAGTGGCAGCCGGGTGCGCTCAACGAGTCCTACTCCGACATCTGGGGCGAGACCGTCGACCTGATCAACGGCCGGATGGACGGGGACGAGGGCGACATCACCGCCAAGCGTGCTGACGGCGCCTGCTCGACGCACAGCCCGGCGCGGCCACTGCTGACGATCAACAGCCCGGCCGACATCGCGAAGGATTGCTCGACCGGCGGTGCGGCGTTCGGCCCGCAGCTGGATGCCACCGGTGTCACCGGCGACGTGGTCCTCGGCCTGGACGCTGATGAAGACGGCGACGGTGACCCGAACCCGTTCGACCTCGAGGGCAGCGTCTACGACGGCTGCAGCCCGTTCACCAACGCGGCCGAGCTGGCCGGCAACATCGTGATGGTCAACCGCGGCCTGTGCGGCTTCGAGGTCAAGGCCCGCAACATCGACGCGGCCGGCGGAATCGCTGCTGTCATCGCGAACCGGGACCCGTTGCCTATCACCATGTCCGGCGACGCCGACCCCGACCCGTCCATCTCGAGCGTCTCGATCGGCCGCGACGACCGCACGCTGATCGCCAACGCCATCGAGGTTGACGACGAGACGGTCAACGTCACCATGAAGGACGCGGGTGGCGAGCGCGAGGACTCGTTCCGGTGGCTGATGGGCGAGGACAGCTCGGCCTTCGGCGGAGCGATCCGCGACATGTGGACGCCGACCTGTCACGGTGACCCCGGCAAGGTGACCGACGCTGAGTACACCTGCTCGACCGACGACGGCGGCGGCGTACACAGCAACTCCGGTGTCCCGAACCACGGGTACGCCCTGCTCGTCGACGGCGGCGAGTACAACGGCGTCACCGTCCCGAGCATCGGCCTCACCAAGGCTGCTGCGATCTACTTCCGGGCGATGACGGAGTACCAGACGCCGACGACGAAGTTCCCCGACCACGCCGACGCGCTCGAGACGTCCTGCACCGACCTGATCGGGCAGCCGATCAACGAGCTCAGCACGGACCCGAACGACAGCTCCGTGTCGAGCGAGGTCATCGACGCTTCCGACTGTGTGGCCGTGGCCGCGATGGCGGAGGCCGTGGAGCTCCGGACCGACCCGGTGCAGTGCAACTTCCAGCCGCTGCTCGACCCGGACACTCCGGCGCTGTGTGCCTCCGGCAAGCCCAATACGTTCTACCGGGAGTCGTTCAGCGACAATCTCAACGGCTGGACGCGGGCAGCCTCGGCGGTGTTCGACCCGGCCGGACTGATCAACTGGGAGTCCAGCAGCGCGCTGCCAGGTGGTCGTAGGGGCAAGGCCGCGTTCGCGCCCGGTCCAGATGAAGGCAACTGCAGCGGCGGCGCCGGCGACATCTCGGGTGTCTCGCGCGTCACCAGCCCGCTGATCCGGACTCCGGCCAACAACGGCGTCTTGGCGATGAGCTTCGAGCACTACGTCGCCACGGAGACGGGCTTCGACGGCGGCAACTTGAAGATCAGCCTCAACAACGGGCCGTTCGAGCAGGTGCCGGCGGAGGCCTTCATGTTCAACGACTACAACACCACCCTCACCTCGGCGCAGGCCGGCAACACGAACCCGCTCGCGGGTCAGCCGGGCTTCAGTGGAACCGATGGTGGCGAGGTCACCGGCAGCTGGGGTCAGTCCCAGATCGACCTGTCGATGATCGGCGCGAACCCGGGTGACCGGCTCCGGCTGCGTTTCGACTTCGGTCGCGACGGCTGTGGCGGGATCGACGGCTGGTACGTCGACGACATCCGGATCTCGACCTGCAAGGCGACCTCCGGTGTGGCGGCAGCCGCCGCGGACGGACGGCACGAGCAGTGACAGATTGACGGTCCGTCGCTGACGGCGGCCGTCACGATCCAGGGTCTCCGGCGTCCAGAGATGGGCGCCGGGGACCCTTCGTCTGCCTGCGGTCAGGCGGGGTCTCGACGAATGTCCTAAACCCCGCTGCGAAGTCCGTTCAGGTGTTCGGTGACCCGGATCGGCCCAGTGCCTAGCGTGGCTATCGGTCCGATGCCGTGACCTGTGCCGAGGCTGGGAGGCGACGTGACGTACCGATCACTCTCGAAGATGCAGATCGGAGGCGTCGCCGGGACGGTGACGCTGTCGCTGGGACTGGTGGTGACACTCGGTCCAGCCTCCGCATCGGCGCAGTCGCAGGCCCAGGCTCCGGGCGACGGCGCGAGCCCGATTGTCCCGGTCGACGAGCAGGTCTGGAAAGAGCAATCGGACATGACCTGGGACGACTACGTCCCGATCCGCCCGAAGAATTGGAACTCCGCCGCGACGAGCCAGGGCAGCGAGGTGCAGTACCGCACGGCGGTGATCCTGGTCGACTTCAGGGACCAGCCGTTCCTCATCACCGAGGAGCCCGAGGCGCACCCGTTCGGCAACCCGCAAAGCGGCTGGGAACCGGTGCCGCAGAGCGGGGTCAACGACTGGTTCGACGACTACTACACCGTCCCGAACCAGTACAACGGCCGCCAGACGCTCCACTCGTACTGGATGGAGGACAGCCACGGTCGGATCGGCGTGGACGTCGAGGTCTTCGGGCCGTACACGATGCCGCACAACTGGTGGCAGTACGGCCTGAGTGAGTGGGACGCGACGTCGATCGAGACCAACATGTGCCCGGCCCAGTCGGACATTCCGACGGGCGGCACGAACGTCACTGAACTCAACGTCGAGACGACCGACTTCTTCTACGAGGGTGACCGGGTGGCGATCCGCCATGACATGTTCCCGCCCGGTCCGAACCGGCCGCCGGTCACGATCAACCGCCGTGTGGTCGACATCCCCAACGACCACACCCTCACGCTCGACGAGCCGGTGGAGAGGATTCTCGACGGCGCGCGTGTCCACGACTGTGCGCTGGACATCCGCTCCGACGGCGGCGCCGCCTGGCGAGCGGACATCGGCTGCGAGCAGGGTCTGTGCGGCTTCGACAACGGCTTCTACGTCACGGCTGGGCATGACGAGTCGTCCACCTGGCAGGAGTTCGGCGAGATGCAGTGGGAGCAGCCGGAGCAGGTGCCGGACGAGTTCGGCAACCCGAATCCCGCGCTACCCAACTCGTCGGTCACTCGATATGTGCCGTGGACATCGTGGATGGCGGCCGCCAACCACTGGCCGAACGCAGGTGGCGGCACATCGACTCAGGCGGAGAGTTCCGGCCAGTCGGTGTTCGCCCACGAGTTCAGCCACCTGCGGGGACTGCCGGACAACTACAACAACCCCTTCGCCGACAACGATCGCAACTACACGGGCTACTGGGAGATGATGAGCCGCGGCACGTTCAACGGCCCCGGTGGCACGCACAACCGATGGCAGATCCCCAACGCCGGCGGATCGGCGCTGGGTCCGCACCACATGCTGCATTTCAAGACCACTGGCAACAACCGGTTGGGAGTCGTCCGAGACACCGAGCAGGTCGTCCTCGAGCGCAACGATCTTCCGAGCCAGGGCATCGCCGTGACCACCCTCAAGGCGCGGGAGTACGTGCCGAACGGCGACAAGGTCGGTCTGACGGTCAATCTCGGCGCCGGCGGCTACACGCCGGGCAACTGCCAGACTCGTACGTCCGAACCGTTCTGGTGTACGCACACCAACGAGACGACCTGGCAGCGGTTCACGATGGAGGTCGTCGACCGAGTAGGCAATGACTCGTTCACCGCAGGCCACGGCGTCCTGATCGCGCAGGCCCGTAACACGGGATCCCCGCGGGTGCAGCTCATCGACGCGAACATCGACAACATCGACCGGATCGACTTCTACCGGCCGGACGGCACTCCGGTCGCGGTCGTACGCGGCGATCCACGGCAGCTCGACGACGGCACGTTCCATGCGGGCACCAACTCGGGCAGCCTGTACGAGTACGTCGACACGTTCAACAAGCTGCATTTCTACGTTCTCGACACCCACCGGGACAAGAATGGTGTGCTGTTCTACGACGTCGCGGTCCGCAACCTCGACGGTGCCGGCAACTTCCAGCGGGACGTGGACGTTCGCGCGACGTCGACCCGTCCGGTCGGTGGCGGCACGACGTTGATCCGGACCCGGCTCGCCAACACCGGTCAGGCCGGCGAGGGGATCTTCAACTCCGACGTCTACCGCCTGTCGGCGACCGTCGACGGCGAGGGCTGGACGACGCACCTGCCGTATGCGGTACGCGCGATCGCCGCCGGCGAGGCGCTGACGACGCCGGTGTACGCGACGGCCGGCGACGGCGCCTCCGAGTCCGCGACGGTGACGATCACCGCCACCAGCGAGTCGGACCCGTCCGCGACGCAGTCGATCACCGTGTCGTTGGGCAGCGACGACCTCGCCGTCACCTACGACAGCGCACGGTCGCTCGTCACCGACTACGCGGCCGACGGGATCCTCACCGGCCCACAGGCGGACAACCTGCGCGGCCTGCTCGACGGTGCGGAGGACGCCGACCCACCGGGCGCCGAACGGGTCCTGGACAACTTCTCGAACCGCGTGAACGGAGTCTCCGACCCGCTGGCCAAGGCAGCCTTGCTGTCGGTGGCCGAAGCGCTGAGAGCCCAACTGTGATGTCCCACGTACGACCCGACCCCGTCAGAACCTTCGTACTCCGCCGGTGAGGTGAAGACGCATGCGACGCCCGATCTCCGTACTCTCGACCGTTGCCCTGATGGTCGGCCTGCTGGGCGCGGTCCAGTGGTCGGCCGCGACGGCGGCCGGTGCGCCGGCCAGCCAAGCGGCGGCCAGCCAAGCACCGGCCAGCCAAGCACCGGCCAGCCAAGCGGCGGCCGCCGATCCGCCGTTGCCGCTTCCGGAGCCCGTAGTGCATCCGATCCAGGTCACCGGACCGCCATCCGAGCGGTTGAACCTGATCATCATGGGCGACGGCTACATGTGGGACCAGCAGAGCCTGTTCTTCGAGGACGTGGACCGCAACCTCGCGGTGATGTGGTCGACCGAGCCGTTCCGGACATACCGCAACTACATCAACGTGTACGCCGTGGAGATCGCGTCGATCGACTACGGCGTACGTCGCGATCCCGACGGGCGGGTCCGGCACCCGGACGGCACGATCCGCGACACCGGCGTGCGCGAGGGTCCGATCGACGCCAAGAACACCGCACTGCGGCTGTGGTACTCCGACGGACTCACCAACCCGCTCGCGCGCGGCACGACGTACGGTCCGGCGCCGCTCAACTGCCAGAACTTCGTGGAGTACTACCCCGAAGGGGTCGACCCGTGTGAGACCGGCAACCAGGCCCACAACCGGATCCTCGACAACTACGTCGAGCCGGTGCTGGGCATGGACGCGACGCCGGCGAACGGCGTGCAGACGCTGGCGATCTTCAACACCTTCACCTACGGCGGGATCGGCGGCACGCAGGCGACCACCTCGGGCGGCTCCCCACAGGGACCGCTGATCTCCCTCCACGAGATCGGCCACTCGCTCGGCACGCTGGTCGACGAGTATCCGTATTCCTCACGCGATGTCGTCGAGCCCTGTTACACCAACACCGAACAGCAGGCCGGCTTCCATCACACGCGCTACGAGACCGAGCAGCAGATGATCCAGGACCAGTTCAAGTGGTGGCGCTGGATCGGTGAGGAGAGCCTGTCCGGCGGTCGGATCGGATTGCACGAGGGCGGCAGGATGCGGCCGTGTGGGGTACGGCGACCGAGCGAGCACTCGATGATGCGCTGGATCGGCTTCGACCTGGACCAGATCGGCCTCGAGCACATGGTCGCCCGCATCACCGGCCAGCGAAACGACGGCCAGATGGCGCTCGGCCACACGGCGACCGGCACGGTGGCGCGAGACAGCGTGCTGTGGGTCGAGACGGGGCATCCCCGGTTCCACCAGCTGGAGGTCACCTGGCGCACCGGCGGCCCGGAGGGCCCGGTGCTCGCCACCGGAACGCGCAACCTCGACCTTGGGCAGTACGACCTCGCTCCTGGGACCGTCGTCCACGTCGAGGCTCGCGACCCGGTCGGCCCGGACGGCATCGACTGGGTGCGCAACCCGTCGATGGGCAACAGCGCCACCGACTCGGGTTTCAACGGTCCGCGGTTCGTGCAGACCCGGCAGTGGACGGTCGGCGCGGAGACCGCGACCCCGTCTGAGCCGGCGGCGGAGCTGACCGGCTCGACCAACAACGCCCAACCGGTGGCCGGTGACGAGACCGTTTACGTCGAGACCAACCACCCGACCGACCGGGTCCTCGACGTCGCCTGGAGCCTGGACGGCGTGGCGATTCCGAACCCGGACAACAGCCGGAACCTCGATCTCGGCGAGTTGGACCTGGCGCCGGGGACCTACACGCTGACGGCGACGGTGACCGACCCGGCCGACCCGGGTGGCGTCTCCGACTCCGTCGAGTGGACGGTCGACAACGCGCTGCCGACCGCGCCGCGCACCCTGTCCGAGCCGCTGACGACCCTCGACGGTGACCTGGAGCACCCGGTCTACTTCAACGGGTGGGACATGCGCCTCGCGCCGCAGGACGACCAGACCGGCTATGACGAGGAGCGGTTCGTCGTCGGGCAGCTCCGGCTCGACGAGGACGGCTGGTTCAACTACTTCGGCTTCCCCGAGCAGCAGGACGCGCCGTTCCAGTTCCGACACTCCGGCACCAACGTCAAGGCGCTGACCTACGGCAACCTCGGCACCGGCGGGCTGTCCCGGGCGACCTTCGAGCAGACCCTGCCGGACAACCACCCGAGCGGCGGCTTCATCCCGGGCTTCGGCACGCACTTCGTCGAACACCGGGCGATCGACCCGGCCGGCAACTACGGCGAAGCCGAGTCCTACCGGGCGACGGTGCTACCCGGCGGATCGCCCGCGTGCACTCGTACGCTGACCGGCGCCCAGATCAACGTCACGATCAACAGCGGCGTGACCTGTCTGAAGGATGCGACGGTGGCCGGCGGGGTGACCGTGCGAGCGGGCGCGTCGCTGGTGGTGTCGAACAGCACGATCTTCGGAGCGGTGCGAACGACCGGTGCAGAGACGGTGCAGCTGTTCGGCAGCTCGATGTTCGGCGCGGTGCGGATCACCGGAACCACTCGAGACGTCACCACCGCCGGAAGTAGGTTCAGTGGCGATGTCACGCTGACCGACAACACCCAGGTGTCGGCCAACGAACGCTACAGCCGGTTGGCCGGTGCGTACGGACCGATCCTGGCCGGCAACACGGTTACCGGGGACGTGATCTGCACCGGGAACAGCGCCGACGCCAAGGACTTCGGCGCCGACAACGTGATCCGCGGCTCGAAGACCGGCAACTGCGCCAACCTCTAGCGCCGACGGCACCGGCTCCCTCGGACGCCCGCCCGAGGGAGCCGGTGCTCGGCTGCGCGTGAGCGGAGGTCGAGGCATTGCGGTAGCTCTCGCTACCCGAATGTCGCGAGAGTCGTGGCCAAGCCGCCGGTCACCCAGCATCTGTCGGAACCCCCGAGTCACGACGCCGACTCCTGTTGCAGACCGGACATTCCTTACGACAGGGGACGGATCGCGACGCCGGAACTTCCGTCACGTGTGCGGTGCCGGGTCGGATGCCGTCGGATTACCGTCAGGCCAGATCACGACCAGATCCGCGGCTCGGGTGGGGATCGCTCCGATCGAGCGAGGAGAGTGACGCGACGATGGCCGGATTGCGTGGGCGCTGGTCGCCGAACAAGAAGTCCGCCCGATGGTCAGCCGTCGGGATCAGCTTGGTCCTGGGAGCCACGACGCTCGCCGCCGTTCTCCCCGCGCAGGCGGACGATCCGACGCCGTCGGCTCAGCTGTTCGGTGCCGGACCGGACGGTGAGCAGACCGAGCCGGTCTTCGACGTCGAGGACGCGATCGAGCAAACCGTCTGGGTCGAGAGCTCGGTCGACTCCGACGGCGAGGGTGGCAACGACCGGATCGGAGTCCGCATCCGGCGCCCGGACGTCCCGGCGTCGGAGCTGCAAGTGCCGGCCATCATCAACCCGAGTCCGTACAACCGTGGCACCCGAGCGTTCAGCTGGGTCAACGACTACCTCACCGAGCTGGGCATCGACGTCTTCGGCGACGAGGTCGAGTCGCCGCCGGCGCTGCCGTACAGCCCGAACTTCTTCCTCGCCCGCGGGTACGCGGTGATCGAGGCCGACATGGCCGGGACCGGCACCTCTACCGGCTGCCCGTCGACCGGCGGACGGCCCGACGTGGCGGGCATCGAGTCCGTCGTCGAGTGGCTGAACGGTGAGGGCACCGCGTACACGGAGCGGACCGGCGGCGAACCCGTCGAGGCGACGTGGAGCAGCGGAAGCAGCGCGCTCGTCGGCGTCTCGTACGAAGGCACTCTGCCGATCGGGGTCGCGGCCACCGGCGTCGAGGGCCTCGAGACCATCGTGCCGATCGCCGCGATCAGCAGCTGGTACAACTACTTCCGCGCCAACGGAGCGGTCAAGACCGGCTACTTCGATCCGCTGGCCGGCGGCGTACTGACCCGCGATCCGGCGCCGATCGACGTGCCCAACGACGAGACCGGCGACGACTATCGCGCCTGTGACGACGAGATGATCGACATCGTCGGGGCAGCTGAGCGGCGCACCGGCAACTACAACGCCTACTGGGACGCGCGCAACTACAACAACGACGCCGAAGAGATGGACGCCAGCGTCTTCTTGGTCCACGGCCTCACCGACTGGAACGTGCAGTCCCAGCACTTCGGGCAGTTCTGGAACGCACTGACCCGGTATGACGTGCCGCGCAAGCTCTGGCTGCACCGCGGTGCGCACACCAGCCCGGCCAACATCGACAACGAACGCTGGGAGCCGGTGTTGCACCGCTGGTTCGACCACTGGCTGTACGGCCTCGACACCGGCGTCATGAGCGAGCCGATGGCGGACGTCCAGAGCGTCCACGATCCGTTCGGCTGGCAGACGTACTCGAACTGGCCGGTGCCGTCGACCCGCGACGTCCCCGTCTACGTCACGCCTGAGGACGGCGACGGCGCAGGTGGTCTCGCGTCGAGTGAGCCCGAGGACGAGCTGGGCGTGGAGACCTTTACCGAGAGCTACACCGCCAACGAGAACGCGATCGTCCGCAATGCGTTCACCCCGCAGACCTATCGCCGGGTCTACCTGTCCCCCGTCTTGACGCAGGACGTCCATCTCAGCGGCACACCGTGGGTGCGCCTCGGTGCGCGCTTCAGCGGCAATGCCAACGTGTCCGCCGTCTTGATGGACTATGCGGCCGACAACAGCGGGACCTCGAGCGGCAACGTGATCGTCAGCCGCGGCTGGATGGATGTGAAGAGCGTCCGCACCCTGTGGGCGGAGGACGAGATCAACCAGCAGCGGCAGTACGTCGTCAACTTCGAGCAGATGCCGAAGGACTACGTGTTCCCCGCCGGCCGCCGGATCGGCCTCGTCGTGACCGGCAAGGACAATCGCATCTTCGCACCCGACGGAGCCACCCCGGCGACCATCGACCTCAAGCTCGAGCTGAGCAGCCTCCGGCTGCCCATCGTCGGTGGGAAGCCGGCGCTCGGCTTCTGACCTGCGCCTGAGCAGTCTCGACAGATGTACGACAGCGGTTTTCCGACTTCGTGCATGCGTCCGGTGACGGTCTCCGGCCGCATACGTAGCCTGCCGTGCAGGGTCCGCCGTCGGTTGGCGTGCCCGGTCGGACGAGCCGACTGGCACGTCTTGATGGAGGCGGTGATGACGACGTGAGACGAAGGCTCGTGGCGAGTCACTCGGCCACTCCGGCCGGTTGTGCCCGGCGTCCGCGCGCTGCGCGATAGGTTGCCGCATGGACTGGCGGGTCGGCGTGGTGTCGGGGGCGGTGGCCCTCACCGCCCTCGTTGGCTGCGCGGCCGCGGACACTGAGTCGTCGGAGACCAGCCTGACCGTACGGCTGGTCATTCCCGACGGCAACATCCGGCCGCCTGACGTGCCGTGCTCTGGCGCCGGCGGATTCCGGTACGCGCACCCCGAGGCGTCGTACGCGATCGAGACCGCCGACGGCCGTACCGTGGCCTCCGGCAGCCTGCCGCAGGGCACCTCGGAGGCCGCCATGAACATGGACCTCGGCGAGCAACGGCAGCCCACCGTCTGCGTGATGCTGATCGAGGTGTCCGGCCTGGAATCCGTCGAGCACCACTCGCTGTCGATCGACGGGCGGCCGCCGAAGCCGATCCGTCCCAACCACAACCTGGACGACATTCCGGAGGTGGTCCTCAGGTGATCCGCTGGATTCTGGCCGCACTCCTGGCCGTGACGCTCGTCGCGAACTGCTCGTCGGACGCCGACACGCCTTCTGACACGTCGGCGGCCCTGCCGGGTCCGGTGCCGGAGGGCGTGACGTTCCGGACTCCACCGGAGCGGGCTCCGGCCGCCCCGGAGTTCCGGCTGAACCTGCTCGACGACGAGGTGCTCGTCGCCGAAGAACAGTGGTCGGAGCGACCGATGGTCCTGGTCTTCTTCGAGAGCTGGTGCGAGCTGTGTCGACAGCAGCAGCCCGGGATCAACGAGCTGGTCGAGGAGTATCGCGACATCGTCCTCTTCGTCGGCGTCGCCGGGATGTCCAAGGAGGACGAGCTCCGCGAGTACGTCGAGGACAACGAGGTCGCGTACCCCGTCGGGGTCGATCGGTCCGGTGAGGTGTGGCTGCGCTACGCGGCAGAGGAGCCGCCACTGGTCGCGCTGGTCAGCAAGGGCGGCCACGTGCTGCGTGGCTGGCCGGGCGGCTTGTCGCCGGACGAGTTGCGAAGCCAGATCGAGGAACTCGCCGTTGCGTGAACCGCATGTGGTGAGAGGAGGTCGCATGATGACCGGGGAGGCGATTCTCGGGCTCCCGTCGTTCTCGCAGCGCGCCAACCTGCGCGAGCAGGTGGCCGATGCGTTGCGCGCCGCGGTGGTCACCGGGCAGATGGAGCCGGGCCGGATCTACTCGGCACCGGCGCTCGCGGTGCAGTTCGGCGTCTCGCCCACTCCGGTACGTGAGGCGATGCTCGACCTGGTCAAGCAGGGCCTGGTCGAGGTCGTCCGCAACAAGGGATTCCAGGTCACCGGCGTCTCCGACAACGAGCTCGACCAGATCGCCGAGATCCGCCTGCTGCTCGAGCCGCCGGCCGGCGCCACCGCGGCCCAGCGGACTACACCCGCCGACGTCGCCGAGCTGCGGCCGTTGGCCCAGGCGATCGTCGACGCCGCGGCCACCGACGACCTGATCAGCTACATCGACGCCGACCGCGAGTTCCACAGCAGGCTGCTGACGCTCGCCGGCAACCTGCGCCTGGTCGAGATCGTCCGCGATCTGAGGGCGCAGACGCGGCTGTACGGGCTGTCCGAGCTGGTGCGCCGGGGACGGCTCACCGCGTCCGCCGCCGAGCACGTCGCGATGTGCGACCTCCTCGCCGCCGGCGATGGGGCCGCGCTCGAGGCATTGCTCCGTACGCATGTGGGTCATGTCCGCCGGGAATGGGCCTGACATGCCGAATTATCCCTATCTGGGGGCGCCTCGAACCCTTGAACCCGCTCTGCGACAATCGTAGAATTTCGGTCGCGACATGTGACATTACACATCCTCTCGGGATGCCCGCAGTGAGCCCTCCTGGCCCCGGAGGTGTCGTGGAACCGACCGCCCAGCAGATCATTGACGACCTTGCGGGGCGGTTATCGCGTCCCGCCGTACTCGAAGACCGCTCCCTTCGGTTGATCGCCTACAGCTCGCACGACCAGCCCATCGACGACGTCCGGGAGTCGTCCATCCTGCGCCGCCGCGCGGCGCCGGACGTGACCCGGTGGCTGACCGCGATCGGCGTACGACAGGCGCATCGACCAGTACGGGTGCCGGCCAATCCCGAACTCGGGATGCTGTCACGACTGTGCATTCCGATCCTGTGGAAGGACCGACCGCTCGGCTACCTGTGGTTCATCGACGCAGACGAGTCGATCGACGACGACGCGATCGAGCTCTGCGTCGAGAACGCCGAGCGGCTGGCGGCGATGCTGCACCGCGACAGCGTCGTGCGGTCGCTGTCCTCGGCGCGGCTGGCCGACGCCGTTCAGAGCCTGCTGTCGTCGTCGAACGCGGCCGAAGCCGCCCAGATCCTCGCCGAGGACGGTGACTTCACGGCACCGGACGGTGTGGTCGCGATCCTCGTCCAGGGCCGGTCGCCGGATTCGACCGAGCCGGTCGACATCGACGACCCGCTGTCCGAGGGACTCGCCAAGCATCTGCGGAGCGCTCATCGAGGGACCGCCCTGCATCTGGTGCGCAAGGACCACGGTGTCTTGGTGGTCGCCTCGCCGTCGGACCGCCCGGCCCGGCTCGGCTCGTGGGTCACGGCGCTGATGACCTCGATCGACAACGAGCTGCGAGCCCGCCGGCTCGATCGGTCGGTCGTCCTCGGCATCGGTGGTCACCGGCCCCGGCTCGAGCTCGCGGCGGACTCCTACCGCGAGGCCCGGATGGCGGTCGACGCCGCTACCGTGCTCCCGGGCATGACCGACCCGGTCTACTGGTCCGAGCTCGGCGTCAACCAGATCGTGGTCAAGCTGGCGAGCATGGGCGAACGGCCGCCGGTCCCGCATGCGGGCCTGCGAGCGCTCCTCGACTCGCCCGAGGCGCATCCCATGATCGAGACCCTGGAGACCTACCTCGACGTCGCCGGCAACGCCCAGGTCACCGCGGAGCGGCTCAACCTGCACCGGACGTCGCTCTATTACCGGCTGCAACGGGTCGAGCAACTCGCCAGCACCGACCTCAAGGACGGTCTCGAACGCCTCGCCCTGCATCTGGCGATCAAGGTCGCCCGGCTGACCGGCGACTACGACGACACCAACGGGTGCGGCTGGCGGCGGACCAGCCGGGCCCAGGTTCCGACCCGCGCCGGGTGACGTCTCTGCCGACCCGCCCTACCCGGCTGGACCTGCGCTGCCGCTGACGACCTGAGGAGCGCTGCTGCGATGCCGACGACCGACAGTCGCACGGCTCCGTGGGCGACCCGGATCGGATCGCTGCGGATGTTCCACGCCGTCGACTCGCATACCGAGGGCATGCCCACGCGCGTCGTGACCGAGGGCATCGGCACCCTGCCGGGCTCGACCATGGCCGAACGGCGCCGGTGGTTCGTCGACAACGCCGACGACCTTCGGCGGCTGCTGATGGACGAGCCGCGGGGTCACCCGGCGATGAGCGGCGCGATCCTGCAACCGGCGACCCGGCCGGACGCCGACTGGGGCGTGCTGTTCATCGAGGTCTCCGGCTGCCTCCCGATGTGCGGTCACGGCACGATCGGAGTGGCCACGGTCCTGGTGGAGACCGGCATGGTCCCGGTCGTCGAGCCGGTGACGACCCTGCGGCTGGACACCCCGGCCGGCTTGGTCGTCGCCGAGGTCGAGGTACGGGACGGCGCCTCCGAGTCGGTCACCTTCCGCGGCGTGCCGTCGTACGTCCACGAGCTCGACGCGGTCGTCGACGTCCCGGGCATCGGCTCGGTCCGGTGCGATCTCGCGTACGGCGGCAACTTCTACGCCATCGCCGATCTCGAGCCGCTGGGGCTGCGATACGACCGGGCGGAGTCGCGCCGGATCATCGACGCCGGGCTCGCCATTATGGCCGCGATCGACGAGCAGCGCCGGCCGGTCCATCCCGAGCGTCCCGAGATCGCGGGGTGTCGGCACGTCTACCTCGTAGCGCCCGGCTCGACGGCGCGGCACTCCCGCCACGCCATGGCGATCCATCCCGGCTGGATCGACCGGTCGCCGTGCGGCACCGGCACGGCCGCCAGGATGGCGCAGTTGCACGCCCGCGGCGACCTCGGGCTGCACGCCGACTTCGTCAACGAGTCGTTCATCGGAAGCCGGTTCACCGGGCGGCTGGTCGACGAGACGACTGTGGGCGGGCGGCCGGCGGTGGTGCCGACGATCACCGGCCGGGCCTGGCTGACCGGCATCGGCCAGTACCTGCTCGACCCCACCGACCCCTTCCCCGCAGGCTTCCGGCTCTGACCCCGGCGGTGGTGTGCGAGCCTGTCCGCATGACAGACGCCGACGCGCCAGCCGTCTCGGAGATCTTCGACCCGGCTGCCTGGCGAACGGTCCCGGGGTTCGACGACCTGACGGACCTCACCTATCACCGCGCGGTCGACCACGGGACCGTACGGATCGCGTTCCACCGGCCCGACGTACGCAACGCCTTCCGGCCGCACACGGTCGACGAGCTGCTCCGTACGCTCGACCACGCCCGAACGTCGAGCGACGTCGGCTGCGTGCTGCTCACCGGCAACGGGCCCTCGCCGAAGGACGGCGGCTGGGCGTTCTGCTCCGGCGGCGACCAGCGGATCCGGGGCCGATCCGGCTATCAGTACGACGACAGCGCAGGCGCCTCGTTGACCGACGCGGCGGAGGCGGACTCGGCCAGGCTCGGCCGGCTGCACATCCTCGAGTGCCAGCGACTGATCCGGTTCATGCCCAAGGTCGTGATCTGTGTGGTGCCGGGATGGGCGGCCGGCGGCGGCCACAGCCTGCATGTCGTGTGCGACCTGACGATCGCGTCGGCCGAGCACGCGCGGTTCAAGCAGACCGATTCGGATGTGGCGAGCTTCGACGGCGGATTCGGCTCGGCCTACCTTGCCCGTCAGGTCGGTCAGAAGTTCGCCCGTGAGATCTTCTTCCTCGGCGAGACGTACTCGGCCGCCGACGCCCATCGCATGGGCATGGTCAACGCCGTCGTGCCGCATGCCGAGCTCGAGTCGGTCGCGCTCGAGTGGGCCCGCAAGGTCAACGCGAAGAGCCCCACGGCCCAGCGGATGCTGAAGTACGCGTTCAACCTGATCGACGACGGCCTCGTCGGGCAGCAGTTGTTCGCCGGGGAGTCGACTCGGCTGGCGTACATGACCGACGAGGCGGCCGAAGGCCGGGATGCTTTTCTGGAACGACGCAATCCCGATTGGTCTCTGTTCCCGTATTACTACTGAGGGTCGATCCGATGGCGCTCGCGGCATGTCTGCTGTTCGACCGACAGACCGAACGCGCGTTGCGGGCGTTGTGGGATCGGCTTGAGGACCTCGGCGTACCGACACTGCGGTCGCATACACATGGGCGGCATGTCCCGCATGTGTCGTACGCCGTGGTCCGCGATGGCGACGTCGACGCCGTCCACCGGTCGGTGGCCGCGCTCCCGGACAGTGGCGTGGTCAAACTGCGCTTCGACGGTCTCGGGCTGTTCCGCCGAGGTCGATCCTGGCTGGTCCCGGCGGTGGCCAGCGACCTCGCCCGCCGGCAGGAGCTCGTCGTCGCCGCGGTGACGACGACCGGCGCCGACCTGCATCGCCACTATGAACCGGGCGCCTGGATGCCGCATTGCACGATCGCCCCGCGGGTGCCGTTGCCGATGCTGCCGGTGCTCGCGGCCGCCGTCTACGAGGTGCTGCCGCTGGCGGCCCGGGCCGACCGGGCGGCGCTCATTGACAGCGGCACCGGCGACACTTGGCCGCTGCCGCACATCCCCTGACCCCCGCGCGCCGGACTTATCGCGTCGAGATTGCGCGTCTGCCCAGCTTTCTCGCATCGAGATTGCGCATCTGCCCTGCTGGACGGGACAGATGCGCAATCTCGACGCGAAGGGGAGCGCTCAGAGCCCGAACAGCGGCCGGCACGGCTCGAAACCGTCGATCTCGACCGGCGGCCGGTCGGACCGAGCCAGCCAGTCGGCGCGGTCCAGCCGCAGATGCACCATGACGTCAACGCCGTCGCCACGACGGCACAGCGCCTCGCCGTTCGGCACGTACCCCAGGGCCCGCGAGACGCCGAGCGAGGCGAGATTGTCCTGCCAGGCGGACGTGATCGCGCGCTCCGCCGCCAGTGGGCCGAAGGCCAGGGCGAGCACGGCATCGCGCATCTGCTTGCCATAGCCCTTGCCCCGCACCGATCGGCTCAGCATCGAGAAGCTGTCGACCGTACGCGTCGTGGCGAAGTCGTTGCCCTCGAGCCGTTGCAGCCCGATCAGCTCGCCCGCCCGGAAGACCGAGAACGGCAGCATCCACGACTCCGGTCGCCAAGTGCCGTAGGCCATCCAGTACGACTGATGGGTCGAGATGCCGCGGCGGATCCGGAGATCGTCGATCGCGTACTCCGGCAGCGCCGGGTCGAGTTCGACGTCGTCGGGCAGCAGATCCGACAGGGTGGCCTGGTCGGGCTCGGTCGCGACCGTCAGGGTGAGGTCCGGCGTCGCCAGCCGCAGGTCGAACAGCGGCCAGTACGAATGTGTCACCCCCAGGACGCTACGACGCAGTTCCTCGATGGCCCAGCGGTTTTGCGCCCGAGCCCACCACGGCCGGGCCCGACGGCCGTGCGTAGGGGCGCAAATCCGATCGCCGGGTCAGCCGCGTACGCGATTCCAGATCACGCTCGCCAGGTAGGCCACGCCGCCGATGGCCCCGAGCGCGGTGTACGGGGAGCCGTCGTTGCCGCGGGCGATCTCGACGATGAACGCGATCAGGACGGCGGCGATGACGACGCTCCCGGCGAAGGCGGTCGCCTTGAGGTCGATCTGCACGATGCGCTCGTCGCGCCGGTCGAGCAGGCCCTGCACGGTCTCGCTGCGGCGGCGCACGGCGAGCACGCCGACCGCGACCGTGAGCATGAGCGCGAACCCGAAGATCCCGAACCCGATCTCGTCGCCGGCGATCCCGGCGATCAGGTACGCGATTCCGGCGGCGACGGCGAATCCGGGGACGGCCCACTGCTGGGTGGAGCGCCGCCGGGTGTCATTCGTCGACATCGAAGATCTCCTCCACGATCAGGTCGAAATGGCGGGCGATGGCCAGGGCCAACGGCAGTGACGGCAGGTAGCGGCCGGTCTCGATCGAGTTGATCGTCTGCCGCGACACTCCGAGCGCGACGGCCAAGGTGGCTTGGGACAGGCCGCGCTCCTGGCGGAGTGCACGTACCCGATTGCGCATCACCGACCCCGACCGATGTCAAGTCTGCTTGTCACGTTCTCGAGTCTGCGTCAGTACGTACGCGATGTCAAGCGAGCTTGTCATGTCGGCGGCCTGGCTGGGATGTGGATCGCCCGAATCGTCACAATTCCGCACCGTACGCAGAACTGGCGTGAGATACCTGTCTCTCTGGGTGGTCGGAAGGTGTGATTGCCCACTACGGTGCCGCGAGTGAACATCGCTGTCGTCAAGGAGACCGTCGACGCCGAACAGCGGGTCGCATTGGTCCCGGAACTCGTCGGCACGCTGATCGGGCTCGGTTATGAGGTCGCCGTCGAGCCGGGCGCCGGACTCGCCGCCGGCCACTCCGACCAGGATTACCGAGACGTCGGTGCGGCGGTGACCGGAGCCGCAGTCTCGGTCGCCGACATCGTGCTCTCCGTCCAGCCGTTGCGGACCGGGCAGATCCGGGGCCTTCGGGCCGGTGCCGTGACGATCTCGTTCCTGCCGGTGGGCGAATGGAACCGGATCGTGGACCTGCGGGACTGCGAGATCACGTCGTTCTCCCTGGAACTCGTGCCGCGGATCTCCCGGGCCCAGTCGATGGACGCGCTGTCCTCGCAGGCTCTGGTCGCCGGCTACCGCTGCGCGATCATCGCCGCCGAGCGACTGCGCCGGATGTTCCCGCTCAACATGACGGCCGCCGGTACGGTCGCACCGGCCGAGATCGTCGTCCTCGGCGCCGGAGTCGCTGGTCTCCAGGCGATCGCGACCTGCAAGCGGCTCGGCGCCGTCGTCAAGGCCTACGACGTACGAGCCGCCGCGGCCGAGGAGATCCGGTCCATGGGCGCCCAGTCCATCGACCTCGAGCTCGACACGCTCGAGGGGACCGGCGGCTACGCGCGCGAGATGACCGAGGATCGCTCGAAGCGACAGCGCGAGCTGCTCACGCCGTACATCGCCGCAGCCGACGCGCTGATCACCACGGCGGCGGTGCCGGGGCGACGGGCTCCGCTGCTGGTGACCCGGGACATGGTCGAGCAGATGGGACCCGGGTCGATCGTGGTCGACCTCGCGGCCGAGGCCGGCGGCAATGTCGAAGGCGTGGAACCCGGCAAGACCGTCCGGATCGGCAATGCCGACGTATGGGGCGCGATGAACGTGCCGAGTCAGATGCCAGCGCCGGCCAGCCAACTGCTCGCGCAGAACATCGTCAACCTGCTGAGCCTGATGACCGGCGAGGAAGGCTTCGCGCCCGACTTCGACGACGAGATCGTGGCCGGTTGCTGCGTCACCCATGACGGCGAGGTCAGGCACGAGCCGACCCGTGAACTGCTGACCGGCGAACGGGGCGATCAGCCGCCCGACAGTTCCGACGCAGACCTGGTTGGGGAGCAGGCAGAAGGGACCCAAGCGTGACCGAGTCCGTGGTCTGGCTGACCATCTTCATTTTGTCGGTCTTCGTCGGAGTCGAGGTGATCTCGAAGGTCTCGCCGACCCTGCACACCCCGCTGATGTCCGGCGCCAACGCCATCCACGGCGTGATCCTGATCGGCGCGATCCTGGTCACCGGCACCGCCGACTCCACCGGCGCCCTGATCGTCGGCCTCGCGGCCGTCGTGCTCGCGACCCTCAACATGGTCGGCGGCTTCGTCGTCACCGATCGGATGCTCGAGATGTTCAGCAGCCGGAAACGACCGGCGGCCCGAGCCGAGGGTGAGGAGTCGGCGTGACACCCACGTGGGTCCAGCTCGCGTACCTCCTGGCGGCCGTATGCTTCATCGTCGCCCTCAAGGCGCTGTCCTCACCGCGTACGGCCCGGCGCGGCAACCTGATCGGCGCCGCCGGTGCACTGATCGCCTGTGTCGTCGTGTTCTGGGAGCGTGACGACCTCGATCACCTCGGCCCGATCCTGATCGCGATCGCGGTGGGTGCGGTCGCCGGCGCGGTTGGTGCCCGCCGGGTCAAGATGACGCAGATGCCGCAGCTCGTGGCGCTGTTCAACGGGGTCGGCGGCGGCGCCGCGGCTCTGGTGGCGCTGCTCGAGCTCAACGACCTCGCGCCGCTCGGCAGCTCGGTCGAGGAGTTCACCCTCGCCGCGACGGCGTTCACGATCGCCGTCGGAGCGATCAGCTTCGCCGGCTCGCTCGTGACGTTCGCGAAGCTGCAAGAGCTGATGACCGGTCGTCCGGTCGTGTTCAACGGGCTGCCGATCGCCTTCGGTGTCTCACTGTTGCTGATCATCGCGCTGTCAGTCGTGATCGTCGTCGACGCGGCGCTGTGGCTCGGTGTCGTCGTCTGCGTGCTCGGACTGGTGCTGGGCGCGTTGCTGGTCCTCCCTGTCGGCGGCGCCGACGTGCCGATCGTGATCTCGCTGCTCAACGCGTTCACCGGGCTCAGCGTGGCCGCCGGCGGCTACGTCCTCGAGAACACCCTGCTGCTGGTCGGCGGCACGCTCGTCGGTGCGTCCGGAACCTTCCTGACCAAGCTGATGGCCAACGCGATGGGTCGGTCGCTGCCCAACATCTTGTTCGGCGCACTCAAGGGCGGATCGACGCTCGGCGCCGGCGAGGTCAGCGACCGCCCGGTCAAGTCGACGTCCCCGGACGACGTCGCGATCGTGCTCGGCTACGCGGAGCGGGTCATCATCGTGCCGGGCTACGGCCTCGCGGTCGCCCAGGCGCAGCACGCGCTACGCGAGCTCGTCGACCTGCTCGGCGATCGTGGAGTACGCGTGGACTACGCCATCCACCCGGTCGCGGGCCGGATGCCGGGGCACATGAACGTGCTTCTCGCCGAGGCGCATGTGCCGTACGAGCAGTTGCGCGAGATGGACACGATCAACGGCGACTTCAAGCATGCCGACGTGGTGCTCGTCGTTGGTGCGAACGACGTGGTCAACCCGGCCGCGCGCACGACGCCGGGCGCGCCGATCTACGGCATGCCGATCCTCAACGCGGACGAGGCCCGCCAGATCGTGTTCATGAAGCGCTCGATGCGACCGGGCTTCGCCGGCATCGAGAACGACCTGCTGTTCGATCCGAAGACGACGCTGCTGTTCGGCGACGCCAAGGACTCCATGGGATCCCTGGTCAACGCCGTCAAGTCGCTCTAAGCGGCTGCCTCCCGCTGACATTGCGCGTCTTCCCCACCTCCTCTCGCCCACCTTGCGCGTCTTCCCCACCTGTTCGCGCCCAACTTGCGCGTCTGCCTCACCTGGTCGCGTCGACCTTGCGCGTCCTCACGCCGCCGCGCCGCTCCCGACCGGCATCCACCGCCACTGCTGGCCGGTCCGGGCTTCGAACTCGACCGCGCGGGCTATCTGCTCCAGGATTGCGGTGTCGCTCGGTGACCACCCCGCGTCGAGGAGCAGGTGCGCCGTACGCTCCACCAGTGCCGCCCGCCGTCCCCACAGGTCGCCCTTACGGGCCACGACGAGATCCCAGTCGTCCTCGCGCCGCATCGCCATCCGCCGTCGCTCGTCGTGTCGAGCCTGGTCATCGGAGTCGTGGCCGGCCTCGCCGTTGTACTCCGAGCCCACGCGATAGCGGTGCCATCCCATGTCGAGGTAGCCGATCAACCCGCCCGACCGGTCCGTCACGGGAATCTGGGTCTGCGGCCGTGGCAGGTTGCCGTCGACGTACACCACCCGCAGAACGCTTTCGGCGTACGACTCGGCGCCGGCGTCCGCGACGGCGAGGTTTGCCCGCAGGATGCGGCAGTTCCGTACGCGGACGAGTGCGCTCGCCCGCTGCCACAACTCGACAAGCGTCGCCCGACCGGCGTGGAGAAATGCGTCAAGTGATGCCACTGCCTGCTCACGGGGACAGAATCGGCCCAGGTCCAGGGCGGTGCGCAGGTCGCTGGTGCGGAGCACCCCGCGATCCTCGACGAGATCTGAATCAGGAAGCGGCGCTTGGTACGACCGGCAGCCCGGCAAGCGAGGCGGCGTGACGTCCGGCGGAACCAGTAGTCGGATCGGTTCGTCGACGATCGAGCTCCCGGGCGGCAGCACGTCGAGTCCGGCGAGCCACGCGGCTGTCTCGCGGCCGATCGCGGTCTCGCGTGGTCGGACCAATCCGATGGCCCGCGCCCGCGTGTCCAGGCAGTCGGGCACCGACCCGTCGGCGTACACGCTCTTGAGTACGCGCCACACCACGCCAGCATCGAGGGCGCGTTCCAGGGCTCGCTTGCTGAGTCCGCGGGCACGCCAGTGCGCGTAGGTGAAGATCTCCATCGCCCACAGGATGGTCGGATCGCTCGACGCGCGGCGCGGGATATCCACAGAGCGCGCGGAAGTGGGGAAGATGCGCAACCTCGGCGGGATGGGGTGGGGAAGATGCGCAACCTCGGCGGGATGGGGTGGGGAAGATGCGCAACCTCGGCGGGATGGGGTGGGGATCGGGTCAGCCGGCGAGGCCGTAGAGGCGGTCGCCGGCATCGCCGAGCCCGGGCACGATGTAGCCCTTCTCGTTGAGCCGCTCGTCGAGGCCCGCGGTGACCAGCGTGACCGGGATCGCCGTACCCGCAGTGGCGCGCTCCACCCGGTCGATCCCCTCCGGCGCCGCGAGCAGGCAGACCGCGGTGATGTCGTCGGCGCCGCGCTGCACGAGGAAGTCGATCGCCGACGCGAGGGTGCCGCCGGTCGCGAGCATCGGGTCGAGGATGTAGCACTGCCGGCCGGCCAGGTCGTCGGGCAGCCGCTCGGCGTACGTCGACGCCTGCAACGTCTCCTCGTCGCGAATCATGCCGAGGAACCCGACCTCTGCGGTCGGGATCAGCCGCTGCATGCCGTCGAGCATGCCGAGTCCGGCCCGCAGGATCGGGACGACAAGCGGCCGCGGCCGACTCAGTCGGACACCGGACGCCGGCGCGACCGGAGTCTGGACCTCGACCGGCTCGATACGCACGTCGCGCGTGGCCTCGTAGGCGAGCAGCGTGACCAACTCCTCGACGAGTCGTCGAAATGTCGGAGAGTTGGTGGTTTCGTCCCGAAGTGCGGTGAGCTTGTGGGCGACCAGCGGGTGGTCGGCGACGTGGATCCGCATGGTGCGTCACGGTAGTGCATCGGCGGTGGCAACTGGATCGCATTGACCGCCGTCCTCTGCGACCATCGAGACGAGCGGCCCACGTCGCGCGAGGAGCGGTACGGGAGGCGAGATGACGGAGAGCGCGGTCGACTTCGCGGTGGTGGCCTACCGCGACGACGGCGAGTGGCAGGTCGAGTCCCTGCCCACCCGCGTCGGGACCGACGCCGAAGCCTTGGTCGACACCCTGCGACCGCTGCCGTCCGACACCGGCTCGATCGGCCTCGTGTCGGTCGACGAGGACTTCTTCGTCATCGCCCGCGTGCTCGGACCCGAAGTGCGACTGCTGCTGTCCGACGTCACCGCGGCGACCGAATGGCCACTCGCCAGCGGGGTCGTGGACCTGCTCGATCTTCCCGAGCCGGACGACGAGGAGGATCGGCAACCCGCCGGTGATCTCGGCATCATCGCCGACCTCGGCGTCTCCGCGATGGATCTCGGCGTCGTGTGTGACGACCCCGAGGTCTACCCCGACGAGGCACTGAGCGACATCGCGCGTCGACTCGGCTTCGGCCAGCAGTTCGACGAGCTCGTCGACGCGGTCGCGGTGTGACTGGACACTCGCGCTGGGCGGACGCGATGGGGATCGCGTTGGACGCAGCGCGGGGTGCCTTGGCGAGTGGCGACATTCCCGTCGGAGCCGTCGTCCTCGACGCTTTCGGCCGGGCCATCGCGACCGGGCACAACGTCCGCGAGCGCGACGGCGATCCGACAGGCCATGCCGAGCTGGTCGCCCTCCGCGCCGCCGCCGCATCACGGGACCGGTGGCGGCTCGACGGCTGCACTCTCGTCGTCACCCTCGAGCCCTGCACCATGTGCGCCGGCGCGCTCGTCCTGGCCCGTGTCGATCGGCTGGTCTTCGGCGCGTACGACGAGAAGGCCGGCGCCGTGGGTTCGCTGTGGGATGTCGTACGCGATCGCCGGCTCAATCATCGGCCCGAGGTGATCGTCGGTGTCCGTACCGAGGAGTGCAGTGCCCTGCTGGCCGAGTTCTTCGAGTCCCGACGCGCCGATCACCCCGGCTGACGGTCGCCGATCGAAGTCCGGCCGGACGGGCTGACCCGCAGGCTCGACCAGCGTCGCTCCAGGTCGTCGAGCTGACTCTGGATGCGACTCTGCTTGGGCCGGTCGGACTCCGCGACCTCGCTGAGCGCGTTGTGGGCGATCTCGAGCAGCCTCTCGAGCTCTTCAGCGCTCACCAGACCGTTCGGAGGCAGGTTGTTCTCCTCGAGCGTCACGTAGATCCGGACGAGCGTGATGGCGGCGATCGCGTCGCGCTCGTTCAGCTGGGAACCCGGAGGCGGCTTGATGTTGCCGAGGAGCTGTTCGACCCGCCAGGTCGTGCGCAGCTCCTGACCGATGTACGCGAGCAGGTCCAGCGCCTCGGCGGCCTCACCGGGTGGCAGCGAGTTGAGTCCGTCACAGATGCCGAGGGAGATCTCCTCGAGCGTGCGTCGATATGCCCGGTCGTTGCCGCGTCGGATGGCGAGCTCACGACGCATCGGGATCACGACCTCTCGGGCCATGAGCAGCGCACGGCTGTAGACCTTCGGAGCGTCGGTCATCCGGATCGCGAGGGCGACCCAGTCGTTCAAGGCAGTCGCGAGCCCTCGGCCGCGTTGCTTGATGACGTGTGGCGGCCGGGTCAGCGGGTTGATGCCGAGTCGGGTGAACGCCTCGATCCAGTCCGTACACAACTGTCGCTGGATCGCTCGGCACCGATCGCCGTCGCCGGACTCACCGATCTCGCGGGCCCAGCCGTCGATGCGCGCCGACAGCATGTTCATGAACTCGAGCCAGGCCCCGGGGTTTAGCTGCTCGCGATAACGATCTCTGACCTGGCTGTAGACGTCGAACAGCGCCGTCCCGGCCTCCAGCGTCGACTCGTACGGCGCGTCGAAGTCCATGGACTTGCGGTAGCGCAGGTCGCTGGCGACCGCCGCCAGATGAGCCGCCCTGGATTCGAGGGCGGGGTACGAGTCGGCGCCGAAGATCTCCTCCGCCACGGTGGCCAGCTGACCCAGTCGAGCACGGCAAGCGGTACGCATCTCGCGGGGGACCTTTCGGGTCACCCGCAGGACGCGCAGCATGATCGTCAGCGTGCGGATGGCCTCGTACGCCACGTCGGAGCTCTGCCGGGCCAGCTCGGCCTTGGCCGGGATGCGGGGCAGGAGACGTCGCCAGTGGGTGCGGTCGGCCGGGTTGTAGGCCTCTCGATCGCGCTCCCCCTGGCTCGGCCCGGACTCTTCGTAAGGCGCGACCAGATGGAAGATCTGCATGTTGGCTTCGGTGAAACCGACGAGCAGGCTCAGCCGCGACAGCGCCACGTCGATCTGCCGTCCACCGTCGTCGTCCACCGTGACCCGCGCCAGGCCGGTCTCCATCGAGCCTCGGAGGAGTTGATTGGCGAAGCGGTCCACCAGGTCGTCGGCGATCAGCTTGTTGTTGGCCTCATAGTCTCCTCTGACGGCCGAGGGCTCGACCTGGTTGTGCATGAGGCCGTCGAAGATGTCGAGGTTCTTCGCCTCGCGCGAGCGATCGGCCGCGCTGCCCGCGCGATTGCGTACGGTGCCGAACTCGATGCTGTCGGACCGGGGCACGGACTCCTCGTCGACCCAGGGCGCCCAGTCGATCAGGGCGCCGCGCTGGACGGCCCGAGCCTGCAACGCCGCGACGGTGAGTGCGGGCTGCGCCTCGTAGACGTCGAGCAGCAAGGCGGCCCACGCGGTGATCTGCATCGAGTCGGCCAGGGGTCGCGCGTCCTCCGACTGGCCGACGAGCCGCAACACGTCCCGCATCGTCTGCTCCACCGAGGCGAACAGTTCGTTGGCGCCGGTCAGGACCAGCGCGGCCTTGGTCTCGGGGCCGTACTTGCTCAAGGTCGCCGAGGCGATCGGCGTCTTGTCCGGACGCTGCGCGTCGGATGGGGCGCCGCGGCCGACGTCGGCACTGGTCAGCGCGTTGTAGTCACTCATCCGGGGCCGAGAGCCGGCGGCGGCGTCGGGCACACCGACCCCGAACAGCACGGCGACGTTGCGGGCCAGTCGCATCGAGGTCCGCTGCGCGACGTTGAGCCGGCCGCTCGGAGCCGATGGAGGCGAGACGGCCAAGGGATACCAGGGGGCGCGGGCACTCATCGGTTCGGCGTCCTCCGTCTCGGAGATGATGCGACACGATATCACAGTACAGATCAATAAAGCTTTATTGACTAATGCTTAGTCGTCAGCGACCATCGTGTTAGGTCCCCCAACAAAGGAGGCCGCCATGAAAGACCGACACCTAGGTCATGTGGGGTCATGGCGAGAGTCCGAGTGGGAGGCGACGTTCTTCAAGCGCCTCAGACTCCTCGGCATGCAGAACCGGATCGCCGCTCGGTGGGATGACGACCGGACGCCGATCGAATTCCTCGAGGGCGTCGAGCACTACCAAGCGTGCATGTACGACGCCTACCAAGCCGCAGCCGCGGCGGTGGCGTCCGAGGTGGATTACGTCGAGGGAACCGCGCAAGCGGTCTGCGACGCATCGCAGAACGGCACGCTCCCCCTGACGAGGAGCCTTGACATGCAGCGTCGCCGTGCGCTCGAGAGGGCGCCGTCCGTGTTCACCACGGCGGCCGCGCTCGCCGCCCATCTGGAGTCGATCCAGCGGTTCGGCGACTCGGTCTTCGCTCGAGGCGAGGCAATGCTGCGAGCCAGGCGTCCCTTCGACATCGGTTCCGCCTGCGACGTCCCGGACATTCCTATCCCCGAGACGTACTACGAGATCGGGCAGGGGCGGGTCCGTGCGGCGCTCGGCGTACTCACGAGCTATCCGATCGCCGAGTGGGCGCCACGCACTCGCCGACCGCGACGCCTGCAGAAGGACCAGCGCTCCCCACGCCGACCAACCCACTTGTCGAGCGCGCCGTCGGCGAAGGCGAGCTAGCGGATCCAGGGCTATTCGGCTGCTCGGTGCAGGTCCGGTAGCCTCACCCGCGGTGGCGTGTCCGAGCGGCCGAAGGAGCACGCCTCGAAAGCGTGTGTGGGTTCACGCCCACCGTGGGTTCGAATCCCACCGCCACCGCCATTCTGACCAGGGCTTTCGTCCTTCTTTGTGGCTCGCGCGTCAGCACGGTCCAGAAGGCGGTGGTCTCATTTCTGGGCCAGCGATGCGAGGTGTGTATCGACGACGTGTATGCGCTTGACGCCGGTCACTGAGGTGACGTCGAGCCCGTGTCGTGTCCTCGGTTGTTGCTGTCTTCGAAGGGGCGCTGGACCTCTTGACCGGCATCGGACCCGAATCCGCTGATTTGCCTCGGATCTTGCCGGGGACTCCTCGTTCGGCACTCAGTCGGGCGTCGTCGGCGGCAGGCCGGTCCTCAGGGCGAGCGCGGACACTTCGCGTCGTGAGGATGTTCCGGTCTTTCGCAGCAGGTTCGAGATGTGAACGCTGACTGTTTTCTCGCTGATGAACAGCGCCTTGGCGATCTCGGCGTAGGTGCGCGGCCGGCGACCAGGTGCGAGAGCACTTCGTGTTCTCGTTTGGTCAGGGTGTTGAACGGTGCCGCCGCTGTTTCGGGTCTCGGTGGCTGTTCTGGGTTCATCGAGGGAGATCCGGCAGCTGGCAGCGAGCGCGTCGATGGTGTCTCGCAAGGGAGCGGCCCCGGCTTCGGCTGCATAGCGGGGCGGACCGCAGCGGCGCTGCGATTGCGGACCGGCCGGCTCCCTCGGCGAGCAACGCTTGGGCCCACCACCAGGACGCGATGGCCTGTTCCCACCGCATCGCGGCCGCTTCGCACTTGTGGGTGGCGTTGCGCCAGGCGTCGCTCGTGGGCGCCTGGGCTGCGCAGCGCTGGATCTCCGCCTGGAACAGGGCCTGCATCGCTGGTTGGACCTTATCCTCGGGCACCAGCACTTCGAACGGTGGGCGCGGGAGCTTCTCACGCGATGCCACGAGCTCGTCGAGCGTGGCTCCGGCGGTCTCCAGTGTCGTCGGGTCGTGGCGGTCGCGCGCCGTCTCGGCGAGATCGGCCGCGGCGCGCGCACCCCAAACCAACATCTCGTCTATCACACGAGGATCAGCGGAATGATCGATGAGGGTCCGCGACACCAGTTCTAAGGCAGCGTCTGGCTCTCGCCTGGCGAGCAGGTACTCAGCGATGATCGGCGGAGCGACCAGCCCGAGGCGGTGCTCGAGCGTAGGGATGAGTTCTTGGGCCCGCTCCAGATGCATCCCGGCCACGTCGAGGCGAACACGTCACCTTCGCCGTCGCGGACCCAACCGTCGTCCCGCGCCAGCTCGCCGAGTTGAACCTGATCAGACCTGCGCATGGCGTATTCGCGGCGGCAGCTGTCACAGGTGAGGCGGTGGTCGTGGGCCGGGGTCACCCTTCGACTATCGAACACAGTTTTTTTTCGGGTATCTGCTTTAGAGCAGTTGTCGCGTGGGGTTCACATGCATAAACAGGTCAAGGGCGGGAGATCTGCTAACAAAAATCTCCGAAGGATGCCTCAAAGCTTGCCAGCGTCTTACAGTCATTGACACTTTTGCCCGACTGGGCGCAATCTTGCCTGGAACCAAGAAGGGTGGTCGAATCCCATGCGCCGTCTATCCGTCTCGTTGCTCTCGGTCTCGGCGTTGGTCGTCTCGCTGTTGGGCACTGCGACCGTCGCGGCACCCCAGGCGCCCGACGATCACCTCGACGTCTACACCGGCACCATCGCGCCGGGGCAGCTCGCCGACATCGTCGCGCTCGGCGTCGACCGCCATGAGCTCGAGGTCGCCATGGTCCCCGGGGAGCGGGGTCAGAAGGCCCAGGTCCGGGTTGAGACCATCTTGAGCGGCACGCAGGCCGATCGGCTGCGCAGCCAGGGCGTCGACCTGCAGCTGAAGACCATCGACGGTCAGACGGCCTCCGAGCGTGCGACCGCGGAGGCGGCCGACGGCTTTGAGGTGTTCCGCCAGTACAGCGGGCCCGGTGGGCTCAAGGCGGAGTACGAGCAGGCCGCCAGGGACAACCCCCAGATCGCCAAGCTGGTCAAGTTCGGCAAGACCGTGAACGGCCAGGACCTGGTCGCACTGAAGGTGAGCCAGGACGCCCGGCGACTCAAGGACGGCGCGAAACCCGCCGTGCTCTACCTGAGCGCACAGCACGCCCGGGAATGGATCACGCCGGAGATGAACCGTCGGCTGATGCACTACATGCTCGACAACTACGGCAGTGACCCGCGGATCACCAGTATTCTCAACGAGAACGAGCTGTGGTTCGTGCCGGTTGCCAACCCGGACGGCTATGACTTCTCGTTCACCGAGGGCAACCGCCTGTGGCGCAAGAACCTGCGCGACAACAACGGCGACGGCCAAATCACCCCCGGGGACGGCGTCGATCTGAACCGAAACTTCGCGACCAAGTGGGGCTACGACAACGAAGGCTCCTCGGACAACCCCGCCAGCGAGACCTACCGTGGCACCGGGCCGAACTCCGAGCCGGAGACGCAGGCGCTCGAAGCGCTCTCGGCCAGGGTCGGATTCGAGTTCCTCGTCAACTACCACTCGGCCGCGGAGCTCCTGCTCTACGGCACCGGCTGGCAGGTCTCAACGCCGACACCCGACGACGTGATCTACGAGGCCATGGCCGGTGACGACGCCAACCCCGCTATCCCCGGGTACGACCCCGACATTTCCGCCGAGCTCTACACGACCAACGGTGACACCGACACGCATATAACGGAGAGGTTCGGCACCCTCGGCTTCACGCCCGAGATGGCCACTTGCGAGTCCGCGTCTCAGGTGGATCCCAACGACGAGTGGGTGGACACCGACTGTGACAGCGGCTTCAACTTCCCTGACGACGAGGGGCTGGTGCAGGCCGAGTTCGAGAAGAACATCCCGTTCGCACTGTCGGTGGCCGAGTCCGCCTCCGACCCGGATGACCCGGTGTCGGTCGTCGGGCGCACGGCTGACGACTTCCGGGTGGACTCCTTCGACGTCTCCTACGGCGACCCGCAGACCGTCGCAGTGGTGGCCAAGCGTGCCCTTGAGGACCTCAGTCTCCACTACCGCATCAACGCAGGCGCGACGCAGACCGCCGTTGCATCCGAGTGGTCCGGCGGGGAACGCTACGGCGACGAGAACGACGACTACTACGCCGAGTTCCGGGGCCAAGTCCAAGGGGCGAGCCCGGGCGACGACGTCGAGGTCTGGTTCAGCGGCGTCAAGCCCGGCACGGGGCTGGTCCAGAGTGACGCCTTCACGTACTCGTTGGCCTCGGATAGTGGCGACGACGTCCTCGTCGTGGCTAACGAGGACATCGAGGGCGTGGACCCACGCTACCCGGGAGGGATCAAAGAGCCTAAATACCTCACAACCTACGTGGCGGCAGTCGAAAACGCCGGTTACTCGACCGACGTCTGGGACGTCGACGCGCAGGGCGTGCCGCATGACCTCGGTGTGCTCGGACACTACGACGCCGTGCTGTGGTACCTCGGCGACAACCGGCTGACGGCGGATCCGGAAGATCTGCTCACGCAGACACCGCTCGGGAACCTGCCGGACATGGCGGTAGCCGAGCGCCAGCAGCACCTCACCATGGCCGTGCGCGACTACCTCAACGCGGGCGGCAAGCTGATCCATGCCGGCGAGAGCGCACAGCACCAGGGTCTCGAGGGCTTCAGCACGGCGGTCGGTGGCCTCTACTACGGGCTGAACGGCGACGAGACGGCTGACTGTGTGATCCAGCCTCAGCCCAACAGCCTGACAGCCGGCTTCTTCGAGGACTGCCTGATCATGGCGGACGACTTCCGGCAGTACTACCTCGGAGGGTTCACGCGTACCGACAGCGCCAACCCCGCCGGAGTGACCGGTGTCGCGGAGCCGCTGGACGGCTTCACCGCCGGCTTCGATGCCCCCCGCAGCAACCCGCTGGACGAGGCGGGCGTCTACCAGCCGACGAGCGAGGTGCTGCCGGCTGACGAGTTCCCGCAGTTCACCAGCCAGGGAGCTGCGGAGTACGCCACCCAGGGCGTCGACCCGTTCGCGCCGGTCGAAGGTACGAGGTATGCGGGCGCGGTGCATGCGGATGCGTCATACATGCGGCTTGCGAAGACGATCGACCTGACGGGAGCCACGGCGGCGGAGCTGCAGTTCCAGCTGTCGATCGACACCGAGCCCCAGTACGACAACGTGATCGTCGAGGCACACACCGTCGGTCAGGACAACTGGACCACACTTCCCGACCTGAACGGGGGCACGCAGACCGCGCCGCCGGCGGAGTGCGCGGAAGGCGGGTTCCTGCTCAGCATGCACCCGTTCCTCGAGCACTACCTCGGCGGTGCGGACTGCACCGAGCCCGGCACCTCCGGCACGTGGAACTCCTTCACCAGTGGCGCGACGGCCGGCGGCTGGCACCAGGCGGCTGTCGACCTGTCCGGGTTCGCCGGCGAACAGGTCGAGGTCGCGATCAGCTACGTGACCGACCCGAACACCGGTGGAGTCGGTGCCTTCGTCGACGACACCCATGTCATCGTGGACGGCGTCGACTCGGCCGACGGGTTCGAGGGCGCGACCAGCACCTGGACGGTCGGTGGCCCTCCGGCCGGAAGTGCCCCGAACGCGGGCAATTGGCAGATCTCGGAGAAGCTGGTCAACGCGTTCGCCGGGACGTCCACCGAGGACACGCTGCTGCTCGGCTTCGGGCTGGAGCAACTGTCCAGTGACGCCGAACGCAACGACCTGATGCAGCGCGCGCTGGACGGGCTGCTTCGGTAGCCGCAGCCGCGGGGCAACCGGACCGGCAGCTGATGGACGACATCGGCTACTAAGCCGCGGTAGGACGGCTTGAACTGTGCTGGGGACCAGCTGGTCCCCAGCACACCGGCTAAAGAGCCGAAAAGTGCCGTACGCGGCCGTTAGATGTACGGGCGGCGGGCGCGCCGGTCTCATCTGCGGTCTCATTCGCTGACATCCGCGGATGTTCGCCGGCGTCCGCGGCCGCGGATTCCGCGCGGGACGGACGGCCGCGAACGCTGCTGAACGGCCCCGCCCAGGCCTCGAAAGCGTGTGTGGGTTCACGCCCACCGTGGGTTCGAATCCCACCGCCATTGTCAATCAGGGGTATCGCCATCCACGGAGATCGGGGCTGATTCCCCAACCGAATCACTGAGCGGCCATGTCACCGTCGCCCCGGCCGCCACGGGACCGACGGGTAGCCGGTGTCGAAGTGCATGTAGTCCGGCACGTCGATGTCCTGCCAGATCCATCCCTCGGACACGAACGCTCGCCAGACGGCGCCGCCGGACAGGATCTTTCCTAGGCCGCGCGTCCGTTCGGCGTGCCGGGCCAGCGGCTCCCAGCAGTCGCATCGGAAATCCCGCCACGGGTTCTCACGCGGGTTGATGTCGATGGCGCGACCATTGGCATGCGGGGACTCGGCGTACGGCGAGTTGTTCTGATCCGGTTGACGGCAGTTGAACGCCGACGTGTTGTCGGCAGCTTGGCTGGCCGCGTCGTCACCGCCGAACTCGTCGATGGGACGCATCTGACGGATCCGGAAGCCGGATTCGAAGATGCGCGTGAAGATCCGCGCCACACTGCGCGCCACATCCCGGCGGACGACCAGCCGGCCGCGACTGACGCCGCCGTCGAAGTCGCGGTAGTTCACGGCCACCACCCGCAGCTGACCGGGGCGGCGAACCGGGCACTCGGGCCGCACCATGCCGGCGTCGACCATCCGCCTCCAGTGCGCCGATGTGACTGCTCGTACCTGGGCGTCGGCAACCGCTGGCGGACCTGTCCGTGGCGAGGTGGTCGGTGCCGTCGGCTCCGATGCCGAAGCTGAGGTGGTCGGTGGACCGCTCGAGTCAGTTGCGGTCGAGGCGCCGTCGGTCGACGTCGAATCCGTGCAGCCGCCTAGCAGCAACACCCCCGCCGCCAAGCACACTCCTAAGGCACGGCGACGACGAGCGGGAGTACCCATGGGCAACGGTAACCGGGCGGCGGCGCCGACGATTCGCCTGCTTGCGAATGATCCGCCGGTGGCCCCGTTCCCTCTGTAGTTGCGCGGATATTCGGCCACGAGCGAATCATTATCCGGCGCCGAATCCGCTCCGTACTCTCGATTGCAGGCGCGAGGGAGGAGTGTCCGATGATCGTCGAGGTGCGGACATACCGCGTACAGCCCGGCTGTCTCGAGCTCTTCGTTCGCGAGATGTCCGCCACAGTGCCGCGGCTCGAGGAGCTGGGGATCAGGGTTCTCGCCACAGGGGGATCGATGGTGGACGACGACGGCGAGCACGCCTACCTCGTTCGCGCGTTCGACTCGCTCGACGACCGGGATCGGCTCGAGGAGGAGTTCTACGGCAGCCCCTACTGGAACAACGGACCCCGGCTGCGCATCCTCAGCATGATCCAGCACTTCCACACCGTCGTCGTCTCCACCGACGACGACACGGTCTGGGCCGGCTTCGTCGCCGGAGCAGCTGCCGAAACCGCCAGCTGAGCCTTCCCCGAGCGGTAGCGCGGGTCGGGTGGCTAGCTGTACGCGTCGTGGTAGTTCCACCAGCCGTATGGCGGAGTCTGCGGGTAGCCCTCCGGCGAGTCCTCCCACTCCTCCTGGCGGCCGAGCGCCGTGATGTCCAGGTAACTCCAGGTGCTTCCCATCGCCTCGTCGCCACGGCTGTCCCCGAAGTAGGTGCGATAGATCCGCTCGCCGTCGCGAATGAAGGCGTTGGTTCCGTGCCACTGGTCCACGCCGAAGTCTTTGTCAAAGTCGTCGGTCATCGTGTACCACGAGATCAACTCCCAGCCCATGCGCTCCTTCAGACCCTGGATCTCGGTCTGCGGGGCGCGCGAAACGAACGCGAGCGTCGTGTCCCGCGCGTTCAGGTGAGCGGGATGCGCGACCTGGTCGGCGACGAACGAGCAGCCCACGCAGGCCCGCTCCGGGTACGCGCCGCCCCCTTCCGGGTACGTCGTGACGTCCGGCGCGTAGAAGGCGCGGTAGACGATCAGCTGGCGGCGACCCTCGAACAGATCGAGAAGGCTCAGCGCGCCTTCCGACCCGTCGAAGCGGTACTCCTTCTCCACGGCCATCCACGGCATCCGGCGGCGCTTGGCGGCCAGTGCATCGCGGGCACGGGTGAGCTTCTTCTCCTCGACCAGCAGTTCCTCGCGGGCGGCATCCCACTCCTGCGGTGACACGATCGGCGGAGTATTCATCGTGGCCTGTCCTCCTTCAGATCCGGATTTTGATCGTACGCCGCAGCCCGCTTTTCTCGTCGAGCGCACGACACATCGCCGACACCTGGTCAGGCCGGTGCTGGTGTGTCGTACAGCAGCCGTCGTACGCCGGCCCGCGACCCGAGTAGCGCGACGACGAGCAACGTCACGGGTAGGAATCCACCTAGGCTCACAGCGTCACCGAAGATGAGATCGACCAGCGCCAGGACCACCAGCTTGCTGCCGGCCGCGACCACCCACAGCGCCAGGGCGGCGATGACCTTGGCTCGCCCGGTCGTCGCCGCCCGAAGCCTGTCGATGACCTTGGTCTTGAGGACGATCACCATTTCGAGCGCGATCTTGAGCAGGACGGCGGTCAGCAGCGAGAGGGTGAATCCTTCGCTGATGACCGACGGAACATACTCGATGGCGAGGTTGAGAACGACGACGTAGACGAAGACGTCGATGACATCGGCTGGGCGGGCGCGGATCCACCGACGCACCGGACCTCGTGGCGGACGAGGTTCTGCGGAGGCTGGCCGCCCCGGCTCTGCTGTCACAGGGATGATCTTGACGCACATGGCGTTCGAGCCGCGATCGGGCTGGCCTCTGACAGGATCGAGCACTCACGCCCTTCCAGCGCCGCAGCACGGTGTAGGTGGCCGACGCGCCACCTGGGAGCGATCACTGTGTCATTGTCAGGCGATCCAGTATCATTGAGGTGGCACTGGCTGATTGTGTGTCCTTCTTGGAGGGTCTCTTTCCCTGCGCGGCAGGCGATTTCCGCCGTCTTGCTGGTACAGGTCGCCGTTGCGGTGCCGACAGAGGCGCGCGTCGCCCACGTCCGTGGGAATCGTTCCGGCGGAGCTGTCGAGCCATTCGACGGTGGACGTGCCGGGGTCGCAGCCTCAGTGCCCGGCTAGCGGCTTGATGGCTGTCAGCCGGCGAAACACGAAAGGAGACTTGGTGGCACAGCGCCAACGTCGTTCCCGGAGCGGTGGGACAGCCCAACGCCCGAAACGCCGGGAGCGTGACAACGACGGGATACTGCCCGTCCTCGCCAAGGCGGTCCGCGAGGTCGAGAACCGCGCGCAGCGCGGACATTTCGAGCGAACGCGGTTCCAGGTCATCGCCTTGCTGGTGCGCGACGAGCTTGCCCGCGTGCGGGCGGCCACCTCCCTTACCGAGGCGGATCGTGACCGGGAGCTCAAGCGACTGGACGGAATCGCCACGATTCTCGCGCAGATCGCGGCCGGCGAGCCGTCACTGTTCCTTCTCCT
>Ga0209382_10001064_pt1 | contig 44182 bp, 46 predicted proteins | sample SoiMetdeltSBSDD5_FD_187599 | JGI IMG/M metagenome (GOLD analysis project Ga0209382, IMG submission 187599) | Bulk soil microbial communities from a Populus tree surrounding site in Tennessee, USA - Soil MetaG P. deltoides SBSDD5 (SPAdes) (version 2) | ecosystem: Environmental > Terrestrial >...
TGCTCGATGAAGGCCAGGAGCGACTCCTCGACCAGAAAGGGAAACAGCCCCGCCCCGGCCGCGGTCTGTATCAGCACCTGGAACCCGTGCGCCAGCAGGTCGGGGTGCCCGTGGCGGCGGCAGAACTCGCGGTCGTAGTGGATCGGATGATTGTCGCCCGAGGCGGCCTGGAAGGCGAGAAACTGCGCCTCCGTCACGGTGCGGGACGGGATCTTGAAGGTCTCCCCCAGCGCAAAGTCCTCGAACCAGCGCGACGGGCCGAGGCGATGGCTGGCGGGGTCGAAGGGTTCCGTCATGGCTGGCATCCTGCTCGAGGGGCGCGAGCCAGGCTAAGGCTTGCCGCGCCGCTTGGCCACGTCGGTGGCCTGCAGGTGGCGACCCGTATACAACAGCTCCAGCATGTACTCGCGATAGCTGACGCCTGCGGCCTCGGCCCGCGCCACGCGCATCTTGAGGATCGACAGCGGCGGGTTCTTCCAGACCTCGGCATGTGCCTTGTGCCAGCAGTAGCGCAGGTAGGCGCTGCCGGCGGGCTCGTCGAGGGGCGGGCCCTGGTTGTGGCCGATGCGGGCGGGCTCATGCAGGCCCCAGCCGGCCGGTAGGTCGAGTGGCGCCAGAGGCTCGAGCCCCGCTTGCCGCGGGCTCCTTCGCCTCCGTTCGTAGCGGTCACCCATGCCGTTCGACCCAGCCTCGCAGTCCCCGGCCGACAGCTCGTTTCAGAAGGGATCGCCGGGCATGGCGATTCCCTTCGCGGCCAAGACACGGCGTGCCCGGTCGGGATAGTCCGAGATCAGCCCGTCCACACCCATGTCGATGACGCGGACCATGTCGGCCTCGGCGTTGACGGTCCACGGCACCACCTTCAGGCGGAGCGCATGCGCCTCCGCAACCGCGGCGGGGGATATCTCCTTGAAAGTAGGCGACCATGTGCCGCAGCCGGCGGCAGCGACGAGCCTCGGGACCGAGCCCGCGAAGTCGCGCGGGTCGAGCCCGGCGAGCCACGGCGATGGCTGCCGCCCCCCGCCATCGGCCTTGTCGCGCAGCGTCCTCTCGTTGGTCAGGCAGACCGTCTCGATCTCGGGTGCGAGCCTCCTGGCGATGCGCAGCGTGCGCCAGTCGAACGACTGGATGGTGGTGCGGCCCGTCATCTTCGCCGCGCGCACGGCCTCGATCACGAGGCGCGCGAAGGTCTCCGGATCGGGGGTGTCGCCGGGCTGTTCCGGCGACAGCTTGGTCTCGATGTTGAAGCGCGGCGACTTGCGGGAGGCGTTGGCCAGCGCGAACAGCTCGGCGAGCGTCGGGATGCGCACGCCGTCGGCCGGTGTCTGCTGCGCGAACTGCTGGGCATATTGCGTTCCGGGCCTGATGCGGCCCACGTCGAAGCGCATGAGCTCGGGGAGCGTGAGACTGTGGATGGCGGGTCCCGGCCCCGGCAGCCAGGCGCCGTCGGGCCCACGCACGATGTCCGGATTGAGCGCCCGATCGTGGCTCAGCACGATCACGCCATCCCTGGTGACGCCGAGGTCGGTCTCCAGCGTGGTCACCCCGATCTCGAGCGCCTTGGCGAACCCGGCAAGGGTATTCTCCGGTGCCAGACCGCGTGCGCCGCGGTGGCCCTGCAGATCGAAGGCGCGCAATTGGGTCGGTCCGAGCATGAGAAGAAGGCCGCTGAGGAGGGCCACTGCAAGGGTAGGGCGATGTGGCGTCGGTGTGCTCCGCTTGCTCGTCATTGCTCCATCCGATCCTTGCCAACGAATTGTGACGCAAAGTCGATCACGGGGTTGCGCGTGCGCAGGGGGCCGCGCTGGGGACCGCCCGGGCCGGCGGGGCGTGATGCAAAAGCCGCGGTCGACCGGCCACCCGTCCCGCTTCCGGCATGGCGGCCTGAGGTCGCGGCTTGCTCATGCCTCGGATGACGTGGCAGAAACCGGCCGGAGGGGCGCCACCGGGGCGCCACGAGCCTGTGGTGGCATGGCCGGCTGCGAACTGGCGCCGGGTGCGGGACGGGTTTGTCCGGAGCGGGGAAGGTCCATGGATGCCAGCTATCTCAGATGGGTCGCTGTGGCCGGGCTCATTGCCGTGCTCGGCGTCGGGTCCTGGGGCATGTGGCGCCAGGCGAGCGCGATCGGCGAAGGCCGGATCGTGGTGGCAGCCGGCAGCTTGCACTATGTCGAGCTCGCCGAGACCTACCGGCGCGACCTCGAACGTTTCGGCGTCAGATACGAGGTGAAGCAGGGCGTCGGCGGTTTCGAGTCGCTGAAGGCTCTCCTGGAGCCCGGTCCCGGCATCAATGCCGCCTTCATCAAGGGCGGCCTCGTCGGCAGCCTGCAGGGCCGCCTTGCGACCGAGAAGGCACAGGGCTGGTACGCCAAGTTCTCACAGCTGCAGTCTGTCGGGCGTCTGTTCTACGAGCCGATCTGGGTGTTCACCCGCGGCGACCTGCCGCTCAGCAGCCTGCGCGACCTCGCGGGCAAGAAGATTTTCACCGGCACGCGCGAGGGCGGCACCCGGCGCATCGCCAACCAGCTGCTCAAGGCCAACGGCATCGACAAGAGCAACGCCACCCTGATCGCCGAGAGCCTTCCGGCAGACGCCGCTCCGCTGCTCGACGGTCGCGCCGACGCCGCGTTCCTGATCGAGCCCGCGGATTCCAAGCTGGTCCAGGACCTGCTGCGGGTAAAGAACATCCGGCTCATGGATTTCTCCGAGGAGGCGGAAGCCTACGACAACCGCTTCCCCGCCATCGCCAAGGTGGTGCTGCGCAAGGGCGCGGTGGAGTTCAACCCGCTCATTCCCTCGGACGACATCACGCTGCTCGCCACCTCCGTTGTCCTGGTGGTGCGCAAGGACATGCACGCGACGCTGGTGAGCCTGCTGACGCAGGCCGTCGTTAGCAACCCCAAGCAGGGGATCGACAAGGAGGGCGACCCGGTGCTCTTCCACCGCGTGGGCCTGTTCCCGTCCGTCGACGATCCCGAGTTCCAGGTTTCCAAGGACGCGCGTGCCGTCTACAAGTCGGGCGAGCTGCCGATCCTCCTGCGCAACCTCGCCCCCGTGAGCGCTCGCCTCGGCGTGCCCTATCAGGTGACCGCCTATGTCAGCACCTATGCCGGCCAGGTGCTGCTGGTCCTGATCCCGCTGATCGCGCTGATCGTGCCGTTCACCAGGGCGGTGCCGGCGATGTATGTCTGGATGGTGAGGCGGCGGATCGTCTACTGGTACCGCCACCTCAAGGACCTGGAGCGCCGTCTCGACAGCCGCGACGCGAGGGCGGACATCGCCGCGCACCAGGACGAGCTCGAGCGCATCGACAGCGCGGTGCGGCGCATCCGCGTCCCGCACTACTTTTCCAACCAGCTCTACGATCTGCGTCTCCACATCGCTCTGGTCCGCCAGCGGCTGGCGACGCAGCCAAACATGCAGATGGCGGCGGAATAGGTCTCGCCGCCGTGGGGGGCGGCATTGTTTGCGAGTCGGTAGTCGATGACCAAGCCCGAGTTTGATCCGCGTGAAGTGCTCGAGAGGTATGTCGCGGTGCTGCGCGATGAAGGAGGCGCGGTGGTGCGCGATGTGGCCGAGCTGGCCCATCCCAAGGAGGCGATCCGCATCGTGCTGCAGCACTGCATCAGGACCGCCGCAGACCGGGAGTCGCGCGAGTTCCTGCGCAACGCCTACGTCTCCTTGAGCAACTTCCAGCCCATAAGCGAGCTGGAGAAGGAGGCGCTGACCGTGCTCAGCGGCGTCGGTCCGTTGGGGATAGAGGGGACGAAGCTCTTCAGCAAGCAGGCCCGGCAGATCACGCACGTCGCCGCGCCGCTGCAATCGCTGCTCGATAGGGTGACGGCGGAGCTCGCCGTCCTCACGCAGGAGCTGAAGACGCTGCCCGGCGCCGAGTGAGGCGCATCCGGGCCTGGGGAGACGGCGCATGGACCCGATATCGCAGGACGAGGCTGCCATCGCCGCGCTCCAAGCCCGCGTCGCGGCGCTGGAGGGGGCCGGCAACGATGCGGAGGCCATCCCCCTGGCGGAGAGCTGGATCGAGGCTGCGAAGGCGCACTTCGGCGAGGCCCACCCGTCCTACGCCGCTGCCCTGTCGGCCCTCGGCGGCTTGTTGCGTCGCGCCGGCCGGCTCGCGGAGGCCGAGGCCCTGCTGCGCCGCGCGGTTGCGATCTACCGCGGCAGCGACGGGGCGCATTCCCTCGAGCTCGCCCGCACCTACGGCCGGCTGGCGCAGACCCTCTACGACGCCGGCCGCATCGAGGAGGCCGAGGCGCTGCGCGGCTACGCCATGATGGCGCCGCCGCCGCCGCCCCCCGAGGACGAGCTCGGCGGCCCGCCCGGCTCTGCCGGGGAGGCCCGACCGGCGAAGCGCGATGCACCGCCCGCCGCTCCCGTCGAGACGGCGTCGACCGGTCCAATGCCTGCGGCGCCCCCTGCGTCGCGACCGCTGCCAGCCCCGGCGCAGGCGCGCCCACGCAGGCCGGAGGCTCTCGACGGCGATCGGCCTGCCGCGGCCCGCGTGCGCGAGGAGCCGCTGGCGGAGCGCAGGGCCGGGCCGATCCTGCGGGAGAAGGTGGACGCCAAGCGGGCGCTGGAGATCGACGCGGGGCGCCTCGCCTACCAGATCCCGCAGCGCATGTGGGTCGATATCCCCGAGACCGTGGAGGTGCGGCTGGGGCGCGCGCAGGCCAGGGGCCTCACCCAGGGCTTCGGCGGCCGCGGCGAGGTGAGGACCGAGGACATCCCCGTCGTCGAGACCATGTCGGTGACGCTCCTGTGCGAGCCCGGCGCCTTCGACATCCAGGCGCGGTCGGAGAGGGATCAGCTGGTGAAGCCCGACCTGGTACTCGGCACGGCCTTCCACAGCGACGACTTCGGCCGCTGGGTGTGGCTCGTCACGCCCCGGCGGAGGGGCGAGCACACGCTGCTCGTGAAGGTGTCGGCGGCGATCCGCGACAGCCGCGGCCTGCCCGCCACATCCTCGCTGCCCGACAAGACCTTCGCCGTGAGCGTGCGCGTGCAGGTCCTGCGCGCCGTGGTCTCCGCGATCGCCGGCGCGGTGCCCAAGCTCGCCTGGGTGGCGATCACCACTGTCGTCGGCTCGATCGTCGGCATCCTCACCAAGGACTACTGGTGGCCCGCGATTCGCCGCCTGCTCGGCTGGGAATGAGCCGCTGGGATTCCCCTCCCCCTTGCGGGCCCTTGCGGGGAGGGGCCAGGGTGGGGGGAAGCCCGAACGCTGATGAAAGGTCTCAGCCCCAGGTGCAGACCAGCTGCCGGCACACCCTGCCGGTCGAATCGATGCTGCAACGCGTGGCCACCAGGCGGCAGACGCGGCAGCTGTAGGACGACAGGCAGCCTCTGTAGGCGCCGCCCGGCGTGAAGCGGCAGGTGCGAATCACCTGGCAGTCGCGGTTGGGATCGATCCCGTAGGGCTGGGCGGCGCTCCGCCCGGGCAACAGAACCAGCAACGGCAGGACAAGGCTGCAGGCGAGCAATGCACATCGCCACGTGCTCGGCGTACGCATGACGGTAGCCCCACGGCGCAGTTTCGCGAGGGCCCCACTGTCGCCAAAGCCTCCGCTCGCCGCAACGCCGGGCGATGCACATGGTTCAAGCATGTGAAAGGCTGTGCCAAATCGGCAACGGCGTGCAGGCTACTCCGCGGCCTGCTGCTTGGGCTGCACCGCGGCGGTGTAGTCCTTGATCAGCGTCTCGCAGATGCGGCCGGGCTTGTATTTGAACTGGGCAATCTCCGCCACCGGCGACACCTCGCCGGCCGTGCCGGTCAGGAAGCATTCCGAGAACGTCCCGAGCTCCTCCGGCATGATGGTGCGCTCCACCACCTGCATACCGCGCTTCCTGGCAAGCGCAATGACGGTCTCGCGGGTGATGCCGGCGAGGAAGCAGTCGGCCACCGGCGTATGCAGCACGCCGTCCTTGACGAAGAAGACGTTGGTGCTGGTGCACTCCGCGACATGGCCGCGATAGTCGTACATGAGCGCGTCGGCGTAGCCCATCGCCTCCGCCCGATGCTTCTCGATCGTGCAGATCATGTAGAGACCGGCCGCCTTGATCTTGGACGGCGCCGTCGCCGGATCGGGGCGGCGGTACTTGGCGATCGTGAGCCTCAGACCCTTGAGGCGTTCCTCCAGGGGGTAATAGGAGCCCCAGTCCCACGCCGCGATCGCCAGGTGGATCTTGGTGGCCTGCGCCGAGACGCCCATCTGCTCGCTGCCGCGCCAGGCGAGCGGTCGCACGTAGCAATCGGTGAGGTTGTTGGCCCTGATGGTGTCGCGGCAGGCCTGATCGATCTCGGCCACGCTGTAGGGAATGGTGAAGTCCATCGTCTTGGCGCCGTCCCAGAGCCGCTGGTTGTGCTTCGTCAGCTCGAAGATCTCGCCGCCGTAGGCCTTCTCCCCTTCGAACACCGCGCTGGCGTAGTGCAGGGCATGGGTCAGGATGTGCACGTTGGCTTCGCGCCAGGGCACGAGCTTGCCGTCGTACCAGATGAACCCGTCGCGGTCGTGATAGGGGGCGGTTTCGGCCATTCCACTCTCCTCCCGGCCTTGCCCGGCACGGGGCCGGGGCGATTTGTTGTGCAGGCCCGGCGCTGGCGGGCTGGGCGGGGCTGCCGACCCCTGAATAAAGGGTTGCAAGCAGCTACGTTGACATGACAAATGACTTGCCAGCCCTAACAATCGGGGTCAAATAAGTCAACATGGCTGACATAAACTCCGACGCGCTGAACGGTCTCCTCGCGCCGGCCGAGCCGCGGGAGGGCAAAGCGCCGGCGCCGGACGCTCGCCTGATCACGATCATCGAGCTGTTGTTCTTCGCCTACCGCGACTTCACGCGCGATGCCGATGCCATCCTCGCCAAGTTCGGCCTCGGCCGCGCGCATCACCGCGTGCTGCACTTCGTGGATCGCAACCCGGGTCTCAGGGTCGCCGACCTTCTGGAGATCCTCAAGATCACCAAGCAGAGCCTCGCTCCGGTCCTGAAGCAGCTGATCGACGCCGGGTGGATCGTGCAACAGACCGGCATCGCCGATCGGCGCGAGCGGCGCCTGCGGGCAACCGCGCGAGGCAGCGTGCTCGCCCGCCGTCTCGACCAGCTGCAGGCCGCCCGCGTCTCCGGCGCGCTCGCCGCGTGCGGACGCGGCAACGAGGACGCCTTGCGCCGCTTTCTCTTCACCATGATCAGCGCGGAGGAGCGCGGGCGCGTGGAGACCCTGCTGCCGGAGCCGGTGGCAACCGGCCGCTGAGCGAAAGCCGTGCCTTTCGGGGGGAAGCCCATGGACTCGCTGCCTGACAATGCCGCACACATCCTCGTCGTCGACGACGACCAACGCATCCGCGACAGCCTGGCGCGGTATCTCTTCAAGAACGGGTTTCGCGTCACGACCGCCGGCGACGCCACTACTGCGCGGGCGACCATGAGCGGCCTCGCCTTCGACGTCGTCATCCTCGACGTGACGATGCCCGGCGAGAACGGGCTCGAGCTGGCGCGCGACCTCAAGGGCACGTCCAATATCCCGATCTGCATGCTCACGGCCCGGGCCGAGCCCGAGGACCGCATCCAGGGCCTCGAGATCGGCGTCGAGGACTATGTCGCCAAGCCGTTCGAGCCGCGCGAGCTCCTGCTCCGGCTGCAAAACATCCTGAAGCGCCGGCAGGGTCCGTCCGGCCCCCGCGACGAGATCACCATGGGCGACTACACGTTCCAGGTGGCGCGCGGCGAGCTGAAGCGCGGCGAGGAGTCCATCAAGCTCACCGAGCGCGAGCGCGAGCTGCTGCGCCAGTTCGCGCAGCGGCCGGGAACGCCGATCGCGCGCCACGAGCTGGCGGCGGACGAGTCCACCGGCACCGAGCGCGCCGTCGACGTGCAGATCAACCGCCTGCGCCGCAAGATCGAAAGCGATCCGGCCAATCCGGTGTATTTGCAGACGGTGAGAGGCAAGGGGTACATACTTTATACCGACTAGGCGGAGGCGCAGGCGGCGGTCGGCAGTCGGGCGTCGGCGGTCGGGCAATTGGCGAAGCCCGAAGCCCGACGCCCGACTGCCGAAGCCCGAGAGACGGAGCTGGTTGGGACGGTGGCAGTGGTGAGGCAGTATATGCTCGCTCGCAGTGACAAGCCCCGGCGCTGGCCGGCGGATTGGCTCGCCGCCGGGCAGACGCTGTGGGCCGGCGCCGCCCGGATGCTGGGCGACCTGGCGCCCAAGGGGCTATATGCCCGCGCGCTCATCATCATCATCGCCCCGATCGTGCTCCTGGAAAGCGTCGTTGCGTTCGCATTCATGGAGCGCCACTGGAACCAGGTCACGCGCCGGCTGTCGGAAGCGACCGCCCGCAACATGGCCGCCATCGTCGACCTCTACGAGTCGAGGGCCTACGACGACAACCGGCTGGAGGCGCTCGCCAAGGACCGGTTCGGCCTCTCGCTCGCCGTGCTGGCGCCCGGCGAGCTGCCCACTTCCGATCGGCAGCGGCCGTTCTTCGACCTGCTCGACCGCGCGCTGCCCGAGGAGATTGCGCTGCAGGTCAAGCGACCGTTCTGGGTCGATACGGTCGGCAAGTCCTCGCACGTGGAGATCAGAATCAAGCTCAACGGTGCGATCCTGCGCTTCACCGCGCGGCGTGCGCTCGCCTACGCCTCCAACTCGCATATCTTCCTGATGTGGATGGTGGGCACGTCCGTGTTTCTGCTCACCGTGGCGATCCTGTTCCTGCGCAACCAGATCCGCCCGATCCTGCGGCTCGCGGAGGCCGCCGACGAGTTCGGCAAGGGGCGCCCCGTTCCGCCCGACTTCCGTCCGCGCGGCGCGCGCGAGGTGCGCCAGGCGGCGCAGGCGTTCCTCGAGATGCGCGACCGCATCAGGCACCACGTGGAGCAGCGCACCACCATGCTGGCCGGTGTCAGTCACGACCTCAGAACCGTGCTCACCCGCTTCAAGCTCGAGCTGGCGCTGCTCGGCGACGGCCCGGAGGTCACGGCGCTCCGCAACGACGTGAACGAGATGCAACACATGCTCGAGGACTACCTCGCCTTTGCCAAGGGAGACGGCGGCGAGGAGGCGGCGCCGACCAGCGTCGGGGAGTTGCTCGAGGAGATCAACGAGGAGACGCTGCACTACGGCACGCCGGTCGAGATCCGCATCCGCCAGCCCGGCAGCGATCTCGTCCTGCCGCTCAAGCGGCAGGCGTTCAAGCGCGCCATTACCAACCTGGTTACCAACGCAACCCGCTTCGGCGCCTACGTGGTCATCCGCGCCAGCACGGACCAGGAGTGGCTGCGCATCGAGGTCGACGACGACGGGCCGGGCATCCCGCCGGCCGAGCGCGACAACGTTTTCCGCCCGTTCTACCGGCTGGGCAACGGGCGCAACCAGGACACGGGCAACACCGGGCTCGGTCTGGCGATCGCCCGCGACATCGCGCGCAGCCACGGCGGCGAGATCTCGCTGGGCGAGTCCCCCATGGGCGGCCTCCGCGCAGTCGTGCGCGTGCCGCTGTGAACCACCGTGTCTCGCGCCTTGGCGAATTCTCTTCAGTCCCCCACGATCTCCCATAGCAAGAAGAGGAAGATGCCGGCAGCCGCAACCGTCGTCGTTATCAAGACTCCGAATAGGAGCCAGCTTATCAGCCAGCCCGCGCCGCTAAGCCACTGCCACAGAAACCATTCCCCAATCAGGCCCCCGATAAGGAACAGACCTGCAACACAAAGACTCAACACACCCCTTTTGGAAAGAAAGAGGCCAACGACCAATGGTGGCGCTAGCATGGCCGCGACCACGGGGAAGCTCAGATCGACACCGATCCATTTGACAAAGAACCATCCTGCGACCAGAGACACGGCGGCGACCAGACCGAGGAGAGCAATTGATCTCCTCTCTTGTGATGCCTGCTGTTCGAGTTCTCGGAGTCGCTCTTCGGACTCTCGAAGTCACTCCTCTGCCTGACGTGCACTAGCCGCTGCCATCTTCTGAAGTTGACCGGCTTGTGCCCTCAATGTCTCCCCTAGCTCCATGCTGGCGCGGATCGCTTTCGCCAACTCGCCGCCGAAGAGCTGTTCGAACTGGGCGATGTCGCGAGGATTGCCCACTTTGATGCGCACGTCCTCAACTACCTGACGTAGCATCGGAGCCAAAGGGTCGCCGTTCCAGTTTGAGAGATCGGCGGCTTGTATCAAGCTGAACGCGAACGGCGGCTCGGCACCGTCAATTCTCACGGGAACGAGTATGCTTCGCCCCAATCCGAAGTGTGCCTCTGTCCTGACCCAACGTCGGTCAATCGACTGAAAGCTCCAAACCACCATGACGCAGCGAGCGCTCTTGATGGCGTCTCGATCACCTCGTCCCACTGTTCGCCGGCGCGCAGCCGGGTGTCCCACCATACGGTGAATCCCTCGCGTTCCAAGACCTCCACAATATGTCGGACTTTCTCCCGATCGGCGTGCGTATAGCTCACAAACACATCTGCCATGAATGCCGGACCCCATTAACGCGCAAATCTGGCCGCCAAGCTGAGCACTCCCGACCACATGGCCGCCGCAGTGCACCCCATCTGCCGCAGGTACACGCATCCCGTGCGCCTGAGCTGCGACGGCCACGTGACGTTGGGGGATCGGCTCGTCTCCCTTGCCGCCCAGGTCACTTAAACGCGACCTTAACGATTTGCCTAGACCCTGCGCCCGGGTTCCGACCGTAGCGTTCGTGCAGTTGTCCATGGCCGAGTTTCTCGAGGACGCGACTCTGGGCCGCGGAGCCGCGGCCCAGTCGACGCCGCGCATCGGCGCCAGGGAGCAGCGCATGGCGCTGCAGCGGCGCGTGCGCGAGATCCGTCTGCGGCTCCTGCAGGGCCCCGGCGTCAAGCCCGAGTTCGAATACGAGCTGCTCTGCCTGTTCGCGCGCAGCGAGGTGTCCACGCGCACCACCCTGCCGCTGCTGGCCGTGGTCCTTGCATCGACGCTGTGGGCGCCGCCGGTCCAGGCCGGGGCCTGGGTGGCGATGGTGCTCGCCATGAAGCTGTTCATGGTGGCCGCCTGCCTCGACTTCCTCTCCCGCCCACGCGGCCAGATGCGCGTCGCCCGCTGGCGCCGCAGGCTCGTCTGGCTCGACCTGGCGAGCGGAGCTGCCTTGGCCGGCATTGCCACGCTGGGGCTGGGCACTGGCGATACCGCAGGCCACGTGTTCCTGCTCGCCTCGCTGATCGCGCTGCTCGCGATCCGCATCTTCGCATCCGCGGGCCGACTGGGCCTCACCGCCGCCACCACTGCGCCGGTGACGCTCGCCGTGGTGGCGCGCCTGGCGGCCGAGGGCGACGCCGTGCATCTCGCCATGGCCGCGATGGCCGCCGGCCTCTACGTCTGCTTCCTCATCCTGGCGCGCGAGCACAACGCCGTCGCGCTCGCCATGCTCGAATGCCGGGCGGAGAAGGATGCACTGATCGCCGAGAGCGAGGGCGAGCGGGCGATCTGCGACGAGGCGCGGCGCCGCGCCGAGGCGGCGAGTGCCGCCAAGTCGCGCTTCCTGGCGACCATGAGCCACGAGCTGCGCACGCCGCTCAACGCCATCCTCGGCTTCTCGGAGGTCATGAAGAGCGAGCTGCTCGGACCGATCCACAATGGCAGCTACAAGGAGTACGCGGCCAACATCCACGACAGCGGCCGCCATCTCCTGCAGCTCATCAACGAGATTCTCGACCTGTCGCGCATCGAGGCCGGCCGCTACGAGCTCAACGAGGAGCCGGTGCGGCTCGCGGGCGTGGCCGAGGACTGTCTGCGCCTCTTGAACCTGCGCGCGGAAAGCAAGGCGCTCGACGTGACTCTCGTCTGCGACCGGGGCCTCGAGCCCCTGTGGGCGGATGCGCGGGCCGTGCGCCAGATCTGCCTCAACCTGGTCTCGAACGCGCTCAAGTTCACCCCGCAGGGCGGGCACGTCACCGTCACGCTCGCACACACCCCCGAAGGCGGGCAGATGCTTCTCGTCAAGGATACCGGCCCCGGCATCCCGCAGGACGAGATCCCGAGGGTCATGCAGGCCTTCGGCCAGGGCTCGCTTGCGCATCAGGTCGCCGAGGGCGGCACCGGCCTCGGCCTGCCCATCGTCCAGAGCCTCGTCGGAGCGCACGGCGGAACATTCGAGCTGCGCTCGGTGTTGCGCAAGGGCACGGAGGCGATCGTCCGCCTGCCGCCGAGCCGGATCTTGCGGGCGGTGCTGCAGCCCCCTGCACGCGACGCGCAGGCTCCGCAGGGGCCGGGCAAGGAGGCCGAGCGATGGTGGCAGGTGAAGCCGGGAACGGCGATGCAGCACGCAGCGGCGGGCAGGTGAACTAAAGGGCGAATGCATTGCCGTGCGGTCGGCTGCTTCCTACATTGGCGCAGGGTTGCGGTGCCGCCGCAGATTTACCGGACCAGGATCGCCCGGGATGACTGACGATCTGCGGCAGCGTATGGTGTCGCATGCCGCCGGCAGGCGCCGGCGCACGCGTCTCGCGGCGTGGAGGTGAAGTATGGCGGCGTGGGTTGCTCTCCTGCTTCTGGTGGTGGCCGGTCTCGTTCTGGTGCTGCGCGGGGACGCCGGCCCGATTGCGGGCTTCGACCCGTCCGAGTTCGCCATCCTGGTCGCAGGCGTAGCGCTCCTGATCTTCCTCGGCTCCGCCATCGCAGGCAGCTACCGCGGGCGCGCGGGCCAGGCCGGCCGCGACCTCCTGGCGTGGGTCGTCGTGGCGCTGGCCCTGGTCGCGGGGTACAGCTTCCGCGACGAGCTCCTGGTGCTCGGCCACCGCGTGGTCGGCGAGCTGCTGCCCGCCGGCAGCCCGCTGCGCGTCGCGCAGGTGGAAGGCAAGCAGTCGGTAACCATAAGGAAGCGCGCCGACGGACACTTCATGGTGCGCACCGAGGCGAACGGGGTGCCCCTCAACATGCTCGTCGATACCGGCGCCTCGACGGTGGTTCTGCGGCCCGAGGATGCCCGGCGCCTCAAGATCGACGTCGACAACCTGCGCTACCTGGTGCCGGTGCACACGGCGAACGGCACGACCTACGCCGCGAGCGTGCGCCTGCCCAGTCTCAGCGTCGGCAACATCAACCTCAAGGATGTCGACGCCCTGGTGGCGAAGCAGGGCACGCTGCGCGACAATCTGCTCGGCATGAGCTTCCTGAACCGCCTTACATCCTATGAGTTCTCGGGCGAGTTTCTGACGCTGCGCAAGATCTGACGCTGGGGTCAGACCCCTTGCCTCGCCGCTCTCAGCCTGACTCCAACCTTTGGAGGCAAGGGGTCTGACCCCTTGGACAGCATGATGTTTCCCAAGCCGCGCGCCGACTTGAAACCCAACACGCTCGAGTTCGAGCGCCTGCCCCTCGTCAAGGCGACGGGCTTTCGCGAGTACGACGCGCGCTGGCGCTTCCCCGACGACATCAACCTCATGGGCCTCCAGGCCATCGGGCTCGGCCTCGCCACGCTCGCCAGCGAGCGCGGGGTGCCGAAGCGCTTCGTCGTCGGCCACGACTACCGCTCCTATTCCGGCGCCGTGAAGCAGGCCCTCATCACGGGCCTGCTCGCCGGCGGCGCCGAGGTGCACGACATCGGCCTCGCCCTGTCGCCCATGGCCTACTTCGCCCAGTTCGAGCTCGACGTGGAGTGCGTGGCCATGGTCACCGCCAGCCACAACGACAACGGCTGGACCGGCATCAAGATGGGCGTCGAGCGCCCTCTCACGTTCGCGCCCGAGGAGATGACGGCGCTGAAGGAGATCGTGCTCGGCGGCCGCTCTCGGGCCCCCGGTGGCGGACGCTACGTCCTCGTGGCCGACCTCGCCGAGCGCTACATGCGGGCCCTGGCCGACCGTCCGCCGCTCCGGCGCAGGCTCAAGGTGGTGGCGGCGTGCGGCAACGGCACGGCGGGCGCCTTCGCGCCCCGCGCGCTGGAGGCCGTCGGCTGCGAGGTGATCCCGCTCGACTGCGAGCTCGACTACACCTTTCCGCGCTACAACCCCAATCCCGAGGACATGAAGATGCTCGCCGCCATCTCCGAGGCGGTACTGGCGCACAAGGCCGACGTGGGGCTCGGCTTCGACGGCGACGGCGACCGCTGCGGCGTGGTGGACAACGAGGGCCACGAGATCTTCGCCGACAAGGTCGGCGTCCTGCTGGCGCGCGATCTCTCCGCGCTCCATCCCGAGGCCCTCTTCGTCGCCGACGTGAAGTCGACGGGCCTCTTCGCCACCGACCCGGTGCTGCGCGCCAACGGCGCCCGCGCGCTCTACTGGAAGACCGGCCACTCCTACATGAAGCGCTACACCCACGAGCAGAGGGCGCTGGTGGGCTTCGAGAAGTCGGGCCACTTCTTCTTCCAGCCGCCGCTGGGCCGCGGCTACGACGACGGCCTGGTCGCCGCGCTCGCCATCTGCGACATGCTCGACCGCAATCCCGGCAAGACGCTCGCGGACCTCAAGAACGCTCTGCCCAAGACCTGGGGCTCGCCCACCATGGCGCCCCACTGCGCCGACGAGGCGAAATACGGCGTGGTCGAGTGGATTACCGGGCAGTACCAGGAGGCGGCGGCCAAGGGCACCTCGATCGCCGGCCAGAAGATTCGCGACCTCGTCACCGTCAACGGCGTGCGCGTCACGCTCGCAGACGGCACCTGGGGCCTCGTGCGGGCCTCGTCCAACAAGCCCGAGCTGGTGGTCGTGGTGGAGAGCCCCACCTCGGAGGCCAACATGCGCGCCATCTTCGCCGACATCGACGCCCGCCTCGCCAAGTGCCCCGAGGTCGGGGAGTACAATCAGAAGATCTGACGACGGATGGGGTCAGACCCTGCGGGTCTGACCCCATGGCGGGACCTCGCCCATGTCGGCGCCGAGGAATCCGCTTCCGCCTGCTCGCCGGGCATGCGGCAAGCGAAGCCCCGGGGTCGGCGCAGGTGCCTGGGGTCAGACCCGCAGGGTCTGACCCCTTCCGTCAACCGCCCAGATGCGTCTTCCAGAACTTCAGGGTACGGCCCCAGGCCAGCTCGGCGGCGGCGCGGTCGTGGACGTCGCGCTGCTCGTTGACGAAGCCGTGCTCGGCGTCGTAGCGGAACACCTCCACGTTCTTGCCGGCGGCCTTGGCTGCCGCCTCGAAGGTGTCGACGGCGGCGGGCGTGCACCAGTCGTCCTTGTTGGCGAAGTGCGCCTGCAACGGCACCTTGATGTCCGCGGGCTTTGCCACCGTCTCTGGCGGCAGCCCGTAGAAGCACACCGCTGCGCTCAGCTCGGGGATGCGGCAGGTGCCCAGGATCGTCACAGCGCCGCCGAGACAGAAGCCCGTGAGGCCCACCTTCGCGCCGCTCTTTTTCAGAAACAGCGCCGCACCGCGCACCGTCTGGTCCGTCGCATCGAGGAAGTTGAGCGAGTTCATCTCGCGTCCAGCCGCCTCGCGGTCGTGGTAGGGCACCACCGTGCCGGCGTAGAGGTCGGGCGCCAAGGCATCGTAGCCCGCGAGCGCGAAGCGGTCGCAGATGCCCCTGATCTGGTCCTGCAGCCCCCACCACTCCTGAATCACGACGACGCCCGGCGCGCTGGCACGGCCCGCCCTGGCCAGGTAGCCCGACGCTTCCTTGCCGTCCGGGCGGCTGTAGGTGATCCTGGTGCCCATCCTCGCTCCTCCTTGCTCCTCGTGGTTCCTGCCGCGCGCCGACCGAGACTGTTGCGCCTCGCGTGGCCATATTGAAACAGCGTTTTACGCGGACTTAACGCCGGTCGCCTAGTGTTGCCGCGGTATCGGGGCCAGACCCCCGCCTCCAAGCTCGAGCGAACGCGAAAGCGGGTGGCGAGGGACGACCCCGGGACCACTGGAGGGTCCCGCGTAGACCGCATGCATGATCGGCGCAAGAGCCGGCCACGGCAACGCATCTGCTCGTGCGCCTCTCGCGCCGCCGTCGCGATCCGGGCTTCGCCAGACGGCCTGCGCCTCGACCTCGGCCGATGAATGCTGGCCGGCCATGCCCCAGCGGCGCCCGGCTGGCCAGAGGGGAGCGTTTCTAGTACGGTTTTTGCAACCGCAACCTAAGGCCGCGGCACAAAGGTGCGGCAGTATCGAGGTGCGAATATCGGCATGTCCCGCCCCAACGGCCAGCACACGGTCCCACCGCTCAGCCGCGAGCAGGAGCTCGCCGCCTACCGGCAGATGCTCCTGATCCGCCGCTTCGAGGAGAAGGCGGGCCAGCTCTACGGCATGGGGTTGATCGGCGGCTTCTGCCACCTCTACATCGGCCAGGAGGCGGTGGTCGTCGGTATGCAGATGGCGATCCGGCCGGGCGACCAGGTGATCACCACCTATCGCGACCACGGCCACATGCTGGCCTGCGGCATGGACCCCAAGGGCGTGATGGCCGAGCTGACCGGCCGCCGCGGGGGCTACTCCAAGGGCAAGGGCGGCTCCATGCACATGTTCTCCAGGGAGAAGAACTTCTACGGCGGCCACGGCATCGTCGGCGCCAACGTACCGCTCGGCGCCGGCATCGCCTTCGCCAACCGCTACCGCGGCAACGGCGCGGTGTGCCTCACCTACTTCGGCGACGGCGCCGCCAACCAGGGCCAGGTCTACGAGACCTTCAACATGGCCAAGCTCTGGAAGCTGCCGGTGGTGTTCGTCATCGAGAACAACAAGTACGCCATGGGCACCTCTGTCGAGCGCTCGGCGGCCACCACGGATTTCTCCCAGCGTGGGCGCTCGTTCGACATTCCAGGCGAGCAGGTCGACGGCATGGACGTGCGCGCGGTGAATGCCACGGGCGAGCGTGTCGTGCGGTGGGTACGCGAGGGCAACGGCCCCTACATCCTGGAGATGCTCACCTACCGCTACCGCGGCCACTCCATGTCGGACCCGGCCAAGTACCGCACGCGCGAGGAGGTGCAGAAGGTGCGCGAGGAGCAGGACCCGATCGAGCGCGTGCGCCGGCGCCTGCTGGAAGCCGGGCAGGCCTCGGAGGACGAGTTGAAGGCGATCGACGCCGAGGTGCGTGCCGTCGTCAACGGCGCGGCGGAGTTCGCCCAGTCCGATCCGGAGCCGGACGTGAGCGAGCTTTGGACGGACGTGCTGGTGCCGGCATAACCGTAGCGGAGCGCTAGCTGGGTCGATGCAAACCACCTTTCACTCAAATCTCGACAAGGAGTTCGGCGAGATCTCCGAATACTGGTCGCCGCGCGTTGTCGCCGCCGCCAACGGTCAGTATGTGAAGGTTGTGAAGGTCAAAGGCGAGTTCCTGTGGCATGCGCACGCCGATGAGGACGAGATCTTCTTGGTCCGCAGGGGCACCTTCATAATTCGCTATCGCGACCGGCCCGACGTGACGTTGGGCGACGGCGACTTCCACGTCGTGCCCAGGGGCGTCGAGCATATGACCGCAGCGCCAGAGGAGTGCTGGGTGGTCTTGATCGAGCCAGCGGCAACAAAGCACACCGGGGCTACGGCGAGCGACATGACCAAGTCCATCGAAGCGCAGACGGCGCACCTGCGGAAGTGAGATCTGGGATGCCCACCGAAATCCTGATGCCCGCGCTGTCGCCCACCATGGAGGAGGGCAAGCTCGCCAAATGGCTCATCACGGAGGGCCAGAACGTCAAGCCGGGCGATGTCATCGCCGAGATCGAGACCGACAAGGCCACCATGGAGGTCGAGGCGGTCGACGAGGGCAAGGTCTCCAAGCTGCTCGTCCCCGAGGGCACCGAGGGCGTCAAGGTCAACACGCCCATCGCGCTGCTGGATGGGGGCGTTGCGCTTACCGCGGGCACGACCGGCTCCCCTCCCCCTCGTGGGGAGGGGTTGGGGGTGGGGGGAACCCCGACCTCAAGCGTTCTGCAATCCCCCCCACCCCAGCCCTCCCCCACAAGGGGGGAGAGAGTCCGCGCGACACCTGTGGCGGCGGCCCCTGCTCCTGAGCCCGAGATTGCCCCGGGTATCGAGACGGCCTCCCAGACCATGCGCGAGGCGCTGCGCGACGCCATGGCCGAGGAGATGCGCCGCGACAAGGACGTGTTCCTGATGGGCGAGGAGGTGGCGCAGTACCAGGGCGCCTACAAGATCAGCCAGGGCCTGCTCGAGGAGTTCGGCGACAGGCGCGTGATCGACACGCCGATCACCGAGCAGGGGTTCGCCGGCATCGGCGTCGGCGCGGCGTTTGCGGGCCTCAAGCCGATCGTCGAGTTCATGACCTGGAACTTCGCCATGCAGGCGATCGACCAGATCGTCAACTCTGCCGCCAAGACCCACTTCATGTCTGGCGGCCAGGTGAACTGCCCGATCGTGTTCCGCGGCCCCAACGGTGCCGCGGCGCGCGTCGCCGCCCAGCACAGCCAGTGCTACTCGGCCTGGTACGCCCACGTCCCCGGCCTCAAGGTGGTCGCGCCCTCCAACCCGGCCGACGCCAAGGGGCTCCTCAAGTCGGCCATCCGTGACCCGAACCCGGTGCTGGTGCTGGAGAACGAGGTGCTCTACGGCAGCTCGGGCCCGGTGCCCAAGGTGGACGACTGGCTCGTGCCGATCGGCAAGGCGCGTGTCGCGCGGCCGGGCACACACGTCACCATCGTCTCGTTCGCGCGCGGTATGGTCTACGCGCTCGACGCTGCCGAGCGGCTGGCGGCGGAGGGCATCGACGCCGAGGTCATCGACCTCAGGACGCTGCGCCCGCTGGACCTGGAAACGGTGCTCGGCTCGGTCAGAAAGACCAACCGCCTCGTCACGGTGGAGGAGGCGTGGCCCGTCTGCTCCGTGGGCTCCGAGATCTGCGCCCAGGTGGCGATGCAGGCCTTCGACTGGCTCGACGCGCCGCCGGCCAAGGTCTCCGGCGCCGACGTGCCGATGCCCTACGCCGCCAACCTGGAGAAGCTCGCGCTGCCCAGCGCGGGCCAGGTGATCGAGGCGGTGAAGGCGGTGTGCTACAAGTAGCCCGGAAGCCAGAGATGATCGACCTGCGAGCGTAAACGTTATTTGCCAGAGGCATGTCCCATGACCCGAGCCGTGACGAAACCCGCGCGGCGCGTCGCAACCTACGAGGATTTGCTGGCCGTCCCCGAGCCCCTCGTGGCCGAGATCCTGTTCGGCGAGCTCGTGACCCACCCGAGGCCCGCCCCCCGGCATGCACGCGCTGCCGCCCGGCTCCACGGAATCCTCGCTCCGCCTTTCGACCTCGGTGTCGGCGGACCGGGTGGATGGATGTTCTTGATGGAGCCGGAGCTGCACCTGGGCAAGCACGTCGCCGTGCCCGACCTGGCGGCGTGGCGCCTCGAGCGGTTGCCGCAACTCCCGGACACGGCATGGATCGAGACGGCACCCGATTGGGTCTGTGAGGTGCTCTCACCGTCGACGGAGGGCTATGATCGCGGTGAAAAGCGGCTCATCTATGCCGAAGCAAGCGTGGCACACTTGTGGCAGGTCAATCCGCTGCTCGAGATGCTGGAGGTGTTCGAGCTGAAGGAAGGCAAGTGGGTGCTCCTCGATGTCCTGCGCAATGATGCTCGGGTTGCGGCAGATCCGTTCTCCCAATTCGCCTTCTCCCTCGGTTCCCTATGGTCGTCCGGGCCCGTGCCGTCAGCTAGGGTTAGATCCGCAACGAGGGTCATGAGGAAAAGGACGAAGAAGCGAAAGCGGTCGTGACCGAGTCCCATACGCTGACCGGCTCCTGCCACTGCGGTGCGATCCGCGCCACGCTCCACGCCACGAAGCCGGCGTCGGAGCTCGAGGTGCGGGCGTGCCAGTGCTCGTTCTGCACGCGGCACGGGGCCAAGACGGTGAGCGACCCCGCCGGACGCTGCCGGTTCGAGATCGATGGCGCGGCGCTCTCCTGGTACCTGTTCGAGACGCGCACGGGCATGAGCCTGATCTGCAACCGGTGCGGCACCTATGCGGGCGTGATGATCGAGGACGGCGACAACGTCTGGTCGGTCCTCAACGTGCGCGGGCTCGGCATCGCCGAGCTCGAGGACCGCGCTGCCGTGCCCAGGGACTACGAGGGCGAGACGCGGGGAGCGCGCATCGCCCGCCGCAAGACCAACTGGACGCCGACGGAGATTGTGTGGCGCGGGGCAGATGCTGCGCGCAAGTCGTAGGTTGGGTCGAGCGTAGCGCAGACCCAACAGCCCATGAGTTCGACGATGTTGGGTCTGCGCTTCGCTCGACCCAACCTACAACTTGCAACGAGAAACCGATGCCCACCGAGATCCTGATGCCTGCGCTGTCGCCCACCATGGAGGAGGGCAAGCTCGCCAAGTGGCTCATCAAGGAGGGTCAGGCGGTGAAGGCCGGCGACGTGATCGCCGAGATCGAGACCGACAAGGCCACCATGGAGGTGGAGGCGGTCGACGAGGGCAAGGTGGGCAGGCTGCTGGTCGCGGAGGGCACCGAGGGCGTGAAGGTCAACACGCCCATCGCGGTCCTGCTCGCCGAGGGCGAGAGTGCCAGCGCCGCTCCGGCGCCGAAGCCGCAGCCGTCGCAGACGGCGTCGGCCCCGCCTCCGCCGGCTCCCGCCGCGCCGCCTGCCTCAACGCGTGCAACGGCCGGCGGTGCGGCTCCCGCAGCTGCTGTCCCTGCCAGCGCGCGCACTCCGTCGCCGGCGCCGGGCGCCACCGGTGCGCCGGCGCGCAACGGCGGCGAGCGCATCTTCGCGTCGCCGCTGGCGCGTCGCCTCGCGAGGGAGGGCGGGCTCGACATTGCGGCGCTGGCCGGCTCCGGTCCGCGCGGGCGCGTCGTCAAGAGCGATGTCGAGGCGGCGCTCGCGAACGGCGGCGCGCGCGCCGCGCCCGGCACCGGCCGGGCGGTGATGCCGCGGCCCGACGGCGGCGCAGCGGCGCCGATATCGGCGCTCGGCGACGAGAAGATCCTCGCCCTCTTCGAGAAGGGCTCCTACGAGGTGGTGGCGCACGACAACATGCGCCGGGTGATCGCCCAGCGCCTCACCCTGTCGAAGCAGACCATCCCGCACTACCGCCTGTCCGTCGACTGCCGCATCGACGCGCTGCTCGAGGCGCGCGAGCGCATCAATGCGGCCTCCCCCAAGGACGGTCCGCGCGCCTACAAGCTCTCGGTCAACGACTTCGTGATCAAGGCGCTCGGCATGGCGCTGGCCTACGTCCCGGCCGCCAACGTCACGTGGACGGAGGCCGGCACGCTCCGGCACAAGTACTCCGATGTCGGCGTTGCAGTCGCCGTCGAGGGCGGGCTCTTCACTCCCATCATCCGCCATGCCGAGCTCAAGTCGCTGTCGGAGATCTCCAACGAGATGCGCGATCTCGCCGAGCGCGCGCGCAAGCGCCGGCTGGCGCCGCACGAGTACCAGGGCGGCACCACGTCGATCTCCAACCTCGGCATGTACGGCATCAAGACCTTCGATGCCGTCATCAACCCTCCGCACGCCACCATCCTCGCCGTCGGCATGGGCGAGAAGCGCGCCATCGTGGCCGGCGACAAGGTCCAGGCGGCGACCTTGATGTCGTGCACGCTCTCCTGCGACCACCGGGTCGTCGACGGCGCCGTGGGCGCCCAGCTGCTCAACGCCTTCAGGAGCTTCATCGAGGACCCCGTGCGCATGCTGGTGTAGGCCTTGCCGGGCCGGCGATTCCGGTTGGCCCGGCAACGCGTTGGCTCGGGACAGGGGCACTCGGGCCGGGACGTGGCGCGCAGGCCACTCGGGTGTGTTTCCCACAGATTAACGGGTCCGCGATGCCCGCGCGCAACGCGCCGCGGACGGCGTTTGCTTGCCGATGCCCAAAATCAGACCTAGGAATCGAGAAGATTCTCCAGCTCTGAAGCAGGCCGGAAGCTCGAAACTGGGCCTGAAGCTCTAAAGTAGGCCTGCCTGTAAGCGCGCGGCGTATGCACGAGTAGAACCAAACACTCTTCGGGGGTCTTGTTCATGGCAATCTTCAAGCGTGCCTCCTCGCAGGCACTCGTCGTCGGCGCCCTCCTGCTTGTCGGGTGCGCCGATGGTGACGGCAACATCTTGACGGGATCGCTCACCGGTCCAACGGCGGATGCCAAGGCCGATCCGGCCTGCGTGACGCTGGCTTCGCGCATCGAGACGCTGCGCAAGGAGGGCATCCCCGACAAGATCGAGAAGGCAGCGGCCCGCAGGTACAAGCTGACCAAGTCGGACCTCACCAAGGCCGACCAGCTGACCAAGACGAACGCCGAGCTGCAGGCCCGCTGCTCGTCGGTGCCGCCCAAGACGAACACGGCCGAGGTGACGCCGCCGGCAGCCGACAAGACGGCGAAGGCCCCGGCAGCGAAGAAGGCGGCGCCGAAGTCGGCTACGCCTCCGGCACCCAAGACTGAGCAGTAGATGGCAAGGCTGGGCGCCCCCAGTCCATCCAGGTCCCGTTGAATCGGCGGGCCACCTTCCGTGGGGGAAGGGTGGCCTGTCTTGCTGCGGGGCGCGGATGGGGCGAAGGACAGGCCGGGTGTGTGCCCGGAGAGACACTGTCCATGCCCCGCACACGGGCGCCCGTCTTGTGGACCTTGCCTCGTCGGCTGCGTCGTTGTCACTCTCCGCACGAGGTTGTCATGCGTCCCGCGAATGTGGTTCCCTGACCAGAACGACGGATGGCGGGGACGAGGGAGACGCTTCGTGGTGCACAGAAAGCTGCACATACTCGGAATGCTGGCCGCCGCCGGCTTGCTCGCCGGTGGCTGCGCTGAAGGCAGTCTGAACGGCGACCCCGGGCCCACCCCGCTGGCTGCCGGGCAATCCTGCGGGTCGCTCCAGCAGGAGATGAACCGCCTTCTCGGCAAGGGCGTGCAGGGCAGCGCCGAGCGGGCCGGCGCCGGCAAGAAGCTCACGCCTCAGGCGCAGGCCGATTTCGACCACTACAACTCCCTGCTCAGCCAGTACCTGGGCGCGCGCTGTCACGTGTAACCGCTGCGCCCGGCAGGGCTGGCACCGTTCCGTCTGTTGGGTTTGAATGCGACGCGAGGCTCTGGCTGGATCGGCCGGAGCCTCGTTCGTTCCCTCGTGCAAAGGCGTGAGCGATGGCCGGTCAGAGCTTCGATGTCATCGTTGTCGGGTCCGGTCCGGGCGGCTATGTCGCGGCCATCCGGGCGGCGCAGCTGGGCCTGAAGTCGGCCGTCGTGGAGCGCGACTATCTCGGTGGCATCTGTCTCAACTGGGGGTGCATTCCGACCAAGGCGCTGCTGCGCTCCTCCGAGGTGTTCCACTATCTGCGGCACGCCGGCGACTACGGACTCTCCGCCGAGAAGGTCGGCTTCGACGGCGCCGCCATCGTCAAGCGCTCGCGCGGGGTGGCGAAGCGCCTCAGCGACGGCGTCGGCTTCCTGCTCAAGAAGAACAAGGTCGACGTGATCTGGGGCGAGGCCGCGATCGACGCTTCCGGCAGGCTCACCGTGACGGCGTCCAGGACCGCGGCGCCCAAGGGTGCGCTCGGCCCCGGCGGCTATCAGGCCAAGCATATCGTGATTGCCACCGGCGCGCGCCCGCGGGTGCTGCCGGGCCTCGAGCCGGACAAGGCGCTCGTGTGGACCTATTTCGAGGCGATGGCGCCGGAGCGCATCCCCAAGTCGCTCCTGGTGGTCGGCTCGGGCGCCATCGGCATAGAGTTCGCCTCGTTCTATCGCGCGCTCGGGGCCGAGGTGACGGTGGTCGAGATCCTGCCGCAGATCCTCCCGGCCGAGGATGCCGAGATCGCCGCCTTCGCCCGCAAGGCCTTCGAGAAGCAGGGCATGAAGATTCTCACCGGCGCCAAGGTGACGAAGCTCAAGAGGGGCGCCGACTCCGTTACCGCCAGCGTCGACGATGGCAAGGGGACGCAGTCCATAGCGGCCGAGCGCGCGATCTCGGCCGTGGGCGTGGTCGGCAACATCGAGAGCCTGGGGCTCGAGAAGCTGGGCGGGAAGACGGACCGCGGCACCATTGTCGTCGATGGCCTCGGCAAGACCGGCGTTCCCGGCATCTACGCGATCGGCGATGTTGCGGGCCCGCCGATGCTGGCGCACAAGGCGAGCCACGAGGGGGTCGTCTGCGTCGAGGCCATCAAGGGCCTCCACCCGCATCCCATCGACAAGCGCATGATCCCCGGCTGCACCTACTGCCACCCGCAGATCGCCAGCGTGGGCCTCACCGAGGCGGCGGCGAAGGCGGAGGGGCGCGAGATCAAGGTCGGCCGCTTCCCGTTCATCGGCAACGGCAAGGCGATTGCGCTCGGCGAGGACCAGGGGCTCGTCAAGACCATCTTCGACGCGAAGACCGGGCAGCTCCTGGGAGCCCACATGGTCGGCGCCGAGGTGACCGAGCTGATCCAGGGCTTCGTCATCGCCATGCAGCTCGAGACCACCGAGGAGGACCTCATGCACGCGGTCTTCCCCCATCCCACGCTCTCCGAGACGATGCACGAGAGCGTGCTCGCCGCCTTCGGCCGCGCGTTGCATATCTGACTGGCGGTGGCGGGGTCGGGCGGGCGGGGTCAGACCCCTTGCCATGACGGTTGTGGCTGGAACTCGTCGGCACCGGCAAGGGGTCCGACCCCGGCAGACGCGGAAGGGGTCTGACCCCGGCAGAGCCCCGTTTCGGTACAATCGCGCGCAGGCCGCCTGGCGCGGTCCAGGAGCCCCGGGAGGGTCAGGGGGCACCCAAAGGGTGCCGTCCGGCCGGGAGCGACCTGTAGCCCCTTCCAGGGCAGCGGGAGGGCCATTCTGGAAGCGAGCCGCAGACCTGGCGCCAAGGGGGTCCTTTGAGCGGGGTTCTGCGCCGGCGCCTACCTGCAACCCGAAGCCCGTTTGGTTGCACACCGTTTACCTCGTTCGCGGGTCGGATGCGGTCGGGTCTCGACGTAGTCGGACGAGTCGGCCAAACTCCCTCTGACGTAGAAATGTGCCGCCATACAACCAGCCCGAGGGGCCCGCGTGCGCCGGCACGGACGGATGGAGAAGCGCCATGACCATGACTGCACAGCAGCTCATCACGTGGCTGGTGGTCGGCCTGATTGCCGGCTGGCTGGCCAAGCTCGTCGTTGGCGGGCCTACGGGCCTGTTGGGCTATCTGATCGCCGGCCTGCTCGGCGGCTTCGTCGGCAGCTGGCTTTTCAACGCCATGGGTTGGAGGCTCAACCTCGGCAACGACATCGTCGAGTCGGTCATCACCTCCGCCATCGGCGCCGCCATCGTGATCCTGCTCGCGAAGCTGCTCAACATCATCGTGTGAGCGATGGGGTCAGGCCCTGCGGGCCTGACCCCAGTGAGTGGTGAGATGGTGAGAGGCGAGTATGGGCCGGGAAACGAGACGCCGTCGGCGTCCGTCTTCCAGGGCTCGAGCGGCGCCATGACATGCGGGGCGCCGCGCGCGGGCACCTACCCGAACACGCGGGCGAAGATGTCGTCCACGTGCCTGGTGTGGTACCCGAGGTCGAACAGGGGCTCCAGCTCGTCCGCGGAGAGCGCCGCGGAGACCTCCGGGTCGGCCTTCAGCAGGCCCAGAAAATCGCCGTCTTCCTGCCATACGCGCATGGCGTTGCGCTGGACCGCGCGATAGGCGTCCTCGCGTGAAAGCCCTTTGCCCACGAGCGCCAGCAGCACGCGCTGCGAATGCACGAGGCCGCCCAGGCGGTCGAGGTTCTTGCGCATATTCTCCGGATACACCACCAGGTTCTCGACGATGCCCGCCATGCGCGCGAGCGCGAAGTCCAGGGTGACGGTGGCGTCGGGGCCGATCATGCGCTCCGCGGAGGAGTGCGAGATGTCGCGTTCGTGCCAGAGTGCCACATTCTCCAAGGCCGGCAGAGCATAGGCGCGCACCATGCGGGCCAGCCCGGTGATGTTCTCGCTGAGCACGGGGTTGCGCTTGTGCGGCATCGCCGAGGAGCCCTTCTGGCCCGTCGAGAAGTACTCCTCCGCCTCCAGCACCTCGGTGCGCTGCAGGTGGCGGATCTCCACCGCCAGGCGCTCCAGCGACGAGGCGATGACGGCGAGCGTCGCGAAGTACATGGCGTGCCGGTCGCGCGGGATCACCTGGGTGGAGACCGGCTCGGGGACCAGCCCCATCTTCTCCGCGACGTAGGCCTCCACGCGCGGGTCGACGTTGGCGAAGGTGCCGATCGCGCCGGAGATGGCGCACGTGCCCACCTCCGCGCGGGCGCGCGCCAGGCGCTCCCTGGCGCGGGCGAACTCGGCCCAAGCGTAGACGAGCTTCAGCCCGAAGGTGGTGGGCTCGGCGTGGATGCCGTGGCTGCGCCCGACGGTGGGCGTCATCTTGTGCTCGAGCGCGCGCCGCTTCAGGGCCGCGAGCAGCTTGTCGAGGCCGGCGTCCAGCAGATCCGCGGCGCGGACGAGCTGCACGTTGAAGGCGGTGTCGAGGACGTCGGAGGACGTGAGGCCCAGGTGCAGGAAGCGCGCCTCCGGCCCGACGTGCTCGCCGAGGTGGGTCAGAAAGGCGATGACGTCGTGCTTCACCTCGCGCTCGATGGCATCGATGCGTGCCACGTCGAATTGGGCCTTGCTGCCCTTCTCCCAGATGGTCCGGGCCGCCTCCGTGGGGATCAGGCCCAGGCTGGCCATGGCCGAGGCCGCGTGCGCCTCGATCTCGAACCAGATGCGAAAGCGCGTCTCCGGCGCCCAGACGCGGGCCATCTCCGGCCGGGTGTAGCGGGGAATCATGGGTCTGCCTCGCCTGCCATCGGGCTACTCGCCGTAGCACGCGTGGGCTTGTCCGCAAACCCCTCGCGTCGGCGCAGCGGAGCGGCTCACCCATCCAGAGCGTCGATGCGCCGCTTGTTTGCCGCCTCCGCCGACTCTACTTCCCGCCCAACGCCGCGAGGTCCAGGACGGGCCGCCGCGCGCTCGCAGCCAGCACTCGTTCGAGATCCGCTATGGCGGCGAGGAAGGCCGCAGGCGGGTGGGGCTCGCGGAGAAGGTGGCCGAGAAGGAGGCCGGCGAAAAGGTCGCCGGCGCCATTGGGAATGCCGGGCTGTCGCGCGGACCAATGCTCCACGTCCTCCGTCTTTGTCACCAGCCGGGTTGCGACGGCATCTCGCGACCGGGAAGCCGAGGTCACCACCACGATCTGCGGGCCCAGGCGGCGTGCGAGCTCTATCGGGTCGGCATGATCGCCGGCGGAGTCGCCAGTGGCGTCACCTGTCAGCCACTGCAACTCGAACCGGTTGGGGGTGGCGATCGTCGCCAGGGGCAGCAGCTCGCGCCGGATGGCCTCCGCGGTCTCCGGCGCGATGTAGAGCCGCCCTTCGTCGCCCAGGATGGGGTCGACCAGGACGTGGATCGCGGGCTTCGTCTGCCGGATGCGCCGGATCGCCTCGGCGGCGGTCGTCACCGAGGCGGGCGAAGGAAAATACCCGGTAAAGACCGCGTCGAGCGCGGGCCAGCAGCCGTCGCTCTCCAGACCGGAGAGCATGGCGGCAAGGTCGGCCGCGGGCGTCTCGCGGCGCACCGGGCGGCCGAGGCCGGGACGGCTCGCGAGCAGCACGGTGGGGAGGGCCCACACCTCGTGGCCGAGCCATTGCAGCGCCGGCACCGTGGCCGCGAGGCCCACCTGTCCGCGCAGGACGTGGGAGGAGATCGCCAGGACATTCGCCATGCCTATCCCTACGACCTCGATGTGCGTGCTGGAAGATGCTTGCACCGGCAAATCTGGGAGCCTTGGCGCTGCAAATCAGGGTTTGGCCGGAGTGCGCCATTCGACTGCGGGTGCGACCAAGCCGCTCGACGTGCTCGGCTCAATCATCGAGGAGGCACCAATGCGCCGAATCGTTCCCGTCTCTGCCTGTCTCTTTGCGGGTGCCGTGTTGTTCGCAGCTCCGCCGTCGACGACGGCAGCATCCGCTGTATCGCCCCTTAGCCTGCAACAGGGCCTTGCCCTGGATGACGGCCTGCAACTCGCCCGCCGCGGCGGCGGTGGCGGGTTCCGCGGCGGCGGGTTCCGTGGCGGCCGCGCGTTCACGGGCGGACGCAGCTTTGCCTACCGTGGCGCAGGCGCGGGTTGGCGCGGCCCACGCATGTACGGCGGTGGCCGAGCCTGGCGCGGCCGGCCCTACGCTTATCGCGGTGCGCGCGTCTGGCGCGGCCGGCCCTATGTGTACGGCGGCTGGCGTGGGCGCCGCTGGTATCGCCCGCGCTATTGGGGCTGGCGGGCGCCCTACTACGGCTACGGCTACGGCTCCCGCTGCAGGTGGGTCCGGCGCTGCTGGTGAGCTCTTCTAGGCAACCCGCTGCCGGCTAGATGACGTTGCGTTCCGGCAGCGGGGCTGTCTCGACGATGCGCCGGTAGCCGAAGCGCTCGAGGTCGATCGACCGGTAGGCGCCGCTCGCGATCAGCTCGGCGATGGCGCGTCCCGCGGCGGCGGCCTGCTGCGCGCCATGGCCCGAGAAGCCGGCGGCGAAGTAGAGGTTCGCAACCTCGGGGTGCGGGCCGATCACGGCGTTCTGGTCGAGCGTGTTGTAGTCGTAGTAGCCGGCCCAGGCATTCACCACCTTGACGGCCTCGAAGGCGGGCACGCGCGCCGCCAGCGCCGGCCACACGTCCTCCTCGAAGAAGCCGTAGTCGATGGTGTCGAGGTCTCCGGCGGGCGGCTCCCGGTCCGCCTCCGGCGACTTGCCGCAGATGAAGACGCGCCCCTCCGGCCGGAACCATACGCCCGACGGATCGACGGTGAGCGGCGCCCGGCGCAGCGCGTCGGGCACGTCCCGCGCGTCGATGACATAGACGTAGCGCTTGCGCGGCTCGACCGGCAGGGCCACTCCCGCCAGCGCCGCCACCTCTCCGGCCCACGGCCCCGCGGCGTTCACCACCTGCCCGCAGGCCACGCTGCCTCCGTCTGCGAGCGCCACGCGCTCCACGCGGCCGCCTCGCACGCCGAGGCCGGTGACGCGCCCGCCGACGACGGTGGCCCCGTTGGCGACGGCCGCCTTGCGGAACAGATCGGCGAGGCTCGGCGGGTCGAACCAGCCCTCGCCGCTCACGCCCAGACCGGCTGCGGCCACCCCTTCGCTTGCCAGCCAGGGGAAGCGCGCCTCGAGCGCGGAGGCGCCGAGGAGTGCGATATCGGCGCCCATCGACTGCTGCAGGGCCACGTTCTCCGCCAGCTGCGCCCGGCCCTCGGCCGAGGCCATGATCAGGTAGCCCTGCTCGCGCAAGCCCACATCCGCGTCGGCCCCGAAGATCGCCGGCAGCCGGCGGAGCATGGACAAGGTGAACTGCGACATGGCGATGTTCTCGGGCGTCGAGAACTGCTGCCGCAGCCCGCCGGCGGAGCGGGCGGTGCTGCCCTCGCGGTAGCTCGGGTCGCGCTCGACGACGAGGATGCGACGGCCGCGAAAACCCGCGTCCGTGCTCAGGAAATAGGCGGCGGCAGAGCCGACGATGCCACCGCCGACGATGACGACATCCGCGGCGTTCATTGCGTGGATATAACCGAGGCGGCCCGCCGGCACCACGACTGGCTAAGGGCATGGCAATTGCGTAGCCTGGAGCGGCAAAGCCGAAGGATCCTTGCGAATGGACATCCGCCCGCGCCGCAGCGCGCTCTACATGCCGGGCTCCAATGCCCGCGCACTGGAGAAGGCCAGGTCGCTGCCGGCCGATGCGCTGATTCTCGACCTCGAGGATGCCGTGGCACCCGAGGCCAAGGATGCGGCGCGCGCCCAGGTATGGGCGGCGGTGCAGGCCGGCGGCTACGGTCGCCGCGAGGTGGTCATCCGCATCAACGCCCTCGACACGCCATGGGGCAAGGCGGACCTGGAGGCGGTGGCAGCGGCCGGGCCAGATGCGGTGCTGGTCCCCAAGCCCGGCAGCGGCGCCGACATCGACGAGGCGACGCGGGCGCTCACGAGCGCGGGCGTGGGCGACAAGACGCGGCTGTGGGCGATGATCGAGACGCCGCGCGCCATCCTCAACGTGGCCGACATCGCCGCGGCGGCGCGGCGACCGGGCGCCCGGCTCGGCTGCCTCGTGATGGGCACCAACGACCTCGTCAAGGAGACGCGCGCCGAGCTCTCCGGCAACCGCCTCGAGGCGCTCTACTGGCTGTCCGCCGCCATCACCGCCGCGCGCGCCCACGGCCTCGACGTGCTCGACGGCGTCTACAACAACTTCAAGGACCTCGAAGGCTTCCGGCGTGAGTGTGCGCAGGGTCGCGCGCTGGGCTTCGACGGCAAGACGCTCATCCACCCCGATCAGGTGGCGATTGCCAACGCGGTGTTCGCCCCGCCCGAGGCCGAGGTAGCCTTCGCGCGCAGGATCATCGCCGCTTTCGAGGACCCCCGGAACCGGGGCAAAGGCGTGATCACGGTGGACGACCGCATGGTGGAGCTGCTGCATGCAGAGATGGCCCGCCGCACCGTGGCCATCGCCGAGGCGATCGCAGCGGCGGGGGCGTCATGAGCGAGCGCGAGAGCAAGTCAAGGCGCGGCAACTGCTTCGAGGACTTCGCGGTGGGCCAGGTGCTCACCCACGCCACGCCGCGCACCGTTACGGCGGGCGATGTCGCCCTCTACACCGGGCTCTACGGGCCACGCTTTGCGGTGCAGTCCTCGGACGCCTTTGCCAGGGCGATCGGCTATCCGCGCGCGCCGGTCGACGATCTCCTGGTCTTCCACGTCGTGTTCGGCAAGAGCGTGCCCGACATCTCGCTCAACGCCGTCGCCAACCTCGGCTATGCCGAGTGCAGGTTCCTGAGGCCCGTGTACCCGGGCGACACGCTGAGCGCCATCTCCGAGGTGATCGGACTGCGCGAGAGCTCCAGCCGCACATCGGGCATCGTCTATGTGCGCACCGCCGGGCGCAATCAGTGCGGGGAGGCGGTGCTCGACTACGTGCGCTGGGTGATGGTGCGCAAGCGCCACCCGCAGAGCCCGGCGCCTGCGCCCGTGGTTCCGAAGCCTGCGGAGCGCGTCGATGCTTCGATGCTGGGTGCGGCCGTGCCCGGGATCGACGTTGGGCGCTACGACCTCGCGCTCGCCGGGGCGCCGCACCGCTGGGGCGACTATGACGTGGGCGAGAGGATCGACCACATCGACGGCATGACGCTGGAGGAGGCCGAGCACCAGATCGCCACGCGCCTCTACCAGAACACGGCGAAGGTGCACTTCAACCAGCTCGAGCAGGCCCAGGGGCAATTCAAGCGCCGCCTCGTCTACGGTGGCGTGGTGATCTCGCTCGCCCGCGCGCTCTCCTTCAACGGCCTCGCCAACGCCTTCCACATCGCCGCCATCAACGGCGGGCGGCACGTGGCGCCCTGCTTCGCCGGGGACACGGTCTACGCGTGGTCGGAGGTGCTGGAGAAGGCAGAGCTCCCCGAGCGGCGCGACGTGGGCGCCCTGCGCGCGCGCCTCGTGGCCGCGAAGAACCGCAACTGCGCCGATTTCCCATTGCGAAACGCAGCCGGCGAGTACGCGGACGGGGTGATCCTCGACCTCGACCTCTGGCTCGTCCTGCCGCGCTGAGCACCCGGATGGATCAGGCGAGGCGGGCGCCCTTTCCCCGGCTGGAGATCAGCTGCAGCCAAGGCGCCGAATGGAAGGCACCCATCAGCAGGTACATCACAACCATTCCGTTCAGAGGCAATCCCTGCGGCGCAGCCGAGCAGACCGGTGGGCCGACATCGAGAGCGCCGGTAAGGAGCGCCATGAGGGCGAAGGTCGGAGCGGCTGCGAGGGATAGTAGGCGGGCTGAGCTTGTCATGGTCCTGGTCGCCTCGATCTTTGCCCCGATCAGCTCGACCGGCGCATCGGGAGCTTCGGCGCATCCTCGTCCTGGACGGGCGGCTTCCTCTCCTCGCAAGCGGGGAGAGGAGACCGCGTCGGTGCTTACCTGGGAAATCCCGGTGGTGGTGGTCATGTGCGTTCTCATCGATTTGGCAGGACCGAAGTCGGCGGCTGTCAGTGCCCAGGTCGCCGAAACACGCGGCCTTCAGGCGGGGCCAGTGGACTAGCCGCCGCGTTTCCGAAAGGCGGCCTCTCCTGCGTCCGACACTTTGACCCACTTCGGGTCGGGCGCGGCACCGGCGATGTAACTGTCGTGCCAGTTCCACCACTTGTACAGTCGGCTCTGAGGGTAGCCCTCCGGCGAGTCCTCCCACGTCTCCTGGCGCCCGAGCGCCGTCATGTCGAGGTAGCTCCAGATGGTGCCCATCGCCTCGTCGCCGCGGCTGTTGATGAAGTAGGTGCGGAACACGCGGTCTCCGTCGCGGATGAACGCGTTGTGGCCGTGCCATTCATCCACCCCGAAGTCGGCGTCGAAGCTGTCGGTGATGGTGTACCAAGGGATCCTCTCCCAGCCCATTCGCGCCTTCAGGCGTGCGATGTCGGTCTGCGGCGCCCGCGAGGCGTATACGAGGGTCGTGTCCCGCACATTCAGGTGCGCGAGATGGGAGACCTGGTCGGCCCCCAGGGAACAGCCGATGCAGGCGTGCTCCGGCCAGCCGTGCACGCCTGGCTCGAAGAAAGCGCGGTATACGATCAGCTGGTGGCGGCCCTCGAACAGGTCGAGGAGACTCGCCTTGCCCTTGGGTCCGTCGAACTGGTACGCCTTCTCCACGGCCAGCCACGGCATCCGCCGACGCTCGGCGGCCAGCTTGTCACGGGCGCGGGTCAATTCCTTCTCCTTCACGAGCAGTTGCTGGCGCGCGGCTTCCCATTCCTGCGGCGATACGATCGGGGGTGTCTTCATTGACATGTTCTCCTTTCGGTTCAGGTGCAAACTCAATACCCAGCCCGAGTTTCCGACCCTTCTCACGCGATGTGACCGAGTTGGTCATCGTTTCTGCTCGATACTGTCGGTTCTTGGCTGTCACGAGAAACGCTTAGCGCCGGACATCGGAGCGGTGGGAGTGACAAGTGTGACGGGATTTGGATGGACTCGCTGATCACGGCTGCAGCGCGGGCGCTCGCCGCGGGCGACCTCCTCGGCGTCTTGAAGCGGGTTGGCCTGCGTGACGATCCGCCCGCGCTCGCCCTTCGCGGCATAGCGATGGCGCAGCTTGGCGACCTCGTGCGCGCGAAGGCTCTCCTGCAGAGTGCGGCGCGCGCGTTCGGTCCGAGCGAAGCTGTGGCCCGCGCCAGGTGTGTCGTCGCCGAGGCCGAGATCGCGCTCGTGTCGCGCGATCTGGGTTGGCCGGCAAAGGCGCTCGACGCGGCGCGAGCGACGCTCGAAAAGCACGGCGACCGGGTGAATGTCGCGCATGCCCGGCATCTCGAGGTCCGGCGTCTTCTCCTGATCGGGCGCCTCGACGATGCCGAGCGTGCGCTGGCCCGACTCGACCCGGCGCCCTTCCCGCCGGCGTCGAGGGCCGCCTACGAGCTGGTCGTTGCGGGGATTGCAATCCGACGGTTGCGGACGAAGATGGCGCGCGCGGCCCTCACCCGGGCCGAGCGGGCCGCACGCCAGGCCGGCATCCACGCACTGACGGCCGAGGTGGAGGGCGCCTCCCTCGTCCTGACCACGCCCGCGGCGCGGCGCATCGGGCGTGGCGGGGAGCGGGTCCTCCTGCTCGAGGAGGTCGAAGCAGTGCTGGAGTCCGGTGCTCTCGTCGTCGACGCGTGCCGGCATGTCGTGCGCGGCGCCGACACGCTGGTCTCCCTGGCCAGGCGTCCAGTGCTGTTCGCGCTCGCCCGTGCGCTCGGTGAAGCCTGGCCCGGAGATCTGTCGAGGGACGCTCTCGTCAAGCGGGCATTCCGTGCAAAGCAGGCCGATGACTCCCATCGCGCACGACTGCGCGTGGAGATCGGGCGGCTGCGCGCCGAGCTTCGCTCGCTCGCCAGCGTGAGCGCGACGCCACAAGGATTTGCGCTGGCGCCGCGTCGCGCGAGCGAAGTCATCGTGCTTGCGCCGCCCGTCGAGGGCCAGCATGCGGCGGTCATCGCCTTCCTGTCCGACGGCGAGGCCTGGTCCAGCTCCGCCCTGGCACTCGCTCTCGGAGCCAGCGCCCGCACCGTGCAGCGTGCGCTCGATCGGCTGGCGACGGCAGACAAGGTGCAGTCCTACGGCCGCGGGCCGGCACGCCGCTGGATTGCCGCGCCCGTGCCGGGCTTCACCACGACCTTGTTACTGCCCGGTCCGCTGCCGAGCGACTAGAGTCGGGCCATGAAGACATCGGCCGCCGAGATCCTCTGCGAGTACGGCCCCTTTCCGGGCGTCGAGCAGGTGAACGGCGTGACCTTCGACGGTAAGCACGTCTGGTTCGCATCCGGAGACAAGCTGAACGCCCTCGATCCGGAGAGCGGAAAAGCGGCGCGCTCGATCGATGTCGCCGCCGATGCCGGAACCGCCTTCGACGGCAAGCACCTGTTTCAGATCGCCGAGGGCCGCATCCACAAAATCGATCCGAAGACCGGCCGCGTGCTCTCCACGATCCCGGCGCCCGGCGGCGGCGAGGATTCAGGGCTGGCGTGGGCCGAGGGGGCGCTGTGGGTAGGGCAGCCCCGAGGCCGCAAGATCCATCAGATCGATCCTGAAACGGGCGCCGTTCTTCGCACCATCGAATCCAACCGCGTCGTGACCGGCGTCACTTGGGTCGACGGCGAGCTTTGGCACGGCACCTGGGAAGGCGAGGAGAGCGACGTGAGGCAAGTCGATCCTCGCACGGGAGAGGTCCTGCAGTGTCTCGTTATGCCGGCTGGGATGGGCGTGTCGGGGCTCGAGTCCGACGGCGGCGACCGGTTCTTCTGCGGAGGCGGAAGCAGCGGCAAGGTGCGAGCCGTCCGCCGGCCCAGGCGCGGCTCCGCAGCCCGGCCGAGGACCTAGGACGGCCTGCCAGCAGGCACGCGAGAATTCCGCTGGCGAGGTCTCGCTCCAGGCGCCGGCCGGTGGCCATGGAATGCTCCCACGCGGCTTGGTGCGACAACTTCCATAGATGAGGGTCGCGCCACGCCTCCCCGGTCACGGCGCGGGACGCGTCTGGTATACAATACACCCGAAGCGCCGCGCATAGCCGTTGAGACAATCGACCAATTGCCGCGCTTGCCGCCCGGCGTTAGCTTGCTGCCCGGCTTCACGAGCCGACACGCATCATCACCCAAACCACGAGAGGGGGAGAGCCGAGCTCCATGGCCGAAAGCAAGCGCGCGGTGAAACGTCCGCTCTCGCCGCATCTCGGTATCTACCGGCCACAGATCAACATGGTCGTGTCGATCGTGCATCGCCTGACCGGCGCGGCTCTCTATGTCGGTACCATCCTCCTTGCGGCCTGGCTGATCGCCGCCGCCATGGGCGAGCAGGCTTTCGCGACGGTGAGCGCGCTCTTTGCCCATCCGCTCGGCAGGCTCGTGCTGGTCGGCTATTCCTGGGCGCTCATCCACCACATGCTGGGCGGCATCCGCCACCTGATCTGGGACACCGGGCGCTGCCTCGCGCCGCGAGCCGCCGATGCGCTCGCGTGGCTCACGATCATCGGCTCCCTGGGGCTCACGGCGGCGCTGTGGGCGGCCGGCATCTCGCTCAGGGGAGGGCTGTGACATGGGGCAGCGCACACCGCTCGCAAAGGTCCGCGGCCTCGGCTCCGCCAAGGGCGGGACGGATCACTTCTGGATGCAGCGGGCCACGGCGGTCGCCAACATTGCCCTCGTCGGCTTCCTGATCTGGCTCCTCTTCACGCTCGCCGGCGCCGATTACGCCACGGTGAAGCGCACGCTCGGCATGCCGTGGGTCGCCATCCCGCTCCTGCTGCTGGTGCTTTCGGGGACCTTGCACATGCGTCTCGGCATGCAGACCATCATCGAGGACTACCTGCATGCCGAGGGGCCCAAGGTAGCGGCTCTGCTGTTGAACTCGTTTTTCGCAATCCTGATCGGCTTCACCTGCGCGTTTGCGGTGCTGAAGCTGACTTTCGGAGGTTGACGGCATGGCCCGGCAAGACGCGAGCGGCAACGGCGTGGCCAGGCCGGCGATCAACGGCAAGGCTTATCCGCTGACGGACCACACCTACGATGTCGTCATCGTCGGCGCCGGTGGTGCCGGCCTGCGCGCCGCGCTGGGGTGCGCCGAGGCCGGCCTCAAGACGGCCTGCATCACCAAGGTGTTTCCGACCCGCTCGCACACCGTGGCCGCGCAGGGCGGCGTCGCCGCGGCGCTGGGCAACATGGGCCCGGACGACTGGCGCTGGCACATGTACGACACCGTCAAGGGTGCCGACTGGCTGGGCGACCAGGATGCCATCGAGTACCTCTGCCGCAACGCGCCGGAGGCGGTCTACGAGCTGGAGCACTACGGCGTGCCCTTCAGCCGCACCGAGGACGGGCGCATCTACCAACGCCCGTTCGGCGGCATGACAACGCATTACGGCGAGGGCCCGCCGGCCCTGCGCACCGCAGCTGCCGCGGACCGGACCGGCCATGCCATGCTGCACACCCTGTACGGGCAGGCCCTCAAGCAGTCGGCGGAGTTCTTCATCGAGTACTTCGCCATCGATCTGATGATGGACCAGGAGGGCGGCTGCCGCGGCGTGGTGGCGCTGTGCCTCGACGACGGGACGTTGCACCGTTTCCGCGCCAAGAAGACCATCATAGCCACCGGCGGCTACGGGCGCGTCTACTTCACCTGCACCGGCGCGCACACCCAGACTGGTGACGGCAACGCCATGGTGCTGCGCGCCGGCCTGCCGCTGCAGGACATGGAGTTCGTGCAGTTCCACCCCACGGGTGTGTACGGCGCCGGCATGCTCATCACCGAGGGCGCGCGCGGCGAGGGCGGCTATCTCACCAACAGCGAGGGCGAGCGCTTCATGGAGCGCTACGCCCCGCATGCCAAGGATCTCGCCTCGCGCGATGTGGTCTCGCGCTCGATGACCATCGAGATCCGTGAAGGGCGTGGCGTGGGGCCGCTGAAGGACCACATCTATCTGCACCTCGACCATCTCGATCCGAAGATGCTGGCCGAGCGTCTGCCGGGCATCACCGAGACCGCCAAGATCTTCGCCAACGTCGACTTGCGGCGCGAGCCGGTGCCGGTGCTGCCGACGGTCCACTACAACATGGGCGGCGTCCCGACCAACTACATGGGCGAGATGCTCACCCTCAAGGACGGCAATCCCGACTACGTGGTGCCGGGGCTGATGGCGGTCGGTGAGGCGGCGTGCGTGTCGGTGCACGGCGCCAACCGGCTGGGCTCCAACTCGCTGATCGACCTCGTGGTGTTCGGCCGCGCCGCGGGCCTGCAGTGCGCCAGGACGGTCGAGCCCGGCGAGTTGCAGCCGGAGCTGCCCGCCGCTGCCGCCGATCTCGCGCTGACGCGGCTCGACAAGTTCCGCTACGCCAAAGGCGACGCACCGACCGCCGTGCTGCGCCTCAAGATGCAGAGGGCCATGCAGACAGACTGCTCGGTGTTCCGCACCGGCCCGGTGCTCGACGAGGGCGTCGGCAAGATCATGCAGGTGTGGAAGGAGACGGCGGACATCAAGACCACCGACCGGTCGCTGATCTGGAACACCGATCTCGTCGAGACGCTCGAGTACGACAACCTGATCGTCCAGGCCGCCGTCACGGTGGTGGGTGCGCAGCGGCGCACCGAAAGTCGCGGCGCGCACGCGCGCGAGGACTATCCGGAACGCGACGATGTCAATTGGATGAAGCATACGCTGGCCTGGGCCGACGAGGCCTCGCAGACGGTGCGCATCCACTACCGGCCGGTGCACACCCACACCATGACCAACGAGATCAGCTACTTCCCGCCCAAGCCGCGCGTGTATTGAGGCGGGGCGGTCTGCGCCCCGAGGCTCCCCGCATCGAACATGCCATCTGCCATCGGAATGCGGATAGGTTCCGATATAGATCATACGTCATATTATCAGACAGCGTCTTTTTTCTGCCACACGAATCGCTGGAGGTCGGCCGGATCTGGGAGGTCCGCGATGGCAACCCTCGGCTTCGTGCTCGCTGCCTTTCTCGATCCCGTTCAGGCCGGGATCGTGCTCGCCGTCGTTCTCGTCCATCGTGGTCAGCTGCCCGTCGTCGTCGCTGGGCTCTGCGCTGCGCTCGTCTCGGAGACCGTAATGGCGCTCGCCGCCGCCGACTACGCGTGGGGCGAGCTCATTGTGCCGCGCATGGTGGCCGCGCTGCTGCAGGCTGCGGTTCTCTGGTGGGTGGTACGATGGCTTCGCTCGTTCCGCGGCCGTAGTGCCGCACCGGACGGGTCCGGCGCCGACGCTGGCGCTGCCTCTGCAGGGTTCGGGCCCGCCGGAGGACGGCGCGCCCTGCCCTCTGCCTCGGCTGCTGCGTCGCGCAAATAGATTGTGATGCAGATTATTGCAGCCGAAAGTTGCGAATCGCATTAGAAGGCGAGGCGCGGCGCGGTTTGGCAATCCCGCACCGCCTTGTCCCAGCGGGCCCCGGCTGTCCCCTACCAGTCGGGGCCCATTGCTGTCCGCGCCCTGGCAGGCTTCCGAGCCGCCGCCCGTGTCACCTGCCGCGATTGTCGCAGTTTGGTCTCGTGGTGACGGTAACGCTCGCTTAGCGTACCCAGTATAGGACGTCATGCGGAGCGGGGGTGCGTGACGGTTCGGGAGCTCGAAAGGGTTGGTAAATGGCGTGTGTCGATGTGCGTGCGTGGCGTAGCTTCAAACTGTCGGTCGCCGCGTTCGCTGGAGCTGGGGCAGTTCTTCTGGTGGGCACCTGGGCGACAGAGGCCAGTGCCAAGAACCGGCGCGAGAGCAAGGGCGAGGAGGCAACCTATATCCGCCCGGCTGGCACGCCCATCCTGGCCGTCGTCTCGATAAATCAACAGCGGATCACCGTTTACGACGCGCACGGGCGCATGCTGCAATCGCCCATATCCAGCGGCAAGCCCGGCTACGAGACGCCTCCCGGCATCTTCACCGTCCTCGAGAAGAAGGTCGAGCACCGCTCCAACGTCTACCTGGACGCCTTGATGCCCTACATGCAGCGCATCACCTGGTCGGGCATCGCGCTGCATGCCGGCATCCTGCCGGGCCATCCGGCATCCGGCGGGTGCATCCGCCTGCCGATGGGCTTCGCCGAGCACCTCTTCGGACGCACCAAGCTGGGCATGCGCGTGCTCGTCGTGCGCGACGACGTGAGCCCCGCCGAGATCGTTCACCCCGCGCTGTTCCAGCCTCAGGGCGTGGAGGCCCCGCCCGTGACGGCGATGCTGGCTCCCGGCAAGGGCGCGGACAGCTCCGACAAAGCCGGCATCGTCGATGCGGTCGTGAGCGATGCGCGGCCGGAAAAGCGCCCGAGCCCGAAGGCGATCGCCGCAGCCAAGGCGGCCGAAGCCGCGGCGGCCGGTAAGAAGGTGGAGGAGGTGCGGCACGTGGTCGTCAAGGCCAAGGCGGACTTGGCGCGCCTTCCCGCGGAGCTGCGGCGGGCGCAGGCCGCCGTGGCGACGGCCGAGGCACGCCTGCGCCAGGCGGAGCGCGAGGCCGCGGCGGCCGATGATAAGGATGAGGCAACCGAGCGCGCCAAGGGCGCCAAGGCGGCCGCGGAGGCGGCGCTCGCCGAGGCACGTGCGCAACTGGTGGCCTTGGAGGCGCAGGTTCAGGCGGCGCGCGGGCTCATGGCACGGGCCGTGGAGGAAGCCAGGGCTGCGCTCGCAGCCAAGTCGGCGGCCCTGCAGGAGGTCAAGGACGCCCAAGCCAAGCTGACTCCGGTCTCCATCATGATCAGCCGGAGCACTCAGCGCCTCTATGTCAGGCAGAACCGCGAGCCGCTGTTCGATACGGCCGTCATCATCGCCGATCCCGACACCCAGCTCGGCACCTACGTCTTTACCGCCGTGGGATATGCGAAGGGGGACACCGAGCTGCGCTGGAACGTCGTGTCCATGTACCGGAGCGCGAAGGGGCCGGAGGACGACGGCAAGGGCGCGCGCGTCGTGCGCAACGCGGAGGTCTTCACCGCGGACCTTGCCGGCGCCAAGCTGGCTCTGGAGCGGGTCACCATTCCCAAAGAGGCGCTCGAGCGCATCTCGGAGCTCGTCGCGCCGGGCTCCTCTCTCATCGTCTCCGACGAGCCGGTCAGCCGGGAAACCGCGAAGGGTACCGACTTCATCGTGGTCATGAGCAACGAGCCGCAAGGCGGGCTCAAGATACGCCGGCCCCGCTACATGAATGGCGGGGGCTACCGGCAGCCCTCCTACCGCGCACCCGAAGGCTGGAGCCCGTTCTTCTGGTGGTAGCGTCACCTCGGGTCACGGCCGGACCGCGGGGCTCTCCAGCTTCATGCCGCGCGCCCGCCACATCAGGTAGGCCTCGAGCGCGATGAATTCCGGCGAGCCGTAGCCGTACGGCTCGGCGCGCATGCCGGTCATGCAGTTGCGCAGGCGGCGCTGCAGCGAGCCCAGCGTCTGCCATTCCAGGCGGTAGAGCGGGTAGCCGGTCGGGTGCCCCTGCGGCAGGGTGATGCCGGCGAGCTTGCGGCCCCAGTTGTCGTCGTGGCACTGCGAGCAGGCGAGGTCGAGCTGGCCCTGCCGGCGCCCGAAGATCGCGCGTCCGGCGTCGATGAAAGGTTGCATTCGCGGGTCGTCGCTGCGGATGGGAAGCCCGCGCGACTGGTGCGCGATCAGCGCCGCCAGCGCCAGCAGGCCCTTGCTCTCGCGTGCGAGCTCCGGCGCCTTCTGCCGCTCGGTGCGGCAGATGTTGATGCGGCCGGCCAGATCGACGGCCGTGCGGCGTTCGGGATCGTAGGCCGGATAGCGCGCGGCGACGCCCTTCATGCCGGTCTCAGCCTCGCCGTGGCAGCCGGCACAGGCGATCGCGCGCTCGCCCGCCTTCGTGTGCCAGAGCGCCGCGCCGTCGAGGACCCACAGCATGCCGGGGTTGCCGGTGTCGCTGTCCTGCATGGCCTTGGTCTCGGGGCTCATGTGCTCGTAGGACGAGCGGCGCTCGCCGAGTGGGATCTCGCCGCACACGGCAATCGCGACGGCCACAACGGCGGCGGCGAGGGATGCAGCGGGGCGGAGCATGCGTGCCACCCGTCATCCCGGACGGAGCGATGCGAGCCACAGGCGAGCAGCGGTCCGATCCGGGACCTCGGGAGGATCGACTCGCTTCACGAGGTCCCGGATAGCCTCGCCTGCGGCTCGGCTTCCGGGATGACGGGTGGGAAGCGTCATTCCACCGTGATCCCGATCCGCTCCGTGGCGGAGAAGCCGTTGTCGCCGGTCCACGTCAGCTCGATGGTGCCGCTCTCGGTCGCCACCGTGTGGAAGGTAATGAACGGGTTGGCGGCAATGCCCGGATAGAGCTGGGCGCGAAAGATCTCCTCGCCGTTCCAGGCGGCGGTGAAGGCCGTGATGATATCGCGCGGCACCGCCTCGCCCCTGGTCGTAAAGCGGAAGCCGCTCTCCATGACGTGCGAGATGAGCGTCTTGATCTCGATGACCTCCCCCCGCCTGGCCCTGGCCGGAGCGTTGATGAGCGCGCGTGCCATCAGAGAACGTCCTCCAGGCAGGCCCCGATGGTGACGATGACGTTGGCGCGATCCGACCAGAACGTGCCGTCCGACAGCTCGGCGACGGCGAGCACGTTCTGGGTGTCGCGCAGGCGGATGCGCGTGGAGATGCTGGCGCGCCCCGCCCGGGGCCCCAGCGCGACGCTGACCACGTAGGGTTGAGGGTTCTGCTCGGCGAACACGTGGATCGCCTTCACGTGGTCGGCGGCGGTCATCGGGCTTTCGACTGTCACCGTGCAGGGCACCGTGTTGCCGTTCTCGACCAGGGGCGGAATGTCGAGCTTGACCTTGCCGGCGTTGAGCCTGGCGTCGCCGATCACACGAGCCACCGCCGCCTGCACATCGGCGGGCGTGGCGGCGGCCGGGCCGACCGCGATCGACGGTGCCGCACAGCCTGCCGCAAGGGCGCCCGCGATCTTGAGGACATCGCGCCGCGAAGCCGTCCTCGCTCGCTCGCTGTCGGCCATCGTGGCTTGGCCTTTCTCGGCTACTGACGCAGCGTCACGAGGAACGCTACCACATCCTCGATCTGCTCCGCGCTCAAGACGGGTTTACCGCGCAAGGAGGGGGCTACGCGCTCGAGGCCCTCCACGCGATAGTAGGGTGGCATGATGGTCGAGGGGTTGAGCTTCGCCGCGTCGACGATGCGAAGCCGCAGCTGCCCCTCCGTCCAGCGCGCGCCTGTCGCTTCGAGGGAAGGCGCCAGCGTGCCCTGCAGGCGCTCCTCGGGGAAGGGCCCGGAGTGGCAGAGCAGGCAGAGGCCGACATACCTGCTCGTCACGATCTTGCGGCCGCGCTCGGGATCGCCCTTGGCGCCGGTCAGGGGGGCCGGGATGGCATCGCCGACGACGGTGAACGGCTGCAGCCACTCCTGCGCCCCAGCGGCGGGAACGGATGCGGCCCACAGCGCCAGGAGCATCGCGGCGCGCGGCGCGATGTCGGCGCGCCGGCTCAACCGAAGACCTCGCCGGTGATGGTGTTGAACCAGCCCTCCGCGAACAGGGCCTCCTGGGCGCGGAACGAGCGGGGCACGTCGGCGGGGCTGACCCCGCCGGAGCCCGGCACCTCCGTGAGCACGCCGTCTACGGGGCGGTAGACGCCGGCGACGGTGATGCCGTAATTGGGAGCGACGATGCTGTAGCAGGTGTTGATGAGTCTCGGCTCGGCAGGCGGCTGGCCCGCCAGCAGCCGCACGACGGCGTCGGCGCACACCTTGGCCTGAGCGTTGGCGGAGAACGCCGACTTCGGCATGCCGCCGGCGATGATGGCATCGCCTATTAGGTGGATGTTGGGGACGAGCTTGGATTCGAACGTGACGGGATCGATCGGGCACCAGCCCGTGCGGTCGCCAACGCCGGCAATTTCGGCGATGAGGCCCGCTTTCTGCGGCGGGATGACGTTGGCAACGGCAGCCTTGTGCCTGCCGAAGTCGGTAACGAGCATCATTTCGGCCGGATCGACCGAAGCGACCTTGCCGCCCTGCGAGAGCCCCACCCATTCCAGGTGATCGGGGTAAAGCTCCTTCCATGCGCTCTGGAACAGGCGCTGCTTGGAGAACTGGTCTTTGGCGTCGAGAACGATGAGTTTCGATTTGGGCTTCCGTGTCTTGAGGTAGTGCGCGATGAGGCTCGCGCGCTCGTAGGGGCCCGGCGGGCAACGGAACGGATTGGCCGGCGCGGCCATGATGACGACGCCGCCGTCCTCCATGGCCTCGAGCTGGCGCCGCAACAGCAGGGTCTGTGGCCCGGCCTTCCAGGCATGCGGCATCCTTTCTGCCGCCGCCTCGGTGTAGCCCGGCAGGCCGTCCCAGCGGAGGTCGATGCCCGGGGCCAGGACCAAGCGGTCGTAGGCGAGACTGGAGCCCGCGTCGAGCGCTACGGTGCGTCCCTGAGGATCGACGCCTGTGGCCCTCGCGAAGACGATCTGGATGCCGTCGGCGGCGACCTTCTCGTAGCCGAACTGCTGACTGGGAAGGTCCCGCAGGCCGCCAATCACGAGGTTGCTGAACGGGCAGGCCGTGAAGGTGCGGCTCCCCTCGACCAGCGTCACGGCGATCCGCGGGTCGGCCTTCTTCAGCGCGCGCGCAGCCGTCGCTCCCGCGAAGCCGCCGCCGACCACGATGACGCGCGGCGCAGCCTGCGCCAAGGCCGGCGCCGCGAGCAGCGCACCGGCCGTCGCCCCTGCGGACGAGGCGAGGAACGCGCGGCGGCTCATCGGTCGCGACGTCATGACCGCCACTGGTCCCTCACCTCTGCTGCGTGTACCAGGCCGCGATGGCCTCGATCTCCGCATCCGTCAACCCCTTGGCGATCCGGCCCATCACGGTGGAAGGCTTCTCGCCCGTCTTGAAGGCCTGCATCTGCGAGACGATGTCGGCCGCCTTGCGACCGGCGAGCCGGGGCACGGCGGTGTCGACCTTCGCACTGGCCGCGTGGCAGCCCGTGCAGGACGATGCGCCCGGCGGGAGCTCGGGCGCGGCCGAGAGCGCCGCGGCCGCGCAGGCGACGGCAAACGCTACGGCAGCAAGGATGCGTGCTGCGCTCATGGTTCGAAGGGGTCAGACCCCTCGCGCTCAACCTGGTGTTCCATCTCCAGGTTGGAGGCGAGGGGTCTGACCCCGGTCCTCTACGCCATCCGCACGCGCTGGTTCTTCAGCGGAACGGCGCGGATGCGCCGGCCCGTCGCCTTGGCGTAGGCGTTGAGCACGGCGGGCGCCGCCACGCAGATGGTGGGTTCGCCGATGCCGCCCCAGGGGTCGCTGCCGCCGCTCGGCATGACGATCGTCTCC
>Ga0209382_10001065_pt1 | contig 44128 bp, 43 predicted proteins | sample SoiMetdeltSBSDD5_FD_187599 | JGI IMG/M metagenome (GOLD analysis project Ga0209382, IMG submission 187599) | Bulk soil microbial communities from a Populus tree surrounding site in Tennessee, USA - Soil MetaG P. deltoides SBSDD5 (SPAdes) (version 2) | ecosystem: Environmental > Terrestrial >...
GCGGACCACGAATACTTGGTTGCTGCGGGAGCGGTCATGTGAAGTCTCTTTGCGGACGCGGCCGTTTCGATCTTGCCATGAGGACTGGCCGGTTGCCCATTCGGCGCAACTCTGAAAGCATCGGCGCCATGAAAACACCGGCGCGGGCCCGCTGTCTCAGGGTGGCGACACTTTCGCTGCTGCTCGCCGCGACGCTCCCGGTCATCGCCCAGGACGAGACGGTGCCGACCGACACGGAGATCCAGGCCGCGCAGCCGCTGCGGCGCTTGTTCGTCTCCGACAAGCTGGTGCTCAACGTCTATTCGGAGCCGGACCAGGGCGGCTCGCGAGTCGCGACGATCGAAACCGGCGATGCAGTCGACGAGGTCGAGCGCGGCGAGGGCTTCATCCGTATCCGGCTCGGCGACGGGCGCGAAGGCTGGGTCGGGTCCAACTACCTGACGACCGACGCACCGGCGGCCGTGCAACTGCGCGACCTGCAGAGGCAACAGAAGAGCGCGACGCAGGCGACGGACAAGAAGGCGGCGGAGGAGATCACGCGTCTCAAGAAGGAAAACGACGCGCTGCAAGGACAGGTGAAGGAACTGAAAACCGCGGCTGCGTCTGCGCCGGACGTTGCCGATGACGGCGTCCTCGAAGGCGCGTCGCCATCAGCGCAGCAACTTGCAGCGGGTGCGCCTACGAGCGGCGGCGGTCCGGTCTGGCTGTGGACGCTGGTCGTGGTGCTTGCGGCCGGACTTGCGTACGCGGCCGGCTATCAATCGCTCGCGCGACGCATCCGCAAGAAGTTCGGCGGGCTGCGAATCTACTGACTCGCTGGCGTCGGAAAGCCGTCTGCGCCTTTGCGCCACGGCGTCCAGACCAACGCAACTTCTCCGACTGCGATGTCCGATTTGCGAGGGCTGACCTGCACCTTGCGCAGCGTGACGGCCGTTGCGTCGAAGCGCGTTTCCAATGCCGCCGCGTCGGCGTCGAACTGCTGCTGCAGATCCCGCTGCTTCTGTTGAACGACCTCCACGCTGTCGCTCGCGCGATCCACATCGCCGCTCTCACGGCCGACACGCGTCGCGGCGCGAGCCGCCGACGCAGCGCGATTCACGTTGGTGGCCGACAACGTCCGCCTGCCTAGAAACGCTCCCAGCACCGAAGCGCCGATGGAAAATGCGGACTGCAATCGCTGCTGGTTGAGCTGCGAGCGCTCGCGCTCGACGCGGTCTGCCGCGCGGCGCAGCTGGTCTTCGATCGTCGCCAGCTTCGGCGCGTACTTGCGTTTCAGGTCGGCGACCGCCGCGTCGCGCTGTTCGCGGGCAGCGAGCGCCAGCTGCGCGCGGAAATCGCCTTCACTCATGCCCGGCGGCGAGGTCGCTTTGAGCGCGTCGCAGACCAGCACTTCGCTGCGAGCGCTTTCGAACAGATACGCCGACAGTGCCTTGCCCCATGCCGCGTACGACTGCGCACGCAGAGTTGCCGCCGGCGCCTGCGCGAATGTGGAGGAGGGCGCGGGCGCTTTGCCAAGACGCGACTTCAACTCGGGACTGCTTTGGGCCTCGTCCCACAGAACTGTGCCGCCGTCGTCGGAAAGTGGTGCCAGGTACGCTGTGGTCTGCCATTGATCGAGCGCGAGCTTCGCATCGACGAAATGCAGCTTCGCGGTGCCCATGACCATGGGTTTGTAGAGGAGCGATTCGCCGGCGGTGGTGGCGGCGAGGAAGTACTCCGGGACGTCGGCAGGCACACCGGGTTTGGAAGATGCTTCGCCGGCCGCTGCACGTGCAGGAGTTGCCGCCTGCTGCGGTTTCGCAGTCCGCTGCGGTGCCATCAGCTTCGATATTTCTACACCGGTGAGCGGGCCGCGCAGATACGAGAGCGCCCACCGGCTCTGGAACAGCACAGGTGCATCGTCGTGCACATTGCGCATCAGGAACACGCGCGGCGTCAGCCCCGAAATCATCTTGTCCAACGCAGCGCGGTCGGAGCCGGGCACCGCGCTTTCGAGCCCTTCGAGCACGCGCAGTTTGTCGCGCTCGGTCTGCAGCCGGCCGATCATCCAGGTGCCGGCGTTCGCGAGTCCCTTGTAGTCGAGGTCGACCGGGTTCTGCGTCGCGAGCACGCAGCCGAGACCGAACGCGCGGCCTTGCTTGAGCAGCGTGAGCATCGGCTGCTTCGACGGCGGATTCGCAGTCGGCGGGAAGTAACCGAAGATCTCGTCCATGTAGAGCAGCGCGCGCAGTGACGACGTGCCGGACTGGCCGCGCATCCACGCGATCACTTCGTTCAGCAGCAACGTCACGATGAACATGCGCTCCTGGTCCGACAGGTGCGCGATCGAAATGATTGAGATGCGCGGCTTGCCTTCAGCGGTGAAGAGCAGGCGCTGAATGTCGAGCGGCTCGCCGCTGAGCCAGGCCGCGAAGCCGGGTGAGGCGAGCAGGTTGTTGATCGCCATCGCGAGTTGCAACCGTTCCTTCGCGGGATAGAAGGTCTCGAGGTCGAACGCTCCCACCTTGTCGAACGCCGGCTTCTGGACTGCGGCGATCAGGCTCGCCATGTCGAGACCGGTCTGCCTGCGCCACGCGTCCTCGAAGATCGTCGACAGCAAGACGTGATCGCGGCTGTTGATCGGATTCGCGTCGCGATTCAGCAGCGCGAGCAGGCCGGAGACGACCGTGGCGATCCGCTCGCGCAACGCCGCGGTGTCCTGAAGCAGTTCCGTCGGCGGCGCTGCGAACGAGCGCACGACCGACAGCGGCAGGCCCGCCTCGGAGCCGGGAGTGTAGATCGCGAGATCGACGGCATCGCGAAACTTGGCCGTGCGCTCGGGCGTCTGGCCCCACTGCGCCAGACCGTTCTTCCAGTTCTCTGCTGTCTGCGCCGCGTATTGTTCGACGCTCAGCCCCTTGCGCTGCGCCTCGCCGGGATCGATCCACGACAGGAACTCGGCCGCTTGCAGGTGCGGGAAGGTCAGCAGCAGGTTGCCGAGGTCGCCCTTGGGATCGATGCAGATCGCCGGGATGCCGTCGATGCCGGCTTCTTCGAGCAGCGCCAGGCACAGGCCCGTCTTGCCGCTGCCCGTCATGCCGACGCACACGGCGTGGGTCGTGAGGTCGCGCGAGTCGTAGAGCAACAGATTCTCGGACGGTGCGCGCGCGGCTGCGTCGTATTCCCGACCGAGATAGAAGACGCCGAGTTTTTCGTAGTCCTGCATGGGCCCGCTCCCGGCACGCACCAGCATTGCAGGATAAACTTGTCAGCACACAAAAGGTTCGATTTCCTATGGGGCGGGGCGAGTGCCCCGGACGGGGGAAAGATGACGCTACGGGCAACACCGCAGCCAGCACCTTGCGGTGCGGTGATCGAAGGTGTCGATTTGCGCGAGCCGCTTGCGCCGGAGCAGGTCGCGGCCATCCGGGCGCTGTGGCTGCAGCACCAGGTGGCCGTGTTTCCGGATCAGCAGTTGCAGCTCGCGGACATCGAGCGCTTCGCCGAGTCGATCGGCCCGTTCGGCGTCGATCCGTACTTCGGCTCGGTGCCCGGCCATCCGCACGTCGCGCAGGTACGTCGCGAGGCCGACGAGCAGACGCCGATTTTTGCGGAGACGTGGCACTCGGACTGGAGTTTCCTGGCGAGCCCGCCGGCTGCCACCGTGCTATACGGCGACGTCATTCCGCCGGTCGGGGGCGACACGCTGTTCGCCAATCAATATGCTGCATGGGATGCGTTGCCTGCATCGATGAAGTCGCTGCTCAAGGACAAGCAGGGCGTGCACTCCGCGCGTCGCGCGTACTCGCGCGAGGGAATGTATGGCGAGCGCGACAAGGGCCGTTCGATGGCGATCCGCTATTCGGATACCGCGATGGCGACGCAGCTCCATCCGATCATGCGGATTCATCCGGAAACCGGGCGACCGTCGCTGTTCGTCAGCATGGGCTACACGATCGGCATCGATGGCATGAGCGAGGCCGAGGCGACGTCGATTCTGCTGGAGCTGTTCGCGCATCAAGCGAAGCCGGAGTTCGTCTATCGTCATCGCTGGTCGCAGGGCATGCTGGTGATGTGGGATAACCGCTGCGTGCTGCACGCCGCGACCGGCGGTTACCAGGGGCACAAGCGGCTGCTACATCGGATCACTGTTGCTGAGCGAAGAGCATGAACAACATCAAGAAGCTTGCGAGTCGATTGAGTATTGCGGTGGTTGCCGCTGCGTTGCTGACCCAATGCGCCAGCCCGACGGCGAAACGGGATGCACGGACGCCCGTGCTGCTCGCAGTCTTCGCACATCCGGATGACGAGTCGACGGTGAGCGCAGTGCTTGCGAAGTACGCGGCCGCGGGTGCGCGCGTCTATCTGGCAACGGCGACCGACGGTCGGCTCGGCGTCGCTCCGCACGCGGGTACCACCGCGGGCGACAGTCTCGCGGCGGCTCGTGCCGAGGAACTGAAGTGCACGACCGAGAAGCTCGGCATCAATCCGCCGATCCTGTTCGGGCTGTACGACCAGCTCAAGATGGGCGAAGGCCTGCGGCCGCACATGGAACAGATCGCGACGTTGCGCGATGAAGTGACGAAGCTGTTCGACCGATTGGAACCGGACGCAGTGATTACCTGGGGACCGTCGGGCTGGACGGGTCATCCGGATCATCGGCTGGTGAGCTCGGTCGTCACGGAAGTGTTCCAGAGCCGGACGTGGGTGCGTCCTGCGCAGCTCTACTATCCGGCCGTGCCGACGGGCAAGGTGCCGGCGAACAATCCGATTCCGCTCGCGACGGTCGACGAGCGATTTCTTGCGGTGAAGGTGCCGGTGACGTCCGCCGACTACGAGAAATCGAAAGCAGGCTGGCTGTGCCACCGGACGCAGTACACGCCAGAGCAGGTGGAGCAGCTCTATCAGTCGCTCGTCGGCGCGCAAGCCGGCATCGCGCACTTCCAGCCGCAGATTGCGGGCAAGGGGAAGAAGAATTCGTTGCTGTAGCTACGACTTCTTCACCAGCTCGACGCGCCGGTTCTTCGCGCGGCCTTCCTCGGTGCGATTGTCGGCCACGGGTTTGTCCTGACCGAACCCGGCTGCGCTCAGCCGTGCGGCCTCGACGCCGCTTGCGACGATCGCCGCGGTGACGCTCTTCGCGCGAGCTTCCGACAGCTTTTTGTTCGACGCCGCGTCACCCACGTCATCGGTGTGGCCTTCGATGCTGAGCTTCAGCGTCGGGTTCGACTTCAGCAGCGCCGTGATCTCTTTCACCGCCGCGACGCCATCCTTCTTCAGCTCCGCCTTGCCCGTATCGAAGTTGATGTAGAGCGCGACGAAGCCGTTCTTGTTCAGCTCCCGCAGCAGCTCGTTCGCGCTGACGACCTGCGCCATCGAGGCGATTTCGGTGATGACGAGCTGGTAGCTCTGCGTCGGTGCGCTGAAGATGTCGGGCAGGACCTTGATCCACACGTCCTTGCCGCCAGTCGTGACCTGCAGGGTCGTTTCGCCGGCATCGAGGTCCTTCGGCAGGCGTTCGTACACGACAGTCCCGCCGATCTGCTTCACGGCATTCTGATAATTGCGCATGAGCTGCAGCGGGCTCGGCTGCTTCTCGGGACTGTCGTAGAAGTAACGCAGCGTCGTGGTGTCGCCTTCGACAGTTTCGACTTTGGGCGGCGTGCCGCGGGCGCCGACCTGGAACTCGGTGGCGTTGTAGTTCCTGGTGTATTCGGTGATGAAGGAGTCGGGGTAGCGCGTAAGCAGGGGATGGTCCTTCGCGCCGGCGACGTCTTCGCCTCCCCAGGCGGCGGTTGCCGCGAACGTCATGGCCAGAATCGGGCCCAGCCACACAGTCGCGCTGCGCTTCATGCAAATCCTCCCAGGCATTGCGGATGGCGGATTCTAGTACAGTGTGGTTCTCGGCACGAAGCTGACGACCGCGGAGAAGCAGGACCTCGTCGCTTTCATGCAGGCTTTGTAGAGATGCGAGCGTTTCGGGCATCCTTCGCGGGTGCTCGAAACCCTGACCAAGGCGCCACCCACGACCGAGACCCGACTGGGACGCTCGGTCTCGCCGCGCGCGCGACTGCATCCCGGGCAATCCGGTGTCGTCGAGCTGCGCGATGGGCGCGACGCGTTCGCGGCCCGGGTGCTGCTGGCCGATACCGCCGAACGCACGCTCGATCTTCAGTACTACATCTGGCGCAAGGACATGTCCGGCTCGCTGCTGTTCGCGGCGGTGTGCCGGGCCGCCGATCGCGGAGTGCGTGTCCGCCTGCTGCTCGATGACAACAACACCTCCGGTCTCGACGACTTCCTCGTTGCGCTCGCATCGCATCCGAACATCAAGGTGCGCTTGTTCAATCCGTTTCGCTTGCGGCGCCTGCGGCCGCTGGAATATCTGACCGACTTCGCGCGGCTCAACCGCCGCATGCACAACAAGTCGTTCACCGTCGACGGCCAGGTCGCGATCGTCGGCGGCCGCAACATCGGCGACGAGTACTTCGACGCGCACCAGGCGCTGTCGTTCGTCGACCTGGACGTGATGGCCGTCGGTCCGATCGCGGCCGAGATTGCGAGCGACTTCGAGCGCTATTGGCAGAGCGAATCGGCGCGCCCGGCCGAGTCGATTCTCGGTCGCGCGCGTGCCGCAACCGTCCGCGAGGTGATCGCCGCTTCCGAAAACGTTCTGAGCCAGCCTGCAGCGGTCGCATACATCGACGCGCTGCAGTCGTGTGCATTCGTCAACGATCTGCTCATGGGCAGCGTCGAATATCGCTGGGCGGCCACGCGGCTGGTCAGCGACGATCCCGCGAAAGGGCTGGGGCGGCAGCGTCCCCGCGGCACGATGCTCGAACGCCTGCTCGAGACCTTGAAGATCCCGAAGCACGAGCTGCAGCTCATCTCGCCGTACCTCGTGCCGACGCGGTCAGGCGAGCGCGCGATCACTGAGCTTGCGCAGCAGGGCGGCGTGAAAGTGTCGATCCTCACGAACGCGCTGGAGTCGACCGACGTGCCCATCGTGCACGCTGGCTATGCGAAGCGTCGGCGCAAGATGCTCGAAGCCGGCGTCGTTCTTTATGAGCTCATGCGCGTCGCGCGGGTCCGCTCGCGACGCGATCGTCGCCTGACGGGCAGCTCGGGTTCGAGCCTGCACGCCAAGACGTTCTCGGTCGACTGCGCGCGCGTGTTCGTCGGCTCCTTCAACCTCGATCCGCGCTCGGCGAGCCTCAATACCGAAATGGGCTTGCTGATCGAAAGCCCCGTACTGGCCGAGCACATCGCCGCAGCCTTCGCCGAGGAGATCCCGGCCCGCAGCTATCGCGTACGTCTGAACGAGGCCGGCGCGATGGAGTGGCTCGAACAGCACGAGAACGGCGTCATCGTCCACAAGACGGAGCCGGGCGTGAGCTGGTGGAAGCGCTGCGCCGTGGCCGTGATGGCGCTGCTACCGATCGAGTGGTTGTTGTGATTTCCGGACGCGCAGCACTACATCTGCGATCTCATCGATCACGAGTTGCGGGTCATCCGCCTGGATGTTGTGGCCGGCTGTCTTCGCGACGATCCGTTTGCTGTCCGTTGACAGCGTCAGGAGCTGCTCATCCAGTCGCTGGATCACTGCGTCGATCGCCGGCTCGACATCATCGGGGGCGAATGGGTCGTTCCAGTCCGGGCTCTGCGTGAGGATGACGAGGGGCTTGTTGCCGATACCGCCCGTCGCGCGCACGAGGTCGGCATTCTTCTTGAGATCGACCCACTCGCGTGTCTTCGACAGGTCCGGCCCGTTGCGCCAGCCTTGCAGGAACTCGGATTCGCCAGGCGTCGGTGGCGGCAGCACCTTGGCGACTTCGGGGTAGAGGTCCGGATGCGACGAGTCGACGAGCACCATGCCCGCGATCGTCTGCGGATACAGCGACGCGAACATGCGCGCGTTCATGCCGCCGAACGACTGACCTGCGATGACATACGGTGGCCCGATGTGCGCACGCTGCAACAGTTCGTGCAGATCTTTCGCGACGTCGAGACTCGTGCGCGGCACGGGTGCCGGATCGCTGCGGCCGAGTCCCGCCCGGTCGTAGACGCAGACGCGCGTGAGCTTGCTGATCTGCGGAACGATGACTGCCCAGCCGATGGGTTTGTCCCACGAGAAGACAGTCTCGAGCGAGACACCGCCACCCGGCTCGATCAGCACGGTCGGCGTTCCCTCACCGAAACACTGGTAGCGCAGGCTCCTGCCGCCGATGTCGACGCTCGCGAATCCTGCGAGCGTGCCCAGTGCCAGGATGCTCAATATCGATCCGATCGCAGTCATTTCCCCATGTTACAGCCCTGCGACTGAGACGGGCCGCACAGAAAGACTTTCCCGGCGCGCCCCGGCGTACTCGGTCGGGCGCCGACAGGCGTAGGATCGCTCGCGATCCTCAGCGGGAACACAAGATGACAGCGGAACACGTCTATCCGGACGGCCCGGACGCGGTGCCGACCGACCTCACGCGGCCCACGCGGGCCTATCGCACCCATGCATGGCTCGCCATGGGCGGACTGGCCCTGTTCGTGCTGCTGTACCTCGCGCTGGCGAGCTGGTTCTCGTGGACCGCTTATCGCCTGTTCGCGAGCCTCGCGCACGGCGGCGAACCGATCGTGGTGTTCGTCGCCGGCACCTGTTCGGCCTTCCTCGCCGTGTTCATGTGGAAAGCGCTGGTGTTCGTCAAGCATCGGCACGCGATCGACGACATCGAGGTCACTGCATCGGAACAGCCGCGCCTGTTCGCGTTCATCAATCGACTGGCGGATGAAGCTGGCGCGCCGCGCGCACATCGCGTGTTTCTGTCGCCGCGCGTGAACGCGGCGGTGTTCTATGACCTGAGCGTGCTGAATCTCTTCTTCCCGTCGCGCAAGAACCTGGAGATCGGTCTCGGCCTCGTCAACGCCGTTTCGCTCGGCGAGCTCAAGGCAGTGCTCGCGCACGAGTTCGGTCACTTCGGTCAGCGGTCGATGGCGGTCGGCCGCTGGGTGTACATCGCGCAGCAGATCGCCGGTCACATCATCGCGAAGCGCGATGCGCTCGATGCGTTCCTGCGCGGCCTGTCGCGCTTCGACCTGCGCATCGCGTGGGTCGGCTGGCTGCTCTCGCTGATCGTCTGGTCGATCCGCTCGCTGACGGAAACCGTGTTCCGTGTCGTCGTGCTGGCGCAGCGCGCACTGTCTCGCGAGATGGAGCTGCAGGCCGACCTCGTCGCCGTGTCGCTCACCGGCAGCGACGCGCTGATTCATGCGCTCTATAAGCTGAACGTCGCCGACGAAGCCTGGGAGCGTGCGCTCGCGTTCGCGGACTCGGAAGCGCGCGACAAGCGCAGCATCGCCGATCTGTTCGCAGTCCAGAAGCACATCACCGAGAAGCTCCGCCACGTGCTCGACGATCCGAGCTACGGCGAAGTGGCGCCGCCGCCGAAGGACAAGCCCTCGGAGCATCGTCTGTTCAAGACGTCGCTCGCGCAGCCGCCGCGCATGTGGAGCACGCATCCGGCGAATGCGGAGCGCGAGCAGAATGCCAAGCGCCGCTACATTCGCGCAGCGATCGACGACCGCAGCGCCTGGGAGGTGTTCGACGGCGTGCCGGACCTCAAGAAGAGCATGACCGAGCACGTCTTCCGTGCCGTGCAGGACGTCGCGGACGTGCCGCTGGAACAATCGATCGCCAAGCTCGACGAGCAGTTCGGTCGCGCGTACTACGATCGCTCGTATCGCGGCGCGTATCTCGGTCGTGCCCTGGCGCTGCATTCGAAAGATGCGGCCGAGCTATACGGCCCGCCGCTGCGTGGCGACTTTATCGCTGCCGAGCTCGCTGCTATTTACCCGCAGTCGCTCTCGGACGATCTCGCGAAGCTCAAAGCGCTCGAAGAGGAGAAGGCGACGCTGCTGGGTTTGAAGCAGGGATTCCTGACGGCCAGCGGTGGCGTCATTCGCTATCGCGGCAAGGACCTGAAGCGAGGCGATCTGCAGGATGCGATCGACGAAGTGCAGGGCGATCTGGACAAGGCACGCGAAGTTGTGGAAGCGCACGACAAGCGCTGCCGGGCGGTGCATCTCGCCGCAGCGACCCAGCTCGGCTCGGGATGGGACGCGTATCTGAAGGGCCTGGTTTCCATTCTTCATTACGCCGAGCACAGCGAGTCGAACCTGCGGGACGCGCATGGCGCTTTGTGCAATACCGTCAATGTCGTCACTGCGGATGGCCGGGTGTCATCCCGCGAGCGCAAGGTGCTGCTGAACGCCTGCGCCGAAACCCACAACGCGCTGAGACATATATATGAGGACGCGGGCAAGGCGATCGTCCTCGATCGCACCCTGCTGCGGCGCCTGAAAGTCGAGAACTGGCAGCAGGCACTGGGCACGTTCACGTTGCCGCCGGCGGACGACAAGAACGTCGGCGATTGGCTCAACGCAATCGATAGCTGGGTCGCGAGCGCCGGCGCGGCATTGTCGGCTTTGCGGCAGGCATCGCTGGAACAGCTGCTGCTCGTCGAGGCACAGATCTCGCGTTTCATTCGCGACAAGATGACGCCCGCTGCCGCGCCTGAAGCCACGAAGGTGCCCGAGAAATATCCGGTGCTCGTGCCGGGCAGAGAGCGGCCGCGCAAGACCAGGCTCGATCTGTGGGATCGCTTCCACGTTGCCGACGGCCTGGTCGCGACGTTCGCGCGACTGACGGTCGCGTGCGGAATCATCGCGGCGGTGCTGAGCGTCGGCCAGACGGTCGGCACGACACTCGTCAACATCTACAACGGGCTCGGGCGGCCGGTGACGGTGTCCATCGGCGAGCACTCGGTCACAGTACCGGCGTTCGCGCACACGAAGCTGGCGATCGGCAACGACGACGACTATCCGGTCCGCACCGTCACCGAGCGCGGCGACTTGATCGAGCAGTTCGACGCCGAGATCCCGGTCGGCTCGAGCGACAGCATCTACAACGTCGCGGGCGCCAGCATGCTCGTGCAGTGGACTGCGACCTACGGCTCGGTGGGCGAGGTGCCCGAGCGGATGATCGGGCCGGTGCGCTGGACGACGAGCGGCGCCGACTACATTTTCGAGGAGCCGCCCGGGTCGATCAGCACCGGCAGCAGCAGCGGTGGCGGTACACGCGACGTGATGGCTGCGTTCGGTCACGACAACCCATCGGCGCTGCTCGCAGCGTTGCAGGACGAGAAGCAGCAGGCGCAAGTCGTAAAGACGCATGCGCGCTGGGATTCCAGCGACAGTCATTACATCGCCTACTGGCTTGCGCTTGCCGCGGAACGCGAAGGGTTCGATGACATCATCCGTGCACGTCTCAAGCTCGATCCTGAAGACGTGCTCACGTTGCGTGCCGAGCAGGATGCTCGTCGCGATCTGCGCGCGGCGGTCTGCAAGCGTCATCGTGCGATGGCAAACGCGAAGCCGGAAAGCATCAACCTTCAGTACATCGCGGCTCGCTGCACCGACGACCCGATGCAACAGGAGCTGGAGTTCACGGCGCTGTACGCGAAGGCACCCACGAACGGTTGGGTTGCGGCAGCGATGGGTTACACGCACGCCGAGCACGCCCGCTGGAGCGATGCGATGACGGCGCTGAACGTTGCGCGCCAGGCCGTGCCGGCGATGACCGAGCGGTTCGCGCTCGACACGATGCGTCTGCGCCGGATGTCGAGCGGCGACGGCGGCGATGCGCAGAGTGCGGATCTCCGCGTGCAGTCCCGCACCTTGCGCTACTACTGGTCCCTGATCTCGGGTACAGGATTGCAGCCCGGCGTCGACACGGCCTATCACCACCTTGCGCGCGGCGAACTCGATGCCGCCGTCAAGGAGCAGACGCAGGATCCGCAGGAAGCGGCTCGCGTTCTGCGGCTCGCCGCTGCCTCCGATGGCGCGTCGCGCGCAATCATCAACCGCGCCCTGGCGCTGCCGATCGATCAAGGGATCGATGAGTACACCGTGTGGGTCGCATTGGGCCTGGCGCTGCGCGAACGACGGGACCCGGCGCCTTACCTGGCAGTGATCCGCGACTACAAGGACGAGAGCGCCGACAAGGTGCTCGAGTTCATCACCGCGGCACGCAGCGCGACAAACCCGGCCGATGCCGATCAATTGCTCGACGGCCTGCAACTCGAAGCGCGCGGGCAGGCCTACGCGACTGCACTGGTAATCATGGGTACGCGTGCGCCGGCCGAATGGCGCAATGGTGCAGACCGACTCCTGTTCGTGCCGGAGCGGCCGTACTTCAGCACGGTGCTCTGACGCAGGAGCACCAGTCCCCTCTTAGGACTTGCTTTCAGCTTCCCGCGCGTTTCTACTGGCGCAAAGCCTAACGAAGCGGGGAGTTTTCTATGAAGCGTCGCGATTTCGTGCAGTCGTCGCTGTGGACGGCTGCAGCCCTCGGCATTCCCAACTTCAAAGCAGTCCTTGCGACCGCACGGGACGGCACAGTGCCGGACGTTGCGGCAGTGACTGGCGATGGACGTCAGATCACGCTGCGCGGAGCGGACCTCCGCGATCTCGCGGCGAAGCTGCATGGCCAGCTGCTACTGGCCGGTGACCGCGGCTACGACGACGCGCGGCGCATCCTCAATCCTTCGTTCGATAAGCATCCGGCGCTGATCGTGCAGCCGCTCGACGTGCCGGACATCCAGGCCGCCGTGAACTTCGCGCGCGCCAGCAGCCTCCTGGTCGCGGTGAAGTGCGGCGGGCACAGCCATTCGGGCCAGTCGACCTGCGAGAAGGGGATGCAGATCGACCTGTCCACCTTCCGCTCGGTGCGCATCGATCCAGCGGCGCGCCGTATCTGGGCCACCGGCGGCTCGTTGCTCGGGCAGATAGACAAGGAGACCGCGCCGCACGATCTCGTGACGCCACTCGGTACCGTGTCGCACACGGGTGTGGGCGGTCTGACGCTAGGGGGCGGCTTTGGTCGCGTTGCACGCAAGTTCGGCATGGCGATCGACAATCTGGAGTCGGTCGACGTCGTGACTGCAGACGGCAAGCTGCTGCACGCGAGTGCGACCGAGAATCCCGACCTCTATTGGGCAGCACGCGGCGGCAGCGGCAACTTCGGCGTGGTTACAAGCTTCGAGTTCAAGCTGCATCCGATGAAGCGCGAGGTCATTGCCGGTTCGGTCGTGTTCCCGATTGCCAGGGCGCGCGATGTGCTGACGCTGTGGAGCGAGTACGCGCCGGTCGCGCCGGACGAGCTGTACCTCGATCCGACCGTGATGCAGCCCCCCGGCAACGCTCCGGGCATGGCCATGCTGGCGGCGGTCTACTGCGGAGCGGAGGCGGACGCCGAGAAGGCGCTAGCGCCCATTCGCAAGCTGGGCACGCCGCTGAAGGATTCGATCGGGAAAAAGGAGTACGTCCAGGTGCAGCGGTCCGGCGATTCGACCGACACGCGCGCCATCGCGTCGTACCTGAAGGGTGGATTCATCGGCAAGATGCCGGGTGACCTGATCACCGCGATGGTCGACGGATTCCACGGCGATCCGCGACGCACGACGGTGCTGTTCGCGCAGCACTGCGGCGGCGCGGGCGGGCGCGTTCCCGACAACGCGACTGCATTCGCGCATCGCTATGCGATTGCCAACTTCATGACGGTGGTTGCCTGGCCCGTCGGCGACAAGGATCCGTCGCCGCACATCGAGGCAGCGCGCGCGTACTGGAAGGGGATCGAGCCGTTCACGCGCGGCTTCTACGTCAACGACATGGCACGTGAGGTCACGGCCAAGGACATCAACGAGAACTATCGCGGCAACTATAAGCGGCTGGTTTCGCTGAAGACCCAGTACGACCCGACGAACCTGTTCCGCCTGAACGCGAACGTCACGCCGATGAAGGCTTGAAGGGCCCCGTGGCGGACAGTTAGCGCAGCAGGCGCTCGACGTCTTGCGGCGGCCGTCCGATGGCGGCCGCCTCGCCGCGCACCACGATCGGCCGCTGGATCAGGATCGGATTCGCGACCATCGCCTTGATCCATTCCTTGTCGCTCAGCGTCTTGCCCTTGTACTTGTCCTTGAAGACCTGCTCGCCCGTGCGCACGAGCTCGAGCGGCTTGATGCCCAGCTTGCGCACGATCGCTGTAAGCTCGGCCTCGCTCGGAGGTGACTTGAGGTACTCGACGACCTGCGGCTCGTGGCCGCGTTCCCGGATCAGCGCCAGCGTCTCGCGGCTCTTGGTGCACGCGGGATTGTGATAGATGGTCAACGGTGCTCGCATGGTCGTGACTCTGGTGGCGATGGCGAATCTTAGCGCCTGCGCCAGCATTGCGAACCGGCCGCCGCGTCTGGCGCACTCCAGTTACGGCTGCATGGAGGCGGTGCTGCAGGAAAAGCTGCCGCAGAATTTGCCGGACAAGCGCGCCCACTGCCTCGCCGGCGGGCTCATCGCGCGATATTGCAGCATCACCGAGGCATATCTCGCGGGGGCGGGGAAGGAAGTCCGCGATTTGCTGAGCCAGGGCGACGCGGAGTGGCGGGATTGGCAGGCCGACCGAACCGGGATCGCGTGTGCGCGGGAGACGCAGGACGATGCGGGCGTCGCAACGTGTTGCTCGGCGCGTGGATATTGACGGAGTTGTCAGGCTAAAGCCTGACCCACGGGAAGGCTGTGGGTCAGGCTTCAGCCTGACTCTTCTTGTGTCAACGCGTTGACAGAGCGGGTGGACAGGGGCGGCGCATGCTCCTCCCATGCCTACACCGCGCATCTGGATCGCCGGCCTGGTCGCCCTCTGGGTCCTCGTTTGGAATGCGAGCTCCCAGGCGGCCACCGAATTCACGATCGACCCCAGCCGCACGCTCGTTTCGTTCGAAATGCGCAGCCTTGGCACCACGCAGCGCGGCGAATTCAATCGCACCGCCGGCAGCGTGATGCTCGACTCCACCGAGGAGCGTGGCGAGCTCGACATCGTGATCGACGCGCGCTCGCTCAAGGCGAGCAGCGAGGCAGCGGCGAAGTTCGTGCGCGGCCCGTCGATGCTGAACACTGCGGTGCATCCCGAGATCGCCTACCGTGCCCAGCGCATCGTGTTTGCAGAAGGTCGGCCCATGCGGATCGAAGGCGAGCTGACGTTGCTCGGCGTCACGCGCTCGGTCGCGCTCGACGTTTCCAGCTATGACTGCCAGGGCGAGGTCGACCAGCGCTGCGCGATCGTCGCATCGGCCAGCGTCAAGCGCTCGGCATTCGGCATGACGCGCTACATGATGTTCGCGAGCGACGACGTGAAGCTGGCGATTCAGGCCGAAGGCGTCAGTCGATCGAATTCCGCAACGCGCTCGTGACTTCGCTGGCGATGTCGTCCTGGACCATCAGCTTGTCGTCCACCGGCCGGTCGTAGTTCTCGGACCAGACGACGTAACCGTCATCCGCACGCACCAGTCGCGCTGCAACCCGCAACGTGTCGCCTGACTTGCGCACGCTGCCGTCGAGCACGTAGTTCACGCGCAGCTCCCGGGCGATCTGCGCAAGTGGCAGCTGCTTGCCCTTGAAATAGAACGACGCCGTCGGAGCCGGCACGCGCAGTCCCTGCACCTTGCTCAGCTTGTTGATCAGCTCTTCGGTCATGCCGTCGGCGAAAGGCTCCTCGTTCATGTCGTCCGTCAGGTCGAGGAATGGCAACACTGCAATCGTTTTCGGCGCGGCCATCGTATCGGTCGCAGCCTGGCCGGTCGCATTGCGGCCCGCGATCACGTAGTAGGTCGCGGCGCCGGCGATGAGTAGAACGCCGAACGCCAGCGCAACATACATTCGCGAGCCCGCACGGGCGGGCTGCGGAGCAGGGTGGTGCGTGTCGAGCTGCGGTTCCACTGGCGCGACGAGCCGGTAGCCGAGCCGAGGCACCGTGACGATGTACGCTGGTTGCTTCGCGTCGTCTCCCAGTAACCGGCGTAGCGCTGCGACCGCCTGGTAGACGGAATCCGGCGTGACGACCACGCCCGACCAGACCTGGCTCAGCAGCGAGTCGATGCTCACGACCTCGCCGGGATTCTCGGCGAGACAGAGCAACAGTCGCATCGTGCGCGCCTCCAGCCGGATCCGTTCCTCGCCGCGGGCAATTTCGCCGGACAGCGGATTCACGAACCAGTCGCCGATGCGCAGAGGTCTGGAAGGCGGGCGCTCCATAGGCGGGCCACTATAGCGCCCGCGCCGCGGATGCGGGCCTACTTCAGAACTCTTCAGAGCGATTCAAGCCGTTTTCAGGACTCCGGCGGCGAGGGCTCGGCATAGTCCGGCGCCGTGCCGCTCATCACAGGAGTTTGCTGCCATGATCCGCCGCCTCGCCTTCGTTGCGGCGCTCGCGCTTGTCGCCGCGCCGCTCTACGCCACGACCTACACGATCGAGCCCGACTACACGCAGGCTGTGTTCCGCTGGAACCACCTCGGCTTCTCGAATCCCGCCGCGCAGTTCAGCCAGGGCCAGGGCACGCTCGAGTTCGATCCCGCCGCTCCGACCCGCGCCTCCGTGCAGGTCACGATCCCGCTGTCGAGCCTGAACACCGGCGTACCGGCACTCGACGAGCATCTGCGCTCGGAGGATTTCTTCGAGGTCACGAAATTTCCGACGGCCTCGTTCCGCAGCACCCGGGTCGAGCCGGGCATGGGCAAGGATCGGCTGAAGGTGACCGGCGAGCTGAACCTGCACGGCGTCACCAGGCCCGTCACGCTCGACGTCGTCGTGCTCAAGGTGGGCTCGAATCCGCGCACGCAGCTGGCGACCGTGGGCTTCGAGGCGACCACGACACTGAAGCGCTCCGACTTCGGCCTCGGCGCTTTCGTGCCGCAGGTCAGCGACGAGATCCGCCTGCAGATCACGAGCCAGGGCGTCGAGGCGAAAGGGTACGCCGAGTACTTGAAGAAGCAGGCGGCGGAGAAATGAGTTCTCGCCAAGGCGCCAAGATCGCCAAGATCGCCAAGGTTCCTATGCTGCGAACAGGAATTCTTCTTGGCGGTCTTGGCGCCCTTTGCGTCTTGGCGAGAACCTCCTGCTCTACGGCCCCGCGCCGTGCCACTGCCGCAAGTTCAAGAACTCGCGGCGCGTGCGCGGCCCATACGTGGCGAACGACGGGTTCGGTGCTTCCGCATACGCGACCCTGCTGCGTGCCACTGAGTCGCTCTCGGTGTCGCGGCGGATCTCGGCGGGCGAAAGGTGATACGGCTTCGTTGCATTGAGCCCGAACACCTTCGCGCGCAGTGCGTTCGTCATCGTCGGGTAGCCGTGCTTCTCGCGCAGCTCCGGCGCGATCTGGAACGTGCGGAACGCCTGGATCTGATCCTGCGGTGAGCCGTACCAGATCGAGTCCGTGCCCCACAGCACGTTGTCCTCGCCGATGTACTTGAACAGCTTGCCCAGCGCGTGCGCCGCCGACGTTGGGTTGCGCATCGACAGGAAGCGCCAGGTCGAGCCGAGCTCGGCGTAGACGTTGCTGTTGGGCTTCACGCCCGCTTGCAGCACCGAGGTGACCAGTGCATCGATGCCGTCGGTGCGCTTCGGATCGTACGGCCCCTCATCGGTATCGATCACGTAGCCCGAGTGATAGATCAGGAAGTTGACGTCCGGGAAACGCTTCGCGATCGGGCCGATGTCGCGCGACGTCGAATGCTCGTAGCTCTTCGGTCCGAACGCCAGGCCCTTGTGAATGGCGATGTTGCGCACGCCGACTTTGCGCGCGCGCTCGACGAAGGCGATGCCGACGTCGTCGGTCATGAAGAAGCCTTTGCCGTCCGGGCCCCATTGCGTGTACGTCTTGAACGCGACCACGCCGAGCTTCGCGAGCCGCTCCATGTCCTCGACGTCGCCTTTCTGATTCGGATTGACGCGGCCGTGCAGCAACAGCCGCTTCGTGCCTTCCATCTTGTCCACGATGTCGCGCGTCGCCAGCGCTTCCTCGATCGTCAGCGGCTCGCCTTCGCGCGTCGACGGCACGAAGCTCAGCACCATGATGTCGGTGTCCGAGTCCAGGAACACGTCTTTGACGAACTCATCGCCGCTGAGGCACTTGAGATAGCTGCGGTCGCCGGGCGTCTTCGACAGCCCGCACTGTGCGTTCGGCATCTGCGCGAGCGGCCGCGCATCGGGCGGCAACGCGCGCGTCCACGCACCGGTCGGATTCACGAAGTGTCCCTGCACGTCGAAGATGAATTCCTTCTTGCTGAGCTCCGCGGCCGCGAGCTGCGGTTCGAGCGCGGCTTCCTGCGAGACTTCGAAGAACCCGCCGTTGCGGCCGACGCGCGCGTGCGCTGCATTGAACGCTAGCAATGTGGAAGCGGCGCCGCAGGCAGAAACGAGGAAGTTGCGGCGGCTCTGGTTCAGTCGGCGTGCGAACCCTTGCGCCCACTCGGAGGCAAGCGAGTTTGCGTGTCGGAGCGATGCATCCAGCGGCACCGGCGCGAACTCGCCGTTCGAGGTCGAGTCGAGTTTGATGGGCAGCCGCTGGCCCTCCGGATCCGCGTCGATACTGGAGACGGGTATTTCCGACATGGCTCTCCCCTGTCTTATCGATTGTCAGGCGAAGCCTGCCGCAGGCTGCCGGCCAAGGCAACAATCGCCAGCAGGAAGCCCACGCCCTTGATGCCCACGACCCACACCGTCGGCAGCGGCCCCGGATCCGGCTCGTCGATCCGCATGAGCTGGCCGAAGAAACTCGTGTAAGCCATGCCACAGGTAATGCCCCAGGCCGCCGCCAGCCACGGGCGTCCGATCTCGGCGTCTTTGGCAACGCGCCATGCGCCGTACAATAAGGCCGTACCGAGCACGAAGTCGTCCAGCCACGCGGGCCAGATGCGGAAATCGCCAAGCTGCTGGTAGCGGCGGATGGTCTCGACGATCGGCAGCAACACGCCGAAGACCAGGGCGAGGCGTCGACTGAAGGCGAGCGTCATGTGAGCTAGAATACCGCGGTGTTTTCCGTCGAGCTCATTCTTCGCGCGATCGGTGTGGCGCTTCTGGCGCTCGTCGCACTGAGTGTGCTTCGCACGCGCGAGCGCACGCATCGCACGCGTTCGGTGGCGTGGCTCGCGGCCAGCGTCGCGGCCTTCCTGCTCACGTCCATGTCCGGGGCGGATCGCATCTTCGGCGCATTCATCTATCCGCTCACGGCGCTGTGTTCCACACACCCGGTGTGGTTCTGGATCAGCGCTCGCTTGCTGTTCTCGGATCGGGCGACGCTGCGGACGAGCGATGTGCTGTGCCTCGGTGGGATGGGCGTCGCGGGCGTGCTGTACCAATCCAAAGTGCTCTTCGGTCTCGCTTTCCCCGTGGCCGGGCTCGCGTTCGCGTGCCTCGCGCCGCTCACTGTGTACTTCGGGATGGCGGGCGATCTGGATGCGCGACGCCGACAGCTCCGTCAGTGGTTCGTGCCGTTCGTCTCGATCTACCTGGCCGCCGTGATTGTCACGCAGGCCATCGTGCTGTTCCAGGGACGATCGACGCCGACGGCGCTGGTGCTGCTCAACCTCGTCGTGATCGACGTCGTCGCCGCGCTCACGTTGTCGACGTTCGTGCAGCTGCGGGTCGTGAACTGGATCGCGGCCGTCGATGCACCGCCGGACGGTGCGCTCAGCCGGCTCGAACAAAGCGTTCTCGAGCGACTCAACCGGCGGTTCACGGCCGAGCGCCTGTATGCGCGTGAAGGGCTGACGATCACGCAGCTCGCGAGCCTGCTCGGCACGCAGGAGCATGTATTGCGACGCGTGATCAACCACGGCCTGGGCTTCCGCAACTTCAACGACTTCCTGCACACGCATCGGCTGAAGGCAGCGGCCGAGCGACTCGGCGATCCGCAACTCCGGCGCATCCCGGTGCTGACGATCGCCCTGGAAGTCGGCTACGGCTCGATCGGGCCGTTCAATCGCGCCTTCAAGGAACGCTTCGGCATGACGCCGACCGAATATCGTCGGCAGAACCAGGCGCCGCACGCGCCGTTTCCGGAATCGGCATGAGTTCGTGAGTTTTCGGCAAGCCGCCGCGTGCGGCTGCGTGCGAGCGTGTGCGCTCCGTTCCTCTCACGGAGCTATTCATGAGACTGACTTACATTTGCCTCGCGGCGCTCGTCGCGCTGGCAGGTCCGGCGGCGCATGCAGCCGAGGCACTTCCGGGTCTCCACACCGAGCATGGCGAGTTGCTGCCCGGCGACGGTGCGCGATTGCACACGATCGTCACTCGTCCAGAGAAGGCCACCGGGCGGTTGCCCGCGGTGCTGTTCGTGCAATGGTTGTCATGCGACACGATCGAGCTCCGCCCTGACGCAAAGGACGGCTGGAGCGTGATGCTCCGGCGCCTGATCACCGAATCCGGAATGCTGTGGGCGCGCACGGAAAAATCCGGTGTCGGCACGAGCAAGGGCACGCCCTGTGCGCAGCTCGACTACGAGACCGAGCTGGCGCATCACCGTGCTGCGTTTCGCCAGCTCAAGGCGCGTCCCGACGTGGATCCACAGCGCATCGTGGTGTTCGGCGCGAGCATGGGCTCGAACTACGCGCCCCTCGTCGCGGCGGGTGAAGACGTCGCCGGCGTTGTCGTGTGGGGCGGCGGTGCCACGACGTGGTTCGAGCGCATGCTCGGATTCGAGCGCAATGCGCTGGAGCTGGGCGATACCGATCCGCAGGCGCTTGCGGGAGAGGTCAACGCACGCGCGGCGTACTTCGCCAGATACCTGCTGAAAGGCGAGACGCCGGCTGCGATTGCCGCGAGCGACCCGAAGCTCGGCGAAGTCTGGCGCCGCATCGTCGGCACGAGCGACACGGGTCACTACGGGCGGCCGTTTGCATTTCACCAGCAAGCACAGCGGCAGAACTGGGCCGGCGCGTGGAACCGCGTGCGCGCGCCGGTGCTCGTGCTCCACGGCGAGTACGACTGGTTCGAGTCGCGCGACGCCGCGCAGCTCATCGCGAACATCGTCAACGATCGTCAGGCGGGCGCGGCGACGTTTCGCGAGCTGCCGCAGCTCGACCACCATTTCACGCGCTACGCGAATCGGCGCGACGCGTTCCGCGAGAAAGACGGCAAGGAGAATGCCGATCCAGCAGTGCGCGCGATCCTCGACTGGCTGTCGCAGATCGGGATGCGACGCGGCGATGCTCGCGCTAAGAACGTGCTCGACCTGGGTGTGGCGGCGTTGGGTGGCAGCGCTGCGCTGGCGGCGATCGGGACTGTGCGCCGCGAGCTCACCGATGCCTGGATCGATCCGTCGCAAGGCCAGCGGCCGTGGCACGGCGGTGCAGACGACCTTCCGCCCGCCAACGGCGGATTCGAGCGCACGCCGGTCGTGAGCTTCGTCGACTATCCACGCAATCGCTGGATCGAGACGCAGCAGTACATCGACTCGCCTCGCGAGCATGCGTTGGTGCTCGACGCAGTGAATGCCGAGCGCGGCTTTCGCACGATCAGGTATCTCGACGAGAAGCCGTTTCTGGACGAGTACGCCGCGAGCGATCTCGCCAGCATGACGACACGCAAGTTCCGCCGCCATCCGGAAGGAATTCTGCGCATGGCGCTGGCGCGTGCCGACACCCTGGAGTGGGCCGGCGAGGACGTCATCTCGTTCGAGGATACGCAGGGCACACGCGTGCGGCTCTACTTCGAGGCGCGCACGCACTTGCTCACGAAGGCCGAGACAGCGCGCGATCATCCGCTGATGGGCAGCACGACGACCGAAACGATCTTTTCCGACTATCGCGCGGTCGGCACGCTGAAGCTGCCGTTCAAGTACCTGGATCGATCCATCGGCGCACCCACCCGGCTCCAACAGGTGACCACGATTCAGCTCGATGCCGTGCTCCCTGAAGCGCAGTTCACGCCACCTCAGCAGATGGTGAGGGTCGAGCATCCGCCCGATACGCCGCGGCTGGAGAAGATCAGCGAATCTCTGTACCTGATCCGCGGTCCGTATAACGTCATGTTCTCGGTCTTTCCGCGCGACGTCGTCGTCTTCGAAGCGCCGCTGAGCACGCAGTACGGACAGGAGATCCTGCGCCTGGTCCGATCGGTCGCGGGCAGCAAGCCGGTCCGCTGCGTCGTCGCGAGCCATTTTCACTTCGATCACCTGGCGGGGCTAGGGGCTTTCGCGGCCGAGCGAATTCCTGTCGTCGCGCCGCCCGATGCGAAAGAGACGATCGCGAAGGCAATGGGCGGCAGGGGTTTCGCTACGACTGTCGAAACCGTCTCGAAGCAGAAGGCCTTCGATGACGGCGACGTGCGCGCTCGCGTCTACGACTTCGGGCCGGCGCCGCACGTTGCGCAGATTCTCGGTGCGTACTTCCCGGACGAGAAGCTGCTGTACGTCGGCGATCTGCTGGATGTGCTCACGGAAGAGTTGGTGATTGCGGGCGTGGATGCCGTACCGATGCGCAGGAAGATTCGCGAGCTGGGCCTCGACGTGCAGCGCTTCGTGCCCGTGCACGGACTGCCGATCACGGGCGAACAGCTCGAAGCCGCGTACCGGGTTCGCGCGAAGTACCTGCCCGAGGATCAGTCGGCGCGATCCAGCTCCTTGTAGTACCTGAAAATGCCGTCCTCGTTGAACGCAATGCGTCGCGGCGATTGCAGGTAGGCCGCAATCTTCGGCAATCCCGCTACCCGATCGCGCAACGCGATGAGCTGCGGATACTCGCGCGCGTGCTTGTGCATCCACCGCGCGAACGCGTACCGCGTACCTTCCACGATCTGAAACAGCGACAGATCCGCGTACGACACCCGCTTGCCGTTGACCCAGTGTCCGTCGGCCCGATCGAGCACTTTCTCGAAATAGCCGAAAAACTTCGGAATGCGGCTCTTGCGAAAAGCTGCCGTGCGCTTCGCGGCTTCCGCCTTCTGATCTTCGTAGTACTCGCCGACACTGATCGGATGGTGCGTGTCGTGCACCTCGGCGATGAAATCAGCGGTCGTCAGCTGCAGCTGGTGAGTCCAGAGCGCTCCGGCTTCGGCCTTCGGCGCGAGTCCGTGACGTGCACCGAGAAACAGCAGGATGTTCGCGGTCTGCCCGATGACGAGCTTGCCGGCCTTGAGATAGGGCGGCGCGAAAGGAATCATGCGCGGATGCGCAGCGTCGAGTGATTTGTAGAGCGCATCCTCGCCGCCGCCTTCGTCTTCTGGCAGCCGCGCGACGTCGCGATAGGCAATCGCTGCGTATTCCAGCGCGAGCCGCACGAACTCGCCGCGCCCCTGGATAGTCGGCCAGTAATGCAAGTCGTACATGCGAGTCTCCTGAGCGTCCCGGCGGATTATGTGCAGTAAATTGGCTGAACGGCACCTGTCTGAAATCGTTCAGTAACGGATCAGGCGCTGCGCCCGATAGTGCGCCCCAAGGCCGGTTCGTCCGGTCAGTTCGGGAGATCGAAATGAAACGTCTGTTCGCTGTTACGGCCCTCGCGCTCACGCTCTTCGGCGGCGTCGTCACCACGGCGCAGGCCGATCATCGCGACCGCGATCGTTACGAGCATCGCCACGATCGTCACGATGACCGCAATCACGATCGTCGCTACGACCGTCGCGACTGGGATCGCAACTACGGGTTCCGTCATCACGACGGGCGGCGCTACGTGTACGGCAGCTACGTGCGACCGTCGGGTTACCACTACCGCCCGTGGCGCTATGGCGATTACCTGCCGCGCTCCTACTACTCGCGCCGGTACGTCGTGAACGACTACTACGCGTATCGCCTGCGTCCGCCGCCGCATGGCTATCACTATGTGCGCGTCGATCACGACGTCGTACTCGCCGCGATTGCCAGCGGCATAGTGGTCTCGGCGATTTATGGAATCTTCTACTAACAGCGCGTACTGCTGGCGCCTGCGGCCGCCGGTTATCCGCCGGCGGTCGCACGCGCCGCGCCCCTCGCAGCCCGCGAGCACGACGCGGCAGGCGAAACAACGCAACTGACCGAGATCAGAGCGCCGCGTCCGCCAGACTTGCGCGCAGGCGTGGCGCGGCGAAATCGACGAAAGCCCGCAACTTGGCGGTGATACGCGACTCGTGGACATAAACGAGACTCACCGGCAACGGCGGCGGCTCGAACTTCTTGAGCACGACGGCCAGCCGTCCCGCCTTGACCGCAGCGGCAATCTGATACGACAGCGTGCACGTCAAGCCGATGCCGGAGAGCGTCGCATCGATCGCAGCCTCCGCGGTACTCGTGCTCAGCCGCGAATGCACACGCACGGTCTGGTTGTCGCGAAAGGTCCAGGCGCCAGCGTCGGTCAGGCCGCTGAACGTGACGCAGTCATGCTTCAGCAGATCCTGCGGAGTTTTCGGCGTGCCGCGTGCCTCGAGATAGCGCGTGCTCGCGCAGACGACGCGGCGAATCTGACCGATCTTGCTCGCCACCAGGCGACTGTCCGGCAGTGTGCCGATGCGCACGGCGAGCTCCAATCGATCGTCGACGAGATTGAGCGTGCGATCGGTCAGCAACAGGCGCACATCCACGCGCGCATAGCCGCGGATGAAATCAGCTACGACAGGCAGAACATGGAGCCGACCGAAGACGATCGGCGCCGTGACGGTGAGCTCGCCTTGCGGAGCGTTGTACTGGCCCGATGCCGTCCGTTCGGCTTCGGCCACGGCTTCGAGGATCCGCTTGCAGTCCTCGACGTACGCCTGACCGGCTTCGGTCAGCACGAGCTTGCGTGTCGAACGCACGAGCAACTTCGCGTTGAGGTGCGACTCGATCTCGGCGACTTTGCGGCTGACCGTCGGCAGCGGCATCCGCAGCTCGCGGCTCGCGGCGGAGAAGCTGCCGGCTGCGACGACTGCAACGAACACGGACATCGAGTCGATGCGATCCATGGCATTTCACGAGCTTTCAGATTTCGAGAAGGTGCTTCCAAAGAATAGCAGCTAGTTTCATGGGGCGAGAGCCCATAGTTTGTAGCGCGTCGATCCACCCATGGCCACCAACTGGAGACTCAACATGACGACGCGCATTCCGACACCCGCCACCATCGCCGCCGCACCCGAGGCTTCTCGCTCGCTGCTCGAAGACGTCAAGAAGCAGCTCGGCGTAGCACCCAACCTGTTCCGCATGGTCGCCAACAGTCCGGCGGCGTTGCAGGGCTACGTCGGGCTGCTCGGCGCGCTCGCCAAGGGCGCCTTGCCTGCCGCCACGCACGAGCGCATCGCGCTCGCTGTCGCGGAACTCAACGGGTGCGATTACTGCCTGTCCGCACACACCTATCTCGCGAAGCATGTTGCGAAGCTCGACGCAAGCGAGATCGCTGCCAATCGAAACGCGTCATCGAACGATGCCGCGGCCGATGCGGCTGTGCGTTTCGCGCGCAAGGTCGCAGAGCTGCGCGGCCACGTGAGCGACGAAGATGTGCGGGCGGTGCGGACCGCCGGCTATACAGACGGCGAGATCGTGGAAATCGTCCAGCACGTCGCGCTCAACGTCTGGACCAACTACGTCAACAGTGTCGCGCGTACGGAAATCGATTTTCCGGTCGTGACTGCCCGCCGGGTCGCATGAGCTACTGTGTCGGCCAGCCGCCGGGCGGAGGCCCGGCGCTGGCCACTTCGCGATACGCCTTCCAGCCGTCGCCCGTGTTCCGGAACAGAATCAGATACGTATCGCGCAGCCGTTGCGCCGTAGCCGCGCCCTCGGGCGTGTACGTCGTGATCGAAGTCCCGAACTCGTACGCCCATTCGTGATTCAACGCGACGACTTCGATGGGCCGGATCCTGATAGTCGCGCCGGCCGGGAAGGGCGCTCCCTTTGCAGCCGCTGCCATGGCGTTCCAGTCCGGCGCGCCGGGCTGCACCATCACGGCTGCATCGGCCAACAGCGGTATCAGCGATTCAGGTGAGCCGGATGCGACAGCGGCTTCGTACTTCGCGCGGAGCTTGTCGATCTCGGCTCGGATTGCATTCTGTTCTGCCGTGTTCATGGCGATCTCCTCGACAGGAGAGGGGTTGCGCACCGAGTGTACGCGCCGTTCGCCACGCGGGGGCGACCGCTTGCCACAAATCTGCGGAGCCCTTCTGCCGCTCCCCTAAATTGACCGCACGGGTAGCCAATGGAGGCTTCGTCATGCGATACGCGCTCATACCTTGGATTGCGGTCTCGGTTGTAGCAGTCGCTTCGGGGGAAGTTACGGTGCCGTGCCCGCACGAGACGCCGGTGGTCACAGCGGAGGCTATCGAAACCATCACGCGCGATATCACGCTGTCCTCGAAGGCGCGCGCAGAGTCGCTGGAATCGATGACGGGCTCGATCATCCTGCAGCGTGATTCGCGCGTCACCGGCGATGTCGAAACCGGCAACGGCATGCTCGTGCTCGAACCCGGGTCCGAAGTGGCCGGGGACCTTTCGAACGACACCGGTACCATCCGCATCGACGGCGCGCGAGTCGGCGGCCAGGTGTCCACGACCTACGGCGACATTTACGTCGGAGCGGACTCGCGAGTCGACGGCGGCATCGTGGTGCACAAGCGGAACGTGATCGGTCTCTCGTTCGGCGACTTGAAACTCGGGGTCCCGATGGGCAAGAGCACGCCGCCGCGTGTGGTGATCGGGCCCGGCGCCAAAGTGGCAGGTACGCTGCGCTTCAAGCGCAAGGTCGAGTTGTTCGTGAGCGAGAGCGCGACGATCGGGCCCGTGGAAGGCGCGACGCCCGTGATGTTCGGCGCACAGGACAATCCGCTTCAGCGGTAGAAAGTTGCCAACCACGCTGCGAAGTCGAGCCATGGCTGGGTCGTGCGCAGCGGCAGGACCAGCCGCATCGCGACCATCGCCAGCACGCCCAGCACATAGACCGGATGGATGAGCCGCTTGGTGACGTAGTCGTGCGCCATCGCGATGTAGACGGGCAGCGGCCACACCGAAAAGAACCACACCTCGGACGGCGGGGTGCCCAGGAATCTCATCCGGCCGACGGCTGCGACCAGCAGGATCGTGGTCGCCACGAGCATGCAGCGCTTATGGATCTCGGGCCGCCGGCGACAGATCCAGCCCGCAGCGAGGAACGGCGCGAAGAAGACCATGTCGCGTAGCGGCCCGTACGCTCTACGCGCTGCTAGCGCGAGACCGTTTGCTGCGAGGTCATTGTCGAACCGCGCCAGCGTCGTGGCCACGCCGATCACGATCAGCAGCATGCCGAACGCGAACAGCCACGGGCCGAGGCGCATGTGGAGTGCGATGCGACCGTTCGCGGCCAATGCTGCCTGGGTTACAAACATCGCGAGCCATCCGACGAAGACCACGGCGTGTACGTGAACGAGGACCGTCGCGGCTTTGCCTGCGAGGAGCGGTCCGAAATAGGTTGGCCAGAAGCCGACCAGCGCCATCACGACTGCAAGCAGCGCGAGCGGCACGAACACGCGGCGGGTTCGTGCCGTTGCGCGAGATCCAACGGCGTCGGCCGGTGTTGTTGTCATGATTGGCGACCCCTTATGGGATCGCGATCATACGCTCATCAATGTCTTGAAGACGCGCGCCTGGCGCCGGGAAATCTCGACTTCCGGCCCGCCGCGCAGTTGCACGTGGAGTTGACCGCTGGTGCCCGGCTCGACGCCTTCGATGAACTCGACATTGATGATCTGGCGCCGGTTGGCACGGAAGAACCGCTGCGGGTCGAGCCGCTCTTCGAGACTGCTGAGCGGGCGGCCGAGCAGCGGGCGAACGTTGCGCCAGTGCAGCCGCACGTAGTTGCCCTCGGCGACGATCAAGGACACTTCGTTGAGCGGCACGAACCAGCAACGCGCGCCGTCGCGAATGAACAGGCGCTCGACGATCTGGCTCGTTCGTGGAGCGCTCGGCGCCGGCAGAGGACCGCGCGCCCGCGCCAGTGCGCCGGCGAGCCGTTCCGGTTCGATCGGCTTGAGCAGGTAGTCGAGCGCGTTGACCTCGAACGCCTGCACGGCGTGTTCGTCGTAAGCGGTCGTGAAGATCACGCGCGGCACGTGCTCGAGCTTCGTCAGCAGATCGAAGCCGCTGCCGCCGGGCATCTTGATATCGAGAAACAGCAGCTCCGGTGCATCCGCTTCGATCGCCTTGGCGGCTTCGACGATGTTGCCCGCCTCGCCGATGATCTCGACCCACGGAAACTCGGCGAGCAACCGGCGCAGCTCGCGGCGGGCGAGGGGCTCATCGTCGACGATCATCGCTTTCATGGGGTCGCTTCTTCCAGTTGGACCTGCGGAATGCGAATGCGCGCGCGCGCGAAATCCGGACGCGACAGGTCGAGATCGAGCACGCCAGCCGAACCGAACAGCAAGCGCAGGCGTTCGGCCGCGTTGCGCAGACCGACGCCGTGCGACGGCGATCGGCTGGGCTCCGCTGGACGCGGGTTCTCGACTTCGATGACCAGTGCACGCTCGCGCACTTCGGCGCTGATCCGCAGCACGCCGCCCTGCGGCAGCTCGGCGATGCCGTGCTTGATCGCATTCTCGACCACGGTTTGCAGCATCATCACCGGAATGTGCGCGACGCGCGCCTCGACCGAGATCGCGCGCTCGATGCGCAAGCGCTCGCCGAGCCGCAGCGATTCGAGCTCCAGGTAGTCATCGACGATATCCAGCTCGCGCTCCAGCGAGACGACTTCTTCCTGGCCGGCGGTGAGCGTGTAGCGCAATGTCCGCGCGAGCTGCGTCACCGCCTTCTGCGCGCCGGTTGGATCGTCAGCAATCAGCGCGCGCACGCTGTTCAGCGAGTTGAACAGGAAGTGCGGATTGAGCTGCGACTTGAGCACTCGCAGCTCCGCGACCTTCAGGGCGTGCGCCAGCTCGGACTGGCGCAACTCGGCCCGGTGACGATCGCGCACGGAGGTGATGGCGAAGTACAAGCCCATCCACAATGCAAAAATCACGCTCCAGTTGAGGGTTCGCAGCAGCAGGTCCATGCGCATGAGCCAAACGCCTGGACTGCCGGCGAGGTCGGCGACTACCGCCTGATCCTCGGGTCCGCCACCCCACAGCATCGCAATCGACTGGAAACTCATGATCATCGCGATCGGCAAGCCGAGGATGACCGACGCGGCGAGGACCCGTGGTACCAAGGCGGCAATGCGCTGCGTCTCCCAGCGATGCCGCTTGATGTACCGGCGTAGCAGGTGAGTGAGCAGAAGCGCGACTACATTGAGCACGCCGACTTCGAGCGCGATCTGCCAGGTCGGGGCGGCATTGGCCCTCGACATGCCCGTGACTGTCTGCCCGAACGCGTTCAGTCCCCATCCGAAAAGCTGACAGAGCCAATACGCCAGCACGCTCTCAGCCTTCCTTCGTCGCAAGCTGTTTGAGCAGCTCGGCTTCGCGCGCCGGAGTCAGGCCGACAGCCAGTTTCTGTCGCTGTTCCTCGGGACGCTTGTTGTGCCAGTCGAGCGTGTCGCGCACGGTCGTGTCGAGAGCGCGGAAACGCAGGCCCTGCTGTACGGCTCGCGCCGAGCTGACGAGCAGCGCGCCGGCGAGCGGGCCGTTCGGCGGCAGCCAGATCGGAATCTCGCCTTTCGCCATGAGCCCGTTCTTCTGGATGAACTCTGCATCCGCCCACACGAAGGTCGCGTTCGAGCCGCTGACGCGTTTGCCCGTCTCCATCAGTTCGCCCATGGTATGGGCGCCCGGCGGCGTGCACGCGTTGAAGCGACCCGCTGGCCGTTGTTCGGCACAACGGCGCACGAACGCGGCGAGATCGCGCACGTCTATGTACTGCAACGGATCGTTGGCGCTGCCGGGCGCGAGCACCTGGCCGCCGCGCGCGACACGCGCAACCCAGTACGTGAAACGATCAGTGCTGTCGCCAGGCCCGACGACGTAGTGCGGGCGCACGATCGTCGAGCGAGATCCATAGACGCTCTCGACGACCTGCTCGCAGCCGGCTTTGAGGCCGGCGTAGGTCTCGTTGGTAACTTCCTCGACCTTCGCATCCGGAACCGGCGCAACGGTGTCGTCCTCGTCGAGCCCGGGCTTCGGGAACGTGCCGTAGACCGAAATGCTAGAGATGAAAAGGTAGTGACGAATGTGGTCCTTGAGCAGATCCGCGGTCAGCTTGACCTGGCGCGGCACGTAGCCGGAGTCGTCGACGACGACGTCCCAGTCGCGCCCCTTGAGCGCATCGAGCTTGCCGTCGCGGTCGCCGATCAGCGTTTCGAGATCCTTGAACAGCCCGGGGTTGCTCTTGCCCCGATTGAAGAGCGTGACCTGATGTCCGCCCGCCTGCAGGGCGCGCACGAAGTGCGGGCCGAGAAAACCGGTGCCGCCGAAGATGAGCACGCGCAGTTTCTGACTCTGAGCAAAAGTCGGTCCGCCAGCCAGGGTCGTTGCGGCAGCAGCGGTGAAGAGCTGGATCGCCTCGCGTCGCTTCATGGATTTCCCCCGCCGGTGACAGATCGGCAGCGTGAATGTAAGGCCAGCGGGGCTGCGGACGAAAGTTCGTGTCGAACGGTCGGAGGGGCCGGTTCAAAGGTCGAGGCGCAGGAAGGCCGAACCCTCGACGGGGTTGAATCGGTAGGCCGTGGTTGGCTTGAAACCAAGAGTCAGGTACAGCGCCTGCGCTTCCTTCATGGAGGGCAGCGTGTCGAGCACCAGGCTGCGATATCCGATGCCCCGCGCGACGACGATGATTCGCTCCACGAGCCTGCGGCCGAGCCCGAGTCCGCGCGCGGCGGGAGCGACATAAAGACGTTTCATCTCGCCCATGTCTTCGGAGATGCGGCGGAGACCCACGCAGGCTACGTACTGGCCCGCATTTTCGGCGAGGATGAATGCACCTGCCGGCGCACCATACTCGGTGGTGAAGTGCTCGAGCTCGTGTTCGAAGTTCTGAAAGCAGAGGTCGACGTCGAGCGAGGCCGCGTACTCGCGCACGAGGCGCCGTGCCTCATCCCACTCGCGCGGTGTCGTCGCCTGCAACAATCGGACTGGACGGCCAGGATCGGGCGTCACGAACCTCGGTTCCCGCAGCAGCCAGAGCTCGTCTGGATCGGCGGACATTTTACGGACCCGTACGAACAGAACACGCAACAGTCGCCGCGCTTTGGGCGCAGCACAGTTCCACAGCCCTTGCAGTCGTAGAAGTAGACGCAGGCATCGGTCGGCATCGTCTCGACCGCGACGTGGCCGCACTCGGGGCACTTCAGCTCGGAGACGGTCGCGATGGTTGCGCTCACGGCCTGAACACCGCGCGGAACGCCTTGATCGCGGCGGGATGGTAGATCGTGGAATGCCTTTCCTGCTGCATCGGTTCGTAGTGCCATTGGAGTCCCGGCGGTGCGTTCGCCTGGACGGCCGACGCGAAGCGATCGATCCAGTCGCCGCGTTGCTCGAGGCTGCTGGCGAACCACAGCGCCTTCGTCGACTTCGATTGCACGCGCAGGCGTTCCGCAGCGGATTTGACCAGCGACCCGTCGTTCCACCACAAGCTCGGGTCGATCGCTATGTACGTGTCGAAGAGGTCCGGCTCCAGCAGGAACGTTTCGACCACGAAGAACCCGGCCAGCGACTCGCCGACGATGGCCGTCACATCCGTCGTGCGATAGCGCGCTTTGACGTCAGGCATCAGCTCGTGGCGCAGAAACTTGCGGAACGTTGCCGAGCCGCCGACGCGAGGCGCGATCTTCCTGTCTTCCTCGTTCTGCGTCGGGCCGGTCAGGTCGCGACGCCGCTCGGTGTTCTCGATGCCGACGAGCACGAACGGACGCATCGTGCCGTTGCCGACCGAGACCTGCACGAGCCCGGCGACGTGCAGGAAGTCCTCGGCGAGACCGCCGTCCGGCATGTAGAGCACCGGGAAGCGCTTGTCGGGTGCTTCCGCGTAGCCGGGCGGAAGATAGACGTTGATACGACGCGTCTCACCCAGCACCTTCGATTGCAGCGTGAACGTTTCCCCAATCGCCAGCGGCGCAGCTTTTTCCGCCGCCCCCGCCGCTGCGAACACGAAAAACGCGAGAGCGCCAAGCCATTGAGCACGCATGGCGTCGCACTCTATCATCGACGCCCCCGGAACCCGGAGGCGCACATGAATCTTCGGATCATCATCGCCCTCATCGTCAGCGTCGCGGCACTCGTCTCGTGGCTTCCGCTGCACGCCGCAGAGCCCAACATGGGCGTCATCTCCTTCGAGAACTCCGGCGCGCCCGCCGCCCAGGCGGATTTCATCAAGGGCATCGCCGCGCTTCACAACTTCCAATATCCGCTCGCTGCGCGCGCCTTCCAGCGCGCGCAGGCCGCCGATCCCGAATTCGCGCTTGCGTACTGGGGCGAAGCGATGTCGTACAACCACGCCGTCTGGCACGAGCAGGACCCGGTTGCGGCGCGCGCGGCACTCGCGAAGCTCGGGCCCACACCGGAAGCTCGCGCGGTGAAAGCGAAGACCCCGCGCGAGAAGGCGTATCTGGCTGCTGGCGAGGCGCTGTTCGGCGAAGGCGAGAAGAACGATCGCGATCGTCGTTATGCGCTCGCCATGGAGCAGCTCCATGCGAAGTATCCGGACGATGTCGATGCGACGTGTTTTTATGCCCTGGCCCTGCTCGGCACATCGAATGCCGGCCGCGACGTGCCGACCTACATGCGCGCCGCCGCGCTCATGGAGGAAGTGTTCGAGCGCAATCCGCAGCATCCGGGCGCGGCGCACTATTTGATCCACTCGGTCGATGACTCGGTGCACGCGCCGCTCGGGCTGCGGGCCGCGTATGCATACGCGAAGATCGCGCCGGATTCGCCGCACGCTCAGCACATGACCTCGCACATCTTCCTCGCGCTCGGCATGTGGGACGAGACGGTTGCCGCGAACGAGCGGACGATCCAGCTCATCAATGACGCCATACGCTCGCGCAACAAGGACGCGCCGCCGCTTGGCTGCGGCCATCCGGTGACGTGGGTGTCGTACGCTTATTTGCAGCAGGGTCGATTCAACGATGCCCGACGCATGATCGATGGCTGCAGTGAAGAGATGCGCGGCCATCCCACCATGCCGGAACACGAGATGGGTGCACAGAGCGCGCTCGATGCGGACAGCAGCTCGGCAGCTTCCTTCGCCGTGATGCGCTCCCGTTACCTGATCGACTCGGGCGACTGGTCGGGGCCGATTGCCGCGATGAAGGTGAACGCCGATGGCTTGATCAGTGCAGAGTTCACGCGCGACTGGGTCGACGCTTACGGTGCCGTGCGCTTCGGCAAGCTAGACGCTGCAGTTGCCGCGATCGAACGCTCGAAGAATTCCACGAAGCGCTATGTTGCTGCGGCGAGCGCTGCAGGAATCGCGGCGGACGCACCTGCGCAGCGGCTGGCGAAGATCGAACAACAGCAACTCGATGGTCTCCTGCTGATGAAGCGTGGCCAGACAAAGGAAGGTATCGCGCTGCTGTCGGAGGCCGCGGCGGGCGAGCGCGCGAGTCCGATGGAGTTCGGTCCGCCATCGCTCGACAAACCTGCGAACGAGCTGCTCGGCGAGGTGCTGCTCGAACAAGGTCGCACCAAGGAAGCGTGTGCGGCGTTCGAGGCGGCGCAGGTGCTCGCGCCCGGTCGCGGCCAATCGCTCATGGGCTTGTCGAAATGCGCGCGGCAGCTCGGCAATACTGAAGTTGCCGACAACGCGGACGCGCGTCTCGCGAAGGTTCGCTTGCGCGAAGCGCTCGCGTCTTACATAACGCCTGCTGCCCACTGATAGTCATGTAAAACCGCGTTGACAGAATCCTCGCCCTGAGCGCACGCTGCTTGCGCTGCAAAAGGCACACCTCTCGAAAGGGAGGGTCGCAAAGCTACCGGTCTAACGGATCCTTCCTATGACAGCGGGGTTGCCAGTATGGGGATTCTTCTCGCTATTACTCCGTGGCCCGCGATCTCCGCGCTGTTCTGGATCGTCCTGGCAGTGGCGGTTCTGTATCTCGCGCGGCACACCGCTCATCAAGCGATTCACATCACAGCCACCGCGCTCTCGCGCGGGCTGCGCATAGCTGCGCACTCCGTCGGGCGCGGTGAAGCGAAACTCGCGGCGCGCAATCGTGAGGTGCTGCTCGCGGCAGGACGCGAAGCAAAGGAGCGCATCGTCGAGCGCGAGTTCGTGCGCGTCGGCGAAAGCGTGCGCAAGGACCTGGCGAACTATCCGGCTCTGCATCGTGCGCTGAGCGAGTCGATCGCACGCATCGAAGAGAATCACCAGAACGCTGTCGATGTGCCGCCGGAAGCACCAGGTTGGGTGCGTGCCGTCGAAGCTGTCGCGGAGATCGACGCGCGCAAGGGCGGCACGGAAGTATTGGAAGACATCCACAAGTCGCTCGTGAGAGCGCACAAGGAAGCGATGGAGGCCTATCGTGCCGCCAGCTCCGAGCGCCACGGCCTGCTGCGCAAGATGATGCCGGAATGGCGAGTCGTCCTCGAAACGCTGGGCTACGTCAGCAAGTCCGTCGAGAGCATTCTGACGCGCGCGGTTGCAGTCGACCGGCACATGCAGGAGTACGAAGACATCGTGCGCGGCCAGGATCGCGCCGTGTCGACACTGTCGTCCTCATCGATCGTGCAGTTCTTCGTCTCGGCGCTGGTGCTGACGGTCGCGATCGGCGGCGCGGCGATCAACTTCTCGCTGATCGCGCGGCCGATGGCGGAGATGGTCGGCGGCACCAGTTACATCGGCTCGTTCCGCACGGCCAACGTCGCGGCGCTCGTGATCATCATGGTCGAGATCTCGATGGGCCTGTTCCTGATGGAGTCGTTGCGCATCACGCGGCTGTTCCCTGTCATCGGCGCGCTGCCCGACAAGATCCGGGTACGCATGATGTGGATCACGTTCGCGATCCTGACGCTGCTCGCCAGCGTCGAAGCCGGTCTTGCTTACATGCGCGAGGTGCTGCTGCAGGACGAGCTCGCGACGGGTGCGTTGCTGCGTGGAGAGAACGGCGGCGGCTTGCAGAACGAATATCTGTGGATCACGACGGTGGCGCAGATGGGCATGGGCTTCATCCTGCCGTTCGCGCTGACCTTCGTAGCGATTCCGCTGGAAACGTTCATTCACTCGCTGCGCACGGTGCTCGGTCTGGCCGGCATTGCGCTGCTGCGTTTCATCGCGCTGGTGCTGCGCGTACTGAGCAGCATCTGCCGGCACCTGGGCACGCTGGCCCAGCGTCTCTACGACCTGCCGTTGTTCGTGCCGCTGTGGCTGGAAGCGAGGATGAAGCATCGATCAGACACTTCGAGCGATCTGGAAACCGCGTCGGAGGTGCGTACATGAAACGCGTCGCATCGATACTCGCAGGACTCGTGCTGGCGCTCGGAGCATGCGCGCCAGCAGCGCCGCGCAACACTGGCGTCTACCTGCTGCTAGACACCTCCGGCACGTACGCCAACGAGCTCAGGAAAGCGGAGACGATCATTCTCTACACGCTGGCGCGACTGGAGCCTTCCGACTCGTTCGCGGTCGCGCGCATCGACACCGGCAGCTTCAGCGAGAAGGACATCGTCGCCAAGGCGACTTTCGACGACCGCCCGAGCACGGCGAACACGCAGAAGCGGGCCTTCGCCGGCGAGGTGCGGCAGTTCGTCGAGCATTCGGAGTCGGCGCAGTACACGGACATCAGCGGCGGCCTGCTGCAGGCGATCGAATTCCTCAACGAGAAGCACCCCGGGCGCAAGACGATCATGATCTTTTCCGACCTCAAGGAAGACCTGGCCAAGGGCTACGTGCGCGACGTGCCGCTCGATCTGAAGGGCTTCGACGTCGTCGCGCTCAACGTCACCAAGCTGCGCACGGATAACTTCGATCCGAAGGAATACATGTCGCGCGTCGACGCCTGGAAGGCGAAGGTGGAGCAGGGCGGCGGTCGCTGGCGGATGATCAACGACCTGGAGCGGCTCGACGGCTTGTTATAGGTGCATCAGGGATGTGCGAGCGTTACGTGACACCGGAGGCGGGGCAGGCCGAGCAGGAGTTCGGCGTGGTGCGTCGCTGGTGGCAATTCTCGCCGAGCTTCAACGTCGGGCCGTCGCGCTACGTGCCCGTGATCCGCATGCACGACGGGCAAGTCGAAGGCGTGATGCTGCGCTGGGGACTGATTCCCGCTTGGGCGGAAGCCGATGCGGCCAAGGGCAGCGCGGCGACCGCGTCGATCACCGAGGTCGAGCACGTCTCGACGACGCGCGGCGCCTGGGAGCTCGGACGCCGCTGCATCGTGCCGATGTTCGGGTTCTACACGTGGCAGCGCTCCTGGCAGGGTCATCATCAGCCGTTCTTCGTGCGTCTGGTCAATCGCCCGGTGTTCGGCGTGGCCGCGGTCTGGGATCGAACTGAGGCTGATGGTGGCGACGACGTGATCGAAGGGTGTGCGCTGATCACCGTTCCGCCGAATCCGCTGTTGACGGAGTTACAAGGCTCGGCCAACGAGATGCCGGCTATTCTCGAGCGCCGCGACTACGCAGTCTGGCTGACGGCGGCGCCCGCGGTGGCGAAGACAGTTCTGCAGCCGCTAGCCCAGCAGCAGATGATCGCGCACCCGGTCAGCCCGCGGATCAATTCGTTTCGCTACGACGACGCGCACCTGATTCGCCCGACCGGGAACATTTGCCTGCCCATGTCGGTATGACAATGGACCAGATTCCGACTTGGGGAAATCATGCTGTCGCTGCGCTGCGCGCGCTGGGTTGCCGGGCTGCTCATCTTGCCCGTCGTTGTCGCGTGCTCGAACGGCACCGGCAGCATTGAACAGCCGGCGCAGCCGCCCGCGGCGGGCGCGCAGGACGGCTTCACCGTCGGTGGCAATGTCAACGGGCTGGTCGGAACCGGCCTCGTGCTTCAGAACAATGGCGGCGGCGACCTGCCGGTCGCGACGGACGGTGCCTTTACGTTCGGCACGCGCCTCGCAACCGGGACCGCCTACAGCGTCGTTGTCAGTTCTCAACCTACATCGCCTTCGCAAACCTGCAGCGTAACGAGAGGCAGCGGCAGCATTGCCAACGTGAACGTCGCTGACGTAGCAGTCACGTGTGCGACGGGACAGTTCTCGATACGCGTCACGGTGACCGGGCTCACGGGTACGGGCCTGGTGCTGCAGAACAACGGCGGCAACGACTTGGCCGTCTCCGCCAATGGCGCGTTCTCGTTCCCGAACCGGCTGATCGACGGCGCCACCTATGCCGCAGTCGTGAGCGCGCAGCCGACGGGACAGAACTGCATCGTGCGCAATTCGACGGGCACGATCCGCGGCGCGGATGCCAACATCGAAGTCGCATGCAGTTCGAGTGGTTTCACGATCGGCGGCGCGGTCAGCGGTCTCGCCGGCTCGGGCCTGGTGCTGCAACTCAATGGCGCCAACGACCTGTCGATCGTCGGGAACACTGCCTTCGCTTTCGAGACGACGCTGCAGAATGGCGCTCGGTATGAAGTGTCAGTGCGCACTCCGCCGGCCAACCCGTCCCAGCAATGCACCATTGCCAACGGTTCAGGCACCATAGCCGCCAACGTCACCAACATCGCGATCAGCTGCGCAAGCAGGAGCTTCACTGTCGGCGGCACCGTGAGCGGTCTCGTGGGCTCCGGTCTCGCGCTCGAGCTCAACGGGGGCAACAGGCTGCAGATCTCATCCGATGGCAGCTTCAGATTCGCGACACCCGTGCCGAGCGGCGCGGAGTATCACGTGAAAGTCGCGAGTGCGCCTGCGAACCCGACGCAACAGTGCTCGGTCACCGGCGGTGACGGCCGGATCGGCAGCAGCAACGTGAACAACGTGCGCGTCAACTGCGCCGCGAGCACGTTCTTCGTCGGTGGCACGGTCGTCGACCTGATGGGCCGCAACCTGGTGTTGCAGAACAATGGCGGCGACCCGGTCACCGTGAACGCCGACGGCGACTTCAGATTCCCGACCAAGTTGGCGAGCGGCGCCAACTACAGTGTCAGCGTACGAACCCCGCCAACCGATCCGAGCCAGTCCTGCTCGGTGAGAAACGGCAGCGGCAAGGTCGGCAGCACCGATGTGTCCAACGTCGTCGTGACCTGCAGCACCGCCGATTTCTCGATCGGCGGGACCGTGAGCGGACTGGAAGGGTCGGGCCTGGTTCTGCGAAACAACGGCGGCGACGATCTGACGATCGATCGCAACGGCACGTTCGTGTTCGATACTGCGCTGACGACTGGGGCGCGCTACGACGTGACGATCGCTCAACAGCCTCGCGATCCGAACCAGACGTGCGCAGTGACGAACAGGTCGGGGACCGTCGGCACTGACAACGTCACCAACATCACAGTCGTCTGTGAGACGCGCAACTTCAGCGTAGGCGGGCGTGTCACGCGCCTGCGAGGCCTGGGTGGCCTCGCCATCCAGAACAACGGCGGCGACACCTTGCAGATCGCGTCGGAGGGCCGCTTCACGTTCCCGACCCGCCTGCCGGAGGGCTCGCCGTATAGCGTCACGATCAGCCGGCAGCCGTTGCGCGGCCGCTGCGAAGTGCGCCATGGATCCGGCACGATCCGCGACCAGAACATCGACAATGTCGAGGTCCGTTGCGACCGGTGACGTGCCAGAGCGGATCCTGTAAAAATGCGGCATGTCGCCGCGCCTCGCCTGGATCCTCGTAGCAACGCTCGCACTCCCGTCATTCGCGTTCGCGCAAGCCGAAGAGCAGATCGTGAGCGCGATCCGCAGTCGGCTCGATGCGAGTCGACGCAACGACATGACTGCATGGGCGACTTTCGTCGCGGACGACATGATGGCGCCGCTGGAAGGCACGCTGCATTCCAAGCAAGCGCGGATCGCGCAGCAGAAGGCGTGGCCACGCGAAGTGTCCTACCGATACGGGCCGCTGCAGGACGTGAAGGTGCGCATCAACGGCGACACGGCCATCGTCACATACCACGCCGACCAGCTCACCGAGATCGGCGGGCAGACGACGTCGGTCCACAAGTGGCAGATCGAGACTCATGTGCGTCGCAACGGCCGCTGGCTGTTGCTCGGCGTTGCCGACGGACTGATTCCGCCGGAGCCGCAGACGGCGAAGATCGATCCGTCGATCCTCGATGCGTACGTCGGGCGCTACGAGTGGGCGCCGACGCTGGTCTCGACGATCGAGCGCCAGGGCGATCGCCTGCAGGAGCGTCTCGGCGCGGGCGAGCCGGGCGAATGGCTGCCGGAGAGCGACACGACGTTCTTCGTGCCGGGCGCGGCCGCGGGCGGCGATGCTTCGCGCATGATCTTCGTCAAGGACGCCGGCGGTCGCGTCACGCACTATATCTATCGCGAGCTCGGCGGCACCGATCGCATCGTGAAGAAGGTTCAGTGAGCGGACTCGCCAGCATGCTCCGCGTTTCCAGGCTCATCGTGACGATCGCTGCACTGGCCTGCGCTGCCGGCGCGTGGGGTCAGGTCACGAAGTTGCAGTCCACCGTCAAGCATCGGCCGACGTTCATCGATGCCGATTTCGCCCAGATCGCGACCTACCTCGGCGAGTTGACCAGCCGCACGTTCGAGCTCGAGCCGGGCGTTTGCGCGACGGTGACGAAGAGCTGGGACAAGTCGCTATCCTCGGACGAGCTGTACCGCGCATTTCTCCAGATCGCGCGCGAGCTCGGCTACGTCGTCGTCGAGGACGGGTTGCTCACGAAGATCCAGCTCGCCGCCGACACACCGAAAGATCCGACGCCGCCGTGTCGTCGCTACCCGGTGCCCACCAACCGTCAGAACTAGATTCTCTCATTCTATTTTCCGGGAGTCGTGCCGATGGTCAGAGTGCTCGCCTGGACGTGCCTGATGATGGTCAGCGGGATCGCAGCGGCGCAGTCGCAGCCAGCGTTTCCTCACACGCTCTACCTGATCCGTCACGGTGCTTACGTCGCGGATCGCAACGCGGATCCGCAGCTCGGTCCCAGCATCACGCCGCTCGGTGTCGCGCAGGCTCGCCTGATCGCCGCGCGCTTGAGCGGGAGCGGCGTCACGTTCGACTCTATGACGTCGAGCACATTGCAGCGAGCGCGAGACACTGCCGCGGTGATGCACGAGACGCTTGCGAACGTGCCGGTTGCACAGTCGCCGCTGCTCACGGAATGCACGCCGCCGCTATCGGAAACCGTCGAAGACGAAGTCACTCGCGAGCGGACGGCTTGCGGCAAGCAGCTCGACCAGGCGTTCGCGGAATTTTTCACGGCGGCCAAGGGCGCGAAGCGCAACGACATCCTCGTCGCGCACGGCAACGTCATTCGTTACCTGGTGATGAAAGCGCTCAACACGGATACGCGCGCCTGGCTCGGAATGTCGGTGGCGCATGCGAGCCTGACCGTGATCCAGGTGCAGCCGGACGGCTCGGCACGCGTGCTGGCGGTCGGAGACAGCGGGCACATTCCGGGCCCGCTGCTGAGCTGGGGCGATGCCAACGATCGTCAGTTGGTCGTGCCGGCCGCTTCGCGCTGAACGAGCGCCTGCGGATTCACCTCGATCTTCGCCAATGAGCTGAGGTCGAGGTCGAACTGCCGATCGCTCTCGGCATGGCCGTGGAACAGCGCCGCCTGCTCCATCAGGCCCAGCGCCTTCGCGTGCGCGGCAATCGTTCCGTAGCTCACGATCAGGTAGTGCACTATCTGCTGGAGCGCCGCGACCAGGACGACGTCGCGCACGTTCGACGAGCAGTTCTCCGCGACCCGGCTCGCCTCATGCACGAGCGCCCGCATCACCGGATTGCGATGCGTGCTGCCTTCGTGCTCGGCCGCCCGCCGGCGCAGCGTGGCTACGTACTGACTCACACGCTCCCCGAGCGGGCCGTTGAGCAGCGTGACCCAGATTTCGTCGACCAGTGCGCACGCCTGGATTTCCGCGCTTCGCAGCTCGCGCAGCTCGGAGCGGTAGACCGCATCCATGCTGTCGATAGCGTCCGAGCCGCCGAGACCGGCGCGGATCCGCAGCCATTGCTCATTCAGCGCCTCTCGCGGCGACTTCATGCCGCCGGCGGCGGCTTCGCCGGCAGGCTCGACTTCACGAAAGCGCTTGAACAGACGAGTACTCATGATTGATCTCCTAACCTTCCTCGCGCGCGGGCTCGACCGAGACCTCGGTGCGAGGCTCGACGTCTGTGTTGTAGATGATCCGGTACAGCTTCCAGCCGCTGCCGACGTGGCGCCAGACGTGCAGGTACTTTCCTTCTTCCACGTCGGAGCCCCGGCGCACGTTGCGCACGCGGTAGCGGCCCTGCTCGATGGCGAGGTCGCTGCGTACCAGCGTCATCTCCGTGTCGGTGTCGTACGCGACCTTGGGCGTGATGGTGTCCTGGAAATAGGACTCGATTTCCTGACGGCCGCGCACGGCAGGACCGTGCTGGGGCAGGATCTCCGCGTCGTCGGTGAACAATGCGACGGTGGCAGCGAGATCGTGACGGGTAATCGCCTGTTCGAGGGCGCCAGTGACGTCGGCGGGCAGTGTGTCGCTGCGGGAGCAACCGAGCACCGCCGCGCCGCACAAGACGCAGAGTGCCCAGTTCCATGAGCAAGCAGTGGCGTGCTTCATCGCGTCCCTCCGTGAGGGTGGACGTCGTGCACCGTCGACCGCTTCAAGTCGCGTCGGCGGCTTCGAGCCTCAGCCCCCGAACGAAAGTCAACAAGACCGATCGAGGTCGAGCTTAGTCCCTTGCGTGCGCGCTGGCTATTGCGCCATTACACTGCGCGACCCATGAGAATCGAGCTCGAACCGATCGGCTTCGTAAAAGCGCCAAGGCCGCATGCCGAGGACGATTTCTGGGGCGGCGAGCAGGCGCGCATCGAGCTCGTGCCGCAGTTCGCGCCGGACGCGCTCGCCGGGTTGGGCGAGTTCTCGCACGTCGAAGTGCTGTTCTACTTTCACCAGGTCGAGTCGGCAAAGATCGTCGCCGGCGCGCGTCATCCTCGTAACAATCCGGACTGGCCGGCGGTCGGCATCTTCGCTCAGCGCGGCAAGAATCGCCCGAATCGTCTCGGCACCACGATCTGCACGCTGGTGCGTGTCGAAGGGCGCGCGCTGGTCGTGCAGGAGCTGGATGCGATCGACGGCACGCCGGTGCTGGACATCAAGCCGGTGATGGCGGAATTCCTGCCGCGCAGCGCCGTGCGGCAGCCGGCGTGGTCGCACGAGCTGATGCGCGAATACTGGTCGACGAAGTAGTTACGTCAGCAGCGGCGTCAGCCCCGGATCGCCTTTCTGCATCGCTTCGCGGTACGCGGGGCGGGCGCCTATGCGTTGCAGGTACGCGCGGACGTTCGGATTGTTCGACAGGTCGCGCGGCGCGAACACCCGCATCGTCGTCAACGGAAACAGCATGATGATGTCGGCGGCGGTGAACTCGGGGCCGGCGAAGTAGGGCACTTCGCCGAGGCGCGCTTCAACCATCTTCCAGGCGCGTTCACAGCGCTCGCGCATGTTCCGGGTGCGCGGCGATTCGTCCGGACTCGGCTTGATCGCCCCGGCGAACTGCACGGGCATCATCGAGCCGTTCGCGAAGTGAAACCAGAACAGGTAGTCGGGATAGTTCGGCGCATCCGGCCGCACGGTGAGACGGCCCTTGCCGTAGCGCGCGATGATGTACTCGATGATCGCGCCGGACTCCGACAGCAACACGTTGCCGTCGCTGATGATCGGCGCGGTGCCGAACGGGTGCAGTGCCCGGTATTCGGGCGGCGCGAAGCGGCTGACCGGATCGCGCTCGTAGCGCACGAGCTCATACGGGACCGAGAGTTCCTCGCACAGCCAGACGATCCGCTCGGACTGCGAGATGCCGAGATGGTGCACCGTCAGCATGGATTCCCCCAAGATTGTTATTCGCGATCGGGTATCCGCGTATCCCGCAATCGGCCGAGCGGCGCCTGCGAACCGCGGAAGCGCACGTGCAGCTCTCTGAGCTTGTAGTCGATGATCAGCACGTCCAGCGTGCCGAGGACGTCCATGCCGAGCAGCACGGCCGGGTCCTTCGTCAGCTCCCAGTGCGCGAAGATCGGCGTGTCCGTGAAAGTGACGCGCGCGCCCGTGATCGTCGCCTTGCCCATGGTGATCGGCGGCGTCCGGATGTTGTCGCCGCGCTCCACGTCGAGCGTGACGCCGATGATTTCTTCCTGCTGCCACTTGCGCTGCGTGCGATTCAGCGCCGTGCGTAGTGCCTGATTGCCGATCGTCCGCTGCGCGCCGGTATCTATGACCGCAACGGTCGGTACTGCGCCGATCTTGGTCTGAAACGACAGCAGCCTGCCGCGCGTCAGCTTCAGCGGAATCTTGCTGAGTCCCACGGTGGGACGCTCGCTGCGCGAACGCATGATCTCGATGCGGTCGCGGCGGAAGTCGATGGCGATGCGTTTGTCGCCGAGCGCCTCGTTGCCGAGCACGCCATCGGCGCCGCCGAACACATCAGGCACGATCGGCAGCGTCGCGCTCCCCATCAGCAGCTCGCCGACTTCGAGCTGGTGGATGGTGACCGTCGAAACGTCAGCTGAGCCGGTAACGCCATGCACGCGCATTGCGGCGGGCTGCATCGGGATGTTGAGGGCACGAGCGACTCTGGGCAGCAGGGCCGACTTGCTCGCACCGGTATCGAGCACCAGGCGGAACGGGCCCTGGCCGTTGATCATCACCGGCGCCCAGATGCGTCCGATGCTGTCGCGGAGCGTCGGTGCCACGTAACGGGGCTCGGGGGCCTCGACTTTGACTTCTTCGATCCCGGGACCGGGAGGGACCTCAGCGCCGGGCGGCGCCGTCGTCGGAATGACTTCTTCGGGCGGCGGCAGCTTCGGCACCTGGCTTTCCGCGCCAAAGGACGGCGACGCCGCGATCAGCAGCACTGCTGCCACTACCAAAGCGCTCTTCGCCATCTTTCCCCCACGAACAGCAGCTCGTTGGACTGCCCGCAAGTGAGAGAGTTCTCCGGCGCGAGCGAGTCCGGTCCGCCCCGTCGCATCGTGAGCGATAGCGACGGCCAAAGTCTAGCCGGACTGGCCGGTAATGTGACCCAAGGCGGCGGTTCCGCCGCACGGCCGGCAGGAACTCCAGGTTCAGCATCGCGTTGACAACCATGCAGTTGCGCCGGCGCACCGGATCCATTCCGGCAACGATGAAAGTTGCCGCAATCGATCGCTTCGGTCCGGCGTCCGTACTCGAGCTGCGTACGCGGCGGGTTCCGAAGCCGCGGCCGCACGAGGTGCTGATCGCGATCCACACGGCAGGCATCGGGACGTGGGACCGGTCGATTCGCGACGGGTCGTGGCGCCGGCCGGGCCCGCCGAAATTTCCCTGCATACCG